>QMCD01000052.1_pt1 | contig 118583 bp, 116 predicted proteins | sample 1821841 | NCBI WGS metagenome assembly QMCD01 (sample SAMN01991225, study PRJNA193472) | Termite gut metagenome, whole genome shotgun sequencing project. | isolation source: worker | host: Macrotermes natalensis
ACCTGCACCAACTGAACCATCAATCACATCACCCGCCGACACTACGAGTGGGAAATTAAATATAGTAGCTCCCCCACCACCACCCGACGAAGAGTTTGCATAGCCGGTGTAAGTGGTGCCTGCACCGCCGCCGCCGCCACCGATCATAGTCACGTTGATAAGCGTGACACCAGGCGGCACGGTGAATGAGAAATCTCCCGGATCAGTAAACGTCTGGCTACCCTTGACCGGCATCAGGTCTTCTATTGCTGCAAGGATCGCTTCAAACGAAAGCGCCGCGTCTTCTTTAGAAAGACGCGTACTGACCGGTGCATCAAGATTATCGTTAAGATTCTGCGCTCCCTGCGGCGTCAACTTTTTCAGAAGCGCGGAAAGAGCGTTGGCAATATTGGTCAATTGTCCGATCATAGTTGGCTCCAATTCAGTTTGATGATGTTTCCGATGGCGTTGTAGAGATAGCTTCCGGTGCCGGTGCCTTGCCAAGTGGCCGCTGTTTCGTCGCCGGCGTAGTCCGTGCTGTAACTTCTGGTTTCGGCTTTCAGGCGCTGGATAGGCCAGGCGCCGACGATCACTGTCTGACCGTCAACAACCTGTTCTTGCCCGCCAATCGTCCCGTCCTCGTATTCGTATTCGGCGCGCGCGGCAAGCTGCGTATTCGCGTAACGCATGATTGTTTTTGTGAGCGTTCCGTTTTCGTCGTAGGTAAAATCGGCTGACCAGAGTGCGGCAAGTTCGGCGCGGTCCAATGCTTCGGCAATGAAGTTGGCGTTGATCGCATCAATATTTTTTTGGCGCGACACTTTATCGTTATCGTTATCGCTCATGCGCGGCATTTCATAGTCCGCTGCTGTGAACGGTGGCGTCGGTGTATTAAACTTTGGCATTGATTAAACTCCTTTAAAAATCCAGTTCACGTCACCGGACACGCGTTGCCCGGTCGGGTCGAATAGGTAAACGTCGAAAGTCGCGACGCCGTTGCTGGTATGCACGTTGTCGTATTGCGGCCTATAAAGACGCGCGCCGGCGTAATTGAGCGTGATCTCAATGAATTTTGCGTAGCGTCCGTTGCACGTCACCCGATAAACGCCAGTGCTGCCAACTTTGACGGTACCGCTTTCTTGTTTCGGGATCGCGATCACGGAAATGTTTGGTTTTCCGTTGATCGTGAAAGAGCCGTCCCTGCTTTCTACGCGCACGCGCGAATAACGGCCACTGCCACTCTGGTTGGCCGGATGATCAAAGCGCGTCCAGCGCGTCCCGTCGCTTGATAATTCAAGCGATGTCGTGACGCCGCCGTTGTTCGCGACGATGTTGCCGCTGACTGTCCATTGTCCGGAAATTACCGTACCTGAATCGTGCGTTTCGCTGATGAAAACCGACGTGCTGCCGGTATCGTTTGGCAGTGGAAAAATCACATCTTGCAAATCGATGAATGTCCCGGTTAGCGGATCGGGGTCGGCATGCCCAAAATCAACGCTTTCGCCGCGATCGCTTGTCCAGCGCGGGACAAGATTCGGGTAACGGCGCCAGCCGGTCACGTTGACCGATTCGGCGCTGCCGCCGACATACCAGTTATCGACGAACCGTGAGTTATCATCAAGCGTGATCGTAAGTGTCGTCGAGGCCGCGTTTTCGGAATAAAGCCCGACCGAATCTTTGGCTTTGACCATGTAGGTGGTCATGCCCGGCGGTTGCAAATTGATGATCGCGTTCGCCGGTGTCACAAACGCGACGACTTCACCGGCGTTCCAGTTCGCGACGTTGCTGGAAACGCGACGGATTTCGTAGCCGACGATATCGGATGCACCATCGACTGTAATATCAACGGCAGGCTCCCAACCCAAGTACACGTCGCCGCCCACTTCATATGACCAAATAATGCGCGGCACATCACCGGGCGGCAGGTATCTTCCTTGCGCGACAGCGCTGATCGAATTGCCGGCACCGGTGATACCGCTTGAGGTGACGTATACGGTGGCCGTGTATTCTTTCCCTTCATCCACCGACGGCGAGCGATATTCCATTGACGACGTTTCGCGCTGGTCGATCAGCAGGCCATCCTCGTAGAACATCACGATATACTGCGCATCATACGGCCATGTATCAGGCAGGCTCCACGTCACGCACATTTGCGATGCATAGGCCATCGATGTCTCTTTGTACACCCGCTCGGAAATCGTCATCTCAACGACCGACGGCGGATCAAGCGGGTTCGGCAGCGGCGTATCCGGCTCGGACGGATCGGGTTCGATGGCGTCGCTGTAAATTTTGTCGTCGTATTCTTTGGCCGCGATGGTGTAGCGCCCCGCCGATGAATTGGTGACGCCAGTCACGCGGAAAAGTTTTTTAACGAAAAACTCGGCATAAGAAACCGTGATCACATCGCCGACGCGAATATGCGCGCCTTCGTCCGCGATCCCGAACTGGATGGTCAGCAGTTCGAGGTTGTAGTGATTGAGCGTTTCTATCGCTTCGCGCAGCGCCTGCGAATAGCGCTTGATGCCTTGCAGGTACAAGATCGATTCACGGCGCGGTTCGATGCCCGCTTCGACATCCGGATGCACGGCGGTTGCCATGCGCTCAGACCACGGCTCGACACTGACGTTCGTGTGCCGTACCAATATCGCCGTCGGCACATTCTCCGGACCGCGCAAACTCCAACTAAACGAACCGGCAATGATGCTTTCGTTATCGTACTCGGCGACCGATTCCGCCGGACGATCCGGTACAAAAACAACATCGCGGCCTTCCGGCACGCACCACATCGCGGCATAGCTGCGCAACGTTTCGATGTAACTGGACAGGCTCATGGCCCGGTCAATGAGTAACGATACCTGCCGGCGCGGCTCCTCACCGTTGACCAAATCATCGTTAGCGTTGGCGGCAATGGTCAGGCTATCGTTGTATGGGTTCAGGTTGGTATTGCGGTAAAACAATCCAGCTGTACATAGTGCTGGGCAATTGGTGTATTTCCATGTCGTTGGATCGTCGAGCGATTGTTCCGGATCGCGCGGATCGAAAAACTTCAAGCCTTTGCATTTCGCTGTAATGTTCGGCTGGCCCGTAAGCATGCTGGTCGGCATCTTGACGACAAGGTACGCAATACCCGGCAGATCATCTTCGTATGCAATGCCCTGTGCGGCAAATGCGGCAACCAGTGTCGGATCGCGCACCTGATCTGGCGTTCCTCGATAGCTGGTAACCGTCATGCCGGACGGCAGTGCTTCGTTGTTGTACTGGATGTCAGTGATTTCCTCGATCTCACCTTCGCATAACACACCCGCGAACACGTAATTGGTGCCTTGTGTTGTCCACGCGCATATTTTTATCCCAACTCGTTCTTGCCCGCCGAGCAATATCGGCACCACGTCGCCGTCCCCGGCGCAAGTGATCTGGATGTCGGACATGCGCGTTTGCGTCGCGCTCAACGTCGAACGGCTGGCGGAAGAATTGGTACCACCCGACGAAATATAATCCGGTATGAATTGTTGGTTGGTACGGGATGCGCCACCGGCAATTTCCCATGGTGTTAACGAGCCACCTGATGGCGTCGATGGAGCTGTGCCGGTATTACGGCCTTCGCGCGTATCACTACCGGACGAACCGCTTGTATCAATAATAATGGCCATTACAATGCCTCCGACAACGACACTGTCACGTTAAATCGCCATTCGCCACCGCTCACTTTGATCGGAGTAATGCTGGGCGTGCCGACAAACACCACTTCATACGCTTGCCCATCCGCGCCGAACGTGAAGTCGAATATCTTTCCGCGATTGGTGTTGTAAAAATCGATGAATGTTTCTTTCTTTTCCGCGGTCAGCGCAACATGCAAAACGCTGAACGAGTAACGCAACCGGCTTCCCAGCACGCGTGTCCTGATCCGTCCGCTGGTTGAGCGATCCGACTGAATGTTGTCGTAGGGCGTGCATGTGCTGCTCGTATGTTGAGCAAAGTCGGGGTAAGATGCCATCAGTTGTACCTGTTTCTCAAAGTGATCGTGCCGGTGGCTGTTTTGATCACCATGCCGTTCGGCGGAACATGGTTAAAACCGAACTCCGGCGCGATGCGCTTTTGCGGGATGAATATCGTTCGGCTGGATAAATTGGCGACACTGATTTTGATGTTGTTGTATGCGTCGCCCGATACCGCTCCGCCAACGCCATAAATCATTTCCACGTGTGAGTCGGTAACATCACCATCAAATGCGTAGATGATGATCTGTCGGTCGGCCACGCTATTGTTGAACAGCATCGCCGTCATTGCCGCGTCGTAATCGGCAATCAGGATCGTTGCTTTCTGGTTCGGCGCCGAATCTGCCGAAACACCGGAAATCGCAATGTTCGCCGAATTCCATACCGCGCCTTGGTACGTTACCGTACCTCTTGTCGATAGCCGTATCGGCGGGCTGAAATCGATGTAGATCAGATAACCCGGCGCCGTCGATGTACGCTTCAGCAGTTCGACAACCGATTGCTTCAGCTTGCTGGTCATACGCCAACCGCCTGATCGTTAATCGTGACGTTCGAAGTCACATTGATATTGCCGAGTGCGGTCAACATACCGTTGGCCGCCGCGATCATGGCCGACGCGGCATCGGCCATTACCTGCGCGGATCGCTGGTTTTGCCGTGACGTTTCCATCTCGGTATCGGCAATGCGTACCATCACAGTGGATGCATCGGTAATGACTTGCGATGCCGTTTCAAGGATCACGCGTTGCCGTTCATCGGTTTCGATAGTTGATGGTTCGTCGGCGCCACCCGCCAAAGCATCGTCGCGGATGCGGCCGAGTACATCCTGGTACGCTTCTTCGATCATGTCGAGCGATGCGAGAAAAGTATCGCGCATCGTGATTTGACTATCCTCGCCCAACGTATTGAACGCCGACATGTAGTATTCCATCGCTTCGTTGAAATACCGCTCAGCCTCTTCAAGCGATGAAGCGTTCAGGAAGTTTTCATAGGCGGCGTTGCCGCGATCTTGGTAGTAGCGATAAAGTTCTTCTTGGCTTAGCCCAATAGTTTCTACCTGCTGGCGTGCGGCATCAATGCTGTCCTGAAATGACTGGCCGAGCCGTTCAATCGCACCGATGAAAGCGTCGAACGCAGGCGCAACACTCATCAATTCGGAGAACAGTCTTTGACCTTCTTGCGTTGTCAAATCGAGCCCACTTATCAGATCATTAAACGCACTGATTGAATTTGGTATAGCAATACCTAGATTATCAAACGTAGATGTCAATGCAAAACCGGATTCTTCAAAAGCAAGTTGAGACGTTTCTTCCGGTCTGAACGTTTGCATGTACGTTGTAATAGCCGCTAACATTTCTTCTTCACCGCCGAATATCGCGGCGAATGTTTCGCGAGCTTCCAACCCATCCAACCCGACGCCGAACAAATCCTTAACACTTTGCCCGGTAATTCTGGCTGCCATATTTGTCGCATTGAACACAGTTGACAGTCGCGTCATTGTTTCTTCGAGCGTCTCTCCGTCTTCGGCCAATTCATCGATTGCCTTAAAATCAAACGCCTGGCCGAAAGTTCTTTCAAGAACCAAACGCATCGGCTCAACAGCACTTTGCCAGTATGCAGCATCTGCAAAAACCGCTTCAATTTCTTCTAGCGTTGCTTCAGCTATATTGAAATCACCGAGTATGGCATTAATGTCGCCTTCCGAAAGCGCACGCGATGCGGCAAGCATCATGCGCATGACTTCCGTTTTTAAACCCTCTTCAAACTTCTCGGAAGTTCGTCCCCATGTTCCGCTATTCAGATATTCACGCAAGCCATCTATATAAACACCGCCTTTAATTCTTGAACCGGCATCGCCCTTAGGGTCCGTATCAAAACCAAAACCGAATTGCGCACGTGACGCATCAAGTCCGAATTGCGAAGCAACAGACGCCCATTGCTTTTCAATGTTGCCAAGCATTTCTTGCGCAAAATCATCCTCGTTATTCGGAGTAAAGTATCGACCAATATCAAGCCCATCGCTTGATGCGAAGCCGCCCGTTTTCGGGCCGCCACGCCGGCCGAACACACGCGCAAAAATCGAACTACCAGACAATATTGACGCCCATTTATCAGACAAACCAAGCGCTCGGAAAAGCTTGTCCCCCCAAACAGCGCCGATTCCTGATAAGCCGAACAGTGGATCAATCGCCGTCATCCCGGCAATGGCTGTTTCTTGCTCGCGTCTGGACATCTTATCTACATCCCAACCTTCTCCCCAGAGATATTTATCAAGCTGCATCCCAGCAAGAATCCAGCCGATAATTGGGAGCGCATTTGATACCATTGATCCAGCACTTGTCGGTACGCTACCGGTAAGCGCTGCACCTGATTGCGTTGGCCCCATCAACGGCGTTGATAATCCCATCATGTTGCCAAAACCCGAATTGATGAATGATCCCGCCAAGCCGCCGCCGCCGAATGCAGAATAAGCATTTGACGCGGCGCCACTTGCAATGTTGATCAAATTTCCAGAGCCCCCCGCTTTTCCACCGAACCCAAAAAATGACCCGATTGTGCTAATAATTCCCCCGACGCCGCTTGATGAACCGCCGGAAAATACACTGCCCATGACAGAGTTAATAACCATATTAACCACAGGCTTCAAAATCATTGTTTTGAATGTGTTTTCCAACGTTGTTTTTAAGTTATCAACAAAACTTTCTCCACGCTCAAACCCACGCATAATCGCATCGGTTATTGAATCGGACATATTCGAAAATGTTTCTGCCCAATCTTTATTCTGCAATTCCCGATCGATCCGATCGACAGCGTCAAGCCCGGCCTGCGCAATTTCTTCGCGCTGCCGGTACAGTGCGGTCACATCGGCGCCGGCGTCGGCTTGCAGCAGTGCGTTGATTTGTTTTTCAACTTCAGCGATGCGCTCGGCAACTTGCAATTGGATTTCGCGCTCAGCGCGCAGTCTCTGTTGCGCTGAGGTCGAAAGGCCGATCAGGGAGTTTTCAAACTTGAGATCGTCCACGCGCTTATTCAAACTTTTAACAAATTTCTCGTTTTCGTCGGTGATCGCCTTGATCTGCGCTTTGATCTGGTCGTTGTATTTTGTCAGTTCGTTGTTGGTTTTGCGCGATACGTCGCCGACCTTGGCAATGCTTTCCTGCCAATCGTCGTAGGCTTTTTGCGTTTTTGAAATCGCCTGGATGATTTTTTCTTGTTGTTTGGTATCAATCGCCGGCGCCGATTGCAGCTTTTCGAGATACGCGGCAAGGTCACTGTACGTTTTTTCCAACCGCTCGGCGTTCGCTTGCGCGGCCTGTTCCTGCAATTCGCCACGCTTGGCGATAAATGCGCGCTCGGAAATCAGCTGTAGATCGCGCTGTTCGGACAGTATCTCAAGCTCGCGGCTCAATGCCGCGGAAGTTAATGCATAAAGACGATCGTAACCCTCTTTTGCCAGCGATAATTGTTTTTCAATGTTTTCTGCCGTGCCTTCGGTACTGAAAATACTTGGCGCGTTCGGTTTGTTTCCGCCACTGTCGCCGGACAATTCCTCGTTAAGTTTCCGCGCTTCTTGTCCGGCCAATGCCAAGCTTTCAGCCATGCCCAGCGCCACGTCTTTAACGCCGCCGACGTAATCGGTGTTCAAAAAGGCTTCATTGAATGTATTGCCGATTTCGGCAATAAAGTTAATCGCTTCGGTGCCTTCCTTTTTAAACGCTTCGGAAAATGCGCTGAATGAAAAATCGCCCTGAAATACTTTTTTAATGCCATCCCACAAAGAAACGGCAAGATTTCTGACACCGTCGAAACTGCTCTTGAACGTATCCAGAATAGCATCGGCTATGATGTAAACGACTTTGCCAAACCCGACAAACAACCCAATGACCGCATTGATGAAGTTTTTCACAAAGGCAAGCGTATGATTGAACACATCAACAATCACGACGCCGACTTCGCCGAAGTTGTTTGCCATTCTGCTACCGGCATCGGATACGTAATCGGCCACTGCGCCAAAACCGTTTTTTACGCTCACCCATGCGCCCAGTGCGATTTCGCTGATTGATGTTGTCGTGTCGCCAATTTCAATCGTTGCGTCGCGGAAGTAATAGAGCGCGGCACCCGCCGCACCAATGGCCGCAGCAAACAAGAATACAGGATTGGTCAGAAGCGCAGCGGTAAACGTCAATACTGCTTTGGTGACGGCAGTAAGGCCAGCAATAACTGGCGAGAAACTAAACACCGAAATAACAGAAAGCAAGCCAACCAACGCAGCCTTTACGCCTTCCGCATTGTCAATCAACCACGCAAGCGCATCTGACATCCCGGATAACGCCGGAAGAATCGATGCTGTAATGCTCAACATTACGCCTTGCAGCATCATTTTCATGCGATCTTGCTCATCATTAAAATCAGACGTCAGCTTTGCAACGTCTTTTGTGACTACGCCATATTTATTTACATCGTCCTGCATTTTTTGGAGCGACACAGAACCTTCATTAAGCAAAGGGATCATCGCCGCTCCGGATTTACCGAAAAGTTCTTGAGCCAATGCCGCTTTTTCTGGCCCATCTGCGTAGCTTTTAAACTTATCGGCAAGCTCGGAAATCATCTTGTCTGTTGACTTTAAATTGCCATCAACATCCTTCACAGAAATTCCAATTGCGCCAAAAGCCTTAGCTTGTCTGCTTGTTTCATTGACAGATTCCGCCATATTCTTGTTAAGGCGCGCGATAGAACTCGCTGCGCCTTCAAGATTGCTGCCGGTAAGCTTGGCTTGATACGCAAGCCCGGAAAGACGCTCATGAGCGATGCCCGTTTGCATCGACAGATCGTCAATCCGGTCAGCAGCATCCGCCGCCATCGTGACCATGTTTTTGAGAAAACCAATACCGGCAATCGCGCCGATGGCGCCAATGGCAGCTGTCGCAACCTGTACCGTTTTGGTCAGCGATGCAAAATTGCTGCTGATGCCGGCAACGCTCTTACCGATGCTGCCCATCTGCTTATTCGCAGTATTGGCAGCGCGTTTCATGCTTTCTTCAAACGCGACGGTACGAGCGCTCACGTCAACGACAAGTGCTTGCGCCATAACTTTCTCCGACTACTGGTTTCTTAAAACAAAATCTGTGACACGAAATGCACTGGATTTTTTCTTTTCGTCCCGGTGCGCCTCCGCGTAAAACTGCAACATATGGGCCTTCAGGATGTCCGGATCGAACAGCCACGGTTCGTTTTCAAAGAGAATCATCCAGTTGTTGTATTCCTCGATGGTTAAATCTCTTTTCAATTCGGCAACGGTACGCCCCAGCTTTAATGCTAAGAGGAAGGCAAATCGCTCTCCTCGTTCGTAGATGGCACGTTTCCCTCATCACCTTTTTTCGGAGCGCATTTTTCTTTGATAAACTCTCCGAGAACCTTATAAACATCGTCGGGCAGACCAGACTTCATAACATCCAAATCCCTGTCTGAATTGATCAGCCTGTTTCCTTTCTCATCGACAACGCAAATCTTGATGAGTTCGCCGTGGAGTTTGAGTCCGTCGCCGAAGTTGATGTCTTTCTTTTTGGTCAGCCCGATTTTTTCGTAAGCTGTCTCCATTTCAAGCACAGTCGCCTTGCGCAAATAAAAATCAAACTCGGCACCCTCATACTTGAATTTGACCGGAATTGGTTTTGACGCAAACGCCTTGACAAAATTCTGTGAAAAATTACCCATTGCTTTTCCTTCCTATGAATAAAAAACGGCAAGCCGTGGCCTGCCGTTTGAATGGTTGAATGTTGATGATGGTTTCGTGTTTACGGCTCTTGCTGCGTCGGAAGCGTTGCAGCCAAAATATCGGTAACGCCTTCGGTGCGGACAGTCGGCCCCGACTTTTGGATCGTCATGTTCGTGCCGACTTTGCCGTCGAGCGGATAATCGTCGTCCCACGCGCTGACAAACCCGGTGAAATCCTTGACGATGTATTCTGTCGCCGCGCGGGTCGTCGGTATTGCAATACGGAAGAACGAATGATCGGCTTTTCCGGTATACGACACATAAAGTTCCAATTGCTTCGGACCGCGCGCCGCTTCAAGCGTATTCATCGGCACAGTCACCGTACCTGCCTCGGCAAGGCCGGCCAGGTATTCTTTTGATACGCTGTTCTGATGCGTCGCATCAATGTTCGTCGATCCGCCGCCGGATTCTGAAACGCTGACCGTACCTTCAACCTGAACCCATGGATCGGTTTCGCTTGTCCGGTGCAGCAGCTTGGTAAACTGTGAACCTAATGCTAATGGTTGTGGGGGCATTGCTATCTCCTAAAAAAAGACCGCTAGCTTCCGTGCAGGCATAAAAAAACCACCATTTCTGGCGGTCCGAAGCATTGCGGCGGTTAATGAATTCCTGCTATCCTGAAAAAATCACCCGGTAATCACGGGAACAACGGTAATATTTGGTGTCCGTTTCTTGCGATGAATCCCCGGATTCGGTCGTAAACGAAATAAAGTTACCGGCATTGAGTGCGTCGCGTACTTTTTTTGCCAGCCGAGCCGCTTCCGCTTTGTCGTCGGCGTAAACATCAATCTGAACTAACGCGTCTTCGGTACCCTCATCGCCGTCGAGCAAGGCGTTCTCGGCCTGAAAGATGATCGTGTACACGCAGAACGGACGCGGTACTTCACCGCCGTCGGCGGAGAAGGCAACATCAGGAAAAACCCGGTTTGCAAATTCCGGCACCATTGAGACCATGGCGTAAATATGTTCTTCGAGCAACATCACTTGAACCCAAGTTTCTTTTTTTCGTTGTCGATGGACTGATCCATCTTGTCGATAATGACCTGCGCCGCATCCTTGCGCTTCGCTTCAATGGCTGGGCAGAAAAACGGTTGCGCCGGTTGTTTCGATGTTCCATGCTCTACCCAATATCCGTAAAACGCATTCTGCGGATTACCGGCTTTGCCTTTTTTCCGGATGTGAACCACGTAGCTGGCTTCGCCGGTTTTGCGTTTTCCCCTATTGCGTTTTCTGGAAACGACAATATTCTTTTTTAATTTTCCGGTTTTAACCGGAGCGCGACGCTTGATTTCCTTTGCCAGTTCCCGCGCGCCTGCCTGGGTAGCCGTATTCAAAACGCGGCCGCCGACGCGTGCGCCGAGTTCAATCAAGCCCGCTTCGAGTTCGGCAAGACCTTTCACGTTGCACTGGATATCAATCAGCTTGTTAGCCATTGTTCGCCCCTTTTTCGCAAACAAGATCAACATGCTCTTTGCCGACCATATCAGGTCGGACAGCTACAATATTGAGTGGATCATCATGGAGCAACACGCGCATATTCGGCCTGATATCTTTTCGGTACCTGATCCTGATGCTCACACTGCCTGTATTGATATCCTGGCCGCCAGTGATAAATTCGCGACCACTGCCAAAATAAACATTCGCCCAGACCGATGCAAAGTTTTTCCATTCTTTTTTAGTTTGCCCGGTCGAAGTTGTTACCGCATCGTATTTTTGAATCATGATGCGCGTATTGATGCTGCCCGCTTTCATAATGTTGGAGACCTGTACATGTCGAAGATCGCCGCCGAAGCCATTGGCAATTCATTGACGATATTGCCGATATTCACTGTCTCGCGATTTTCATACCAATAACCGACAAGCATTAACAACCCATGCTGCAAATCATCATCCATGACCAGCGGATCGATCACGCCATCGGGTGGCGTTTCATCTTCGTTAACAATCGTTTTGCCGATATACTTCTGGGCAAATTTGATCGCGGCGGAGATAAGCGATTTGATATAGTCATCTTCAATATCGCTATCGACACGCAGATGCATCTTCGCAATAGCGATATCAATGGCCGCCATCTTTCTCTTTCTTACGCTTCGGTACCGTTTTTTCTTCCACGACTTCCACGGCCAACTCGCCGCGAATCAATTCGTCGGCTTTTTCCGTTAGAAATACCTGACCGCAAACAACAATATTTCCGTCATGCATGTAGGTTTTTGTTGCTTTAACTTTATTATTCATAGATATATATACGGGGGCTTTCGCCCCCGTATCTCCCATAAGTAATGATTATGGATTTGATTCCGGTGCCGACGGGAATGTACCCGTCACAAACGCCGCCGGGCGATAAACCGCCAAAGCAAGACGTTCTGATGCTTTCATCGTGATCAAATCCTTTTCAAAGTCCGTACCATTTTCGGTAGAAATTTCTACTTCAACAGTCTGGCGGTCAAATATTTGCGCACCAATGGCAAAGGCACCGGTCAGGAAGGTATTTACCGGCATCGCATTGGTCAACACGACCGGCAGGCCCCATAACGTCGGCACAACTGACTGCATCGGGCCGGCGAAGATGTAGGCACCGTCGGTTGTTTTCAACAAGCGAATCTTCTCCCAATCCTGCGGGTTAAGCACGATGCCGGAAGCGTAGTATTCATCGCTGATTGATTGCGTAATCGCATGGCTGAGGATATCGGCCATTGTATCGCCGGCAAGAGTTCGATCAGCATCATATGCCGACGACTGAGGAACAATACCTAGAATATTATTGCTCGTACCGTCACCAAGCAATAGTTGCAAATCATCTTTATACAGAACGCCATACTTTAAGCGCCCATCAATCAGACTTTGCAGTTGCGGAGAGTCATCAAGCACCTCTTTAGTTACCTTGATGAAATGGCCAATCTTTTTCACCTTAGCATCAGCATCCTTATACTTTATTTCACTCTGCGGATACTGACCTGCTTCAGCAATAGTATTGGCGTTATTTGTAAATACATCCTCACGTTGATACTGGACAAGATTGCTTTCCGTCGAACCAGGCATGCATAAACTGCGTACACGAAGAACACGATCCGGGGGCGTAATCAGCAAGTCTCGGCGATCCGGCGCGATCAATGCGCCGGCAGATGTATTCGCACTGGTGATATCGTTGCGCACATCAATAACAAGTCGGCTGCCTTGCGCCAGATTGTATGCCTTGAATGCTTCGCTGTTGACAAATTGCATACCCATTGACTGCGGCAACTGTTCGCCTGACGGACGCGCTGCTTTTTGTTGCAAGTCGAGAATCTTGGCATTGACCGAGGCAACGTCTTTGATAATCGTTTCAAGACGACCTTTTGTTTCATCGCGGTATTTACCGTTCTCGGCAACCTCACCGTCCATTTTATCCTTGACGGCCTGCATCTCTTTCATTTTTTCCCGAACGGAATTGGTCAATTCCTCAAGGGCTTTTTTGGTTTCTTCATCCATTGGTAATTCTCCTTAAATTGATTTGATTTGCATTGCGGCGTTGCGCAGCATCTCCGCTGTCTCAGTAGCACGATCACCGTGCTTGAGAGCGCCAAGACCATGACCCGCGACCGCAGTGGCCTCAGATCGGGAAAAGCCAAAAGCGTCGCGCAGATGGCTTTCGAATTCTTTGTGCGTCAACCTTTCTTTCGAAAAGCGCGCCATAATTTCTTTCGGAATATTTTTGTAATCGGAAAAACTGGCACGCGCGGCCAACTCGACCGGATCGGTAACAACATCGACTAAACCCATCGCTTTGGCTTCGCTTCCGGTGTACCATGTTTCTTTTGACATCGCCGCTTCGAGCGCTGTGCGGTCACCGCCCGATTTCTCAACATAAATATTGATGATGATTTCTTTCGTCTTGGTCAGTAAGTCAAGCGCTTTTTGCATTTCGTCGCTGTCGCCCCAAGCCATCATCGTCGGATCGTGAATCATCATGAACGCATTCTCCGGCATGTGTACCGTATTGCCCGCCATCGCGATGATCGATGCCGACGACGCGGCCAGCCCGTCGATGTACACATCGACAACGCCGCTGTGTTGCCTTAGCGTGTGATAGATTGCAAGCGCGTCGAACACCGAACCGCCTACACTGTTTATATGCAGCTCAATATCGCCGACGCCTTTGATATCTTCCAGAAAGTTTTTCGCGGTCACACCCCAAAATCCGATCTCTTCAAAGATATAAACTTTGGTTTTCCCGGCGATGTTCTTGATTGAATACCAGCTTTTCATTGTTGTCCTCCATTGTTGCCTTGATAGTTTGTTCCGACTTTATCAATCGGGATAAGATTGCTTTGCACGGTCAACACGTCCGCGCCAGGAACCGGTTGAAGATTCTCTTTTTCTCGGACTTCATTGCGAGACATCACACCATTTTGAAGCACTTGAGAATAAAATGATGCTCGCGCGCCGGAGTCCGCTCTCAACAATCCTTCGATATTAAATTCTGCAAAATATCGCCGACGATCTTCCGGCGGAATCAACGATCTTGAAATAGATTGTTCAATGCGCCGCAAGCGCGGTGACAATGTATAGGTAAGAAACCCGATATTCTGTTGCTCAAGGCCGGTACCCCATGACGTACTTTTCTGCGTGTGTCCAATCATGAATGGCGGCACGCCGAACCATCGGCAAACATCTTCGACGCTGAATTCGCGCGATCCTAAAAGCTGCGCGTCTTCCGGAGTTAAATTGATCGGCGTTAATGTTTCTCCGAGTTCGAGAACAAGCGCCGAACCTGCACGCCTACTCGACCATTCAGCTAATCGGCTGTAGTACGCTTCGCGTTGTTCAGGAGACAACAATTTATTTGATTGCAACAACGATGAAGGTCGCAAACCATTTTTAAAGGTCTCGCTCGCAACCGAATCGGCAGATATGGAAAGCCCAAGCGTATTTTTCGCATACGCCAGTGTGGACATACCAAGAACGCCATCAAGCGTGAATCCCTTGATATGTAAAATATCATCCTCGGTGTACTTTCCGGAGCGTTGCGAATCACTGTATTCGTAGATCAGCCTTCCGCTTTTATCGCGTGATACTTTCATGCCGTCCGGCTTCAACATATCAAGACCGATAATATCGCCAGCGGCTTTGAGTTTCAGCGCGTAAGCATTCCCGCGCAATTCAAGCGCTGTTTGCATGGCACTCCAAAAATCAACCGCCGACATATCAGCGTTCGGCGAATCGTGCAGGATTGAATAAAGATCATGATCGTACTTTAATGCTCGCTTCCCGTCTGCCGTGCGCTCAAACAACTGGATTGGTAACGTCGAAATCACATCGGACAGAAGTCGCACACAAGCCCAGACAGTACCGATACTCAAAGACGTGTTGGTGTTGACATTCTTACCGCTGTCGGTGACACCAACGCCCGGCTGGGACTGGATTTCCGCTTTCGATGGCGGCGAAACAACATCGGCCGCACCGCGCAAAAGCCGAGAGAGACTTTTTCGTATCATCATATGGCCTGCATTCCGCTCTTGAAATAAGCGTCAAGATCGTTCTGGTTGATAAAGTTTGGCGACGCCATTACCCTGCCAAGCGCCATAATCAAGGAAACCACGCCGTCTATTTTGTTTTCTGGCCGCTCTTTTCTAGGATAGATATTATCTTTACGGTCAAGGTGCGCCACGACATTGCTTATCATCCATGTCGTGATCGGGTTCCCGTCGTGGATCAATTTCTTGGAAAGCACAAGCGCCTCCAGTTGCTTCATCGGCTCGCTGAAATTCAATACCGTTGGCTTCATTTCGATCATCGGAACATTGTTGTCCAGCATATGTGTTGCCAGTTGTGTCGCTTGGAACGGGTCGTAAGGAACTTCGCACACATTGAACTGTCCACAATCGTCGAGAATATCCTGCTCAATGGCATCGAAGTCGATGATTTCGCCTGGCGTGACATGCAGCAAATTAGAGCGTTGCCAGCCCTGATACTGGCTGTTGGCGCTATCCTCAACGGCGCGCTCTGGTAAATAGTAGTCCGCAAAAACGTAATAACGATCTACATTAAAATCGACAAACAGCTTAATCTTCGCCGCAATATCCACTTTACTCGCAAGATCAAGCGCAATCCAACAAGGTAAATGCCGGACATCGTCCAGAGACAGCGTCGGTTGCTTGCAAGCGTCCCAAGCGCGCATGTCCATCCATGAACTATCAGCATTCACCCAGACATTAAGCCGCTTAGTCAGAAAATTATTGACTGCCGACGGCATCGACATAGCCTTGCGGCAAGCAGCCTCCATGTCGTCGGGAAGAACCGAGACACCGTAGTTCGGATTGGCTTTCGCCCATGTTTTCGGATCGGTCCAGTCGTCCTCATCGTCGGCTGAAAAGATGATTCCGAAAAACGTTTCATCTTCAACAACGCGGTCAAGTATTTTCACCAGGTGCGCGCGCTGTTCGTAACAAATGCCGCTGCGATCACTGCCTGCCGTCGTCACCATCCAGATTAACGGTTGGCTGCGCGCGCCGGTGGCCGAATCAATTACGTCGTAAAGTGCCCGGCGCTTATGCGCGTGGAACTCATCTACCGCCGCAAAATGTACGTTCAGACCATCAAGCGTACTGCCCTCAGCATTCAGGGGCCGGAAAATGCTTGCGGTTTCCAGTATCGTGATATCGTGTGCATGGACTTCGGCACCAAACAGCGCCCGGAATTCCGGCTCACGCTCGGTCATTCTGGCGGCGTCCCCCCAGACGATGCGCGCCTGCTCGCCTGTCGTCGCGACGCTGTAACACTCCGCGCCCGGCTCACCATCCGCAGCAAACATGTACAGCCCGACACCGGCAACCTTCGTTGACTTGGCATTCTTGCGTGGTACTTCTTCATATACGCGGGTAAACCGCCGGCGGTTATTCTCGACACCCATCCAACCGAATACGGTACACAAAATGAAGCATTGCCAATCTTCAAGACGAATTTTTGGGTATTGCATCCCCCCATCAATCAGCTTGGGCCGCGCCCACTCGCCCTTAATGTGCGGCAACAATTCGATAAACTGACATACTCGGTTAGCAGCATCGGCATCGTAACGGTAAAGCCAGCCAGTTTTCGCGCGCTCAATATCGTGCATTTGCCGTTCACAGGCCAGACGATGAAAACGACAGGCAGGGATTCCCCCGGCAACGACCTGTTCGGCGTACCGTAATGCGCGCTCTGAATAGTTCATGCTGTTTTAAACGATCCCCAGCCGGTTTGTTCTTGTCCCATGCCTGGCAGTGAAAGCTGATTGTTCGATGGCGTCACGCGCGCACGGGCGCTCGGTGACAGGCCGAATTGCTGCAAATAATTCAAGCATTCTTTGCGTAAATTCTTTATCGTTGATACCAGCGCAGATTCTTGCTTGTATCCGCTGGCTGTACTCATGATGCTGGTCGCCTCGACCGCTTCATAATAATCAACGCCACGCGCGATCAACGCATCAATCCTTTTTCCCTGAGCGATATTAAGCTCAACCATGTGTCCGTACACTTGGCAATACATCTCAAGTGCGGCGCGATCAATCTGGCTTATCAAGCCAAGTTCGTAAAGATGTGGAGTAATACGCTTCCATTCTTTACGTGCTTCGCGTCTCAAGTGCTTCGGTATGCTAGGTACCTCAACCGTAGGGTTGACACCATCGGCAAGATTGATCGGACGTTTCCCGCGATTGCCTTCCAGCAGCTTCAAGACAGGAGGCTTCGGCGCAGGGCCTCTCATACCCATCAGATACCCCCCCTATGAAACTTGCGCACGCAAAAATATGACTGAGGGCGCGAATCGGAAACAAGCGGCTCAGACTTTTGACCCGCCCCCCGTTGATTCTTTTTCACATTGCCAAACCCGCCGTCTTCACGCGCTGTTTTTTCCGAATGGCACGAAGCACAAAGCGATTGCAAATTTGATCTGCTGTTATCCATTGCATTTCCATTGACGTGATCGACAACCGTTGCCTGGACAAACTTCCCTTTCTCAAGGCAAATGATGCACAACGGCTGTTCGCGCAACACCTGCTCACGCAATAACCGCCACGATGAACTGTTCGTCGCTAATGCTCGACGCTTTTGCCGCGCGCGCGCGAAGCGCTTGTTATCCCATTGCCGCGCGTCATCGATATGTTTTTCGCAATATCCGGGCGCACTAATCGCCGTACCGCATCCTGGATGACGGCAAATGCTTTTTGGTCTGACTGGCATGGGAATAAAAAAGCCCGCGGCGATATGCGCGGGCTGGATACAATTCTGAGGTTTATCAAATTAGAGCCTATTTTGAGGCTTTTTCACGCAATGTCAAGCGGCCTGTTCATTTTTTACAATTTCGGCTGAAATTAGCCTGTCCGAAACGATCAGCCACGCCGCCGATTCAATCTCCCGCAAGTATCGAGCAATCTTGCCGTTATGCGCGCTGGCCGTATTTTCGGCGACGCCACATAATCCCGCAAGCTCAGCCAACTTGATCCGTTCGCCGAAATATCGCCTGACGATCCCGACCCGCAAACGACGGTTAGACACACAACCACTCAACGCCCTGATAGACAAATCGCCAAGCACCGCCACCGATTCTTGCCATTCCTCATTTGCCCGATAACCACTGCAACACGCCCGGCCGCAATCGCAACGCAAACGCTTCGGAGCATACCTTGCTATCAAAGAAAGATACCCGGAATGCCCGGACCGCTCAGCTTCGGCGCGGATCATCCCTGCCTGAGCGGCGCCATCAACGCCAGACAGCCCCTTTCCTCCTTCTGACGACGGCTTCCAAAGTTTCCCAAGCGGCGAACCGACATGCTGCCGATGCGCGTAATGGAAAGCAAACGAAAGCGCCGCATGGGCATCATCGAAAAGAAAAGCATCATTCATAATTTTAAAATCCCGTGAGCAACACCGAACCGATGTTATGGCTCATGCCAAATTTCATCTGTCTAACCTCATCTAAACTGAAAAAGAAGTAGGACAAAAAAAAATTAAAGAAAACAAATAACTGTCCTAATGTCCTACACGTCTTACCCATATCCATGTAGGAATTGAAACATCTCGCGTGCCTACGCGTAACGAGCGCGCAATGATTTCCGTGTGTTTTAAGTGGTAGGTAGGACGTGTAGGACGGTAGGACGGATTGGCTCTGGTAGCCGATTTGCGCCGTCCTACCTTTTCCGGAAGGTAGGACGATGTCGGACGAAAACGCCCGACACATCGCCACACCACCGATCCCTGGCAGTAAAGGCGCAACCATGTTACAGAGTTCTTTCATAGCATCCATGTATCGTCATCCACACGAACATTCACAATCTCGGCAATAGCAGTCGGCAAACCGGATTCGCCGCGCCGCATCATATCCCGCACATCATGAAAGCTGTCTTGCGTAATTTTTAACGCACGCTTTCGCGCCAGTCGTTTGTCTAACCCTGGCTCGCGCGCATAAATGGCATCGCGAACACGCGGATAAAAACTCTGCACGCGATCCCAAGCCATACGGTTTAATTCACGATCAGAAGGGAGGTTCACCGCTCAACACCTCTTCGTCTTTTCCATAATCATCAGGGCGTATATAGTAATAATCACGCTTGCCGCTGGTGTACCGCTTCTTACCCCAGCCAAGACGGCGCATCACCCTGCCGATGCGCGTTGTCATCTGTTTCATGTTGTCCACCTTGGATATTTCGATCTTTAGGCAATCGACGATGATGGTGTTCATCGATACTTCTTTCATACTGGTACTACCGCGCAACCAGTGGTCAATATGAGGTATCCACGCATCTGGCGCAATTCTGGCGTCCTGCTCATGGTCGAAATATTTTTTCTGTTCCTCGCGCGTCGGCCACCAACGCACGCCCTGCTTGAAAAGATGCACCGCTTCGGCGAATAAACTGTCTCTCACTGCCGCCAATCCTTCCATGTCGATCTGCCCAACCTCTTCAACCTTCAATGGCCAGTAGCGCGTGTTGCCGGTTTCATCCTTGAAATAATCATCGCCGTTGACCGTGCCGCAAAACACGCACTGCCTGAGATAATCCTTCATAGCCCGATCATAAGGTGCGCGGAAACGGTCAACCGTGCTTGAAATAAACGCCTTGATGCTGGACGTTTCCGACCTGTTGAACGTATCAAGTTCGGCGATTTCATACAGCCATCGCCCTTGAATCTGCAAATAAGCGTCCTTGTTTTTAAGGTCGATTGGGGTATCGCTAAACCACTCGCCGCCGAGGATGCGGAACACCGATGATTTCCCAATGTATTGCATGCCTTCCAAAATCGGCATATGCCGCATGGAGCAGCCGGGCTGATAAATTCGCGCGACCATACCTATTAAAAACATCCTGCCGGAAAGGCGGGTGTATTCATCGCGCTTTGTTCCGGCGTAGACAGAAAGCCAGCTATCGATGCGCGACACGCCATCCCATTCCAACCCTTCCAGATAATCTTTTACGGGATGCCATTGTGCGTTTTCCTCGCTGGCCGCCCAGCCGATGGCGAGTGAAAGGTTTTCGACGGAGCGCACCAATAATTTTTCATGGCTAGCCAGCCATTCGCCAAGGCGAAGGTCATCATGTGATTGCCACTCGACGCCCGGCTTGAATGTCAAGGGATTGTCCCAAGGCGCAGGCAAGCGGCGTACCACCTTGCGCGCGAACGTATCCAGCCAGATCACACCGCGCCAGACCGGATGATGGGTCAAAAAAGTATGGATATTCTCTCGGCAATCAATGATCCTTCCGTCTTTCAAAAAAAGCTGCCTGCGCCAATCCTCATCATCGCCGTCGCTTGCCATCTGGCCTGCGCCAGCCGAAGATTGGGTCATCGCCTTTTTTTTATTTTCAGACGGGTCACGCAACCGGCCGCAAATCCATTTTGCGAGATCATCACCAGTCACACCTTCGGCAATCAGATCAGCAATGTCCCATCCGCCCGGTTTCTCGCCAGGTTTCGGGATATTGACAATCTTGACGCGACATCCGATCTCGACAAGCCGCTTGGCAATGTTTTCAGCGGCGGACATTCCGGGCTGTTTGCTTTCCGGCAAAATGGGTTTGCCGTTGGGTTCCACACCCGAAGCGACTTCGGCACGGGAGCATTTCTCGCGCTGCGCGTCGCAATCTGGAAAAATCACGACGCGCCGCCCGGCAAGCGGCGACCAGTCCACCTTCTCATAGGCTTCCGCGCCGCCCGGCCATGTCATCACTACCGAGTTTTTCAATTCCCGTGCGGCTGCATCAGCGCATTTCTCGCCTTCAACCAAAAGCACAGAACAATCGCTACGTGCGGCAAGACGATCAAGCCCGTATAAAGGGCGCGGCACAGGAAACGCCATCCAGCGCCATTCAGTGGCACCGGTTTTTTCGTTACGCGTCCAAACGCACGGCAAGATTTCCTTGCCGAAGTCGGATTTTTCAAATCGGTAAATCATGCCGAGCAAACGCCCGTCGCTATCGCGATACGCCCACGGCGCCATACTTGGTTTGCCGCGCTTGATATGCGCTTTCGGAGGCTCTGGCACAGATTCCGGCACCGGCAACACAGGCGTCCAATCCGAACGGCGCTTGTCCCCATCCTTGGCTTGCGCTGGCGTGGATTTTGGCGCGTCGGAATCAATGCTTATTGACAAACGTTGCGCCACGGCTTTTGCGGCATCCACCATTGAGCAATCGTTCAGGTATTTATAAAGGCTAATGAGATCGCCGCCTTTATCGTCGGTCGCAAAGTCAGCCCATGAACCGTTATTCATGTTGATCGAAAAGCTGCCCTTGCGCTGGTCGGCGCGGGTTGGGTTCAGTGCCTTATATTCGTAGCCCTCACGCTGCCCGTCCGGCAACCACTCGGACAGCAGCGTATCGATGCTTTGTAGCGCGGCTTCGGCTATTCGCTTAAAATCAATCATTTTCGCAACCCATAAAGGAAAGCAAATGGACTCTTTTTGTGCGGCGATTATTGGTGCCATAATCGGCGGGTCGTTTGCCGTAGCTGCGGCGTACCTTGCCCAAAGGCAGAATTTTAAGAATTTGAAAGAGCTTGCTTTTCACAAAGACAATGAGTACATCAAGGCAAAAGTGAGAGCAAAGCTTATTGATCTGCAAGACATATTGGAAAAAAGAAGCCCTTCCAATCCGAGCCTTACAATTAATGCCGGCGATCTCGATAGGCTTGCGAAGGCCATTGACCCATCTAAATTTCAAGAATTTTGTAATGCTTGTAATAAAATTCTTGACTGGAACGGAGAAAAAGACAAAGAAATTCAGGTTGCAACTAACGATGAGACACTGGTCAAAAAATATCGAATAAAATGTATTAAAGAGATTCTTGAATACACAAATTGATCTTGATAATGTCTTTGTAGAAAGCCGCGCCGAGCGCGAACGCCCGGCGCTCGGTGCCGTGATCAATGGGAGGAGCAACCCCCGGCATCCGAAGAAGATGGCGGCGCCAGTGATAGAATTGCGGTAACCCAGACAGGAAATCTGAAAAAGCACAATTCGACAAAAAGGCACCGCCGTAAACATTAAACGCCTACCGCTTGGTCTGTAATTTTTACTTGCACCGCTTCAGGAAGCGACGACAAAGCATCCTTCATCGCTTGCGCGGCGCGTACCATTTCTTTAGCCGATTCCGAAAACGCCGTTATTGTTTCAGCGCTAATATTTTCATGGCTATCTTCACCATCAATAACGGCAACAACACTCCCTTGATACTTATCAAGGGCATCCATAAGTGTCTTTGTGAATTGCAGCACATCGCTTTGCGCAATATTATTGCGGCACATCCCAACGGCGAAGTGATAACTGACCACAAGTTCGTGAATCGGGGTTAGCCCACAAACACAAACCTTGAGCAATTTAGCTTTATTCATGACTTCACCTCCGTAAGCAGCCGCTCGATCTGCGGCAGCAAATGGGATAATTGATTGATGGCCGAAGAGCGCCGCGCTTCGTCGCTGCGCAAGAAACGCTCAATCAGCCAATAAATAGGTGTGTTGTCGCCCGTGGCACAGACAATCTTTTCCAGATCGTCCACACGCAACGGACGCGGCTCAGAACCGTCCGGATTCAGCCGCTTGGTCAGTTCCGACGGCGACATGTCCAGATCGGCGGCAATCGACGACAATCCGCGCGGGCAGGAATAAACAGACGCCGAAACACATTCACGCAATGACCGGAACCGGGATGTCAATCCTGGCGTGAAATCTAAAGTCATTTGAGTTGAGTTTTTCACCATCGGAAACCACCGGAAAAAGGTTTTTCACATGTTTTCACATGGTCATGCAAAAAAATAGGCAGGAACGGGAGGCGCTCCAATCGCTGTAAAATCGGAGCACCACACACCGAACGCACAAACGAAAGGAACGCCATGAATATTGAAGAGCATGAATTAACCATCGACTGCCCCCATTGCGGCAATAGCTTTACGGAGACTGTCGGATGGTTTGACAGCAACCAGCCCATCGAATGCGTCTGCGGAAACAGGTTTGAGATTGACCTTTCCAAGTACAGGAGTCAGGTCAATGCTGCCATTGAGAACGCCTTGAATGAGTTCAGGCGACTTGGCGACAAGATCAAGCGCTGATCGGTATTCGGACATGTCGGGAATGATTTTTATTTTGGCAATCGCCGGACTTTGCACGGAAACCACGTCTGGAAGTTCAATACGTCCCATTTGCATCATAGCCACCTCCCCAGCAAATGCCCGATTCCGCCACCGATAACAATAGCGAACACATATGCCCATAAAGGGAGATCATCATGATCATTGAAACAAGCACAGTCCTTGAAATCGGAAAATTGCTTTTTGTTGCCGCCATTGCTTCCTACATCACCACTAAATTCACTTACCGGAACGATCTGAAAATCGAGCAGCGGCGTGAATACAACGCGATTGCTATTGAATGTAGGGCATTGCTTGAGAGAGAACTCACTCGTATGACTAACATGAAGCACCTGAGCGACCTCCAGATTGAATTTCTCGGACTGCTCCAACCATGGTGGAAAAGAAGAGGCTTTTATGCTGCTGTTGAACGCTATCGCGAAGCCACACACCAAACCAAAACGAATGAATTGTGGAAGCACGAACTTATTAGCACCGACGAGGTGCGTGCTGCCATCAGAGGTCTTCTTGAGTACATGAAAATAAGATGAAAACATCATGCCGCCTCTTTATTCTTGCTGCCGAAAAGCTCTTGATAAAGCGCAATCAGTTTTTCATGTGTATCGGAATACATGCGCTTGCGACGGCCAGTTTCATAATGACTGACAGCGCCTTGAGAAACACCTATGCGGCACGCTATTTCAGCTTGCGATAGCCCTGCCGCCCTAATTTCAAAAATCCTCTGTTGAATATCCATGCCGCACAATTTAATACCTAAGTAATTCATTGTCAATACCTAAGTATTTTTATTTTATAGTAGATTCATTACATGAGTAATTATCCAAATGAAATAGCAGGAAAAAAGATAGCAGCTTTGCGAAAACGCAAAGATGTTTCTCAAAACTGGCTTGGCAAAAACATCGGGGTCACTCAAGGCGCGATCAGCAAGATTGAGCGCGGTGACACAGAACTATCTAAATACACCACAGCAATTGCAAAACTTCTTGGCGTAACAGCAGAATCGCTTCTTGATCCAAAAATCTCCATCGAAGAAATTCTAAAGATGGCCGAAAACGCATCCAACCAGCGTATAAAGGATGTAATCGGAGACTATCGTCTCGATGATACGATCAACCATGCACCAGATTTTCACAGGAAAGTACCTTTAATTTCATGGGTTCAGGCCGGCGATTGGTGCGGCATTATCGATAATTTTCTGCCAGGCGACGCCGAAGATTGGCTGCCATGTATTGTAAAGGTTAGCGAGCACGCATTTGCGTTACGCGTTCGCGGAGCAAGCATGGAGCCAGAATACCAAGATGGCGATATTATTTTCGTTGATCCAGATATTGCACATAATCATAAAAAATGCGTTATTGTCCGACTCGAAAACTCTAAAGAAGCGACATTCAAACAACTCATTATTGAAGGCAATCAGAAATATTTGCGCCCTTTAAACCCAGATTGGCCAGAAAAAATTATACCTTTGCGAGACGACGCGATGATTTGCGGCGTTGTGGTTGGTAAGTGGGTACAAAAATAAAGAAGAAAAAATGAGGTTTACTGCAATCGACGTTGAAACAGCGAACGAATCAATCGCCAGTATATGCCAAATTGGCGTCGCTACGTTTCAAAACGGTGAGATCATTAGTCAATGGTCTTCATACGTCAATCCGAAAACGCATTTTAGCTGGATGAATATTGATATTCACGGAATCAATGAAAAAAAGGTAAGCGGCGCACCGACAATTGAAGATTTATCTGAAAGAATCATCGCATCCGCTCAAAATTCAGTAATCGCAACATATACACACTTTGATCGGTCAGCACTTAATCAAGCACTACCGGGAAAAATGGACAACATCACATGGCTTGATGTGGCAAAAGTTGTACGTCGCCAATGGGAGCAATTCAGCTATAAAGGCTACGGACTTGCTCGTGTTGCTGAGTTTTTGAGCATAGATAATTCACGTCATCATGACGCATTAAGCGACGCCATTGTTGCAGGTACTATTTTCGCGAAAGCGATGACAGCTAGCGGGAAAAATGTTGCGTGGTGGTTAAAGCGTACCGCGCAACCGATATCACCAACAAATTTCACCTCTGTTTCAAGATGCGGAAACCCCGAAGGGCATTTGTATGGAGAAGTGATTGTATTTACAGGATCATTAACCATAACCCGCCAAGAAGCCGCGAATATTGCTGCAAATGCTGGATGTGAGGTTAAAGACAGCGTCTCAAAAAAAACAACGCTGCTTGTTGTCGGCGATCAAGATATTCAAAAACTTGCCGGAAAAGAAAAAAGCAGTAAGCACTTAAAAGCAGAAGAAATCATTAAAACTGGCGGAAACATTCGCATACTTGCTGAATCAGATTTTCTCACCATAGCAAATGACGTCTAGCCCTAGACGTATACACTTAGCCCCTACCCCTATAAAGGAAAAATTCTGGCGAGACAAAAGTCTCGCCCGATGTTCCGCATTTCCACAAAGTTAAGCGTATTTAATAAGCTCCCAAATTACCGCTTTATCGTTATGGGGAGGCATTTTGTTTCCCTTCGCGATTGGTGCAGTCGTTGACGGCGAATCTTTAGATTTCCACACCCCGCTCTCAGGGCAGTTTTCACCTGTCTTTGCTGTTGTTCCAATAGGACTTTTTGTCATTATTTTTCTCCAAAAATAGCCACATGGCTATAAATATATATGCGTCCTATTTGGCAGGTTTCAAGGACGCAACAAACTTTTCTTACAACCCTTATTATTCAATTTATACATTAAGCATATATAAGTGCGCTTAGGATATTTCTATTTGCAAAAATACTTTTCTTGTGAAAAATAATACTTAGGTATTGACAATATAAAATACTTAAGTATTATAAGCGTCGTTAGCAATAACAAAAAAAGGATAACGATGTTTGGATTTATCACGGACTCAATAGAAAACGCCATTGATGTAGTTGTTGGTGGCATGGAAGGCGATGATGTGTCGCGAAGCAAGATCGCGAAACTTCTGGCAGATGGATTGACGGTCATCGCCGTAGCGTCAGCCGTAGGCGTTGCCGTTGATGTCGTTGAAAACATTGCCCAAGAAATCACGTCTGACCAATAACCAAGGAGAAATCATGAAACGTATATTTACCGCCATCATTGTCGTTTTGATTGCCCTGCCCTCTGCTGCTGAATCGCTTGCCAGCTTTGAATGGCCGCCGCAACCACCAGCCGCCGCGCGCGACCTGATTGCCCGGCTAAACGGCGACTGGATCATCGTTATCAAAGCGGCAGAAGGCGACACGATCACGCATCACATGCTGCTCACTGCTATCGCGAATGAAAACACGGTCACGGCGGCGCACAATCGCGGAGAATATCGCTATACATGCACGGCCACATTGCCCACCGGCGCAAGAATCGAATGCCAAGAACTCTCAGGCCAAACCGGCTGGCGATTTATCGGCACGATGACCGCGCCGCATCGCTACGACGGAACGCTGATCACCGGAAGCGACGCTGACAACGTAACCGCAATGATGGTCAAGGTGCATTGATGATCACTGCGCGAACCTTTGCCAAACGTATTGAAGAAGCACGAAAGGCAGTGGAAAACCTTCCTTCGGCAAACATCGCCGAGTTTGTGCGGATCAATAAAGAAATAGGCACCATCATGAAAACGCTGCCACCTATCAAGCCGAAGCGCTTCCAGCGCACGATGAGGGATTTTCGCTATTTGATTAAAGGACTGTTTGGCTGGAAAAAGGATGGAACAAAATGAGGATCGCAATTAAAGGAAGCATCACTCCTTCGGCCATTGAAATGGTACGGCTTGACCATAACCCAAGCGGCAAAGACAGCGTGACTGAAATTAAGGTATTAGCAGCGACGATGATCAGTAAATGCCAGCGTATCACCTGCTCGAAGCGCAACGCCGAGACCGACCGATGCATGAACGAAGCCATGCGCCACATTGAGATTGCCGCGATGTTCGCGGTCAAGGGCGCAACAACGGAAAGCTGACCATGAATCTACTTGAAAAAACCATTGCGAGCGTCAAGAGCGAGAAAGATTTGCATATTGCCGTGCTGCGTGCCAGCGCAGCAGACATCGCGAAACTTGAACGCATCTCTGATTCTATCGCCGCACACGGATTTCCTGTCACGCCCACCGTCTACCCGATCACCACCGGCAGCGGCAACTTTACCAGCTTAGCTTTGCATGTCACAGCATCCGCCGGACGCGCCGCTGATCTGATATCGCTGCTCGAAAAAAAAGGAATCACCGCCGAGCGTAGCGAGAGCGATTCGTTTGATCAAAAGTGGCAGCTGACAGCATATGACACGTTACCGATCACGATCTACATCCGATATCCGTATTACCCCAAAAAACAAGCACAGGCACAAGAGGCAGCAGTATGACCCATCATTTATTTCAACCACTGATAGATGCCATCCAGAAAGCCACCGAGATATTAGGCGCACCTTTTAACAATGAGGAAAAAACACTAGCAGAAGAAGCAACCGAAATCATCTACGGCGACCGCGAAAAGACACATGGCGAACCTGGGCGCAATCTTGAAACAATCGCGTCAATGTGGGCTGCCATCACAGGAACCGACATCACACCGGCGATGGTCTGCCAGATGATGATCGCCTTGAAACTAGCCCGATCCATAAATGACGCATCACACCGCGACCACTGGCTCGATATTGTCGGATACGCATTACTCGCCGAGCGTTGCGGGTATCTCCAGCAGCATAAACAGGAGGGCGTGGAATGAAGATGCTTAAAACACTACTCGACATGATCGAGCATTACCGCTATTACCGCCGAAAAGGATATTGCCACAGTGCAGCGTGGCATCTGACGAAGAACAGGATTTGACCATGGAAAAATACCGACTGACATGTTGCCAATTATTGGCGATGAGCGAGCGCGATAAACGCGCTGAACGCAATGCGTTATACCTGATCTTACTCGGTGCCGTAGCTGGCGCGGCTGTGGTGCTTTGCTTTGTCGGTGCTTAAGAAGCCCGAATGGAAGCATGTGCCGGGGCAATCATATCCGCTCGACTGCGCGATATGGGATTGGGCAACAACGCTTATCAAACACGGCAAACGGGGCACGCATAAAACGTATCTTGAAGATCTGGCAAAGCATCACAGCAAAGAAATTATTGAGCAAGTAAAAACCCTCGCGCGCGAAAGATGGCGCGAAAACAACATAGGAGAGTGACATGCAACAACCTATTACCGACACCCTGCGGCACATCGGTGGAGGCGTATTCATCGACGTTGCCAGCGACAAAATGAACGAACTTGTTAACGCGGTTTCCGAAACCGGCAAAGCCGGCACGCTCGTTTTGACGATCACTGTCAAGCCAGCCGCGCGCGGTGGGCCATGCTGATCACCGGCAAGCATCAACTCAAGAAACCACTTGAAGCGCCGCTTGAAGCGCTTATGTTTGCAACGCCGGAAGGAAATCTTGTTATCGACGACCCGAAGCAAGAAAAACTCGACTTGAAAGTTACCGGCGGAGCACCGAAGGAACTGAAAGTTGTCCCGCAAAAAACCGCTTAATCGAAAGGAAGCACTATGAACGATACCACTTTTGAAGAACTTGCCAGAACAGAAAATATCGCCGAAACGCTGGCGCGTGAAATGAAGTCGCCCGTTATCATCAAAAGTGCAGCAAGCGAAGATCAGCAAATGGCCTTGCTGCCGCCTGGCTGGACAACCAAATATAACGATGATATTCAATTACGTCCAACGCCGCGCCGCAAAATAGCCGCCGTTGAATTAAACGACGCGGACAGCTTCATCGACTACATCAAGCGCCACGGCTCGCTTGCTTACGCAACTGTCTGGTGTGATGTCGATTATCGTGATTGTAAAGTCAACTTTTTGTCCATCTTGAACGATCACGGCGAAGACGAAGATAAACCGGCATGGCGCGACCATACAGCCAAATTCTTGCCGGAATACAGCGAAGAGTTCCAGCGCTGGACAGGATCAGACAAAAAGCTGATGAGCCAAATTGAATTCGCGATGTTCATTGAGGACAACATGAGCGATATCACCAGTCACAACGGCAGCGCGTCTGGCGTGCAAATGCTCGACATGGCGCTGCAATTTGAAGCGAACCAAGATGCGCGTTTCAAGAGTTTCATCCGTTTGCAGTCCGGTGGAGTTGAAATGGCGTTTATCGATAAGGACGATGACGCGACGATCCAGAAAATGCAAATGTTTGATCGCTTCAATATCGGTATTCCGGTTTTCTGGAGCGGTGATGCATACCGGATCGAAGTACGCCTGCGCTACCGAGTACGTGAAGGACGATTGACGTTTTGGTACGAATTGCTGCGCCACGACAAAGCGCTCGAAGACGCGACAAAGACCATGATCCAGACGATCAAAGAAAAAACCGGCGTACCGTTCTTTTTCGGTAAGCCTTTTTAATGAAAGCGGGGCTTTATGCCCCATCGGTATCCTTTTGTGAAAAAGATATAACGACCATGAAAAAATTCAAACGCTTTCTGAAATATCTGCAATTTTGGTTGCTGCAAGTATTGATTGCGCTTGACCAGCTTATCAATGCACTGCTTCCGATTCGTGATGGCTGGGCAGACGAAACCCTGTCGGCGCGCTGCTGGCGCAAATCACAGCAGGAAAACCCACTAATTGGCTGGTGCATTGCCCGTTTCGTCGTCGATTTGGTCTTTTTTGCTGAACCTAAGCATTGCAAAATAGCCTATGAACGCGAACAGCAACGGATGCACTCGCCGCCAGCGTTGCGCGTAGCAGTAAGCAACGAATAAATCATGAACAAAAGTCAAATCTCATGGACTGATACGACGTGGTCGCCGGTAACCGGATGCACGAAAGTATCGCAAGGATGCAAGCACTGCTACGCCGAGCGTGAGGTTACGCAACGCTGGTCGAAGAACCCAAAGTCGATCTGGTACGGACGCGCATTTACCGACGTTCGCTGCCACCCGGAAAAACTGGAAGAGCCGCTACGGACAAAGAAGCCGAAGAAGATTTTCGTCTGCCCGCGCGGCGATCTGTTCCACGAGAATGTACCGGACGATTTTATTGATAGTGTGTTCGGGGTCATGTGGTCGTGTTTGTATTTAAGGCGTAACTGCATTGACGGGCATGTGTTTCAAATATTAACGAAACGCCCAGAGCGTATGCAAAAATATCTTTCAACAAATAGATCAGAAACATGGGCAAGACATGCGGTTCATTATGGCGGAGGATTTGAGCCTGACGGAATCTATGACCAAGTGTTATATCAATCATCAGAACCGCACCCGCGTATTTGGCTTGGCGTCTCTGTTGAGGATCAACAGATAGCGAACGAACGCATACCGCTACTTCTCAAGACACCGGCAGCGCTACGCTTTATCAGTGCGGAGCCGTTGCTTGGGGCGATTGATTTATTGTGTCTTGACGATTATGGATTAAAACCAAAATGGAGAAACGAACCTGGAACGTACAACGTACTTGAAGGCAGGTGGATAGCGGCTGTTAATGATCCCGACTTTGAGAATAGTTCTGTCGAAACGGACTTAACAAAACTTGACTGGCTAATAGTCGGCGGAGAATCCGGCAAAAACGCCCGACCGATGCATCCTGAATGGGTTCGCTCCCTGCGAGATCAATGCGTAAGCACTGGTGTGCCGTTCTTTTTTAAGCAGTGGGGAGAATGGGCACCAAATTGTCTATGCGATACGAAATATCATCACAAAACGATTGAACGCCCTCCTTCTGGACTGCCTCCGCCATACAACAGAGGGGTCATGTTCCGCTGCGGCACTAAACGCGCAGGCCGCACGCTCGACGGCGTGATACACGATGCTTTCCCGGAGATTGCATTGTGAAAAAAAGAATCGTCTGTTGGTTTTCGTGTGGCGTATTTTGCGAACTTGCGGAACAGGATATCGCAGCATGAACTGGCTTAACCGCTGCCACTTCGGAGATTGCCGCGCAATCATGCGAGACATGATCAAGTCTGGCGTGCGCGTTAATTGCATCATCACCAGCCCGCCGTACTTTGCGCTACGAGACTACGGCGTAGAAGGACAGCTTGGTTTAGAAAGCACTGTCGATGAGTACGTGAAAAATATGGTCGAAGTATTTTCATTGTGTCGCCAGCTATTAGCTGATGACGGAACACTCTGGCTTAATCTCGGAGACAGCTATGCACACGATGATAAATGGGGCGGTAGCACGGGGGGAAAACATTGCAAGGATTTACACGGAAACACCTCTATCGGACGCCAAAAAACTTTCACCGGGCTAAGAACAAAAAACCTTATAGGATCCCCGTGGCGCGTAGCGTTTGCATTGCAAGCCGCTGGATGGATATTGCGCCAAGATATTATCTGGTCAAAACCAAATCCGATGCCCGAAAGCATTAAGGATCGATGCACGAAATCGCATGAATATATTTTTCTTCTATCAAAAAGTCGAAAATATTATTTCGACGCTGCCGCGATCAAAGAAGACGCAACAACTCACGAAAACCGCGACGCCGGGGTAGTACGGAATCGTACTCTTGGATACGATTCAAAAGAGAACTTGAACCCAGAAGCGTATCGGAAAAAACAGCATGTACCATCCGGATGGGACACCGGCAAAGGAGGACATAACGGATTGATCGGTCGGTACAGCGGTTCAAAGAAAAACTCTTTCGCTCGATCAACAAAAGAAGGCACCCCGCCAGGACAACAAGCCCAACATCGCGCCGACAGAGAGAATATCGACTACGCTGGCACGCGCAACAAGCGTAGTGTCTGGACAATCCCGACGCAACCGTACACCGGCGCACATTTCGCGACGTTCCCCGAAGCACTGGTTGAGCCTTGTATTCTGGCCGGATCGCGTGTCGGCGATATTATTTTCGATCCTTTCTTTGGCTCCGGCACCGTCGGTCAGGTAGCGCAGCATCTGGGTAGGAATTGGATCGGATGCGAACTGAACCGCGATTATGAAGCACTGCAAGCCGAGCGCACGGCTCAAGCCGGTTTGAAATTGGAGATGGCATGAAACAACACATCCTCGACATCCACGACGAACTGATCGTTGACAATTTCGCCGGCGGTGGTGGTGCATCGACAGGTATTGAACTCGCACTCGGACGGCACGTTGACATCGCGATCAATCATGATCCAGATGCCGTTGCAATGCACACTGCCAATCATCCGCAAACGCACCATTATTGTGAATCGGTTTGGGAGGTTGATCCGCGTGAGGTAACACAGGGCCGGCCCGTCGGGCTGGTCTGGTTATCGCCGGATTGCAAGCACTTTTCAAAAGCCAAAGGCGGTAAACCGGTCGAGAAAAAGATTCGCGGACTGGCATGGGTAGCGCTACGTTGGGCAGCAACGGTAAAGCCGCGCGTGATCATGCTCGAAAATGTCGAAGAATTCACGACATGGGGGCCGCTCATTGTTGATGATGCTGGATCCGCTCGCCCTTGCCCAAAGCGCAAGGGGCGTGAATTCAATGCTTTTGTGAACGCTCTGAAACGACAAGGTTATCAGGTCGAATGGCGCGAATTGCGCGCCTGCGATTACGGCGCGCCGACGATACGAAAGCGCCTGTTTATGATCGCCAGGCGTGACGGCCTGCCGATTGTCTGGCCGGATCCGACACATGGCGACCCGGAGAAAAAAACAGGGCTGCCGGCGTGGCGCACGGCTGCCGATTGCATCGACTGGTCCATCCCCTGCCCTTCGATTTTTGAGCGTAAGCGACCGCTGGCTGAGGCGACATTACGGCGCATCGCGAAGGGCATCATGCGTTATGTCGTCAACGCCGCCGATCCGTTTATCGTTAAATGCAATCATACGGCCAGTTATTACGATGCATTTCGCGGGCAGGCGATTAATGATCCTTTAAAAACGATTACGGCAAGCCATGGTACTGCGCTGGTATCTACGTTTCTTGCGAAACATTTCACCGGCGTTGTCAGTGCGCCGCTTACCGATCCGGCACCGACGGTCACGGCTATCGATCACAATTCGCTTGTTTCAGCGCATTTGATGGGGATCGGTGGCGGCAAGTATGCACAAAAGCCCACTGGCACAGATAAGCCGATTGGGACGCTTGTTGCCGAAAATCACAAAACGCTGGTCACGGCACACCTGACACAGTTTCGGACGAACTCCGTCGGATCGTCTCCCGCCGAGCCAGCCAAAACAATCACAGCTGGCGGCGAACAACAACGTCCAGGCACAGCCAACACAATGGGGCTGGTCGCGTCGCACCTTGTTAAATTGCGCGGGACAAACATCGGACAACGAACTGATGCGCCGCTTCAAACTATCAGCGCGCAAGGAACACATTTCGGCGAGGTCCGCGCATTCTTGCTTAAATACTACGGCAACGAAAAAGACGGCGCCGAGTTGCACGACCCGATGCACACGGTCACTGCGCGTGATCGCTTCGGGCTGGTTACCGTTGCCGGCGAAGATTATATGATTGCCGATATCGGCATGCGGATGTTGACGCCGCGTGAACTGTACCGCGCGCAAGGATTCCCGGAAACCTACATCATCGGCGACGATCCCGCGCAGGGATTGACGTTGCCGAAATACGCCCAGGTGCGCATGTGCGGCAATAGCGTCTGCCCGCCGGTGGCCGCCGCGATTGTTCGCGCCAACGTACCGGAAATAGCGGTCGGAAAGCAACGGAGAGCGGCGTGACCACAGCCGAAGCAACCGCCTTTGTCGAAGCACTGCGCGAAGTCATGCCGGACATTATCAGCGGCGTGCCGTTTGAGTATCAATTATGGGACGCCGATCAGTGCGCCCGGGCGCTCGGTATTTCGCGCACTCAATTTGATCGCATCCGCACTTGGCCGGATTTTCCGAAGCCGCAAGCGAACCTCGGCAATGGGAAGGAAAGAGCAAATCTGCGCTGGCGTGCGAAAGAAGTGATGCGGTACAGGAATGTGCGCGGGTGATTTTCTAGCCTGGCACATACGGTATTGGCTGAACATCGTATCTGACGTACAATGGATGCTTAGGAGTATCGTCTTTATTTACACCCAAGCACATCGGCTTGACCTGATGATCAAGCAATAATTTCAAAACAGCATTGCCGCGATTTTGTAATTTTCCATATCCACCCCACCCACACAAAACGACATCTGTATCACGGCAAGCTTCCAGAATATACGAATCATTTTCAGGGCCGATGGGATCTTCGGGAATATAGAGTTCATCCGGAGAGGTTGACCTCCACGCGAAGAGATTAACTACACGCATCCCTCCCAATCCATACCTTTCAGCACGGCGCCAACAACGCGTAATAGTCGGATCATTTATTTCTTCGTCTGCTTTTGATGGATTGAGCAGCAGAAAGGTCATGGCTGGTTTAGCTTTATCCCAGATACGCCAGAGCATGTAGCGATAGCGCCTACAATGTGAAAATTTTGCGTTGGAATCTATCTTCATAATAATGGCCGTTTATTACTTCTTTGATCTTTGTTCATTAGCTATTGCTTTTATTGCTTTCTTTATTGAAAACTCGTCCTCACCACCATTATTGAATTCCACATGGCAACAAACTGTAGAGCGGTAAATCCCTGCGCTTGTAGGCTTGGTAGAATAATCAGCCCAGAATCTTTTGATTCCACTTTCAAGCCCTGAGGTTTGATACTTTTCGGTTTTGCAATACTCTGTATATATTTCTCGGAAATCTGGGAAATGTTCATCACCCTCGCTGATTCCGCTATTTTCTTCATGCCATTTATTAATTAATTCATAGTAATGAGCTTCTGCTTCCTTTTGGGTTTCAAACTTTCTAGATTGAACGTTCACTTGATTAGCCATATATTTTTATCCTTATAAAGTGCTATCTGGAAGATGACAACACATTACCCGATTAACTTTAATTATTCAAGTTTCTATGCGTATATCTACATATTGTGGTTTATCCCGACTTAAGGTGCATCAAATCGGAAAATATTTTTTTGAATATTTTTGAAAGTTTTTTCAGAAACGACCGGAAAACGAACTTATAGCGTCAATCCAGAGACGCAGCTATTTTTGACATATCCGGCGCGTAATAAACTGATTGCAGTATCCGCAGATCCCGATGCCCGCTAATCTTCGCCAGAGTCATCACATCGACCTTGGCGGCCAGCCGTGTCAACGCTTCCCGGCGCGTGTCGTGAAAATGCAGGTCGTCGATCATCGCGCGCGCCTTTGCCTTTCGGAATAGCGCGTCAAGCTGCTCGGCCAATATCCCGAAAACCAGGCGCTCATCAACACCCTGCACTTGCTTGATCAGCCTGATGGCTTCTTTCGACAGCGGTACATCGCGCGCCGTGCCATTCTTCGTTTTGTCGAGATGCGCGATGCGTTGCGCCAGGTTGACGCGATTCCACGTCAGCCCGCAGATTTCACCGGCACGCATGGCCGTCTCAATGGCAAAGAGCAAGCATGCCCCGACGCGGGCTTGCACCGTCTCCAGCGTAGTTTCCCGGTTATAACCGCACGCCAGCAATAAGCGCTTGATTTCATCATCCGTGATGCGCCGGTTGCGCGGCTCCGGTGTGCGCGGCCGCTGGACAGACGATAGTGGGTTGTTTTGCAGATAACCCCATTCTTTGACCGCCCTTGTCAGCACGGCGGAGAGCAGGTTCATTTCCCGCGTAACGCTTGCTGGTTGTACTTCCTTCAGCCGCCGGTCTCGCCAAGCGGCAAGATGCGCCGACGCCAATTCGGCAAGCAGTACATCGCCGAGAGTGTCGCGCGCCATCATCCGCAGTCGCATCACTTCCCAGCGCTCGCCCCGCTTCGTCGGCGAGACTTCTTCGGCGTACCGGACCAGCACCTCGCGTAAAACCATGCGTGGTGGCGCCTGCCCGATCGATGCAGCAAAGGCTACGGACTCCTGGTATTTGAGCCAGTCGTTTGCCTGCTTGCGCGTATCGAAAGTTTTGCTTATCCTTTTTTTTCCGCGCTGAAGACGCGCGCGAAACTTGCCGGAAGGGAGTTTGTCTATCGCCATCGTGACCACCGCCGTGACCGTTTTTTTGTCGTTGCGGTGGAATTATAGGCTGTTTTTGGCGCTTACTGATGCTTATTTACGGTCACGGAATTGGCTTAGAACCGCCTTATAGCGTCAAAATGACCGTATAGCGTGATTTTTCGAATGTTGCGGTGGTGCCCAGAAGAGGACTCGAACCTCCAAGGATCTCTCCACTAGTACCTGAAACTAGCGCGTCTACCAATTCCGCCATCTGGGCAATGGGAGCGCCATTCTACGGGAACAACGCTGATTTTGTCAAAACACACGTTCACCGGACACAGCAAAAAATATCGAAAGAATGGCGGAAGAGCACAGGAGTCGAACCTGCCCGGAACCGCTGGCGGCCCCACCTGGATTTGAAGTCCAGCCGCCCCACCGGGGACGCGGCTCTTCCGTTGTCAACTAATACCATCATCATCGCCATGCGCTGCCGTCGTATTTGCTATTTTAAACAATTCGGCGTCGCGTAAGAGATGTTTATCGCCTTGTCGACGAGTAAATCCGCTGCGATCAAAAAACTCCAGTATCTGAATCGCCAGTTTACGCCCGATATTCAGACGGTCACGCAGCGCACCCGCATGATCGCAACCATGATCGCGCACCAAGGTTGCCAGTTCGGCGATCTGTTTTGTTAAATAATAACGATCGCGTACAACGGCGGTAACTTCTCCGAGCCGAGCCGCTTTGCGTAAAAAAGCGCGCATGTCTTCTTCGGGAACGGACAGCGCTACCGCCAGATCGCGCGTCCAGCAAGGCGCTTTTGCAAAAAATGGTTCAACACGTTGCCAGAGCGCTTGCTCCGCCTCCGTTAAAGCAATGTTGTGTTCGGGCAAATGCAACCAGCCATTATTGTTGACGATTTTACTTTCGCCGAGCAGGTATTCGATATGCGCAAATACCAGCGCTTCGGGTACGGCAGGCAATGCCATGCGGTGCAGGCGGGCACGCCCAACACCGATTTGATCGGGCATCTGCCGATGTACCATCGCCAGTATTTCCAAAATGCGCTCCCGCTGCTGCTGCGCCCGTTCTTTCGCCATTGCGAAATCGCCGCTGATCAGCACATCAGAAAACATGGCGCATAATGCCCGTAAGCCCGCTTCATTGAGTTGGCGAGCCCAAGCAAAATCCGACAGCGCCACATGGCCTTGCTGCAGAAGCAAACGAAGCGACGCCTGATCGCCATCGTGCAACGCTTTTTCCTTGAGCCAGTCGAGGAATACCGATTGCCGTTTACCACGACGCGGCGGGTGCAGCGAAAGAACGCGCGCGCCAGCAACGATGCGCTGTGTGCCGCTGTCGCGCAAAATCAAGCGGTCGTCTTCGGCAAGGTACATCGGCGCATCAAGCACAACTTCGGCAAGTATGATGTCGCCGGACAATCGTTTTTCCTGCAACAACGCAAGATGGCCGCTGGCATGCTGCGCACCGTGATGTGCGTGCACGGCATGCCAGTGACGAAACGCTATATGGACATCCGGCACTGTCTCCACTTGTACCAATATCCGCGATATCGATTCCGTCGGTTTCTCCGATAACAGCCAGTCGCCACGCGTGATATCCTGCTTTTCCAAACGCCCGACAAGGTTAAGCGCGACACGCTGCCCGGCTTGCGCTTTTTTCACCGGCTGATTCTGCGCGTGCAAATCACGCACGCGCACTTGCTGTTCGGCGCCGGTAAGCCATAGCATATCGCCTATATTGACTTGCCCGCTCAGCGCCGTACCGGTCACCACAACACCGGAACCACGCACATGAAATACGCGATCAATCGCAAGACGAAAGCGACGTGTGTGTGCGTTTTCAGCAAGCGTATCCGGTAGTGCGATTAAATGCTGGCGTAGCTCGTGAATGCCCATACCGCTGTGCGCCGATGTGATGAACATCGGCACTTGGCCAAAACCAAGTGCCGCCTGCCAATTTTGAACTTCCTGCCGCAGTGCTTGCTGCCGCGCCAAATCAACACGGTCGGCTTTAGTCAGCGCAATGGTAATTTGCTCGACCCGTAATAGTTTTAAAATCGCAGCGTGCTCACGGGTTTGCGGCATAATGCCGTCGTCGCAAGCAATGACCAATAATGCGTGCTGCACACCGCCGACACCAACCAGCATATTGGATAAAAATTTTTCGTGCCCGGGCACATCGACAAAAGCAATTATTTTTTCTTCGTTCACCGGTAAAAAAGCGAAGCCGATGTCGATGGTCATGCCACGCCGCTTTTCTTCAGGAAGATGCATCGGGTCAATACCGGTCAACGCCTGCAACAACGCGCTTTTCCCGTGATCGACATGCCCGGCGGTGGCAATAATCATGGCGATGACACCATCGGCGGCACCGCATCGCGCAGCGCTTGCGCCAACGCTTTATCATCGTCAACGCAACGCAAATCCAGCCATAATTTATTATCGGCGATACGGCCAATAATCGGTTTTTCCAGTGTATGCCAATATTCAGACAACGATTCCAGCGTACGGCCACGTCCGTCGCGCGCCATAAACGTCAACGACCAGCTCGGTAAAGTATTGAGCGGTAGCGAGCCGCTCCCGATCTGCGAAAAACAGGCTTCGCTACGCACAATAAACTGTGCGCCAAAAAGCGCTTGGCACAAAGGCAACAGTTGATCGGCTTGTGTTTTAATCGCTTGCGGTTTACGGGTTAGATAACGCAGGGTAGGAAGCGATTGCGGCAATTGGTCAGCACGCAAATATAAGCGCAATGTTGCCTCAAGAGCGGCAATCGTCATTTTGTCGCAACGCAAGGCGCGCTTAAGCGGATGCGTTTGCAATCGCTGTATGTGGTCAGCGCGCCCGACAACAATCCCTGCTTGTGGGCCGCCCAATAGTTTATCTCCGGAAAAACTAACCAGGCCAACGCCATCGCGCAGCATCTGCTGCGGCATGGATTCGGCCACCAGATCATATACGCTTAAATCAACCAGCGCGCCGCTGCCCAGATCGCTGGCCACCGGAATGCCGGTTTCCCGACCGAGCACCGCCAGCTCCGCTTCGGAAACAGCGGCAGTAAACCCTTCGATGCGATAGTTGCTGGTATGCACCTTGACCAGCAGCGCAGTATTTTCGTTGATCGCATTCTGATAATCGCACAGGTGTGTCCGGTTCGTTGTCCCGACTTCAATCAGGCGGCAACCCGCCTGGCGCATCACATCGGGAATACGAAACGAGCCACCGATTTCGATCAGTTCGCCGCGCGACGCAATTGCTTCTTTGCCATCGGCCATGGCTGCAAACATCAGCAAAACGGCCGCGGCGTTGTTGTTGACGACGCATGCCGCTTCCGCGCCGGTAATCTCACGCAATAATTCGCTTACTTACCACCGCATCGCGATGCCCGCGTTTTCCTTGCCCAAGATCGTATTCGAGCGTTACCGCCTCGCGCATGGCCCGCGTTACCGCTTCAATGGCCGCCTCGGCCTGGCAGGCGCGACCCAAATTGGTATGCAGCACAACACCGGTCAGATTAAACACCGGGCGCAGTGAAGCGTGCGTGCGCTCTTTGAGTTTTTTGCACAATGCGCCCGTCCAATCGCTCGTCCAGGAAGGCAATGCGTGACGCGCTTTGATTTCAACGCGCGCTTCGTCCAGCAAAAAACGCAGACATGAAGCCACCAGTTCGTGACCATATGTCTGCGCTAAATCCATTACCCCTTCTTCGGAAAGAAGGCGATCGACGGATGGAAGGCTTCGATAAAGGCTCGTATCAGTCATGCTCAGGCGCAGGAAACAAAAATGGATTCACCGCACTCCGAGCAAACCCTTCCTCTTCCATACGCGCATCGAGCGCCAAACTGGCGAGATCGTCTGCTACCGGATCAATGTGTCCGTCTTTGTTCTGAAATAAAATCTTCAAATGGCTGTGGCAATCGCCACAGCTTTCCGTTTTGACCGCCGCGTCTTTGTCATCCAGCGACCAATAATGCAGCTTACCGCTTTTTTCGCAATTCGTACACTGCGCGCGCACGTAACGCCATTCGCTTTCACACAACGCGCAATGCAGATAGCGCACACCTTCCGGCGGACCAATGGTGACAACGCTCGCCACCGGAGCATTGCCGCAAATCGGGCAAAGATCGCGGGCAACGCCAACTGTTTCGTGCGGAATCAGCGGTTTCTGTCGCACCAGCTGCGACCAATAAAGCGATAGCGCCGCCCAAACAAACGGCGCACCATCGCTTCCGGCTCCGGAAACATCGCCCGTCAGCAGTTGATCCGCAATTTTCTCTTTGGCATCAACACTCGTGTTGCGTAAACGCGTCAATGTTTCGGCAATAGCGCCATTCGGGTGTTTTTCCGATAACTGTATGAGCAGTTGATCAAAAACCTCCAGCCAGTAACCGTCACGTTTTACGGTTTGCTTCGACAACGGCGCGGTATGCCAATCCACCACAAGCGACGACTGTTCCTGTGCCGCCGGTAGCGGTTTCTCCTGAAAAATACGATATTGCGTATCGACAATATCCGCGACAAACGAAAGATAATCGGCCATCGTGTGATGATCTTTGGCCAACGTGCGCAGCCGTTCGCTGCGGTGTAGATACATTGCCCGCAGATCTACTTGCAACAACGGCGGAACTGGTTCCGCCGTTGTTGCAAGTGAAGCGATATCAATCGTTTGTGATGATGATAATGCTCTTCCCATTACTTCTTCTTTCCCTCCAGTTGCCGCAGCCAACGCGGGTGGTGCAGCTTCGCCCAAGAGCGGGTGACCGTGCCATACACCATGCCGCGCAATGTGCCTTTATACCAGAAGCCCATATACGCATGCATGAAAATAGCCATGATCAGCAGCACCGCGCAAAGTGAATGCAAAAACAGGCACAAGCGTACGATCGATACCGCAAAAAACGGCGCAAAGTACGGCTGCCAGACAATGATGCCGGTAACCAGCAATATTGCCAGCAAACCGATAATCGTCCAGAACAGCATTTTCTGCCCGGCGTTATATTGCCCGACTTCGGCAACCTCGTGTTCGTGTCCTTTGAGCACGTCCACCATATGCATCATCCACTGGCCGTCGCCTTTTTCAGGGAACGCGTGGGCGACATTGCCGAAAAACAGAATCACCATGCCCAAAACCATCACGACCCCAAAAACCGGATGCAAAAACTGAGCAAGCTGGGGCGAACCCAGTACCGAAGTCATCCAGTTCAATGATGGGAAGAAAAGGCCCAGTCCGGAAATCGCCAGCAACAGAAAGCTCAACACAACCAGCCAATGAGCGACGCGCACCGGGAACGAGTGACGTGTGACAACTTGTTCTTTGGTACTCATGCTTTTTCCTCCTCTTCATGATCCTCAGGCTTTACAGGGCCTACGGCCATATAATGCAGCGCAGCCGCCGCAAACGTAGCGGCAAAACCGGCGGCCACCAATGGCTTGAAGATGCCTTTCCAGAAACCGACCAGCGGGCTGATTTTCGGATCTTTCGGCAAACCGCTGTACAGCTCCGGGCGGTCCGCGTGGTGCAGCACATACATGACGTGCGTGCCGCCAACACCTTCCGGATCATACAAGCCGGCATTTTGAAAGCCGCGTGATTTCAGTTCTTCCACACGATCTTCAGCCAGTTTCTTCATATCCTCTTTGGTACCGAAACGAATCGCGCCGGTCGGGCAGGTTTTGACACAAGCCGGTTCCTGACCAACGCTGACGCGATCAACGCACAACGTACATTTGTACACGCGCTTGTCTTTCTCATTCAAACGCGGAACATCGAACGGGCAGCCGGCAATACAATAACCGCAACCGATGCAGTTCTCCGAAACGAAATCGACAATGCCGTTGGCGTGCTTGACAATCGCGCCCGGTGATGGACACGCTTTCAAACATCCCGGCTCGCTGCAATGCATACAGCCGTCTTTGCGGATCAGCCATTGCAGTTTACCGTTTTCCTCGATCTCGTTATAGCGCATCACCGTCCAGGTTTTCGGCGTGAGATTGAGAGGGTTATCCAGCTTGCCGTGGTTAAAGCCCACTTCTTCGCGGGTGTCGTTCCACCCGGAACAGGCCACCTGGCACGCTTTGCAACCGATACAGATGGATACGTCGATCAGCTTGGCCACTTCAAGTTGAGCGTCGCGCGCTTGTGGCGGCGGCCGCAAAGCATTGGTGGCCGAGCGCTCAAGATAATCTTGTGATTGTAAAGTCATAGCTCTTCCTCCTTATGCTTTCTCTATGTTGACCAGAAACGCTTTGAACTCCGGGGTCTGCGTATTGGAATCACCCACCGACGGTGTCAAGACGTTGGTCAAATAGGTTTTACGGGCAGCGCCTTTGAAGCCCCAATGAATCGGCAGCCCGACGACTTCAACCGTCTGCCCGTTCACTTGCAGCGCTTTTACCCGCTTGGTCACAGCCGCTTTCACTTTTACGTAACCACGGATCGACGTGACTTTCACTATATCCCCCGATTGAACGCCGATTTTTTCGGCAAGCGTTTCGCTGATTTCCGCAAACGCTTCCGGCTGCGTAATCGCGTTTAATCGCGCCGATTTGGTCAGCGTATGGAAATGCTCAGTCAGGCGATATGTGGTCGCCACATACGGATACTGATCGGAAGTGCCAAAGTTGCTGTCGTTGGCAAAAACGCGCACCGTCGGTGAGGTCACCACATCCGGATGCAGCGGATTGGTGCCGATCGGCGATTCCATCGGTTCGTAATGCTCCGGAAACGGGCCTTCCGCCATTTTGTCGATAGCGAACAAACGTCCCACGCCTTCCGGCTGCATAATGAACGGATTGACACCGCTGCCCGGCGCTGCCGCCGTAAAGTCGGGCACGTCAAAACCGCCCCACTTGTTGCCCTGCCAGCTGATGATCTCGCGTTTCGGATCCCACGGCTTGCCGCTCGGATCAAGCGAAGCGCGGTTATACAAAATCCGGCGGTTCAGCGGCCACGCCCATGACCAACCGAGATGATTGCCCAATCCGGACGGATCCGCATTGTCACGGCGCGCCATCTGATTACCGGCCTCCGTCCAGCAGCCTGCGTAAATCCACATGCCGCATTCAGTGGAGCCGTCATCGCGCAATTGCGCAAAACTGCTGAACAATTGTCCTTTCTTGACGACCACATTTCCGTTGGCATCGGTCAGATCGGCAAGCGCCCGCCCGTTAATTTCCTTGGCAATTTCATCGGATGCTGGGTGTTTGGGCTGCGAATAATCCCAACGCATGTTGAGGAACGATTCTGCCCCCGCGCCGCCTTCTTTCTCATACAGCTCGCGGACTTTCATCATGATTTCGGCAATCACCGCCGAATCGGTTTTGCCTTCGCCCGGCGGTTCCGCGCCCTGCCAGTGCCATTGCACCCAGCGCCCGGAATTGGTGATCGAGCCTTCCTCTTCGGCAAAACAGCTTGACGGAAGATTGAACACTTCAGTTTGAATCGATGCCGGATCGACATCGTTAAATTCGCCGTGGTTCTGCCAGAAATTGGCTGTTTCACAAGACAGCGGATCGATCACAACCAGGAATTTCAGATTGGACAACGCGCGAATCGACTTGTTTTTATTCGGCATGCAAGCAACGACATTGTAGCCCTGAACGATGAAACCGTTTACTTCGCTGTTCTCCATCATGTCCATGAACTGCATGGTGTCGTACATCTTGTCCCACTTGGGCAACCAATGATAGCCATATTCGTTTTCCGGCGTCGCTTTATTGCCATAGAACGATTTCAGCAGGCTGATGAAGAACTTCGGATAGTTGCTCCAGTAATTCACCTGCCCGCGCCCGGTCGTTTTTGGCGTATTACCCTCAAGGTAAGCTCCCAGCGTGGCAAACCGCTCATGCGGCAATGCCAGATAGCCCGGCAGCGCCGTCGCCATCACGCCGACATCGGTTAATCCTTGAACGTTGGTATGTCCACGCAACGCATTGATACCACCGCCCGGCATACCTATGTTGCCAAGCATCAACTGGATCATCGCCATCGTGCGGATATTTTGTGCGCCGACAGTATGCTCCGTCCAGCCAAGCGCATAAAGCGACGTCATGGTTTTGTCCGGCGCGGCGGTTTCGGCGATCATCTCGCACGCCTTGAGAAAATCCACCTCCGGCGTACCGCAAATGTTCGACACCACATCCGGCGTATAACGACTGACGTGTTTCTTGAGCAAATTAAAAACACAGCGCGGATGCGTCAACGTAGGATCGCGACGCGCATAGCCGTCTTCGTCAAATTCATAATTCCACGAAGAGCGGTTGTATTGCTTTTTCGCGTCATCCCAGCCGCTAAACATCCCGTCCGCAAAATCAAAATCGCTGCGCACGATAAACGACGCATTGGTATATTCGCGGACATATTCTTTCTGATATTTATCGTTGGTAATCAGGTAATTCAGCACACCGCTTAAAAAAGCGATATCGGTACCCGGGCGCAAACGCACATGTTCGTCAGCGACCGCTGCTGAACGCGTAAAACGAGGGTCAACAACCAGAATTTTCGCTTTATTATTAATTTTGGCGTCAATCGCCCAGCGGAAGCCCACCGGGTGCGCTTCTGCCGCGTTACCGCCCATCACCAGTACTAAGTTCGCATTTTTGATGTCAACCCAATGGTTGGTCATCGCACCGCGACCAAATGAAGGAGCAAGACCTGCTACCGTTGGCGCGTGTCAAATACGAGCGACATGGTCAACGCTGACCATGCCTAAAGAGCGTGCGAGCTTAAGCGTTAAATAACCGGCTTCATTGCTGGTTGCCGTACAAGCGAACAATCCCGTAGTGTTGTAACGGTTTACCGTCACGCCGCTGGCGTTCCTCTCGACAAAATTGGCATCGCGGTCATTTTTAATATGCCGCGCGATACGGTCAAGCGCTTCTTCCCAGCTGATCCGTTTCCACTCTTTGCTGCCCGCTTCGCGTACTTCCGGATAACGCAGGCGATCCTGACTGTGAACAAAATCGACCAGCCCCGCACCTTTGGGGCACAAAGCCCCACGACTCACAGGGTGATCCGGATCTCCTTCAATATGGAAAATACTCTCTTTGACATTTCCGGCGCCATCGCTGCGGCTGTACATCAGCAAACCGCAACCAACCGAACAATAAGGGCAGGTGTTACGCGTTTCACGAGCACGCAATAACTTATATGCACGCACATCCGCCAATGCCGCACCGGGCGCAAAGCCCAATGTTGCCAGCGTCGTGCCCGCCATGCCGCCCGAACAGATCTTGAAGAACTGTCGTCTGGTGACTTGCATTCTCTTCTCTCCTTGATTAACTCGCCACCCAAATCTTCGGACGGCTCCCTTACCCGGATTCTCCTCTTTCCGAGCGTTATCGTTGAAAGCGAAACGGCAATCCCACAAAACGATTATTGATTGGTGTACCGCTTTCGTGCCCAAATGTTAGCCAAGCGTCACAAAAACCAAAATATGAAGTAAAGTGCACATAAGAGAGAAAAATCATATGAAAACCATACTTACACTAAGTTATTTATACACTTTTTTTGAATATTAACGCGCAAAAGCGAAGAATTTGTGCAACAAATGCGATTCACTATCAATCAAGCGGGTTAACGAGTCCCCAGATTGGCGAAAAACAGAAAAATCGATAGCAAAAAAACAAAAACAACAATGTATGCGCACGCAAAAATATGCTTGACTCAGTACAGCCTGATTGTTGACCCAAATCAAGTATTACTCGAAAAAGTATCACATACGGTAGGGTCACCCAAGTCAAAACCCCGTTTGAACCAATGATAACGTTGCTCCGAGCTGCCATGCGTGAAACTGTCGGGCACAACTTGCCCCGTACTTTGCTTTTGCAGGCGGTCGTCGCCAATCGCCTCCGCCGTACGCAACGCCGCCTCCACATCGCCCGGATCAAGAATGCCTTCCTTTTGCATCGCATGCCCCCATATGCCGGCAAAGCAATCCGCCTGCAACTCCATCTTTACCGATAGTTGATTGGCCTCCTTCTGCGAAGCCCTCACCTGCAACCGGCGTACGTTCTCATCGACGCCCAGCAAATGCTGAATATGGTGCCCGACTTCATGCGCGATTACGTACCCTTGCGCAAAATCGCCGCCACCGCCGAGTTTCGCCTTCATATCCTGATAAAAAGACAAATCGATATAAACCGTTTGGTCCGCCGGGCAATAAAAAGGCCCCATTGCCGATTGCCCATAACCGCATGTGGTTTGTGTCGTACCGTTATAAAGCACCAGCTTCGGTGCGGTGTATGCTTTCCCCTCTTTTTGGAAGATGCCGCTCCAAGTCTCTTCGGTTAACCCCAGCGCCACCGAAGTAAAACGTGCCATCTCTTCTTCCTGAGGTGTCGGCGTATAGGGCTGCCCACTGCTGCCGCCGGTGACCAGCGCCTGATCCGACAGCAATGGCGTCAAATCGATGCCGTAATAACCCGCGACAATAACCACGAGCAAAACAACGATTCCCATTTTGCCGCGCAGCAAAAGCCCGCCGCCGAAACCGGAAGACTGCCCGCGGCGATCCTCAACATTCTGACTTCCCTGCCGATCTTTCCAACGCATATTTTTATCCTTTTCCTTTGCGGGCACGTGGGTGCGCCGCATCGTATACTTTGGCCAACGCCTGATAATCAAGATGAGTGTACACCTGCGTGCTGGCAATCGACGCGTGTCCGAGCAATTCCTGGACCGCCCGCAAATCGCCCGACGATTCTAAAAAATGCGACGCAAACGAATGGCGCAGCATGTGCGGATGCACGTTTTTCACCAACCCTTTTTCTACGGATAACCGTCGTAAAAAATCCTGCACGCTACGCGCCGAAAGACGCCGCCCACGCTGATTGACAAACAACGCCTGCTCCTTTTCAGCAGCGTGTTCGCGAAGAATCGTCGCCCGAACCGGCAGCCACCGCTCAAGCGCGGCAATTGCGTAACGGCCGATCGGCACGATGCGCTCTTTGCCGCCCTTGCCGAGGACACGTGCCTCTTGCCTAACCAGCTCAACATGAGCAATATCCAGCCCGGTCAACTCCGAAACGCGCAAACCTGACGAATACGTCAATTCAAAAAGTGCGGCATTGCGCACATTCATTACATTATCTTCTGTCTCTTGATGATTGAATAACTGCTGCGTCTCACTGATCGTCAACACCGAAGGCAAGCGACGCGCGCTGCGCGGCGCTTTCAAATGCGCACACGGATCATCCTGTATCGGGCTGTTGGCCTGCGCAAGCAAAAAGCGGTAAAACGCCCGCCACGAAGACAGCATCCGCGTCAGGCTTCTTCCCGATAAACCCTGCGCGTGCCACTGCGCAAGCCGGCGGGCAATCTGCGCCCGCGTCAATGACGCCAGCGGCGCAGGATGTGTGGCAACGGCAAGCTTTTCGGTATCGCGCACATACGCATCGCGCGTTCTTTTCGCCTGAACGCCGAGAAATTGCGCAAACGCGTCAAGCCAAGCGCGATTTTCGGCGCTGACAGGTTCACCGGTTTCCGGCGCGGCGGTTTTGTCATTCTTGTTCATGACGGATCGGAAAGTGTACACTCGGCACATTGTTTCCAAGAGAATATCATGCCTCCTTCCGATTTATCCCGCAACTGGCGCGCCTTACTGTCCCCCCGTCGAATCGGCGCGGCCGGATCCGCCAAAACCGCGCCGGACCGCAGCGTTTTCCAACAAGACTACGACCGCATCGTATTTTCATCGGCATTCCGCCGCCTGAAAGATAAAACACAGGTTTTTCCACTTGCGCAAAGCGATTATGTGCGTAACCGTTTAACACACAGCCTGGAGGCATCGTGTGTCGGGCGCTCGCTCGGCGCCGGTGTCGGACGGATATTGGTTGATCGCCATCGGTTACATGATGTTTTGCATGCTTCCGATTTCGGTGCGGTGGTTGCCGCGGCCTGTCTTGCCCACGATATCGGCAACCCACCGTTTGGGCACGCGGGAGAAGACACCATCCGCGAATGGTGCCGCCAGCCGGACGGCGCGCTTGATCGGCTTGGCTTAACCGGAGCGCAACGCGCCGACTTCGAACGTTACGAAGGTAACGCGCAAGGCTTTCGCCTGCTTACAGCATTACAAAGCCCATCGAACTGCGGCGGACTGCAATTGACCGCTGCCACCTTAATGGCGTTTTCCAAATATCCGTGCGCTTCACAAATACAAGCCCCGCTCGACGGACGCTCCATGAAAAAATTCGGATTTTTCCAGACGGAGGCGACACTGTTTCGCGAGGCCGCCGAAGAAGTCGGCATGATCAATCGCGGTGACGGCGCATGGCGGCGGCACCCGTTAGCGCTTCTTGTCGAAGCCGCCGACGACATCTGCTACCGCATTGTCGATCTCGAAGACGCCGCCCGTATCGGTATTGTGCCGTACCGCGATGCCGAAGAATTGCTGATGAAAGTCGCAGGCGGCTCTGTTAACACCGCGCGCGCCGAAGCGATTGCCGACCCCAAAGAACGCATCGAATACCTGCGTGCCAAAGCCATCGGGCGGCTCGTTGATGAAGTCGGCGTAATCTTTCTTGCGCATGAAAACGAGATCGTTTGCGGCAAATACGACTGCGCATTACTGGAAGAATCAAAAGCGATCGAAACACTGAACATCATCGAAAAACTATCGTACGACACCATTTATGTCGCTCGTTCGGCGATGGAAATCGAAGCTGCCGGCTGTGAGGTAATCTCCGGTTTGCTCGATTTGTTCTTTACCGCAGTCATGCAGCGCGCTGCCGCCGAGAAGAAAGAAAACACGCCTATTCGCAGCCGTGTTTTGATGACGTTGCTGCCCGAGCAATTTCTCGATAAAAACAAACTTCCCAACGCAGACCCTTACCTGCGCTTGATGAAAGTAGTCGATTTCATCTGCGGCATGACCGATTCGTACGCGATGACGCTTTATCGACGATTGAAAGGCATTGAGTTACCGGGGTAACAACAGGCTGGCAACAAAAAATCAGTACTTACTCCGCCACCAAAAAAACGCGCAAATCGTTTTCGCGTCGGTGATGCGCCCGTCCACGATGGCCTGCTGCAACACGTCGGGAGCCATGGTCAGCAGCTCAAGAAACTCGTCTTCATCGCGTTTAGTTTGCCGTAACGTCAATCCTTCAGCGCAAAAACAGTAAATCGCTTCATCGGAATACGCGGGCAATGGCGTTAATTTGCCCAACTCCTGCCAGTGTTCGGCATGGTAGCCGGTTTCTTCAAGTAATTCGCGTTGTGCAGTCGCCAGCGGCGTTTCGCCTGGATCGAGTTTGCCTGCCGGAAACTCCAGAATATCGGTACGTAGCGGATAACGGTATTGGCGCTCAAGCAGTAATTCGCCGTTGGCAAGCACAGGCACAATCAATGCCGCGCCCGGATGGCGGATATACTCGCGCATCGTCACATTTTGATTGGGCAGGCGTACCTGATCGCGATAAACGCGAAGCAGTTTTCCCGAAAAAACCTCTTCGCTTTTGAGAGAAGTTTCTTCCAGATTATGGCTCATTTTTCGCTGCGTGCAACAGCGCGATTACCGATATCATGACGCATCTGCTTGCCGTCAAAACATATTTTTTCCGCCGCCGCATAAGCATTTTTCTGTGCCATCCTGACGGAATCGCCCAGCGCCGTCACGCACAACACGCGGCCGCCGGAAACAACGACATTGCCGCTTTCTTCTTTTGTGCCCGCATGAAATATTTTCACGCATACATCCTCGGCGTCCGCTTTTCCCTCTCGAGCGACCTCTGTGGCCTCCTCCAGCCTGCTAATAACCGCACCCGTTTCTGGCTTTTGCGGATAGCCTTTGGCGGCAAGCACAACGCCCAGCGCACAGCGTCTGTCCCATTCACTTTCAATCTGATCAAGCGTACCGTCGATACCGTGTTCGATCAGATCAACAAAATCGCTTTTCAAGCGCATCATGATCGGCTGCGTTTCCGGGTCGCCCATACGGCAATTGAATTCCAGCGTTTTAAGGTTGTTATTTTTATCGATCATCAAACCGGCGTAAAGAAAGCCGGTAAAACGAATACCTTCCGCCGCCATGCCTTGAACGGTCGGCGTAATGACTTCGCGCATAATACGGGCGTGCAATTCCGGCGTAACCACAGGCGCCGGCGAATACGCGCCCATCCCGCCGGTGTTTGGCCCTTCATCATGATCGCAAAGACGTTTGTGATCCTGGCTCGTCGCCATCGGTAGCACATGCGCGCCATCGGCCATCACGATAAAGCTCGCCTCTTCACCGTCGAGAAAATCCTCGATGACGACTCGCGAGCCGGCTTCGCCCAAAATATTATCGGCAAGCATCGCGTCAACGGCGGCAAACGCTTCGTCCACTGTTTGCGCCACCACCACGCCTTTACCCGCCGCCAAGCCGTCGGCTTTAACCACGATCGGCGCACCGCGCTTTTTGATATACGCACGTGCATCGTCAAGGCGGGTAAACGTTTGCGCGTCCGCTGTCGGAATACCATATCTTTGCATGAATTTCTTGGCAAAATCCTTGGAGCTTTCCAGTTGCGCCGCCGCCTTCGTCGGCCCGAAAATTTTCAGCCCGGCTTTTTGAAAAGCGTCAACGATTCCCGCCGCCAACGGCGCTTCCGGGCCGATTACGGTCAATGCAATATTTTCTTTTTGCGCAAATTCGACCAAGTCGTCGATCTTGCTTAAATTGATATTGGTCACGCAGGGTTCCTGCGCCGTACCCGCATTGCCGGGCGCAACAAATATTTTAGTGACCCGAGGCGATTGCGCAATTTTCCAGGAAAACGCGTGCTCCCGGCCGCCGCTGCCGACAATAAGAATCTTCATAATATTTTTTCTTTTTTTATTGAACTTAAAATCAATGACGGAAATGACGCATGCCTGTAAACACCATCGCAATACCGCGCTCATCGGCAGCCGCAATCACTTCTTCATCGCGCACGCTGCCGCCGGGCTGAACAACCGCCGTCGCGCCATAATCGACGATAACGTCGAGACCATCGCGGAATGGGAAGAACGCATCAGACGCCGCTACCGAGCCCTTCAAGGATAAGCCTGCTTGCTCCGATTTAATCGCGGCGATGCGCGCCGAATCGACACGGCTCATCTGCCCGGCACCCACACCCATTGTTTGCGCGTCACGCGCATAAACGATTGCGTTGGACTTAATGTATTTCACCATGTTCCAGGCAAAAACCAAATCCCGCATTTCTTTCTCGGTCGGTGCGCGTTTGGTGACGACTTTCCAATCTTCCGGTGGCGACGTGAAACTGTCCGCCGTCTGCACAAGCAAGCCTCCACCGATACGTTTGAAATCAAGCGCGCTGCCCGCTTGCGACCGCGGCAACGGAATTTCCAGCACGCGCACATTTGCTTTCGCTTTAAGCGCCTCGACAGCACCTTTAGTATAAGAAGGCGCAACCATTACTTCAAGAAATTGCTCGTATACCGCGGCAACCGTTTCTTCATCGACCTCGCTATTGAAGGCAATAATGCCGCCAAACGCAGACACCGGATCGGTCGCCCGCGCTTTGAGATAAGCCGCCTTGCTGCTTTCGGCAATCGCCGCACCGCACGGATTGGCGTGTTTGACAATTACGCACGCCGGCGCCGTCAATGATTTGACGCACTCCCATGCCGCATCGCAATCGGCAAGGTTGTTGTACGACAGCGCTTTGCCTTGCAACAAGTGAAACGATGCCAGCGCGCCTGCCGCCACCTTTTCATCGCGATAAAACGCGGCTTTCTGGTGGGGGTTTTCACCATAACGCAATATTTCCACACATTCACCGTGGTAATGAAACGACTGCGGAAAATCGGCAGCAACGCCTTGTACATCACGCGCCGTAAGCCAGTTGGCAATTGCACCATCGTAAGCGGCCGTATGCGCAAACGCTTTTTGCGCCAGGGCAAAATGCAGGCTGCGGGGAATTGCGCCCTGATGAGCGTCATAAGCGGCGATGATTTTTTCGTAATCGTTCGGGTCGACAATTACGCTTACATGCTGCCAGTTTTTCGCGGCGGCACGTACCATACTCGGCCCGCCGATATCAATATTTTCAATCGCGTCTTCCAGAGTGCACTCTTTTTTCGCGACGGTTTCGCGAAACGGATAAAGGTTAACGACGACAAAATCGATCGGCGCGATACCGTGCTCATCAATTGCCTTCACATGCCCCGGCAAATCGCGACGCGCCAAAATACCGCCGTGAATTTTAGGATGCAGTGTTTTAACTCGCCCGTCGAGCATTTCCGGAAACCCAGTGTAATCACCTACTTCGGTCACGGGTAAACCCGCTTCTTTCAAAGCCGCTGCCGTACCGCCCGTCGACAGCAAGCCGACACCGCGTTCGTGCAGCGCTTTGGCAAAAGCAACAATACCCGTTTTATCGGAAACCGAAAGCAGCGCCAAACTTTTGGGATTTGTCATTTTCATATTCCTTATATCAATCGATAAACCAATAATTTATGGCGCAACGTTGTACGCGATAACCCCAACATTTTTGCCGCCCGCGTCCGATTACCCTGCGCGCGATCCATAACCGCCGCAAACAACGCGCGTTCGGCACGCCCCACTACCATTTCATGCAAATTGCTCGGCTCCTCGCCATCGAGCGTTTCAAAATACTGCGCCAACGCCGTCTCAAAACTAAGATCAATCTGGCGTACCGCTGTTTTTATCGCATTTGTTTTTTTCATAAATTAAGCCACTTTCCTGTAAGCCGGGCGGATTTCATCATACGCACGTGTGTTGATTTCCTGCCACACCGTCTGCCACATGCGTTTCTGTATCGCCGCATCCTCGGTTGCCATAAACCGCGTATAAAAATCTTCGCCCAATGTAGACAAATGCATCCCCAAATAACGCGCATACGCCAGCAAATGTTTACGCGCGCGACGCACGCCCATTTTTTCACCATAAAACGCATGAATATGGTCAAGATGAAGCATCGTTATTTGTTTTTTCTCTTCAAGCGATAACGGCGCATATGATGCCTGCTCACTTCCCGATAACGCCCATGCCAGCTCATAAAAAAACCACGGGCGCCCCACCGCCGCTCTACCGATCATCACGCCATCCACGCCGGTCTCCGCCATCACCCGCCGCGCTTTATCAACGGAATGTATGTCGCCGTTGGCCAGCACCGGTATGCCAACCGCCGCCTTCACTTCGCGAATCGTATCGTATTCGGCCTCGCCGCAAAACAGGCAATCGCGCGTTCTCCCGTGCAGCGCCAACAAAGCAATACCGGCTTCTTCGGCGATACGCGCCACGCGCACCGCATTTTTATTTTGCGGATGAATACCGGTGCGAAATTTTAACGTGACCGGAATCGATACAGCACGCACTACCGTACCCAAAATATCCGCCACTTTTTTTTCATCGCCCAGCAACGCCGAACCCGCCGCTTTTTTCAGCAACTTTTTGGCCGGGCACCCCATGTTGATGTCGATGATATCCGCGCCCTGATCCGCATGAAAGCGTGCCGCGTCCGCCAACGCCTGCGCATCGCTACCGACGATCTGTACCGCAAAAGGCGACTCCTCCTTACCGCGACGCATACGATAGCGCGATTTGGCGCTTCGATATAAATGCAACTGCGCACTGGTCATCTCGGCCACGGCGTACCCTGCGCCCAGCGTGCGGCACAAACGACGAAACGGATAGTCGGTAACACCCGCCATCGGCGCCAACGCAATACGGTTGCCTAACACAAATCCGCCCACCATAAGCATATTCGTACCCCGCACATCCGTCGTTTGCGTTTTGGGTAAAGACGCCGCCAAGCCGATTAATGAATCCGGTACGTTCAAGAGTGCCTCTGGAAATTCGATCTAGAAAAACATGTTAAAAATGCACTGTACCCAAGAAAGAAGGGGCGCAATCCGGTTGATTATAGCGGATAGCGTATCCAACCGCTGCCTGCGAATTTACGCAAATAGAAATGTCGGGGAAATAATAAAAACTCTTTAACAACATACTGGCCGGCCTTTTTTACAACACTTTCCACACCATATACACGCCCAAACAATAAAGCAGGCAAGCAAAACAACGGCGAATCGTCATCACCGGCCAACGATGCGCAGCGCGCGCGCCAAGCGGCGCAAAAATCATGCTGGTCGTCACAATTGCAACCATCGCGGGAAGATAGACATACCCCAAAGAAAACTCCGGACGCCCTTCCGCATGAAAACCGGCGATGATAAAACCGAGCGTGCTGGCCGCAGCAATCGGAAAACCCATTGCCGCCGAAGTCGCCACCGCATTGCGCACCGGGACATTACACCAGATGAAATAAGGCACGGACAAAAAGCCGCCGCCGGCACCAATCAGCCCGGAAACAGTGCCGATGAAACCACCTGCGCCTAAAAGGCCGGGGACGCCCGGCAATTGGCGGCTTGCTTTCGGCGTTCTGCCAAGCAACATTTGGGTGGCTGAGAAAATGCTAAAGACCGCAAAAACAATGGCCAGCGGCAACATCGGTAAAAAACCGGCGATCTGCGCACCAAGCAACCCACCGATCAACAGACCCGGAACAATGCCACGCCACACCGGCCAAAGAATCGCGCCATGCTTATAATGCGCACGCAACGACGCAAACGACGTGAAAACGATTGTTGCCGCCGCCGTACCGATCGCCATATGCACCAAGTGTTCATTTGACGGCATAAAATACGAGAGGATCATCGTCAAAAACGGAACGGTCAACAAGCCGCCGCCAATGCCTAAAAGACCGGCGAGAAATCCGGCGAAGCAGCCCAAAAGCAATAGCCCGCCAAAAATATAAACCATCTCCATTTTATTTTTCCGAAGTTATTTACCGCGTTGATCATACTTGCTTTTTGCGCATCATGTTGATCCGCCGCCGCTCTTCTTCGATAACCAGCATCATCAAAAGCCGGTTATCACATTTCAGAAATAACATGGATGCCCGCTTTTTGCCGAGCGCGCAAATCCCCAGACACATCAGTGTTTTTTTGCGCCTTACCAAAATGCAAAGCCGACGCAATTCTTCAATAGTCCCGATAATATATGCTTGGCTCTGCCGCGCTCGAATTGACCATTCCGTAATACATGTTTTAACTCTCTATAAAAATAACTCATCGCGGTTCGCAACAACCCATAAAAAACCGCCTTTTAATTTAAAAAGGCGGCATTAAATATTTTGGCGGCACTGTAACTGAGTCAACGCAGCTGAATTAGATCCCCGCCTGTGCCGTCTAGCCTCATCTTGGAACCTGAGTCCAAGACGGCTGCTTGACGAGACCTTCAGATGCGTTCTGTGTGAACACAAACACCAGTCTCCGAAGTCGGCAACCTAGCTATAAAGCATTGGTTCAAAGAATATATGGCTGTCACGAGCACCGCAGGGAATAACGTTATCGTGCGCTTTTTTCTTGAGAAACGCAATCGCTAATTGGCGCGCAACGGAAAATAATTACATGTCGTTGAGGACTTGATCAATGGTCTGGCTAAAATCACGCAAGCGATGCTGCAGATACACCATATCGTCCGGCTTGGCATTGGCGATTTGTTGCGCCCGTTCGGTGTCTTTACGCGACTGCAATAACTCATTTGCCAAATTCAGCGCGGCAATCACCGCCACGCGCTCAACGCCTATTGATTTATTGCTTTCATGAATCTTTCGCATGTTGCCGTCAAGCAACGACACCGCCTCCAACAGTGCCTTGCGCTCGCTTTCCTGACATGCCACTTTGTACACGCGCCCGAGAATATGAACATCAAGCGCCAAAGAACGATTGTCTTGCTTCATTCACCCGCCCCCGCTTCCGACAACCGTTGCATGAGCGCCTCAATATGTGCGACCGCGGATTCGGTACGCAATGCGAGCGACTGATTTTCATCACGCAACCGCTCCACTTCTTTTTTCAGCACTTCATTGGCCATGCGCAACGCCTTGGTGTGCTCCAATAACGTTATCAGTTTCTTTTCAAAGATTCGAAGTTCCGTGTTCATCGATACACCTGATACACACCGCGCTATAAACCATGTTTGTGTGGGAAAGAGTACTCGGCACAAGCGACAACGTCAATCTTTCTTCTTGCTTTTTTCGTCGGCATGACCAGATTCCCGAATAAACGTGACAGGTTCATAACGAATATCCGTGATTTCAATTTCCTCATCGCCAGCCGGTGTCCTTAACACCACGGTATCGCCGACACGCGCACGCAGCAGCGCTTTTGCCATCGGTGAAACCCAGCTGATATACCCTTGCGCCGGATTGAACTCATCGACACCAACAATTGTCACCGTTCTTTTCTCACCATTCTCATTAACGATATCCACCGTCGCGCCAAAATAAACGTAACTTTCTCTTTCACGGCGCTCCGCCGGATCGACAACCACCGCGCTATCGAGCCGCTTCACCAGAAAACGGATACGCCGATCAATCTCCCGCAAACGTTTTTTCCCATAAATATAATCCCCGTTCTCCGAACGATCGCCATTGCCTGCCGCCCACGCCACTGTCGCCACCAGCGCCGGACGCTCTTTGAGATTCAAATGATCAAGCTCCGCCTTCAGCCGCGCAAAACCAGTGGGCGTTATGTAATTCGGGCGTTCACCCAAGGCATCATTTTTCTCGGGAAGATCGTCGGCATCGGTATCGTCGTCTTCGCGGGTAAAAGCTTTGTTCATGAAGCGGTGTCGTCGGTTTACGAAATCGAGCCGGTATTATAAAGCGCATCTTTTGATGATGCCGTTTCCCTTTCCGGCTTTTCCGTATAATGCCCTCATGTCGCAAAATTTGTATCGTATCCGCCAACGGCGTTATTTCCTTATCCTGATTTTGCTGTCGCTGTGTGCGTTGGCGACGCTGGGGTTGTCTTTGTTGTCCGGCAGCGTCTCGATTCCGCTCACGCAAATTATCTCTGCGCTTAACGGAGCGTCCGGCGAGCATGCGGCCATCGTCCTTGATTTGCGCCTGCCGCGAGCTTTGGCCGCGTTTGCCTGCGGCGGATTACTGGCACTTGCCGGCGCCATGATGCAACTGTTGTTGCGTAACCCATTGGCAGACCCGTATGTACTCGGTGTTTCCGGCGGCGCTGCGGTAGGCGCGTTATGCGCTTTACTGTTGGCAACGCCCATTTTACAAGCGCCGCTGGCATTAACCGGCGCATTGCTTTCCACATTTCTCGTCTGGTTTGGCGCATTCGGTTTTGGCCAATTCGGTTTCGGGAAAACAGAGCCTGCGCTGGCCATCGGCATCATGCCCCGCCTGTTGTTAACAGGCGTTGTCATCGCCGCCGGCTGGGGCGCACTCATTGTTTTATTGCTGACCTTGGCACCCGATGCACAACTCCGTGGCGCGTTGACCTGGCTGATGGGCGACTTATCGAATGCCCGCGTTTATTGGCCGGCTCTTGCCGTGCTGGCGTTTACGCTTTCATTGATCTGGCCACAAGCAAGGCACTTAAATCGCCTTGTCCAAGGCAGCCAATACGCCGAAACGCTCGGCGTCCCCGTGAAACGGACACAGATGATGCTTTATCTGCTCGCCGCGCTTGCCACTGCCGCTTCCGTGGTAACCGCGGGTTGTTTGCCTTTCATTGGCCTGATCGTCCCTCATGCGCTGCGTCTGATGCTTGGCAACGATCAACGCATCTTGTTGCCTGCATGCGCATTGGGCGGCGGCGCATTTTTAATGTTTGCTGACGTATTGGCACGCACGATCGCCGCGCCTTACATGTTGCCGACCGGCGTACTTACCGCACTGATTGGCGTACCAATCTTTCTGCTTTTATTGAGGCGAGCATAATGCCCGAAATATTGCTTGATGTTCGCCGATTGGGCTTCGCCCGTCACCGGCACGAATTATTTTGCGACCTGTCGTTTCAGGTACGCCGTGGCGAATGCTGGGCAATACTCGGCCCAAACGGCACCGGAAAAACCACTTTACTTTCTTGCCTTGCCGGCCTTTTGCCAAACTACCGCGGCGAAATATTACTGGCCGATCAAAATATCGCGCATATATCGTTGCACGCACAAGCAAAATTGCGCGCTTTTTTTTCCGCGCTGCCGTTTGACGCCTTCAGCTTAACGGTATTCGATGCTGTGCTCGCCGGGCGTCATCCGCATTTCCCGACGTGGCAGTGGGAAAACGAAGAAGATTACGCGTTAACGTGCGAAGCGCTTGCCTTGTTTGGTCTGGAAGCATTGCGCGAACGCGATGTCCGCACTTTATCCGCCGGCGAACGCCAGCGCGTCGCGCTGGCGGCAATGCTGACACAGCAACCGCAATTGTATTTGCTGGACGAACCCGCGGTTCACCTCGATCCAGGGCAACAAATTACAGCGCTCGACGCCGTTTGCGCGCATGTCAAAAAACAGTGCGCGGCGCTACTCATGGTATTGCATGAGCCGCACCTGGCAACGCGTTACGCCGATCATGTGATACTGCTTAATGGGAAAGAAAGCCAATGGGGTGATGCTGCCCAATTACTCTCCGAGGCCGCGCTCTCCCAACTTTTTCATACGCCGATGATCGCGCTGGAAAAAAAAGGCGTCAAAACTTTTGTGCCTTCGCTTGCGCAATCGTCCGGCACAGCGTCTCCATCCCGTCGATAAAGCGCGGCCCCGGGCGATGCAATAAATCGGGATCAACACGAACGATACTTTGTTTTTCCGTCGCGGGAATTTGTGTCCAGCGCAGCCAATCTTGACGCCATACCTCAAAGTTTTTTTCCGAAGCGCCCAAAATCATCAACTCCGGCGCTGCCTGAATGACCGCTTCCCGGGAGACAACCGGAAAAGCTGCCGGCATTTCCGAAAAAATATTTGTCGCACCGCAAAACCGAATCGCCTGATTGATAAGCGATGCCCCGCCGACCGTATAAATCGGTTCATTCCAGACCAAGTAAAACACGCGGACGTGTTTTCCACCGCGCTGCGCGCGTAAAGCATTCAGCCGTAACCGTAACCGCGACGCCTCTTGGGCGGCAATCGTTTCATGACCCGTTAACGCGCCCAAAGCAACAATTTCGTCAGCAATCGCCTCCGGCGTTTTAGCATCGACAATAAATAACGGGTAATTCTTTAATAAGGCACGTTGGGCGGATTGCACATAAGAGGGGGCTACGATCAAATCCGGTCGCAACGCGACAATTCTTTCATAATCCAACGCCGAGGCATTGCCTACCACCGGCAACGATTTCACTTGATCCGGCGTATCGGAATATTCGGATACGGCGACGATCGCATCAAGCGCGCCCGCTGCAACAACCAACTCGGTTGCGTGTGGCGACAAAGTGACAATGCGTTTCGCCGCTTGCGTTAAGGTAATCCGCGCCCCCGTGCTGTCGACGGCCGCTGTTTGCGCAACCACATGATGAGACGACAGCAACAAGATAACGGATGCAATACTGGCCGCCACCTTTTGCCCGGCACATTTCAAAACCATGTTTTTTCGTAATCCTGAATATGCAATCAGAAAATAACGTGCCTCACACCATAAAAATTTCAACCGGACAACCACGTTTCGCATACCCATTACGAGCAATCATTCAGCAATGATTTATTCATGAATAATCAGCATATCCTTTTCATCAAACTCCCAAACGGAACCATAGGCAATTTCCCAATAATAACCGTCCGGATCCTGAAAATAGCCACTGTAACCGCCCCAAAAAACATGTCCCGGTTTTTTAACCACCGTGCCGCCATGATTGGCAACCGTACTCATTAAATCGTCAACCTCCCGCTCCGATTTCATATTACAGGCCAAAGTAATGCCGCAAAATCCCGCCCGGCAAACCTCGGGCGAATGATCGGCATTGATATCTTCGGCAAGCTTTTCTATGGGATAAAGTTCCAGTTTGCTCCCTTGGTTATCGAAAAAGACGATCGGCGGATTATTTTCCTTAACATAGGTTTTGAACCCTATGTTTTTATAAAACGCCAAAGATTTTTCCATGTCGCGAACACCAAGGCAAACAAGATTTATTCTGTTCATGGTTCTTTCAAGCCTTTCTCAAAGTTATTTTTACGGAACAGCCTTCGCACAAGATACAAAAAAACAAAAAATTCCCGGCATGAAATCCATTGTACACATGCCCGGCCATCAGTTGAATTTACCGCGCACGCCAACCATCATCTGCAGTCCGCCCGTTGCATAATCGGCAGCAAGCGCGTAATCCTTATCGAGCAGATTATCGATATGGGCAAACCAGGTCAGCGATGCCTGCTGCGACAGCGGTGTTGTCCATTCGGCAGACAGATTGACCACACCATAACCGCCGAGCCGCGTAGTGTTCGCCGCGTCATCATAACGATAGCCGCTGCCCAGAACATTAATCGCGCCATAAAACGCCCCAAACCGGCGACTGAACGTAATGCTGCCATGCGTTTTCGCGCGGCGCGCCAGCAAACGTCCCGTATCGCGATCTTTCGGCGATTGCCAGTCGAAAGAAAACGCCACGCCATAATCAGACCAGTCAAAGTCGCCGCTTAACGTAATGCCATGCAAACGGGCATTGTTGACATTTTCCGGGCGGCAAACATATTCGCCGTTGCAGGTATACGCAATCAGATTGCTGACACGGTTTTCCCACGCTGTCAACCGCCATTCTCCGGCAAGAGAGCCGCGCCGCAACAATTGACGAACACCCAGCTCGACATTGCGCGCTTTCTCAGGCGCCAAATCCGGGTTGGCGTAACCGGGAAAATAAAGATCGTTAAACGACGGCGCTTTAAACGCGCTGCCCGTACCAACCACTACTTTCCAGTTCGGCGCAAACGCGTAACCATAGTTTACGCCCCACGTGGTTTCGCCCTGGTATTGCGATGAATGGTCGTAACGCGTTGATAACTGCAACGCGTGTTGATCGCGCTGCCAGCGATAACCGCCGATCAACGCATTGGTGTCGCGTCGATCGCGATCAAATTCAGTACTGCTGACCAATCTTTCCTGGCGGTGTTCAAATGCCGCCAATAAAGTCCCGCTTAACGGGCCCAGATTGACATTAACATCATTCTGAAACGAATATTGCTTTTCTCGTGTTTTGTAGTGATAAATGTCGCCCCAACCTCGCGTTTCCGAATCGTTATGCATATCAGCATACTGCCAACGCGCTGTCCAAAGCCCGGCAACACGATGCTCGCCACCCAATTGCCCCTGCGCGTACACCGTTTTTGTCCGCTCATCATCATTCGAGCCGGAATCAATTTGCGCATTAATGTCGCTACGAAAAAAAGAAACATTCAAGCGGTGGTCATCGTGTACCTTTAACTCAAATGCGGCACGCTGATGATTTTTCTGGTAACCATCGCGATCCGGTTGGTAACTGTAATGATTGGGGTTAACAATCGCATTAAAACCATCACTATGCTCGTTGCCCAAGCCGAACGACCAGCGCAATGGCCCGCTTTCACCGGAAGCCTGCCCATTGCTGCGGCAAGTGCGATCCGTACCACACGCGACTTCGCCGGACAGTGATAGCGGAACGCCATCGCCGCGTTTGGTGAAAATCTGGATAATACCGCCAACCGCATCCGCGCCATACAACGATGAAGCCGCGCCACGTACAATTTCAATGCGGCTGATTTGCTCAAGCGGAATCATCTCCAATGACGTGGCGCCTGTTGAAACCGATGCCGTACGCACACCATCGATCAAAACCACCACATGGCCGCTGTTACTGCCGCGTACGAAAGCGCTGGTCATCGCCGCTGTGCCGCCGTTATGAACAATCTCAACGCCAGGTTGACGACGCAGCAACTCTCCCAGGCTGGCAGCGCCGCTTTTTTCGATACGATCCTCATCGATCACGGTCACATCGGCGAGCGCATCTTCAAACGGTATTTCGTTGCGCGTCGCGGTGACGACAATCTCCGGCAGAAAACCGGCGCTCTGCTGCGCAAAAAGCGGTGAAGGCACTGCAGCAATCAGTGCCAGCAACCAAGCATATTGATGATACAGATTCATACTCTCCCTTTCCAATAGTTCTTTTTAGGAGAGCGTACGAAACAGCGCGGCAGCGCCCACGCTGCCGGAAATTCCGATTCGCCATCAACGCCCTCCGCGTATTGACCATCATTTCATCAGGCCGGTCTCCGGGCTTATCGGATTTGACGATTCGCCTTCCCATTTATTGATTAAACAGTGGCTTCTTGAATCGCCCACACCGAATTACCGTTGCGGGGGCAGCTACGGAATTATCTGCTGTTGCAAACACACCGTATTCCCGTTTCATCTGTACCTCATCGGCGACAGACACCTGATAAACGAAATGTGTATTGTATTGATTTCATGTAATATATAGAAGAGGTTTTTCGTTTTTTCCAAAAAATCGAAAAATATTCCAGGTTGAATCAACAAACGAGATAAAAGCAACGTCAATAAATTATGGATAATCCGGGAAATGGTGTTTGGCTGTTTACTTTTCTATTGATCGTTTTTGCCGTAATCGTTATCACCGGCTTTATCCGGCGCGACAAGCAGGCAAAAAAATTTCGGGCCATGATCGGCGCAGACACCGTATCACTGCCCGGCTGGACCGAGGGAGAAACCACGCGTTTATTATCTTCGGCGGAACAGCCCGGTTTTTATATGATGCGCCCGCGTTTTTTGAGCAAACTGGAAACAATCGCGTACCAATATTTAAAACATGCCTTTCCTCAGCATGAAGTGCTGGCGCGTGTCCGCATGATCGATTTATTACAACTTGCGGGCATAGAAGGTGATGAAATGCGTATCGAAGCGTTTCGCCGCATCGCCTTCCTCGACGTCAGCTTTGTCATTTGTGATGGCGACATGGTCATCATCGCCATCGTTGATCTTGAAGACCCTGCCATTGTCACAGACACTGACCGCATGCGCCTGCATAAAGCCAAGCAAGCAGCTTTGAAAACGGCCGGCGCCAATTATCTTTCTTTCGACCCATTGCACCCGCCCACCGAAGAAGAACTGCGCCATCTGGTACTGGCCCCGAAAACCCTTATTGCATAGCGTCTCATTTCCTCCGTTCTTTCCGCATAAATTACGAAAAATCGTATTTTCTATCGCAAACGCTCGACAAGCACGGCAAAGAAACGGAGAATAGCGCGTTTGCCGCCTTATGAGCGCAGTTACATTTGCCCAAACGGCAACATATTGAGCGCCTCGCCGTCTGGTGGGGTTATGGATAGGCACTGCGAACGTTTTAACGACACCGCATTCGGTCCGAACATAAAGCGTTCTTGATGCCTGAAAATTAGTTTTTGGGAATATACGGTTATGTCTCTAGGACTCGCTTTGGCGCTTGGCTGCGCCGTTCTGGCGCTGGTTTACGGTGCCGCATCCATTGCTTGGATCAACAAAAAATCTGACGGTAACGAACGCATGCGTGAAATCGCCGGCGCGATTCAGGCCGGCGCAAAAGCATATTTGAATCGCCAATATCTGACCATCGGTATCGTCGGCGCAGTATTATTCATTATCATCGGCATCGCGTTGAACTGGCTGACCGCGTTTGGTTTTCTGATCGGCGCTGTGCTTTCCGGCGCGGCGGGCTATATCGGTATGAACGTTTCCGTACGAGCCAATGTGCGCACCGCCGAAGCGGCGCGCGGCGGCATCGCCCCAGCGCTTGATATTGCGTTCCGCGGCGGTGCAATCACCGGTTTGCTGGTGGTCGGCCTTGGCCTACTGGGCGTTGCCGGTTTTTATTGCATCTTGCTGGCCATGGCGCCGGACGCTTCGCGCGATTTGCACCATACCATTCAGCCGTTGGTCGGTCTCGCTTTCGGCGGTTCGCTGATCTCGATCTTTGCCCGTCTGGGTGGCGGCATTTTTACCAAAGGCGCGGACGTCGGCGCTGATCTTGTCGGTAAAGTTGAAGCCGGTATCCCCGAAGACGATCCGCGCAACCCCGCAGTGATTGCCGATAACGTCGGCGATAACGTCGGTGACTGCGCCGGTATGGCCGCCGACCTTTTCGAAACCTATGCGGTAACCATCGTCGCCACCATGTTGCTCGGCGCGTTGATGTTGCCCGCGATTGCCGAAACGACAGTCACTTATCCGTTGGCATTGGGCGGACTTTCCATCGTCGCCTCAATTATCGGCTGCTTCTTCGTGAAAACCGGTGATAACAAAATCATGAAAGCGCTGTATAAAGGGCTCATCGTGGCCGGCATTCTCGCCGCGATCGGCTTTGCGGTAATCACCCGGCTCATGTTTGCCGATATCAATACGCATTACCCTGACCTGACTTGGTGCCGAATCTTTGCCTCATCGTTGATCGGCTTGGCGTTAACGGCGGCAATGGTTGTCATTACCGAATACTACACCGGCACCGATTACAAACCGGTCAAACACGTCGCCGAAGCATCGACGACCGGCCACGCCACCAACATCATTGCCGGCCTCGGCATCTCCATGAAGGCAACCGCATGGCCGGTACTCGCGGTGTGTGCATCAATTCTCGGCGCTTACGCGTTGGCTGGCTTGTTCGGAATCGCCGTGGCGGCAACCGCAATGCTGTCGATGACCGGTATTATCGTCGCACTCGACGCTTATGGGCCGATCACCGACAACGCCGGCGGGATCGCCGAAATGAGCGAGCTGCCGGAGTCGGTGCGCGCCGTTACCGACCCGCTTGATGCGGTCGGCAATACCACCAAAGCCGTCACCAAAGGCTATGCAATTGGTTCCGCCGGCCTTGCCGCGCTGGTTCTGTTTTCCGATTACACGCACGCTTTATCGAGCTACGGCTTAAATCTTTCCTTTGATTTGTCCGACCATATGGTGATTGTCGGCCTCTTCATCGGCGGCCTGATTCCTTATTTATTCGGCTCAATGGCGATGGAAGCGGTCGGCCGCGCTGCCGGTTCGGTCGTTGTCGAAGTCCGTCGCCAATTTCGCGAAATCAAGGGCATCATGGAAGGCACCGCCAAGCCGGAATACGGCGTCGCCGTGGACATGCTGACCAAAGCCGCGATCAAAGAAATGATTATCCCGTCCCTGTTGCCTGTATTGGTTCCTGTACTGGTCGGCGTCTGCCTTGGCCCGAAAGCGCTCGGCGGCATGTTGATGGGCACCATCATCACTGGCATTTTTGTCGCGATCTCGATGACTACCGGCGGCGGCGCTTGGGATAACGCCAAAAAGTATATTGAGGACGGTAATTTCGGCGGCAAAGGTTCCGATGCGCACAAAGCGGCGGTCACCGGCGACACCGTCGGCGATCCGTATAAAGACACCGCCGGACCTGCGGTCAATCCGCTGATCAAAATCATTAATATCGTCGCGCTGATGATTGTGCCGCTCATCGTTCCGGCAAACAACAATCAGGCTTCCGCGGACGTTACCGCAACACCGGTTGTGGCAACGGCAACACAAGCGGGAACCACGCACGAGATGCCCGTATTGGAAAAAAAATAAAAATTATCTCGGTCTTGTAAAAAAGCGTGGTTTTTATGCCGCGCTTTTTTTATCTCCCGTATAATCATTATGCCTGTTAAGTAATTAATCATCACGGAACGCCATGTCGCTGTTTTCTCTCTTTTTATCGTTGCTGCCCATTATCGCGATTAGTTTCCTGCTCATTGCCATTGCTTCCGATCAGAGAAAAAAGCAGAAAGAACTTCTCCGTAAGCACGGACACTTTCTTGGCAATACTAAAAAATACCGCGTTTTATGGTTGCCATCGAACCGGCTTTCTTTACTCACAATCAATAAAGAAATACAGAAGAAGTTCGTTTATCTTGCTTGTGCACAGAACCAGCTACGTGTCGTTATCGGCGGTGCCCCTCGTCAAGATGACGTGGAACTGGCCTTATCTCCGGAACAGTGCCAAATTCGTAAAATCAGGCTTGGCGCTTTCGCGTCACGTTTTGCCACGCTGATCGAATTGACCCTTCCGAGCAGCCGTGCCTTCCTTATCGCAATAAAAGGCATGTCGCTTTCGCCCAAAGAAACGAGAAATCTCTTTAATGACTTATCGACTTATTTCCAACAAAAGCAAGAGCTTACCCTCAAATATAAGTGGGAAACCCCTTTATTGACTTTGGTGGGTGTTTTGCTCGTTGCCAGTGCTTGTATGCTTTTTATCACGTTACCGATATTGCGCCGACCGGCCCTATCGGTATCGCCCAAGCATCGCCCGACAAACTGCTGGCTTTTAACAGCTCGACCATACTGCTCTTTAACGAGCAAGGCGATTTGATGAGCAAATACCACAACCCACATCTCGATTATCGCGCAGTTGCCTTTGCCGATCATGACCGTTACTACATCATGGATCGTAAATCAAAAAAACTTTTGACGTGCCATGAAAATGAATGTTCACCGTCGTACATTCTTGCAAACCCGCCGCTTGCCACCTCGCTTGGTTTGACCGTCAGTACAGATGGGCAATACCTGATCACGATAGAGCCAAATGAGGACCGTATTCGTGTTTTTACGCGCGATGGGCAACAACGGCAGATGCTCGCCAAACCCGATCACCGGTTTTGCTTCCCTAATAGTGGTGTTTTTGGCCGGGATGGGCGTTTTTATATGACCGACGCCAATCTAAATCGTGTGATTGCTTTCGATTTTATCGATGGAAAGTTGTACGAAAAAGAAGAATACCTGATGGTGAAGTCGCGCCCTGATTCCTCAGGGAAAGAATGTACTGGTGGGAAAATCAATCGCTTCATCAAGCGAAGCGTGCCTGAGGGAAGAGCAAAAGCGCTACCGAATGTACGCAAAGGACGAGTTTGGCCTATGGATATCGCGCAACTTAATGACGGCCGATGGGCAGTTCTTCTCGCCCGCAACGGTATGCGCGATGCAGATATTGTGTTGTTCGATGAAGACTGGACAAAGCCGGAACCTTTGGCCATGCCTGAAAATAGCGATATCACTGCAATTACATCATGGAAAGGCCGCCTGGCAGCAACAGACCTTGCCAACCCCGGTTTGTGGAGTATTAACAATAAACAATTTTCCCCATGGCACGATGATTCTTTTCAAGAATGGATGCGACTTATTGAAAAACAAAAGATCTATTACCGTAAACAAAAGCTTTTGGTGTCGTCGGCAATACTTTTGGTCGTTATGTTACTTGCGGGCGCTTTCCTTCTGATAAACCAAATGAAATTCAAATGGCTATCGCGACATACCAAAAACCAATGAAAATTTTTATGGATGATTAGCCGTCAGCAACCATAACTTCCCGATAGCGCTGCAACAACGGAAAATACAAAATTGTTCTTGACGGCCTTGCGTCAAATGCTTTGAAAAGCAACGCGTAACGTCTCATTTGCTCATGATAATGAACCGCCTGCGACTCAAGCCACGCCTCGATATCATTTGTTTCTACCGTGTCAGCTACTTTATAATCCACGATCCAGCGCGTGCCTTGATCGATAAATGTGCGGTCGATACGAAGCTGCGTGCCGACCAAATCATCCAAGCCATCGATGTCTTGCGCTACCTGCAACGCCCACTCATTGCGCGCCTCTCCCCGCTCTGGGCTGAGTAACCATTGCGCGAACGGGTCGTGGGCAATCCGTCGCATCGCCAGCACAGCACGCGCTGACGCGCGCGCAATATGCGTTTTCGGAATGCCCAACTCGGCCAGCGCTTGTGCAAACAACGGCGCACCCGATTTGTCCTCCAATTCGGCCCAGTCGAATAATAAGTCCCCGTTCGGAATACCGATATTCGCCAAGCGGCGATGCACAAAAACGCCAACTTGTTTTAAAACAAAACGATCCGAATCGAACGATAAAGACGGTTGCCGAAAATACGTATGCTTTTTTTCGGCGGCAGCATCGATATCCGTCGCCAGTGCTTCATCGGTAACTCGCAGCAGCGGCAACGCCGTCTCGATATCGTTCTCCCAAGGCGTCGGTAAATCCGCGGGTATCGGCGACGGAATGGGTTGCGTTTTGTTCAAAGCCGTCCACCACAATGACAACATGGTGCGCTGCGGCGCGGCCTTCCATTGCAACGTCGTTTTTCCTTCTATTTCTTTTTCTTCAGCCTTCAATGTTGCCGTCAACAATAGTTGCTCACGCGCTCTTGTCGCCGCAACGTACATTAAACGCGTTAACTCGCATATTTCTTCTTCATCCGCCAAGGTTTTCAGATAACGGCTCATCGATGCCGTTTCATCGGACGTTTTTAAGTCGCGCGCCGCTAACAACAATCCTTCTGTGCGCTGCCGCCAACGCAATAACGGCGTTTTGTCCCGACCTATTGTTTTCGCCAGGCCGGAAACAATCACCGCATCAAACTCCAGTCCTTTGGCCTCATGCACAGTCATGATTTTAACCGTCTCATGCGGCTCATCCGCCTGCCGCTGGTCGTTCAGAAAGGTATCTGCCAGATACTGTTTGAACATAGGCCAGTCGGTGATATCGCCATGCTGTTCATAAAGGCGAACCGCATCAAAGAACGCTTCGACAAAAACCGCTTCTTCCTTTTGTTCAAGGAAAGATGGTCCGTGCAAACGCAGCCATAAATTGTAAACACGCGCAGCAACGCTTTCCGTATGTACATCATCGTAACCGACGCGCCAGGATTGCATCAGCATCGATAACCGCTTTTGCCCGCTTTCGCTGAGTATTGCGTGATGTTGTGTATCATTCAATACTTCAAACCAGCTTCGTTTTATCTCAACGCTGTTTTCCCCTGTAACCACGCGCGCGCGCGACAATGCGACGAAATCCGCCAACAGCAAACCGCACCATGGGGCACGTAACACCGACATCCACGCCAGCTCATCGTTCGGCTGCAACAATGTCCGCATCAGCATGCTCAAATCGTCAACCGCGCAATTCATGCCCAATTTATCAAGTTTCACCGAAGTAAAGCGAATACCGGCATGACGCAGCTCCGGAAGAATTGCCCGCAAATGCGCTCGCCCCCGTACCAGTATCGCAATGCTGCCCAAGTCCTTCGCCTGACATTGCCGAATACAGGCAATCACCGCTCGCGCCTCCTCGCGCTCATCGGCAAATAACCGCAATACTGCGGTTTCTTCAGACGCGTTGCGTTCCGGCGCCGACGGTTTAAAAGTGACGGCGCCGCGCAAAATATCATCCTCACACGGAAAAACCTCTGGGAAAACCCGGTTACACCAATGGACCAATTGCGCCTGCGCACGAAAATTGCGTGTCAATGACAATAACGATACCGGTATCTGCCCAATCCGCTTTTCTCGTTGCGCCCGCAAAAAAATACCAACCTCAGCCTGCCGAAAGCGATAAATGGACTGCATCGGATCCCCGACTGCAAACAGCGTTCGCCCATCGTTTTCTTGCCAGCCGGAAGTCAGTATTTCGATCAACTTTTCCTGGGTAACGGAAGTATCCTGAAATTCATCAATCAGAAGATGTTCAACCTGCATATCAAGCTTCAATAAAAGCTCGCTTGGGAGCAAGTCATCGTCCGCACTCGATAACGCGGCCAATGCCGCCAATTGCACTTCCGTAAAAGTGGTCACGCCATCACGCGCGCACATCAGTTGAAAACGCGCATACAAGCGCAATAAAATAAATAATATCGATTCGATGTATTGCCATTCTTCTTCGCGATATTGCACGCGCGGCAAAACGGCAACGTGACTAAGATGCGCCACAGCAGATTCGTCAAGCGCGCTTAAAAATTCCATCATCGCGTCTTTATACGGTTTTTCCGCCTTGCCGGACGGGAAGCCGTCATTTTTAGTCAGCCGCGCGCGCGGCGTCCCCTGCTTGGTCAATAACCAAGAAACAATGATTTGCCAATCGGGCAAATATTCCGGGCTGGCCGGAGGAAACCCGCCATGCGCGGCGCCAACCAGCAAAGCATCGGCAAGCGCCTTTGGATCCTGCTTTCCGTCCGCCGAAATCGCCTGCAACTGTTCTGCCGCAAAACGCATGAGTGACGGTAATGCCACACTGACGGGCAGCAGTGTATCGCGCGCCCGTTGCAGCACCTGTGTGACTTCCTCTTTTAGTGAACTCTCCAATAACCGACGAAAAATTTCAGGTTTTTGCCGATAAAAAATCGGCAGCCACTGCTCACATTTTTCCAGCAGCCGGGCAAGATTCTCCGTCAGCGTTTCCGTCCGGTTATCCACTGACTCGAGCACCACACGCCACGCCTCCTGTTCGCCATCATCAGCCTCTTGCAGCGCTTCACGCATCAGCGCCGCCAGCCGCAAATGCGGCAGCGGATCGATCTGCGGAAACGCACCCCAGCGATTGAGTATCGGCGTTTGCTTCAATAAACGCATGCAGAATGCGTCCATGGTCAGCACATTCATGCGCGACGGCTGGTCGAGCAAACGCCAACCCATTCTTTGGTCCTGCGCCAATGCCGCCAATGCCAGTTGCCGCGTCTGCTTTTCATAATCGGACGACACCGGCTTTTGTGCTTGCGCGTCACGTAACGTATTAAGTACCCGCATCCGCATTTCACCGGCAGCTTTGCGGGTAAACGTCATCGCTAGAATATGTTCCGGCTTTTGTACACACGCCAGCAACGCGAGATAACGCTGAATCAACAAGCCGGTTTTCCCCGAGCCTGCGGGCGCCTGCACCAGCAACGAGCGTGTGACGTCGAGCGCCTCCCGGCGCGCCCGCTCGTCTTCAAGACGAAGAGAGTCGTTATCGGGTAAAACGCTACACCTCGTCATTTTCCTCTCCATCAAAATCGCGAACCGTTTTGATGCGGCAAAACGGTTGTACATGGCAATATTGGCATACCTTCTTTTCTCGCGGCGCAACACGCGCGTCGCCGCGCACAAATGCCTCCGTTAACGAAGTAAAAATCATTTGCCATCTTTCCTGTGCCTGTCTCAAGCTGCCCATGTTAAACGAATCAATATTGGTCAGACCGGGAATATCGTCATGCTCCTGTGCGCCGACCCATTGCATTTCTCCGCTGCGAACCTGCGCGTAAGCCAATGCGGCAATCGATAATGACGGTTCCTCCTGCTGTAACGCCAACGCGTAAAGCCCGATTTGAATATTGGCCGGGCGCTCATCAAACCATTTTTGAGTAGTGCCCGCTTTTCCGGTTTTATAATCGATAATCGCCACATTTACGCTTTGATCATCGCCTACCAATTGATCAACACGGTCGATTTTCAGGTCAAAAGTCAAGCCGGATAGCGTCAATTGAACGCGCTCTTCAAACTGCCGAACGACAAACGGCGTTCGCGCTTTCTCCAGCGCGCACCATTCTTGAACCAATGTCATCACGCGCATACGCGCAACATCCGCAATCGGTTTGGGTAATTGTGCCCAACGTTGAGCATCCAGCGCGGAACACGCTTCCCGATACGCCTGTTCAATAACCGCGTTCAGTTCATCACTGCTTAACGACAACAATTGCTTTTGCGTTTTCAATGCCGCCCATAAATGTTGCAGCGTTGCATGCACCAATATCCCGTGTTCGGCAGCGCTGAGCCCGTCATCCGCCTGCGGCCATTCGTTGATCCGCAAGCGCGCACAGGAAAACGCCTTGAAAGGACAATCGCTCTGATAACCAATCACTGTGCTGCCATGGCTGATGTGTTCCGCAGCGATATGATTGCCCCAATCAATCGGCGGCGCCTGATCGTCCGCAATTTTCTCCGTTGTTTTGAATGTCGTCCGCGCCGCTCGCGTTTCCAGTAACGGATAATCCGGCTCATGCGCGGGTAAGTCGCGCATGAGCGCAGCAGGAAGGGAAAGCTCGCCCTCCAGCTGTTGCGCATAACTCATCACAACTTGCGGCGCAGCATGGCACCATTGCTCTTGCATCGTTTCACAAAACCGGCGATTAAGCTCTAGGTCAGCGCGACGCATGCCTTGTTTACGCTGCCAAGATAACGGCAATAACGGATGCGACACAATGGCCGACGGCCAAGATTGCGCGTCAAGCCCACTGATCCATAATGCGTCAAACGGCAGGCCGCTCGCTTCCAGCGCCCCCATGATATGAATCGACGCGCCCGGATCCTGCGGCTGGAATACTTCCGTTTCGGCCTGCCGCGTTAAGACATCCATTATTTCGCCGCGTTTAAATTCTCCTCTTAATCCGCTTGCCAACGGGTCAAGAAAAATCAGCGATTCCACACATTGCCGCCACTCCTGAAAAAGCTGATGCGCGGCGCTGTCCAAGCTACGCGCACCCGGCCAGCCGAGCGCCTGCCAGAATTCGTATAAATACCGCGGCCACATATCCGCCGACGCTTTCTCCGGCAGCATTTCCTTACGCCGCGCTTTCCGTTCGACCTCCCTCCAGGATTGATGCAACGCGCCGTCCGCTTCGCGCAAGCTTGTGACGACATCGGTAAACGACAGCTCGCGCCGCCCTTCTTTTAACCATTTTCTCGCCAATCCCGCGCGCGCCGCCTGTAAACGGATATCGCCGGGCAAATACGGCGACTGGAGCAATGATGACACTTTTCCCACCGACAGTGTCCCATGATACAAGCGCAAAAGATCGAGCGCGCTGCGCACCAGCGCTCGGCGATCCAACGTTTCGCCGAGCGAAATATTACAGTACGATTTTTGCGGAATGATTTCTTCAACGCAACGACGCACATCGTCAACGCAGTGGGCAAGATCGGGAATAATGATCGCCATTTGCCCTTGTTCGCGCCGCTGCCAGGCCCAGCTTAACGCCTGCCGCCACTCATCGCGCTGTTCGCGTGCGGCAAAACGGCTGATCTTTTCCGAAACAGGTGCGTCAAGCGTATCGCCCGTGTGAATACACAATCCGGCAGCGCGCAGTGCCTCCGTGACACGCAACACATCCGGTGCCAACTCGATGAATCCTGCCAGAAGGAGCGGCGGCGTATTTTCATCAACCAACAGCGATGCATGCGTTTCCAGAAACTCCGGAACAAGCGCGTCGTCAACCAAATTTTTCTCTTGCAGCAACTGCCGATATTTCTCGGCCCAGCGGCAAAAACAATGGACATCATACGTTTCATGGCCAACCCAGCGCCGCCAAGGCGTTTTTTCATCGGCATGGCGCCATTCATGCAGCAAACGCCAGGCATCCTGCGCCAATCGTGCCGCCCGTTCCGGTGCCAGCAATGAAACCGGCCCCTGATCTTCCGCCGTCATGCGCGTCCAAAGCAAAAGTGCCGCCTGCTGCCGAATACGCAACGGTAAAGCGGCGCGATCCGAAAGCCTTTGCCATAGCACATCGATAAACGCCGACCATGGCAACACAGTGGGAGCCGCCCATATCTTTTGCGACTGCGTGCGTTGCCGCATTTCGTAGGCACGCGCCAATTGCCGCGCCAAGCGATTGTTCGGCGTCACTACCTGCCAACCGGCATCAAATGCATCCAGAATCTTTGCGGAAAAACGACTCAGCCCCATCGACGCTTGACTATGAACATTGATAACGTGGTATTGTCTCATTTCAATATTATTCTGTCTTACCACTTTATGAGCAAAACCGTCAAAAAGAAAAAAACAAGCAAACTTTATGTCGTGCGTAGTTCCCCAATTCATGGCCGTGGTGTTTTTGCCGCGACCAAAATAAAAAAAGGGGCGACCATTATCGAATACAAAGGCAAGCGCATGACCTGGGAAGAAGCGCTTGAGTTACCGCCCAGCGATCCGGATAATCCGGCGCATACCTTTTTCTTCGAACTTTCCGACGGACGCGTGATTGACGGCGGTATCCGAGGTAACGCTGCACGCTGGATCAACCATTCGTGCAAACCGAACGCCGAATCTTTTGAGGACGAAAATGGACACGTCTTTATTCAGGCGATCAAAAAAATCAAGAAGGGCGACGAAATTTCGTACGACTACAAGCTTTCCGTAGACGGCAAGCTGACTAAAAAGGAACGCGAAGATTATGTTTGCCGCTGCGGCAGCAAAAAATGCCGCGGTTACCTGATTAAAATCAAAAAGAAGAAAAAGTGATTGCCCCGGCTTGTTCTTTGATTAAAAAATTTCGGGCAAGCAATGCTTTGTCGGCAGAAAAATTTTTCCTTGTCAACGGCAAAATCCCGTTTCAATTAATTGACCAAACTTTGTGCGATCACGGCAAACAACCATAAGGCGTCCTTTGCCGTTTCATTGCACATGGTTATCCACAAAATCTGTGGATGAATCTCGCGGTGTTTTTTTATTTTTCACAACTGCGCGTTATATAATGCAAAAAAACATGTTTTTCCATGAATTCACAACTCCATGATTTTATACGCCAACCGTTCTGGCGTCTGTGGCCTGCCATGCTGGCGATGGTGGTTGTCATCGTCGCTTCAAACTGGCTGGTGCAAATCACAATCAACGACTGGTTGACATGGGGCGCGTTTACTTATCCCGTAGCATTTCTCATTTCAGAACTGACCAACCGTCGCGCCGGCCCGCACGCGGCGCGGCGCGTCGCCTGGTTCGGTTTTGCGTTGGCAATCATTGTTTCCGCCATGATTTCACCCGTACGCATCGCTGCGGCTTCCGGATTGGCCTTTCTCTGTTCACAGATGCTCGATATCTCGATCTTCAATCTTCTGCGCCGGCAAAGTTGGTGGCGAGCGCCGCTGGTTGCGTCCGTCTTTGCTTCTGTACTCGATACCGCCATATTCTTCACCTGCGCGTTTGTCGGCACCGGGTTACCTTGGTTCACACTGGCGCTCGGCGATCTTGCGTTTAAGCTCGTCATGGCGCTGTTGCTGTTGCTTCCGTTTCGATTGCTTATCCCGATTGTCCGGGAAGCGCATCCCCTTTCTCGCTGAAAAGTCATGAGTAGACCGGATAACGCGATTCGTCTGGCGATTGCGCGGCAGCGCTACAACCCGTATGGTGGCGCGGAGCGTTTTGTCGCGCGAGCGCTCGACGCGCTTGCCGAAGAAAACATGGTTTCGATTTCGTTGCTTGCGCGTGACTGGCCGTCTGCGGCAGAATCACCGACACACTGGCAATGGCGTCGCCTTGACCCTTTTTATCTGGGGCGCACCTGGCGCGATTATTCATTCATGCGCGCCGTACAAAATATCCGCGGTGATTACACGCTTCTGCAAAGCCACGAACGCATTCCAGGAGCCGCCATTTTCCGTGCCGGCGACGGTGTGCACGCGACTTGGCTGGAGCAATACGCCAAAACGCAACATCCACTTCAGCGTTTTGTCACGCGTTTTACGCCTTACCATCGTTTTGTCTGCGCCATGGAACGCCGGATGTTCGCGCATCCTGCGCTGCGTTGCGTGATCTGCAATTCCCGATTGGTACGTGACGATATCGCCCGCCGCTTTGGTGTTTCCGAACACAAACTGGCGGTAATTTACAACGGTATTGATACCGATGCTTTTTCTCCGGAACTGTCTTTTCGATACCGTAAGCAGCAACGCCAAGCATGGCAAATCCCGGAAGACGCCCCTCTGCTGGCATTCGTTGGCTCCGGATTTAAACGTAAAGGATTGCTCACAGCATTGCAGGCATTACAAGCGCATCCCTCTATTTATCTCGTCGTTGCCGGTCATGACAAACATTGCGCACATTACAAACATCATGCCAATGAGCTTGGCGTCTCCGGGCGTGTACACTTTTTAGGCAGCGTACCCGACGTTCGCCCAATTTATGGCGCCGCAGATGCTTTTATCCTGCCAACGCTTTATGATCCTTTTCCCAATGCTTGCATCGAGGCACTCTCCTGCGGCCTACCCCTTTTTACCAGCCCAACTTGCGGCGCCGCAGAATGGCTAACGCACCACCAAAAAAACTGGGTAATCGACGCGCTCAATGTTAACGGTTACCGCGCAGCGCTCGCCTCATGGCTGATGCAGATCTCGTCGCCGACTGCTCGAGATAAACTAAAAGAAGATGCCCGAAATACAGCGTTACCTCATACTCTAAATGCGATGGCAAAAAATCTTACGAGTTTGTATCATTCAATTGTGCGCAACACAACATGTACTAACTGTTATATTTAACATATCCTTCTCCCCCTTGTGAAACACAAGAGGTACGTTATACTTAAAAAAGATTTATTTTAAATAAGTCTGAAATCTATACCGTAAGAAAGAGAATAGGCAAAATGGCACGTTTGCAATGGTCCGACGAGTTAAGCGTCGGCGTCGATGTTATCGACAAACAGCACCAACGCATTATCGAATACGTCAACAAGTTACACGATAATGTTCATGACCGCGCAATCTTGAAGGACGTACTGGAAGATACGATTGAATATACCGAATCGCATTTCGGGTTTGAAGAAGAAATGATGGCAGAGGCGAATTACCCCTATCTGCGCGCGCACAAACGCATTCACGATCTTTTTATTCGGCGCGTTGCCCGATACAAAGAGCGGTTTGACGCTGGTGAAGACATCGCCGAAGAGCTTCATGACACACTGGTGCGCTGGTTGGTCACACATATTAAAAGTGAAGACGCCAACTACGGCCCAGCTCTGATCAAAAAATTCGGCGCTACCGGGAAAAAAGCCAAAAAAGGCTTCTGGAGCCGTCTGTTTGGCGATTGACGGTTCTCTGACGTCCGCGCCTTGGGTGTAAAAGACTGCTTGCGCACCCGTTCGCTATCCGATCTGCGTTACAATAAATCATCTGTAATCTCATCGGATTTTGTATGTCTACCCCCGTTTCTCCTCAGGTCAGCTTTGACGAAACGTTGATTCGTAAATACGACCAATCAGGGCCGCGCTATACCTCGTATCCGACAGCAGATCGGTTTTATAATCATTTTACCGAGGCGGACTATCGCCGCGCCTTGGCGGCGCGCCGGGAAAAACCCGAACCGCTGTCCGTTTATGTTCATATTCCTTTCTGCAATACGATTTGTTATTACTGCGCATGCAATAAAATTATTACCAAAGATCACGGGCGCAGCGCCAAATACATCCGTTATCTGGCGCGGGAAATGGATTTGGCGTGTTCGCTGATTGAACCCAGAGAAAAACGTTTTTTGCAACAATTACACTGGGGCGGCGGTACGCCGACGTTTCTTTCCGATGAAGAAATGACTTCATTGATGAAGCACCTGAAGAATAACTTTTCTTTCACAGACGATGCCGAAGTATCTATTGAGGTCGATCCACGCAAAGTAAACGATACCACAGTAGCATTATTGGGAAAACTCGGCTTCAACCGCATTTCTGTCGGCGTACAGGATTTCAACGAGGATGTGCAAAAAGCCATCAACCGCATCCAAAGCGAAGCGGAAACACTGGCAGTCATCCGTGCCGCGCGCGCCAACGGCTTTGTTTCGGTGAACACCGATTTGATTTACGGCTTGCCCAAGCAAACGCTTGATGGTTTTTCCGAAACGCTGGATCATGTGATTTCCGTTTCGCCGGATCGGATCGCGCTTTATAATTACGCGCACGTCCCGCACATGGCCAAGCCGCAGCGCCGTATTGCGCTTGAGGATGTACCGCAACCGGAAGAGAAGCTGCAAATTTTATCGCTGGCAATCCAAAAATTGAGTGACGCCGGTTATGTTTATATCGGCATGGATCACTTTGCCAAACCGGATGACGAGCTTGCCAAAGCGCAACGTGAAGGCACGCTGCATCGCAATTTTCAGGGTTACACCACGCGGGCCGATTGCGATCTTCTGGCGTTCGGTATTTCCGGCATCGGCAAAGTCGGACCGACTTACGTACAAAGCGTCAAAACGCTTGACGAGTATTACGGCGCGCTCGATGCGCAAACCCTGCCCGTCCTGCGTGGCTATATTTTGGATCGCGACGATATTGTTCGCCGCGCCGTCATCCAGCAATTGATGTGTCAGTTTGAACTGGTTTTCACAAGCATTGAAAAACAGTGGGACATTGTATTCGACGATTATTTTGCGATTGAAAAAGCGCAATTGCCGCCGCTTGCCGAAGACGGCTTAATTACCATAGCGCCGGATCGCATTCGTGTCACGGATCGCGGCCGCCTGCTGGTACGTACCGTAGCGATGTTGTTTGACCGCCATCTTCGTGAAGCCAGCAGCCAGGGGAAATATTCAAAAGTGATATAAACACGCCACGAATTCAACGCGCTGCGCCGCAGATTGAGGAAAATCAATTGAAATACTGAAGTATCGCGTCCAGCCCGCAATGGTTGATGACGTGTGTTGCCTGCTCACGCACGGCAGGTTTGGCATGATAGGCAAAAGAAATATCAACCACTGAAAACATCGGCAAATCGTTCGCGCCATCACCTGTTGCCGCGGTAAGCGGTCGCTTCTCATTCACATACTTTTCTTTCATCGCTCTTAACGCCCGCGCCTTTGCCGCAGCGTCAACGACATCACCCACAATACGGCCGGTCAATCTCCCGTTCAGCACTTCCAGCTCATTGGCCACCGTATGCGTCAAATTTAAGCGTTTCTTCAGCCGTTCGGTAAAAAAAGTAAAACCGCCCGATACCAATAATGTTTTCACGCCGGCACGGCGCATGCCGCGCAGCATTACCTCCGCCCCGGGCGATAAATTCAGCCGTGTATCGTACACAGCCTCCAATGCACTGATCGGAATGCCTTTCAACAAGGAAACCCGTGCTGTCAGACTTTCCTTAAAGTCAATATCGCCGCGCATCGCGCTTTCGGTAATTTCGGCTACTTTCTTTTTAATCCCAATCATATCTGCAATTTCATCAACGCATTCAATCGTGATCAGCGTCGAGTCCATATCCATCGCCAGCACGGCCAACTGCCGCAAACGTCGAGCCTGCGGAATCAAGGCAACATCAAAACCTGCCTGAAAAATATCCGCAACAACATTTTGCGGTTTCGCAACACCGATCAAACGGTAAACCGGCGGCACCGAACGAATTTCCTGAACCGCAACGGCTTCCGAGCCTTCACGCCACCCGTCAATATTGACCGGCAATGCTCGCGGCGCCTGAAAAAGCAAATCGAATTGCGAATGGGAGCCTGCACTCATGAACGACATTCCTTATTAACGCTTCTTTCTCTGATTAATCTTCATCTTCGCTATCTCAGCGCTGTTTTTGCTTACCGCTTTTTTCTTGAGTGATCCGGATGGTTTTTTTGTCGATATGTTTTTATCTCTATGCCCAGTCTTATTATCGGCCTGCACAAAATCGATTTTACCGCTGTCTGGATCCGCCCGCACGACCTGTACGCTCATCCGCTCCGCCAATCGGTATTCCTTGCCGCTACGCTGCCCAACCAGCGCGTGCCGGACATCATCGAAATGAAAATAATCTTCGCCCAGTTCCGAAATATGAATCAACCCGTCAATCGCCAATCCATCAAGCGTCACAAACAGACCAAAATGAGTCACGCCGGAAACAGTGCCATACATCACTTCCCCAAGATGCTGTTGCATGTAAATGCACTTTAGCCAGGTTTCCACTTCGCGCGACGCCTCATCGGCACGCCGTTCTGTCACGGAACAGTGCACACCGGCATCCCGCCACGACCCGCACCCTGGTCTGTACGTTGTTTCCGCTAAAATCGATTTGATGACGCGGTGCACCAAAAGATCGGGGTAACGCCGAATCGGCGAAGTAAAATGCGCGTAATGCTTATACGATAATCCGAAATGCCCCTTTTCTTCACTGCTGTATTCGGCGCGCTGTAACGAACGCAACAAAACCATTTGCAGTAAGTCTTTATCGTCACGATGTTCGACTTTTTTCAATAGCTGCGCATAATCTTTAGCGGTTGGGTGCTCCCCGCCCCCCAGTTGCAAGCCGCATAGCGATAAAAACGCGCGCAAGGCGCCGAGTTTTTCCGACGTCGGCCCCTCATGTATGCGGTAAAGCGCCGCCCTTTCATGCGTGCGCACAAAATCCGCTGCACAAACATTGGCGGCAAGCATGCACTCCTCTATCAGGCGATGCGCGTCATTACGCAGCATCGGTACAATACTCTCTATCTTTCCGCGCTCGTTAAAACGAATTTCCACTTCACCACCGTCAAAATCGATAGCACCCCGTTTTTTCCGTGCCTCAAAGAAACGCTGGAAAAGTCCATAAAGGCAATCGAGCGAATCGAGAATTCTTATTTTTTTTGTCAGCCCTTTTTCCATACTGCCTGACAGATAAGCCCATACCTGGTCATACGTCAGCCGTGCTTGTGAACGGATTACCGCCGGATAGAATTGATAACGTTGTATCGCCCCTTTACTGGAGATCTGCATATCGCATACCATCACCAACCGGTCTACTTCCGGGTTAAGCGAACACAACCCGTTTGACAATACTTCCGGCAGCATTGGAATTACCCGGCGGGGAAAATACACGGACGTTCCGCGCTCATACGCTTCTTTATCAAGCGCGCTGCCGTCGCGCACATAATGCGAAACATCGGCGATGGCGACCAACAAATGATAGCCATGTCCATTCTTCTCGGCAAAGACCGCATCGTCGAAATCGCGCGCATCTTTACCGTCGATAGTGACAAACGGCAAATCACGCAAGTCTTCGCGCGTTTTTTTATCGACGTTTTTTACCTGCTCGCCGTACTTTTTTGCCTCCTGTTTTGCCTGATTACTGAAACGGAAAGGAAGATCGTATCGACGCAACGCAATTTCGATCTCAATCCCATCATCTTCAGGCGCACCAAGAATTTCTTTCACCCGCACGATAGCTTCACGCGTTGCCGAAGGCGGCTCAACCATTTCTACAACCACAATATCGCCGTCCTGCGCCTTGCCGCGCCCATGAGGCGCCAACAGAAAATCCTGATTAAGGCGTTTATCCTCAGCAACGACAAACCAGACGCCGTGTTTCTGATGTAAACGTCCAACAATTTCCCGATGAGCGCGCGCTAAAACATCGAGAATTTCAACGGAAACTCTACCCTGCTCTTTATGCAACAAGCGTCGCGCCGTCACACGGTCACCATGCAAAACTTTGAACATTTCGCTTGCCGGCAAATAAAAATCGTTATTCTTATCCGTGCTGCCGTCCGGGCGAAGAAAGCCATAGCCATCCGGATGCCCGATTACCGTACCGACGATGAGATCAATCGCCTCCGGCAATAACAAGGCGCCTTTCCGGTTTTTGAACAACACGCCACGCTTGATCAACGCATCGATTTCTTCCAGAAAATCATCGTGCTTATTGACGCTAATATTAAAACGCTTGATCAAAGCATCCGGCGACAATGGTTTTCTGGCGCTCTGGATTTCTTCGACAATCCGATGCTCATCCGGCATTTTTTTACTACTCTTCTTCATAACGCTCCCATTTTCCTCATACACCAAGAGTATCCTTTAGGTATAAAAATGTCGAGCGAAATAAAAACGCCGTTATATCAACAACGGCGTTTTTGAGTAAAAATTTTATTTATTGTGTACTAAGCGGCAAATTGGCAATCCACGTTTTATTTTCTTCACTCAACGCGATACCTCTGTCCGTTAAATCCCATACCATATCTGCCAATCTTTCATATTGCGTCCAATACTGATTTTCTTCTGACTTGGTATGCTCTTCATAGTTTATCTTTTTATCAACTAAGCGGTCGGTCAAATCTTTGATAAGAGGAGAATCTAAAATTACTCCTAACTCATAAAAAGAAGTTACCGAAGAGCCAGATCGATGCAAATTCCCACAATACATAATTAGCGCCACAGTATATGATGCGCCTGCTGGGATTTTAACTTTTGTTTCTTTTAACAAAATACCGTTTTGATAATCACTACTTTTAGCCTTCATCACCAAACGAGCAGGGAAAATAACCTCACTTTCCGTGGAATTACTGTTAACCAAAGGAATAGCCAATATAACATCAAAACCACTACCAACTACCACGTCTTCACTAAACACAAAATTAAAAATAATCTTCTGTACCTCTTCTTCCTGCCGCATCTCTTTTTTAGAGCTTGCGGGATCGTACGCCATACTTGCCCCTGTAATCGATCCGTTCAAATAAACACCATCCGGTAAAGCAAAAGGCGTACCCTGAATTTCTCCCGGATATTCCCCAAGCCCGGGAATCTTACCGGGCTCTTGCGTTTGATTTGGCGGCGGCGTCTCAGAATTGCCGCTATCATTTTCATCACCACCGCAAGCAACCAGAGACGCGGTGAAAAAAATTACTGAAAACAAATACCAGATTTTCTTCATAAAAATTCCCCAAAAAAATAGATAAATAAAAAGGAGCATTATATTAATGCATTCGTCTTAAGTCAATCAAATAGCATTTTCAATACTTATCTTTTTTCTTAATCAAGTTCGCGTTTCAGTTTCATACCGATAGTTGCCAGCCAGCCAATCTTGGTGATTAAAATTCGATCATAACAATCTGGAAACCCGGCGTATTTAATGTTTTTTTAGAGAATACTTCGCCGTGCCGGTTATCATGCACACTTGTATTTTCGTATCTATCGCGCATTACATCTTCATAACCTTTACAAACTAGATGCTCGAAATCATCCTCCTGCTTGTCGTCATCGCTTTTTTTGCCGGGTTGATTGATGCTGCCGTCGGCGGCGGCGGGCTGGTACAGGTACCGGGAATTTTTGCAGCGCTGCCGGAAACGCCGCCTGCGACCGTTTTCGGCATTAATAAATTTGCATCTATTTGCGGCACGGCAATGGCCGTGCGCCAGTATCTGAAACGCGTACGCCTGCCATGGAGCCTGGTTCTTCCCGCGACAATCTGCGCCTTTATCGCGTCGTTTTGCGGCGCGAGTGTCGTCAGCATGATGCCGGTACATTTGATGAAACCGCTTATTCTTATTTTATTGATTGTGATTGCCGTCTATACTTTCATTAAAAAAGATTTTGGCAGTATTCATCGCCCTAAAAAAATCACCTACCGCGAACGTATTGGTGCTGCACTTCTCGGCGCAGCAACCGGCTTTTACGACGGCATTTTCGGCCCGGGTGCCGGCAGTTTCATGTCTTTTCTGTTCATCCGCTTTTTCGCTTTCGATTTTCTGCACGCCGCCGCTGCGGCACGTGTCGTCAATTTCATGACCAACCTTGCCGCACTTTCATTTTTTGTCCCGTCCGGTCACGTCATCTGGATGTATGCGTTACCCATGGCCGCATGCAACATGGTCGGCGGTATCGTCGGTGCGCGTCTTGCTATTCGCGGCGGTGTCCGTGTAATCCGTATTTTGTTTTTATGTCTGATGGTGGTGTTGATCGGAAAATTTGCCTACGATATTTTTTCCACATAACGGTTCAAGCATATTGCTGGCGCACCTGCCGCTTTATTTCCGGCCATAAAATTTCCACCAGTGCCGCAATCCATGGGTGCGTATCATTTAAGCATGGAATCGTATTGAACTCTTTACCGCCTGCTTCCAGAAAAACCGCACGCTCGCCAATATTGATTTCTTCGAGCGTTTCCAGGCAATCGGAAATGAAGCTCGGGCAAATAACATCCACACGCTTTATCCCTTTTTCCCCCAGTTTCGCCAAGACTTCCGTCGTATAAGGTTGCAGCCATTTTGAGCGGCCAAAACGCGACTGGAACGCCATCGAATACGTGATGTCTTTTTCAGCCAGCGCCTTGACCAAAAGACGCGCGGTTTCCTGACATTGCTCAAAGTAAGGATCACCGTCTTGGTGCGTTTGTTCCGGCGCGCCGTGGAACGAAAAAAGCAAATTGTCCGGCCGGCCTTCGGTTTTCCAGAAATGCTGCACGCGCTGGCACAGCGCCCGGATATATGCTGGATGGTCGTGAAAGCTGTTCATCAGAGTGATTTCCGGCACACGGCGCATCCGCATGATGTGCCGAGCAACTGCATCGTAAGTACTTCCCGTCGTACTTGCCGCGTATTGCGGATAAAGCGGCAACACAATAATAGATGCCGCTCCTGCCGCGCGCAGTTTTTCAATCCCACTTGCAATCGATGGGTTACCGTAACGCATCCCAATTTCAACAACGATCTGATCCGGGCTCAATCCTTCCTTGCGCAGGGCTTCGCCAAGATAACCGCGCAAAAGATCGCGCTGTTTCAATGAATACACCAATAGCGGCGAACCGTCTTTTGACCAGATCCGCTTATATTTTTCTGCCGATTTCGCCGGGCGTGTCCGCAAAATAATGCCGTGCAAAATCGGCCGCCAAACGATACGCGATGTTTCGATAACGCGTTTATCGCCAAGAAATTCGGCAAGGAAACGGCGTAATGCCCCGGCATCAGGCGCATCCGGCGTACCGAGATTGGTCAACAAAATACCTATTTTCGCCATTGAGCGATCTATCTTGGGCTCGGAAAGGAAATAACTCATTTTTTGATTATCTCCCGTCAACCGGATGGTTTCTTCTGGCTAAGTGCATTGGATAACAGTTTGGCGGTCACGTCAACAATCGGAATAACCCGCTCGTAGGCCATACGCGTCGGTCCAATCACGCCCAGCGTTCCCATCACTTCGCCGTCCACCTGATATGGCGCCGTGATCACGCTGCACTCCTCAAGCGGCACGACACCCGCTTCCGCGCCGATGTAAATCTGCATTCCTTCGGCATTTTGCGAAATATCGAGAAGATGCACCAACGATGTCTTTTTTTCAAACACGTCAAAAAGATGGTGCAATTTCTCCATACGGTCGGAAAAATCCTGATTACTCAAGAGATTTTTTTCCCCAGCAATGACTGCTTCGGTTTCGTTCATCACCTCTTCGCTTAAATCGATCGCCGAATTCATCAAGATCGCTATATCCTGGCGCAGGGTTTTTAATTCATCGGTCAACCGCATCCGAATCGCCGACATCGGCAAACCGGCAAAATGACTGTTAAAAAAATTGGATGCTTCGGCAAGCGCCTCCTGAGAATAATCCTGTTGCGGTTGCAAAATACGGTTCTGCACGTCGCCTTCCGGCGAAACAACGATCAACAAAATACGGCGCTCCGATAATCGCAAAAACTCCAGATGGCGAAACGACGCTTCGCGACGCTTCGGCGTAAGCACGATGCCGGCGAATTGGGACAGCTGTGACAACAATGAGGCAGCATTGGCAATCATTTGCTGCGGGCGAGCGTCGCTTTTCAGCCCCAACTCCAACCGCTCGATTTCCCGGCGCGCCATCGGCTTAACGACCATCAGGCTGTCGACGAAAAAACGATAACCGCGCGCCGTCGGCACGCGTCCGGCAGAAGTATGCGGGCTGGCGATAAAGCCCATCTCCTCGAGATCCGCCATCACATTGCGTACCGTCGCCGGCGACAAATCCAGCCCGGATTGCTTGGACAACGCGCGGGAGCCGACCGGTTGCCCCTCGGCAATATAGAGGCTGATCAGCGTTTTTAATAAATGGGTGGTGCGCGGTTCCAACATAACGCGCATTGTACCGCTTAAGACAATTTTCGCGTCATGTGCCATAATTCTTTCGTTATTTCGATTGATTTACCAAAAGCTATGGAATAATTTAAAAATGCTTGATACCGAACAGCCTTTTTCCCGTATTGCCATTGCCGGACGGCGTGACACCCCCGAACTTTTTGGCCCCGTTTCCACACTGGCCGCGATGCTCTCCGATCGCGGTTATCTGGTTTCGCTTGAGCATGAAACGGCAAAAATGACCAAAATTTCCGGTTACCCGATCAGCGCAACCGAATCGTTGGGACTAAACAACGATCTGGTGATCGTGATCGGCGGCGACGGCACCTTGCTGTCATTTGCCCGCAAGCTGGCGCCGTTTCGCGTTCCCATTATCGGTATCAACAGAGGACGTTTAGGCTTTCTTACCGATATTCCGCAAGCCTTCATGGAGGTCATGATCGGCGATATTCTCGATGGCCGTTACGCCGAGGAAAAGCGTTCGATGCTTTCTGCGAGCCTACCGCGCGACAGCGGCTTGACGCCGATTGAGATCCAGGCGCTTAACGAAATTGTGATCGGCCGCGGTTCGTACGGTGCGGTCGTCGATTTTTCAATCCGTATTAACGAAGAGTTTGCCTATGCGCTGCGCGCCGACGCCATCATTGTAACCACGCCTACCGGCAGCACCGCTTACGCATTATCGGCCGGCGGACCGATTCTTCATCCTACGCTCCCGGTCGTTGCCATTGTTCCGGTCGCGGCTTACGGCCTGACCAACCGCCCCATCGTACTGCCCAATAACGTCGATATCCAAATTTCCGTGGATAAAGGCCTGGATGTTTCATTGCATGGCGATTCCCAAGCCAAGGTCATAGTCAAACAAGGCGAACAGATCACAATCACGCTTTCGCCTTATCAAATTTCCCTGCTGCATCCGGAGCGCTACGATTACTTCAGGATGCTTCGTCAAAAATTGCATTGGGCAGAAACGCCGGAGCGATCAAAACAGGATTTTGACCCCGAGTATCTTTCCGTTATCGACCCGTAAGCGTTATGCTGCTTTGGTTGTCCATCCGCAATTTCGTTCTTATCGAAGCGCTTGATATCGAATTTTCTTCCGGTTTTACCGTGCTCACTGGCGAGACCGGCGCGGGTAAATCCATTCTGCTTGACGCCATCGGTTTGCTACTTGGCGACCGTTTCGAATCCCGCCAGTTACGCGATGCCGAAAAACACACCGAAATTGCTGCCGGTTTTTCTATTGCCCCCAAAAGTGAAACACAACATTGGCTTGGCGACAATGCTTTTCTTGACGACGCCGAACCGGAAACGCTCGTTCTGCGCCGCGTCCTCGATCACCACAATAAGAGCCGCTCCTGGATCAACGGTCGCATTGCCACATTGGCGCAGCTCGACGCGCTCGGCGAAACGCTGATCGAATTGCACGGCCAACATGCGCACCAATCACTGACGCGTCTGCCTATGCAGCGCCAATGGCTCGACGCTTACGCGCACAATACAGACCTTTTAACTGCCACCACAAAAGCTTGGCGCGCATGGCGCGGCGCGCTTGACATCCTTTATCTGGCGCAGCGCTCGCGAAAAGAGCGCGACCAGGAAAAAGCGCTTTTAACCCAAAAGCACGAAGACTTGACCGCATTGGCGCCCAAACCCGACGAGTGGGAACAGCTCAATGTCCGGCAACAGCAGCTGAGAAATGCCGATACTTTAATCAATGCGATCGAAGAGGGGCAGGCAATATTGAGCGATGGCGAAAATGCCGTTCTTTCCAGCCTTTTCCGTTATACGCAAAAATTACAAAACGCTTCGACGCATGAACCGATTTTCAGCGAAATTACCACACAGCTGAATAATGCGGCCATTGAAATTGAAGAAGCCGCCCGCGCTTTGCGCGCCGTCGGCCACCATCTCGACCTTGATCCCGAATCGCTCGGCCATGTTGAAAACCGTATTTCCGCACTGTTTGACACCGCGCGTAAATACCGCGTTCGTCCCGAAGAGCTGCCGACGCTTGCCAATGAAACCGACGCCGCTTTAGCGCAATTAGAACAAAGCGCAGATATCGAAACGCTAGCGCACGCCGCACAGGACTGCGAAAACCAATATCGGCAATCGGCAAAACTGCTCAGCCAAACACGGCAACGCGCCGCCCAAAAACTCAACCAATCGGTCACCGCCACGATGAATGAACTGGCGATGCCCGGCGGGCGCTTCGAAGCCATGGTTTCGACCGACAGTGTTATCGAAAGCTTCGGTACCGATCAAATCGAGTTTTATATTTCCACACACCCGGGGCAAGCTTTGGCGCCGCTTGCCAAAGTCGCCTCGGGCGGCGAACTTTCCCGGATTGCTTTGGCGCTGCTCACCGTACTTGCCCAAACAGGCCGCGTACCGACACTGATTTTTGACGAAATTGATACCGGCATTGGCGGCGCGACCGGCCATGCGATCGGGAAACGTCTGCGCGAACTCGGCAATGAGCGGCAAGTGTTGTGCGTCACCCATTTGCCGCAAGTCGCCGCCTGCGCGCGTTATCACTGGCGCGTGCAAAAAGGAGGCGACAGTAAAAATGTGGTAACGCGCATCGCCGCGCTCAATGACAATGAACGCGCTGAAGAAATCGCGCGCATGCTCGGCGGCACCAACGTTACCGCCAAAACGCGGGCGCATGCGAAAGAGTTACTGGCTGAGTCAGCTAAAAGCAGCTCCGTTTATCCGCCCAAGCTACTTTAGACTTGAGTGGTATTGGGCGGGATTGCCTCCAAAACAATTCTCGCCTAGATTAACAAAAAAGTGCTACCCACACGCGTACCCTCTCCCGCTTGCGGGAAAGAGGCTGGAGAGAGCGCGTGAGACCACGCCAAACCTACAGCAACGGCACACGCTCCATTACTTATGGCGGCAACGGTAAAGCCGCCGTAATAACAGGCCTTTGAAGAATTAGTGGTGTCACGCCAGAAATGCCAGAAATCCTACACAATAAAGCCTCGCTTTTACGAGGCCTTATTGTTTCGCGTCAATATCAACTCATCAGGCTTTAACGAAATCAATCCCTGTGCCGTCCAATATCACTTTAATTGTATCGCCCGCGGTAAATTCGCCGGCCAGCAGTGCCCGCGCCAGGGGATTCTCGATTTCCTGCTGGATTGCCCTTTTCAAGGGACGCGCGCCGAACACCGGATCAAAACCCGCCTTGGCAACTCGCGCCAAAGCATCGGCAGCCATTTCAAGCTTGATATCCATCTGCGCCAAACGCGCCTGAAGCGCCCGCATTTGGATTCCGGCAATCGCGGCAATCTGCTTATCGTCGAGCGGATGGAACACCACGATTTCGTCAATGCGATTGATAAATTCGGGGCGGAAATTGTTTTTGACTTCTTCCATCACCGCATCCTTGATTTTCCCTTGATCGTCGCCGTTGTCGGTCATCTGCTGAATACGGTACGAGCCGAGGTTCGACGTCATCACGATTACGGTATTCTTGAAATCGACCGTTCGCCCTTGCCCATCGGTCAGCCGCCCTTCGTCGAGCACCTGCAATAAAACATTGAACACATCGGGGTGCGCTTTTTCAATTTCGTCGAATAAAACAATCGAATACGGCTTACGACGCACGGCTTCCGTCAGGTAGCCGCCTTCTTCATAGCCGACATATCCGGGCGGCGCGCCGATCAGCCGCGCTACCGAATGTTTCTCCATGAATTCGCTCATGTCGATGCGCACCAACGCCTGTTCGCTGTCGAACAGAAATTCGGCCAGCGCCCTTGTGAGTTCGGTTTTTCCGACGCCGGTCGGCCCCAAAAAGAGAAACGATCCATACGGGCGATTCGGATCGGACAAACCGGAACGTGAACGACGTACGGCATCCGCGACCAGGCGCACTGCCTCATCCTGCCCAACCACGCGTTGATGCAAACGCTCCTCCATATTCAGCAGCTTGTCGCGCTCGCCCTGCATCATTTTGGCGACTGGAATCCCGGTCGCGCGTGACACAATTTCGGCAATTTCCTCCGCCCCTACCTCGGTACGTAAAAGCTGCGCTTTCTTCTTCGGCGCATGACTGTCGACCGCCTTCAATTGCTCTTCAAGCTGCGGCAATTTACCGTACTGCAATTCGCTCATCTTCTGCCAATCGCCGCGCCGACGCGCTTCCTCCATGTGCAACCTGACTTTGTCGATTTCCTCTTTCAACTGCTGCGTTCCCGCGACATTGGCTTTTTCCGCTTTCCATACCTCGTCAAGATCGGCATATTCTTTTTCCAAAGTCGTGATTTCCTCCTCAATCAAGGCCAAACGTTTTTTCGACGCATCGTCGGTTTCCTTTTTCACCGCTTCGCGTTCGATTTTCAACTGGATCAAACGGCGGTCGAGTTTATCCATCGCCTCCGGCTTGGAGTCGATCTCCATTTTGATACGCGCCGCCGCCTCATCAATCAAATCAATCGCCTTATCCGGCAAAAAACGGTCGGTAATATAACGTTGCGACAATTCCGCCGCGGCAACGATCGCCGGGTCGGTAATATCGACGCCATGATGAATCTCGTAGCGCTCCTGCAAGCCGCGCAAAATCGCAATGGTCGATTCCACCGAGGGTTCGTCAACCATGACTTTCTGGAAACGCCGCTCCAGTGCGGCATCTTTTTCGATATATTTGCGATATTCGTCGAGTGTCGTCGCGCCGACACAATGCAATTCGCCGCGCGCTAACGCCGGCTTCAACATATTGCCCGCGTCAATCGCGCCTTCGGCTTTACCGGCGCCGACCATCGTATGCAATTCGTCGATAAACACAATCGTGCGCCCTTCGTCGGCAGCAATATCCTTCAACACCGCTTTTAAGCGCTCCTCAAATTCGCCACGGTATTTCGCGCCCGCCAAGAGCGATGCCATATCCAGCGCCAGCACGCGCTTGTTCTTCAGCGTCTCCGGCACCTCATCGTTCACGATACGCTGCGCCAGCCCTTCAACAATCGCCGTTTTGCCGACGCCCGGTTCGCCGATCAGCACCGGATTATTCTTGCTGCGCCGTTGCAAAATCTGGATCGTACGGCGGATTTCGTCGTCGCGCCCGATCACCGGATCCAGTTTGCCCAACCGCGCCTGCTCGGTTAAATCCAGACAATATTTCTTCAACGCTTCGCGCTGTCCTTCAGCATTTGCCGAATCCACGCTCGCACCACTGCGCACCGCATTGATGGCGGCTTCCAGCGCTGCTTTGTCAATACCGGCCTCCCGCAACAAACGGCTGATTTCCTGTTTGCTGTCGAGTGCCGCGACAAGAAACAATTCGGAAGCGATGAACTGGTCGCCTCGCTTGGTCGCCTCTTTCTCAATCAGATTGAAAAGGTTGGTCAAATCCCGAGATAACGTAATCTCGCCGCCCGTACCCTGCACTTGCGGCAAACGCGTCAACGCCGCCTGCGCGCCGGATTGCAAGGCGCCGACGTTGCCGCCCGCCCGCGCAATCAATGATCGTATCCCGCCGCCTTCCTGGTTTAATAACGCCATCAGCACATGCAAAGGCTCGATGAAGCCGTGGTCGCCGGCCAGTGCCAAGCTCTGCGCGTCGGCCAGAGCCTCCTGAAATTTGGTAGTAAGTTTATCGAACCGCATAAAAGCCTCCTGAAAATCAATTTTGTTGATAGATATGGCCGATATCCGTGCTTTCAAGCCTGTTTTCACGATGCGTCATCGTGCTAACATACCGTGAATCTGCCTTGTCGCATCTGAAAAATATTAATTCCGCAACGTTCCGTAAATACTTGCCATGCCATTCCTGCTTCGCCTTATCCCGCTGGCCGTACTCGTCACTGTCTCCGCGTCGCTGACGGCGCAAAATATCGGATTTGACGAGGTGGCTCCCAGGCCTTCGGGGAGCTCGCCGGGCTTCGTTGAAATGCACCAACCGCTTTCGGCAACCGCCGAGCAAGTGTTCGGACAAGCGCAGCCTAAACTATTGCAAATTCGCACATTGCTGAAAAGTGCGCAAAAACAATCTTCCATCGGTTCCGGTTTTATTGCCAGCAAAGACGGGCTTGCCATCACCAACTATCACGTTGTTTCGCAATATGCGCTGGAACCGGATACCTATCAGCTTGAATACATTGCGGCAGACGGCAGCAAAGGCGCTCTGCGGCTTTATGCCATCGATGTTACCAATGATCTTGCCGTGGTCAAGCTTGATGCTGGAGAAGGCGGCGGTTTTGACGCTTTCGCGTTTAACCCTGCGGCAATTAACGGCGCGCTCGCTAAAGGCGAACGGCTCTTCGCGATGGGCAACCCGCTGGATTTGGGCTTCACGATTGTCGAGGGTATTTACAACGGCCTTGTCGAAAAAAGTTACCAACCCCGGGTACACTTTACCGGTGCCTTAAATCCGGGAATGAGCGGCGGGCCGGCGGTAACCGCAAACAATCAAATCGCCGGCGTCAACGTTGCCAAGATGATCCGCGGCGATCTGGTCAGTTTTCTTGTTCCCGCCCATGCCGCTTATGCCATCCTGAACCGGGCAAAAAACGGCGACGAAATGGACGCATCTGATGTGCGCGCGGAAATCACGCGCCAGCTAAACGATTGGCAAAAAACGTTTTTTGCCACATTACGCGCGCAAAATTTTCGTCAGGCCGCTTTTGGCCCGTACCGCGCTCCGGAAAGCGACGCCGACTGGTTTAACTGCTGGGCATCGACCAACAGCAATGACCGTCCGAAACCGCGCACCACGATCAATCGCTCTTCGTGCGACACCAACACGCATCTTTTTCTCGCCGATGATATGTATGCCGGCAACGCCCGTTTATCGCATACTTATTTGAAAACCGAAGAACTCAACGCCATGCAATTTTCCGAAGCGTTATCACGTTCCGCGCTCCCCAATTTGCCCTGGAGCACCGCGAACCGTTATACGCCTTTTCGTTGCTACGAGAATTTTATGGCCGCCACCGCCGATACGCCCGATCGCCCGACGCTGCGCGTGATCTGGTGTGCCCGCGCCTACCGCGATATCCCGGAAATTTACGATATTTCGGTCTCAGCGGTAACGCAAGACCACAGCAAAGAGGCGCTTGTTTCCACTTTCTCGATAACAGGCACCAGTTTCGAAAACGGCATCTCTTTTACCCGTGATCTTCTTTCAATGCTGGAGGTAAAACATGTTCTGGATTGAAGTCCTCTCCCGCCAGAAAGAAATCATCCAGCGCCATCATGCCGCCGCCGATTTCGTCACGATCGGCCGCGCCTACGATAATGGGGTCATTGTGGATGATCCATACGTAGCACCCGCGCATGTACGTATCTGCCGCGATGAAAGCGGCGCGATGGTCGCGGAGGATCTTGCGACACAAAACGGCCTGCTTGATGAAAAGGGGAAACGCCATCATCGGATTTCCTTGACCGGAAATCAGCTTATCAGGATCGGCCACACCTGGTTGCGCGTCCGCGACGCCAATTTTAAAGTTGCCGACGAGCGACCGCTGCAACCACAGCGCCGGTTATGGCCCGGGCTTATGGCCATGCTCATTCTTCTACCAGGCTTTTTCATGCTTAACCTCTGGTTGCGCAATACCGGCGATTATTCGATCACGCTTTATTTGGGTCAGTTTGTATCGCTTGCTACCGGTATCGCTATCTGGATCGGGTTCTGGTCGTTATTAACGCGCTTGCTTACCGGGGCGGCGTGTTTTACATTGCACGCCATCATTGCCTTAACTGGTATTTTTGCATTGCAAATAATCAGTTTCACTCAAGACTGGCTGGTATTCGCTTTCTCAAGCAATTTCATTGCGCAATACAGTTTCCCATTATTCTGGTTTTTGTTCGCCCTGATTTGTTTTGCGCATATGTGTGTGATCAGCTCAAAAAATACTTATCGCAAAGCGGCGATTGTTTTTTCACTGGCTGCCTGCGCCAGTATGGCGCAGTGGTTTATGGACAATCCGTTAATCCCGGAAGATTCCGGAGCCAAACGGCCTTATTTGACGCGGATGTACCCGCCATCATGGCGTGTGATCGCACCGGAAACCGAACTTGAGTTTTTCGCTGAGGCTGAGAAACTCAAAGCACAGCTTGATGAGCTGCGCAAAAAAGAACCGCGCCGGGGTATGTTTGATAATTTCCTGAACGATTTTAACGACGGTGAAATGGCTCATCGATAATTACCTATTAATCCTCCTATGAAATGGCGTTTCTCGATTTTCCGTATTCTGCCTGCTGTTCTGGCAATACTCATTGCCGCCTGTTCGTCATCGGATCAGGACATCGGAAATGTCGCCGCTCCTCTGGTATTTTCATCGTGCCGATTACCGGCGCTGTCAATGGCAGTCGAGTGCGCATCGCTTGATGTGCCGCTAAAACGCAATGATCCCGCATATCAGGAAAAAATTTCATTGCGTATCGTCCGTCTGCCGGCCAATACGCAACACCCCGACGAGGATCCTTTCATCATTCTTGCGGGCGGCCCCGGGCAAGCCGCATCGGCGCTCGCGCCGTTCGCGTCAACTTTGGTTGAAATACGGCGCACCCGCGATATTCTCCTGATCGACCAGCGCGGTACGGGGCAATCATCGCCGCTGACGTGCGCCGCGCTCGATAATGAAGACGACGCGACATTGGAAAACATTGCGCTTATTCAGGAACTTGCGCCCCGGGCGCGCCGTTGTCATGAAGAACTGCGCGCGCAAAATATTGACCCACTCGATTACGGTACATTGAATTTTGTCGCCGACCTCGAAAACGTCCGCCGCGCACTTGGCCTGAAAAAAATCAACTTGTGGGCAGGCAGCTACGGTACGCGTGTCGCACTCGAATATTTACGGAGCTATCCCGAAAACATTCGTACAATGACGCTGGATGGCGTTGTCGACCCTTCCGTATCCATCCCGCTCAACGGTTGGCAAACGCGCAAAGAACGGCTGCAGAAACTACTTGATGCTTGCGCGCAATCCGCGTCGTGCAACGCACTACAACCGCCGCCACCACACATGCTCGCAGCGCTCGCACATAAGTTGCGCTCCCCGGGCATTAAAGCAAATATTGACAATCCGAATACTGGCGCTCCAGAAACCATAACCATCGATTTTAATATGATGTTGGCTGCGGCACAGTCGTTGTTATACGCGCCGGAAACCGCCGCATTATTGCCCTATCTGTTTGCCCGCGCTTATCGCGATGACTACGCGCCCTTGGCGGCGCTGACGCAATCATTTTCCGGAGAGCTTGGTGAACAAATGAGCCCTGCGTTGCACTACGCGATTATTTGCGCAGAAGACCGCCCTGTGCCTGGCGCGCTGTCAAACGATCCCCTGATCGGCGTCCTTTACCAGCAATCCGTGGATGCCTGCACGTCGTGGCCAATTGCTGAAAACGCGCAGGAACTGCATACCCCCGTTATCGCTCATCGCGATATCCCCGTCCTTTTATTGTCGGGCGCATTGGACCCGGTCACGCCGCCCGTTTATGCCCAAAAGGCCGCCCGGACCCTGCCGCTTCACCGCACCATCATTGCGCCTGGCTACGGCCATATCTTGTCGACGCACGCCTGCACGCCATCGCTGATTGCGGCATTTGTCCGAACGGCCGATTTGGAACAGTTGCCGTCGAATTGCGTTCGCCTTCTTGAAGAAAGCGCGCCACCGTTTTTCTGGCCGGATGCGCTTGCGCCGCAGCCATGATCGAAATCAACGCATTGTACAAACACTTTGGCAAGCAACGTGAAATCGTTGCGGTAAACGGTATTGCGCTGACTGCGCCAAACGCCCAGATTACCGGCCTGCTCGGCCCGAACGGTGCCGGCAAAACAACTCTTCTACGCATGTTGTCCACAGCCTTGTTGCCGGACAGCGGCAGCGCACGCATCGTCGGTTTTGATATCGTGACGCAACGCGCCGACGTGCGAAAAAATATTGGCGTCCTCTCGGATATGCGTGGGCTTTATCCGCGTTTAACCGCCGTCGAAAATATTATGTATTTCGGCGCACTTTACGGCTTGACAAAAAAACAGTCGGCTACGCGGCTTGCTTTCCTCCTGGAGACGCTGGAAATGACCGAGCTTGCGCATCGCAGAACCGAAGGTTTCTCTCAGGGTGAACGCATGAAAGTCGCCATCGCCCGTGCGCTGATTCACGATCCGCCGGTCATTATGCTCGATGAACCGACCAACGGCCTGGATGTCATGAGTGTCCGCTCACTACGCGCTTTTCTCCGTTTATTGCGCGATCAGGGAAAATGCATCGTATTTTCATCACACGTCATGTCGGAAGTTGCCAGCCTGTGCGATACGATTGCCATCATTAATCACGGCCGATTGGTCGCGCAAGGAACAAACAAGGACTTTCTTGACCGCACGCAGGCACAATCCCTGGAAGACGCCTTTTTCACCATTCTGGAAAACGACGAATTTGCGCGAGGCAATGCATGAGCCATCATTTTTCCCTGCGCCATGCCGGTATTATTTTTCGTAAAGAATGCCTCGATGCGTTCCGCGACCGCCGCACGTTGTTGATGATCATCCTTCCTGCTCTGCTTATCGGGCCGCTGTTTTTAATGTTGATTTTCAACCTGATCGCCACACATGGCGAAAAGGCGCAATCCCCCGAGCTGGCCGTGCAAGGTGCCGCATACGCGCCCGCGTTGATTGATTTTCTGAAGAAACAGCAGGTACGGATCAAACCGTTACCGGACGATTATGAAGCACAAATCAAGCACGGCTTACTGGATGCGGCGCTGGTGATCCCGGAGCACTTTCACGACGATGTCGCCTCCGGGAAAAAAGCGGAAGTGCAATTCATTTATGATCGGTCCCGCGACCGGGCACAAACAACCATTGGACAAATTGAACGATTGCTGCATGTCTATAATCAGCAATGGGGACAAACGCGCCTGCTGTTGCGCGGCGTTGCCCCGGAGGTCGCAGCACCGCTTTCAATCCGCGCCATTAACTTGGCGACACCGCAACAATCCGGCGCGTTGCTTTTGTCGTTGGTCGCTTTCTACGCGTTATTTGCAACATTAACCGGAGGCATGGCTTTGGCGCTTGACACCAGCGCCGGCGAACGCGAACGGCAATCGTTGCAACCACTTCTTATTACACCGGCACGCCCGCTCGAAATAGTCATCGGCAAATGGTTAACCGCAGGCATGGTCAACATGATCGTTGTCCTGTTAACGCTTATCGGCTTTTATCTCACACTGCGTTTTGCGCCGTTGCCGGCAGTCGGCCTCCCTTTCCTTTTCAGTATGAACGAATTACTGCGCTTCTGCTGCGTGCTTTTGCCGTTGACGCTCTTGCTTCCCGCGTTGCATTTTTATGTTGGCATCCGCGGTCGTTCGGTGCGCGAAGCGCAGGCAAGCACCTCTATTCTTCTATTGCTTTTTTCACTGTTGCCCGTCATGCAAATGTTCATGCAGCAACGCGAACCCGAATGGATTGTCGTCGTACCCATTGCCGGACATTACTCGATGCTGTCGCATGCTTTACGGGGCGACGTCTTTTCATATGCTGATATTTTCATCGCGCATGCTGTCCCAATGCTTTTATTATTTTTAACCCTATGGGCTTGCGCACAATGCCTTGACCGGGAAACACGCCAGCCATGAAACCATTCGCCCAAAAATTATCCGGCTTTACTTTGATGGAAATAATGGTTGCGCTTGCCATCCTGTCCATTCTGCTCCTGATTGCGGTACCCAGCACCGGCGATTCGGTCATCCGTAAGAAAGTCGATAGCGCCATTCCGCTGGCGGATGTGATTAAAAAACCGATTGAAGACGCGTGGAAAATTATCGGTACTTTACCCAAAGACAATGCCGACGCTGGTCTGCCCGTGCCCGATAAAATCGTCAATGAACTGATCAAATCCGTCGCCGTCGAAAACGGTGCGATTCATATGACTTTCGGCAACATCGCAGCGCCCCCGGCGCTCAAAGATAAGATTCTAACGCTACGCCCGGCAACTGTCCCCGACGAGCCCGTTGTTCCGATTTCCTGGGTATGCGGCCACGCTCCCGCGCCGGACGGCATGGAAGCGCAAGGCATGGATAAAACGAACGTTCCCGAAAAATATCTGCCGAGGCGTTGTCTCGGTAAAAAATAAGCGGCTGAATTGGAAGATTCATATTGCGTCCATTCTTCCGCTTGCGAAAAATCAAACAATATCTACCAAGCTAACCGCCTGGAATTCCGCAAATCCTTCTTATTCCCAATTATGAGGATGTCCACGCTACTAAAAACTCCCGCCAATGCGACGGCGCATCCCCGAAACGCAATTTCTCACGCACCAGTTCAATTTCCCGCTCGTATGCTTCCCGAAGATAAACGCCGCGCAGCAATTGAAAACGCAAAAACAGCAAATAAGTATTCAGCGTGTCGCATTCGCAGTAGTTACGCACTTCTTCAATACGCCCCTGCGCCACCGCTTCGCCGACATTACCGCCGTCCATCAGCAGTTTCCCGGGGAAACCGCATAACCGCGCCATCGCATCAAGACCCGCATTGGCGCGCGGCTGATATTGCGCCAACACATCCATCAAATCGATATGGCGGGTATGGTAGCGGTTCAGGTAATTATTGTATTTGAAATCGCGATCTTCATCGCCCCATTCCCAATAGCGCTGCGCGGTAATACCATGCAGCATTGAGCGGTAATGCAACACGGGCAGATCGAACCCTCCGCCGTTCCAAGATACCAGCTGTGGCGAAAAGCGTTCAACGCCTTCAAAAAAACGGCGAATCAATTCATCCTCAGAGTCGTCGGCTTGCCCCAGTGACCAGATTTGCAACCCTTTTTCGTTGCGCAAGACGCAGGCAATGGCAACCACTTGCTGGAAATAGTGGTGAGCAAACTCGCCACCGGTCGCGATACGGCGCTGATGAGAATACCAATCCAGCACATCGTTATCGGTCAATTCGTCGGGCAAACGATGAACGCGTCTGATTCCGGAAACATCGGTAATTGTTTCGATATCAAATGCCAGTATTGGAATCATTGTGTTTTATTCAATAGCCTGCCGCCATGTTTTGCTTCACCAACTCTGCCACGTTTTGCTTTACCAACTCCTCCACATAACGCGTCACGCCGTTTTTAACATCCAACATCGGCGCGTCGTACCCCGCTTCACGCAAACAGCGAATATCGGCTTGCGTGAAACTCTGATACTTGCCGACCAAAGCTTCCGGAAATGGAATGTACTCCACGGCACCTTGCGCCGCCCATTGCGCCAGCGTTTGTTCTGGCTTTCCGTCCAGGCGCGCCAATGCGTTCAGCGTTGCCGCCGCCATCGCGTTAAACGGCTCGGCTCGGCCTGTACCCAAATTGAAAATACCGGAATGACGAGGATGATCGAGAAAGTGCAAATTGACTTTGACGACATCCTCGACCGAAATAAAATCGCGGCGTTGTTCGCCCGGCGCATAACCGTCACTGCCGCCAAACAAACGAATCTTTCCGTCTTTTTTATATTGCTGATAAAAATGCCAGGCAACGGACGCCATGCGCCCTTTGTGTTGTTCGCGCGGGCCATAAACATTGAAATAACGAAGTCCGACAATCGGCGCTGTCTGCTCCGGCAGTACGCGGCGCACCACTTGGTCAAACATAAATTTTGAATAGCCGTAAATATTAAGAGGCGCTTCGTTGGCGCGGTCTTCAACAAACGTTTTGCCCGCGCCATATACAGCGGCACTTGACGCGTAAATCAGCGGGATATCGTTATTCTGGCAATGTTCAAGCAGCATGACCGAATAGCGATAATTGTTTTTCATCATATAGCGCCCATCCTCCTCCATAGTGTCGGAACATGCGCCCTGATGAAAAATTGCGCCGATATCGTCATCAAACGTACCGGCCTCAATTTCACTTAAGAAGTCGTCACGATCAAGATAATCCGCGATATCGCAATCCACCAGATTCCTGAATTTATCGGCGCGCGATAAATGATCCACCGCGATAATATTGTATTCGCCACGCCCATTGAGCGCTTTTACCAGATTAGCGCCGATAAATCCGGCAGCGCCTGTCACTACAATGTGCACGGAAGCTCTCCTTATTTTTAGAGGTCGAAATGCACACGACCTATTTCTGTGGTTACAAATTTCACCCGCGGTGCGATCGCGCATAATAATTGATATGGGATCAGCCCGGACCAGCGTGCGACATCATCCACCGGCAAGCCATCGCCCCATAATAACACCGGGCTGCCCGGATGCGCTTCGGGAATATCGGTAATGTCCACGGTCAGCATGTCCATCGATACCCGTCCGGCAATCGTCGCCCGCTTTCCGGCGACCTGTACCGGCGTGCCGGGCCTAGCCGTAATCGGATAACCATCGGCGTATCCACACGCAACCACACCGATGCGTGTCGGCCGTGTCGTCCGATATACCTCGCCATAGCCGACGTATTCGCCTTCGGGCACGTCCTGCACCGCGATTAATTCCGAGCGCAGCGACATGACCGGCTGCAAACCAAACAAACGCGCCGGCCTGTCGATGATCGGCGAAGCACCGTAAATCATCAACCCCGGGCGAACGATATCGCCGCCAACCGTTCGAAACCGCAACACGCCCGCGGAATTAGCAATACTCCGCGGATACGACAACCCCGCACAAGCCGATTCGAATCGTGCCAGCGCTTCGGCAGAACCTTCTTTGGTTTCCGCACGGGCAAGATGCGTCATCAGGCGCAAAGCGGCAACTGCCGGCAATGCCGAAAGCCGTTCGCAAAACGCCTTGGTTTCGTGCGGTTTGATCCCCAAACGATTCATGCCGGTATTGACAGACAAAAAAACCTCTAGCGGTTTCTCAAGTTTCGTTTTTTCCAGCATCTGCAACTGTTCGTGATTATGCACCACGGTCGCAATGCGGTACTGGGAAAACTCCTTCAACTCTCCGACGCGAAAGAAACCTTCCAAAAGAAGAATGCGCCGCGTGTAATTGGCTTCGCGCAACTCAATTGCCGCGGGCAATTCCATCAGCGCCAAACCATCGACCTCATCAAGCGCCGGAAGTATCCGCTTTAAGCCATGCCCGTAAGCATCCGCCTTGACCACCGCAAAAATCTGCGCCGCCGAGACATAGTCACGTACTCTTTTTAAATTCTGACGCAACGCAGAAAGGTTGATTTGAGCGACAAGTTGTCTTGATGCTTCCGGCATGGTTATTGTTTCCTGAAACGATAAAATTACCCACACACCTTTCGGAATTGCCTAACGCGTAACAGACCGAATTTTTACCTTAAAAAAACATTATTTATCGGTGTTCCATTATACTCATTCCGTTCAAGTTCTACCGATAATAAACTGGTACGTCGTTTCCCACCATCTGGTTCCGCATGAAGCCTGGCTTTTATACCATTATCGCCGCTCAATTCTTTTCATCGCTTGCCGATAATGCGTTATTAATCGCCGCCATTGCGCTGTTGTTCGAAACGGTTCCGAACGAAGCTTCATGGATGTCGCCGCTTTTAAAGTGGACATTTACCCTCTCTTACGTGCTCTTTGCCGCTTTCGTCGGCGCTTTTGCTGACGCGTTGCCCAAAGGCCGTGTCATGCTCATCACCAACGGCATCAAAATGCTCGGCTGCGTCTTGCTGATCGTCGGCACCCATCCAATCGCGGCCTACGCTGTTGTCGGCCTCGGCGCCGCTGCATATTCGCCCGCCAAATATGGAATCATGACCGAGCTCTTGCCACCGGAGCAGCTGGTGATCGGAAACAGCTGGATGGAGGCGGCCACCATACTCTCCATCATCTTCGGCGTATTGCTCGGCGGCGTACTCGTGGATGGCCGCGCCGCGCTTATCTTGATCGGCAAGGCACCCCATTTCATCAATACCGCATCGGAAGCGGCCATGCTCGTCATCATGATCGGTTACTTCATCGCCGCAACGATCAACCTCTTTATCCCCAATACCGGCGTCGACCACCGGATGCCCAGCAAGAAACCCTCTTTTTTCATCAAAGAATTCAGTCGTTGCTGCCTGCTGCTGTGGAAAGACCGACTTGGCCAAATTTCACTAGCAACGACCACGATTTTCTGGGGCGCCAGCGCAACGCTCCAATTTGTTGTGCTCGACTGGGCAGCCAATGCTCTCGGCTACTCGCTATCGCAAGCGACGCGCTTGCAGGGCGTCGTCGCCATCGGTATTGCCGTCGGCGCCATACTCGCCGCCAAAATGATTTCATTGCGCAACTCCGTCAAAGTACTGCCGTTGGGTGCTGCAATGGGCATTCTTGCCATGCTGATGGTGCTGGTCAACGGTATTGAAGTCGCCGTTACGCTACTCGTGATTATCGGTGTCTTGGCGGGTATTTTCGTCGTGCCGATGAACGCATTGCTGCAACATCGCGGCTATATCCTGATGGGCGCCGGGCATTCCATCGCCGTACAAAATTTCAATGAAAACATCGGCATCATGATCATGCTCGCCCTTTATTCGTTGATGCGTCATTCCGGCTTATCCATCAACACCGCTATTATTATTTTCGGCAGTTTCCTAACTGGCGCCATGCTGCTCGTTATTATCAAACACGCACGCAATCAGGCACGCTGTGATTCGCTGCATTTAATCGGTATGATGCGTCCGGAACATCGCCCACCCTTGGCCGTACCAAGGAAAAAACAGAGAAAAAAATCGGCCTGATATATTGTTGCCCGCGTTCACTGCATTCAAAAAAGCGCGTGCACAGCTAAAACAAATTCACCCGATGACCGCCATTGCCACGTCGATCTCGCCAACAGCTCATTGAGCGACGCAACATAAAGTTTTATTTCCGCCGGACAGCATGGCGCAAACCTATTAAATCGATCAGGCTCGGGATGACTATCAAAGCATTGACAATATCGGCAAGCGTCCAGATCGTATCGAGATGAAAAAGTGTGCCGAACACCACGCACACAATGCAAATAATACGATACGTAGGATCTATGTTTTTGCCACAGCCACCGCAATTGCCGCACTGCCAAGGCCGACCTTGTTGGAAAATACACCGCCCGCACCAAACTGAATCGCCATCATGAAGGTGACGCCGATAAAATCGCTGATGAAATCGCGTTGACTTGCGGAAAAGTGCCGATGCCGATCCGCGCTACGGCAACGCCAAATGCTACTGCTTGGTCACCGCCGGAGCATCTTCCTCCATGACCCATTCGCGCCACAGCGCCACCAGGAGAGCCATAACCACTGGTCCAATAAACAAACCAAGCAAGCCCATTGTTTTAACGCCGCCCACCAGACCAAAAAGTGTCGGTAAAAAAGGCAGCTTAGCCGGACCCCCGACCAGTTTCGGACGAATTGTTTTGTCGACCACAAACAACTCTAGTGCGCCCCACATAAATAAAAGCGTTCCCGCAGTAGGGTGCCCACTGCCCACGAGATAAAGCGACACCAGCGACATTGACAACGGCGCACCGCCGGGGATCAATGCCATAAAACCAGTTAACACACCGAGCGTCAGTGGCGACGGTGCGCCAGCAATCCAGTACGCGCATCCCAGCACTATGCCCTCGCCAATGGCAATGACTGTCATGCCGGTAATGGTAGCACTGACCATAGTCGGCGCTACGCGCGAAACGCGGTACCAACGCTCAGGCAAAATGCGTTCGCCCACTTTATCGAGCTGCTGCGCCAGAGCATGTCCGTCTTTATAAAGAAAGAACAGAGTGATGACCATGAACAGCAGTGCCAGCGCCCCCGAGAAAAGCTGCCCGCCGAAACTGATCACCATGCGCGAAATATTCGCCACCTGTCCCAAACCGATAAGTTGCATTATTTCACTGATCGCCTGCGGATGCGCGAAGTTTTCCCGCCACCACTGCGCAATCGTCACACCAATCCAAGGCAATTGCTCAATCCACATTGGCACGGCGATGCCGGTACGATTGGCATTGACCAGCCAATGAGCCGCCGCCTGCAATTCGCGCAGACCATAAAGAACGATGGCCGTCAACGGAATTACGATCAGAAGCACAACCAGAAAGGTGGAAACGGATGCGGCAAGCCAAGTCCGGCCGCCGCAATGCGCTACCTGTTTTTTGTAAACGTCCCACGAAGCAAAGGCAATGATCAACGCGCCAAGAACGGAAACAAGAAAACTGTAAAAGAAATAAACCCCCGCCAGCAAAATAAGAATAATCAGCCAACGGGCAACCGGATGAGCTGCAATCGTATTAGTATTATTATGTGGCATGAGCAATCCTTATTTCTCTAAAAAAAACAGCCGGAAACTCAACATAATGCAAGTTTCCGGCCATAAGATAATCCAGTTTTTGACCAAACAGCAACGTTCCTCACCATAATCGCGCGCTGACGCGCTCCTACCATCAGCGCGATTCTCCGGCTAAGGCATTTGCGCCGGAATAGGCGCCGGACGATGGCGCGCGCCCGACATACCCGACTCCACGGTTCTCATGTTAAGCATTGGAATCGGTGTTCCCTTCGGCGCCACTGGACGAGAACGCAGATAAAGATTGGCATCTGTGCCTTGATAAAGCTCGTATTCGTAAGCACCCGCGGTCACGATGCCGCCCGGATGTGTCAGTGCAAAACTGCCCGGATCAATGCGTCCGCCGTTGACGGCTTCAACCACCAGAATACCGTTGCCTTGTGTCGGCGCACCCAAGCCGCCAATATTGCGGATATTGAGTAATGTTCCGCCGGAAGCACGGCCACCATCGATCACAAGACGATCACCCGCACCATTTTCGCCAAGAAACACATTCAGATCGACGGTGCCGCCCTGCCCCAAATAATTCAGTACTTTCAGCAATTTGAAACTGCCCAGCGCGGGCGCGGCAAATTCCACACGTCCGGCATTGGTCAGCTGTTCGGAAAGCGTCGAAACGGCGTTCACCGACCAGACGCTGCTCGGGTCAATGATAACGTTGTTCACCGGCAACGCCGCGCCGACCCAGCGCGAGCCATCGTACAAGCTGATGTCGGCACGGGCCGCTTTCGCTCCCGGCTGTATTTCAGCATCGCCCGTCAGAAAGCTGCCGCCATAAGCCACCACCCGCACCCAGGTAGGAATTTCGCTGTTGGCGTTGTCGTACGTTGCAAGTAGCGATTGGCTGCCCGCCGTCAGCGACGACGCATTCGACAATACGAGATCCAAACGTCCCATCGCGCCGATCACTGCGCCGGCGCTGGTCAAGTGGCTGTTGAACATATTGACGCGGTTCGGTTCGGAACCGTCAAAATTAAAGGACAGCAAGCCGTAAGCGTCCGGCCCGCTTGCCTGAACGGTGGTATTGGTTAGCTCCATAACACCGGGGCCTCCCGCGTTCTGCACCGAAAGCGCTGTCGGCGTACTCGTGCCGCCGCTCGTCCAAGTTGTGGTAATCCGGCTGTTTTGTGCCGCAATATACGCGTTGGTCGCAGCCATGCCGATGGTTGACGCACCTTGCGTTGCAATCGTACTGTCGGTCAGACTGACCATACCGCCTTGACTTGCGTTGACACCGTATGCCCCAAAACCGACGCCCGGCATTGATGTTGCCTGCACCGTTGCCCCGGACGCGGAAATTGCTCCACCCTGAGCCATCAAGCCGACGCCTTGCGAAAACGCCGTCGTTGTGAACATATGGAAAGGCGCCTGCGATTGCTCGGAGGACGACGCCACATAAAAATTGGGACCCAGCGGCACCGGCGCAATCTGGATGTTGTTATGACCGTACAACGTTGCCCGGCTTCCCGGCCCTGCCCAAAGACCAGCGCCAGCGCCCTGACCGTTAATCTTCAGATTTCCCAGCGTCAACGTACCGTTATTGGTAACAACTACGCCGGTACTTGATGCCGCGGAAACATCGTTACCACCGAGGTGAATCGAAAGCCCCGAACCGATTTCATTGCGGCCAAGGTCGGCGCTGTCAACGACCAAACCGACACTGCGCGAACCAAGAATCTGCAACATCGCATCCGGCAGCAGGGAAATTTTTCCTTTATCGCGCGCATAAACGCCTGTTGCCCCCGCACCCAATGTAACGACCGGCATCGGTGCAACAACGGTAATCTGCCCGCCACGATCCGCGCCTAACGCAACCGCATTCGAGGTGCCGGAAGTCGTGACCGACGAGCCTGCGCCAAAGGTAATTGTTCCACCATGATCCGCAATGGCGCCGTGACGCCCCGAATAAATCGCCGCCCCTTTGACGTCGATGGCGCCGCCCGTCGCGCTCAATGCCGTACCGTTAATCGTATTGACCGTGATCGGCCCGGGTTTTGCGCCCGCCTGTGTATCAAAGGTCAGCGTCCCGCCGGTAACCCGCGCCGCCAAAGAGCTGCCTCCGACACTTACCGTCGTATTGCCGACCACCGTCGTCGCGCCGGAACCAACCTCAATAGTCGAAGTGACCGCCGGGTTGAGATTCGGTGTGGTCACGATATACGGCTGATCGGGGCCGAGGTACTTCTGCCCGAAAACAGGGAGCGCCATTCCTACGGCAAGCGCGACGAAAACTGCTATTTTGTGTGCACGAAATACGCTGGAGTTTTTAGTAACCATGGCTTTTCAACATTGCGTTAATCACTGGCGCTCAACCGGCGCGCCGGAAATTTTGATCAAGGCGCGACTTAGGGTCTCAAATGAAACTTGTCGCCTTTTTACACCAAGTGTGGATTATCGCCTGTCGCCCGCAACTTTGCACCTTTTTTCGCCGAAACAAAGACAAGGTCATACCATTCTTTAGTGCAGCACACAACAACCTTTTAAGAAGGACACCGTTCAATCACTAATGGAGCGATGGCGACCAATTTGTCGAATACGTTTTTTCAAGTAATGCACAAACATAAACACCCAGATCGATATCGAGGTGTTTTTGCGTCGCATTTACGCCAGCATCCTGCCAATCCGATTCCAGTACAAAAGATATAAATTGCCGCCAATTCCTCCCCATCTGCTCCACCATAATTTGTGCGAGGCTGTATGCGTATTCCTGCTGATCATTGCGGTGAAAAGCTTCGCCTGACCAAAAATCCTGGATATTTTCTGAATTCCAAAATTCCTGATGACGCTGATGCATTTCGAAAGGGGTAAACCGATCATCGTGTTTTCTTCTGCATAAAACTTGCTCTGTATTAACGGCAATGCCTTCGTTCAGCCAAGCCGGCAAAGGAAGATGGGAAAGACAACTATGCGTCATCTCATGAACAATTGTCGGCTCAATATGGGCAAGTTCGGATTTAATCAGGACAAAATGCGGACATCCCCGTCCCAAGAACATACCGCTACTAAAAGCAAATTCAGAGTGTTCTGGATACGTGTGAATTACATAGCGATAATAGGCGTCACTGTCATCAAAAATAATCAGAATATCCCTGCCGCCGCTTGACCTTTGCGCAATCCCGTCCAATTGCCGAAGAATCCGGCCAAATGTTCGCTCAATATAACGTACCGTTGCACAAGCCTCTTTAAAAGAAAAGGAAGACAAAACCGCGACATGTTCAGAAAGTGTCAAATGAAAAACCTCTCCCAGTGCATCACGAAAATGCAACAGCCAGCCCAACTCGCATGCCTCCCAAAATTTATCGAATTGGCCTGGCTCAACGCTATTTTCAACGTCGTACACAGCTCCCCAATCCACGATAGGATACCCCTCATGAAGGGTAATATGTTTTTGAAATTCAAAGGCAGAGCGCCCATCAATTTCAATAACACCAGGCGCCTCGCCATCCAACCGCCAGCAATCATCTTCTTTCTGTTTAGGCTTTAGCCAATGCCGTATTTGCTTAAACACCATAGCCTCCCCCTCTAAAACCAGATACGGCGCACGATACCATCAACATATAAAAACATCAATAAAAAGGCTTTCCTCATGATAAAGAAAGCCTTTTATCGGAATACTGCAAGCAATTACTTCAAGCGTAATGTCTCTCTGGCAATAACCAGTTCCTCATTGGTCGGGATAACATACACTTTGGTCTTGCCGTTGGAGATCTGTACAGCCTTGCCGTGCTCGATATTTTTGTTGACTTCGGGATCAAAACTAATACCGAGATAATCCATGTTGCTCAAGATTTTCTCACGCAAAATTGTAGCGTGCTCGCCAATTCCGCCGGTGAATGCCAGAAAATCGATTCCGTTCAGGAATGCCGCATAAGCGCCTATGTACTTCTTGACACGATAGGCAAACATATCAATCGCCAAACGCGCCCGATCATTGCCTTGGTTCATCGCTTCAATCAAATCACGCACATCGGAGCCGACGCCGCTTACGCCCAAGAGGCCGCTTTTTTTGTTCAAATAGTTGATGGTTTCATGGACGTCCATACCGGTTTTACCCATCAGGTATTCAACCGCCGCCGCATCAATGTCTCCGCTGCGCGTCCCCATCACCAAACCTTCCAGCGGCGTCAGGCCCATTGATGTGTCAATACATTTCCCATCTTTCACCGCTGAAATACTTGCGCCGTTACCAAGATGGCAAACCACCAGTTTAAAATCTTTCCTGCCCATGATTTTGGTGGCTTCACCGGTAATGTACAGATGACTGGTGCCATGGAAACCGTATTTACGGACGCCGTATTTTTTATAATCATCATAAGGGATCGCGTACATATACGCGTAGTCCGGCATTGTTGAATGAAAGGTATTATCGAACACGGCCACCATCGGTTCATTCGGCATAATGGCACGGCACGCCTCAATACCCATCAAGTTTGCCGGCATATGCAATGGGCCAAGACCAATATTGCTTTTGATGACTTCAATGACTTTATCGTCGATCAAAACGCTTGAATCGTATTCCTCGCCGCTTAACAGAACACGATGCCCGATTGCCTTGATTTCAGACATATCCTTGATCACGCCGACATCGGGATCAACCAGTTTTTCCAGCACAAATTCCATCGCCTGAACATGTGTCGGCATCGCGTGCTCAACACGTAATTCTTTTTTACCGCTGTGCGTCAGCATTGATCTTTCTTGCCCAATACGTTCGCAGAGGCCTTTGGCAAGCACGGACTCATTATCCATTTCGAACAACTGATACTTTAAGGAAGAGCTCCCAGCATTGATCACCAATATTTTCATATCGATCCTTTCATCAGAAAACAACAGCGCTTAATGCCTGTACACATGAAAGTCATGTGTCACCGGCCAAAAAAACAAGATGCCACCCGACGACAAAGCCGGGCGGCGTAAATACTCAGCCCGCTGCCTGCATGGCAGTAATCGCCGTCACGTTGACGATATCGTCGATAGTGCAACCGCGCGATAAATCATTCAGCGGTTTATTGAATCCCTGGCAAATCGGGCCAATCGCTTCCGCGCCGGCCAGGCGCTCAACCATTTTGTAGCCAATGTTACCCGCCTGCAAATCCGGGAAAATAAAAACGTTGGCTTTACCGGCAACCGAGCTGCCCGGCGCTTTGGATTTTGCCACCCGCTCCACCACCGCCGCATCAAACTGAAGTTCGCCGTCAATCGCCAGACCGGGTTCCTGTTTTTTGACAAGTTCCGTCGCCTGCACCACTTTATCGACGAGCTCATGCTTGGCCGAACCTTTGGTAGAAAAAGACAACATTGCGACACGCGGTTCTTTCATGCCGGCAATTTTTCTGGCTGACTCCGCCGAGGCAATCGCAATCGCCGCGAGTTGCTCCGCATCCGGATTCGGGTTTACCGCGCAATCGCCAAAAATCAATATACCGCCCTCGCCATACGGACAGCCGTCGGGCATCACCATCACAAAACAGCTGCTCACCGTACTGATCCCCGGCGCCGTCTTGATGATCTGCATGCCCGGGCGCAACATATCGCTCGTCGGATGCGCCGCACCGCCGACCATACCATCCGCCTCACCCATTTGCACCATCAACACACCGAGGCTCATTTCGTCACGCGCCTGCATTTCGGCTTTTTCCTGAGTCATTCCTTTGTTTTTTCTCAGCTCATACAAAGTATCGGCGTAAGGTTTGATATCAACCGTTTTCGGATCGACGATTCTGATGCCGTCCAGATGAGCATCAGGACACATTTTTTTAATCTCAACCTCGTTCCCAAGCAATATAATTTTCGCTATCTTCTGTTTGGTCACGATCTCCGCCGCTTTCACGACTCTTTCGTCTCCGCCTTCAGGGAAAACAATCGTCTTATCAACTTTGGCTGCCTTCTCTTTAATCGACTCCAAAAATGTACTCATAAAGCTGCTCCTTGGTAAACAGTTTGCATATTGCTTTTGTAGCAAAAGCGCGATTGAAACAAAATCATACTTCAATTTTTATGGTCACAAAACAATTTTTTTTTTACGGTTAAAACAGGCCTCTCCCGTAGCAAGACATGCTGCCATAGTGTTTCCTGGTTCTGTCGAACTTAATATCAGCAAAGCCGCAAAACCATTTTTACAATCACGGTACGACGATTTCTTCATTTTTCCAGCCCGCTCTCTACACCTGCCATACGGCAACGATCGCTGTGACATGCCCCAGAAAATATTCTTACTCGTTGAAAGCGGATCATCCTGCATGAGAACCATACGGAAAAATCTCTCTCAACAACCAATAAGTCGTTGCCGTATCGTTGCCTTTTGCATGGCTTCTCGTATAATGAAAATTCCTAAAATCACCGTAAACGTTTTTTTAAATGTCTGCCCAATACCGGGCGTGTGATTTCTTTCTTAAATAACTTCAAGGGGGAAATATGCCCATTACTTTGATCCGCTCCGAAGATTTCATAACAAGCATTGCCGACGCGCTGCAATATATCTCTTACTACCATCCGCCCGATTACATTGAAGCGCTGGGTTACGCCTATGAAAATGAGCAATCTCCCGCAGCCAAAGACGCGATCGCACAAATCCTGACCAATTCGCGCATGAGCGCCGAAGGCCACCGTCCGATATGTCAGGATACCGGTATCGTCAATGTTTTCGTCAAAATCGGTATGGACGTGCGCTTCGAAGACAATAACCGCTCAATACTTGATCTTATCAACGAAGGCGTCGCCCGCGCATATACCGACCCCAACAATACGTTACGATATTCTGTTCTCGCCGATCCCGCCGGAGCCCGCAAAAATACGCGCGACAATACTCCGGCTGTGGTGTACTACGATTTTGTACCCGGCAACACGGTAGACATCAAGATCGCGGCAAAAGGCGGCGGTTCCGAAGCCAAATCCAAGTTGGCCATGCTCAATCCGTCCGACTCCATCGTCGATTGGGTTGTGAAAACCGTACCGACCATGGGCGGCGGCTGGTGTCCGCCGGGAATTCTTGGTATCGGCATCGGCGGTACCGCGGATAAAGCACTACTGATGGCAAAAGAAGCTCTGATGGAACCTGTCGATATCGGTGCGCTGATCAAACGCGGCCCCAGCAATCGTATTGAAGAGCTGCGTCTGGAAATCTACGATAAGGTGAACGCGCTGGGCATCGGTGCGCAAAGCCTGGGCGGTCTGTTCACTGTACTTGACGTCAAGATTCTCGATTACCCGACCCATGCGGCGAACCTGCCTGTCGGCATGATCCCAAACTGCGCGGCAACTCGCCATGTTCATTTCACACTCGACGGCAATGGCCCGGCAAATTTAACACCCCCCGATTTATCGCACTGGCCAAAAGTCACCTGGACGCCGTCTTCAGAGGCAACCCGTGTCAATCTCGATACTTTGACGCCTGAAGAGGTTGCTCGCTGGAAACCGGGCGAACGGTTACTGCTAAGCGGAAAAATACTCACCGGCCGCGATGCCGCGCACAAGCGTATCGCCGACATGCTGGCGCGCGGAGAAACCCTGCCGGTATCGTTTAAAAACCGCGCGATCTATTACGTTGGGCCGGTCGATCCGATTGGTGACGAAGTGGTTGGCCCGGCAGGCCCCACGACCGCAACGCGCATGGACAAATTCACCGAAGCCATGCTGGCGCAAACAGGGCTGATTGCCATGGTCGGCAAAAGCGAGCGCGGCCCGGCCGCTATCGAAGCAATTAAAAAGCACAAGGCGGCCTATTTGATTGCCGTCGGCGGCGCCGCCTACCTTATTGCCAAGGCGATCAAAAAGTCCAAGGTGCTGGCTTTCGAAGACCTCGGTATGGAAGCGATTTACGAATTTGAGCTAAAAGACATGCCGGTTACCGTTGCCGTCGACAGCAGCGGTCAATCGTTGCATAAAACAGGCCCGCTCGAATGGCAGAAGAAAATCGGGAAAATATCGGTAGTTGCCGAATGAAATCTTTTACCAAATAAGTAATCGCGCGCGCGCCGTTCCCGATAAAAAGCTATGCTATCGAAGCTCCCTGTAAAAAAACAGGGGGCTTCACTACTCTCCGCCATAAAAGGCAACTCCGGATGAGCCGTATGAAAGTTCTATTTTTTATTAATTATTCGATTATTTCCGCCGCCTGCTGATCGGCGTGATACGACGAACGCACCAACGCGCCGATCGCCGCGTGCTTAAAGCCCATCGCGTAAGCTTCGCGCTCAAACCTTTTGAAGGTCTCCGGCGTCACATAGCGAAGCACAGGGAGATGGCCGGTGGATGGTTGTAAATATTGGCCAATCGTCAGCATATCGATGTTGTGCGCCCGCATATCGCGCATCACTTCGATAATTTCTTCGTCCGCTTCACCTAGGCCAACCATCAATCCGGACTTGGTGATCACCTGCGGCGCCATTTTCTTATATTCATTAAGCAATTTCAGGGAATGATGATAATCCGCGCCTGGGCGCGATTGTTTGTATAAACGCGGAACCGTCTCAAGATTATGGTTCATCACATCCGGCGGCGTTTGCCGCAAAATCTCTAACGCCCTCTCCAGCCTGCCGCGAAAATCCGGCACCAATATTTCAATACGCGTTTCCGGCGCTTTCTCCCGAAGCGCCTTGATACATGCGGCAAAATGCGCCGCGCCGCCATCGCGCAAATCATCGCGATCAACACTGGTAATCACAACGTACTTGAGCGCCATTGCCGCTACCGTTTCTGCCAGCTTCTTCGGTTCGCCTTCATCAAGCGGCAAAGGGCGGCCGTGCCCAACATCACAAAACGGACAGCGCCGCGTGCAAATATCGCCCATGATCATGAACGTCGCCGTACCTTTGCCAAAGCATTCACCAATATTCGGGCACGACGCCTCCTCGCAAACGGTATGCAACGCATGAGCGCGCAATGTGTTCTTAATTTCCTGATAGCGTTGCGAGCTGGCGGCACGCACGCGAATCCACGATGGTTTTTTCAACATCGGCTGCGGCGTTATCTTAATCGGAATTTTTGCCGTTTTCGCTTCGCCTTTTTGTTTTACAACAGGCCGCATACGCTTCGGGTCACCGGTTGATTCGGGCATAAAGCTATGTCTCCATGATCAGGTTTTCTGCAACCAACTGCGCTAATTGTTGCGCGGCTTCTTTCATTTCCGGCACGGCGCCATAATCGCTCATTTGCGCAACACGCAATCCGGGATAACCGCACGGGTTAATGTCGTTAAACGGCGCAAGATCCATGGCAATATTCACGCTCAAACCGTGATATGTTCGCCCGTTGCGCACTTTTAAACCTAAAGAGCTGATCTTGCGCTCACCAAGGACATCGCGCACGTAAACACCCGGCGCGTCTTTTTTACCGTAAGCCTCGATACCGTATTGCGCCAGCCATTGGCTCACGGCATTTTCAATGCGGCGCACCATGCTGCGCACGCCAAGTTTCATGCGCCGGATATCGGCCAAAATATAAAGCACCAATTGCCCCGGCCCATGATAGGTAATCTGTCCGCCCCGATCGGTTTTCACCACGGGAATCCCATGGCTGTTACGCAATAAATGTTCGTTTTTCCCCGCCAGGCCCAACGTAAATACCGGATCATGTTCTGTCGCCCAAATTTCATCGAGCGTCGTTTCGTTGCGCACTTCGGTAAAATCGCGCATCGCCTGCCAGCACGTCTGATAATCGGTGCGTCCCATGTACCGCACCAAAAACGGAATATCGGCAACACCCACGGCAATACTTTCCACCAACGGCATTTTCAAATTACCAAGCTTACCATCGGATGCGCTGTCAACGCCCGATAAAGACCGTCGATCTGCGCTTTATTCTCCGCCAAAATCGTTACCGTCAGCGACAAATAATTACTGGCGCCGGAAACACGCATTTCCATAGTTGCCGGATCGTAATCGGGGAAATGCTCGATAACCACTTCCGCGACCGCTTGCGCAAACCCATCATGCGCTTTACCCATAATCTTGATCGGGAAATCACAGGGAAACCGCAAAAGCGTTTCTTCGTCGTTCGAAAATTCAGTCATCCCGGTTTTCCGCGCCCTGGACTGCCTTATTGTTATTATAGGAAACGCGAATCATCTGCCCGGCACGCAATGTGCCTGATTCTTCAATGCTGTTCCAGCGCATCAATTCCTCCACAGTTGCCCCATGCGCACGCGCAATTTCTCCGAGCGTATCGCCTTTTTGCACTTTGTAATCCGAAAGCGTTACTTCTTCTGCGGCCACGCCCTTGCCGGATTGCATCGCCAGCGCCCGTCCTAGATCGTTATCGTTGTCAACAATAATTTTTTGCCCGATTTTCAATAATGAGCGCTTACTTAAACGATTCCAGCGCAACAAGTCGTTGACCGATACCTGATAATGCGCGGCAATCGCCCCTAAAGTATCTCCCTGGCGCACAATATGTGCGGCAGCATTTTCTGCCGTGTTATCCGGTACGGAAGATGCCGCCATTTCCGTATTTGCAGCAGCGGCTACCTCGGCGCTATCGCCTGCAGCTATCCGAATAGTCTGCCCAGCACGCAGTGACGACGCTTTTTGAATGTGATTCCATGCCAACAACTGCTGTACAGTAACGCCATACTTCGTCGCAATCGCGCTCAGTGTGTCTCCTTTCTGTACTGTATAGGAAGAGACTGCAGTCGCCACCTTGTTGCCGATGGGTTTCCCGGTATCGGCCGCCGATACATAAACCGGCGCATCGCTCATAACGCGAATATTTTTCCCGGCACGCAGCGATGTCGCTTTCTTGATGCCGTTTATTCGCATCAGTTCTTTTACGCTCACACGATGACGCTTGGCAATACCGCTTAATGTATCGCCTTTTTTCACCTTGTAGTACGTGATACGCGTTGACGGCACCGTGGTAAACACCGCGCTCGCCAGCGACGCCTCCGTCGTCACCGAAGGTTGTTCGGCCGGTACCAGCAACATAATGCCTGCGCGCGCCTGTGCCCGACTACCCAGACCGTTGACGGCACGCAGCGCTTCAAGTGTCATATTGAATTTATCGGCAACCTGCGCAAACGATTCGTTCTTCTGCATTTTATATGCCTGCCAAGTCACCAGCGGCTGATCGACCAGATCGAGCTTTGACGCAAAAATACCGGCCTTATCAATCGGCAGCAATAAAGTAAATTCATCGGCACCGGCAATTACCGGCCGATTGTGTTGCGGGTTTAACGCCAGAAACTCTTCTTTCGACATTTCTGCCAGCGACGCCGCCATATCCACATCCATTTTGCGCGCCATTTTCACTACGGTGAAATAAGGAGCATCGGGAATATCCGCCAGCGTTAAACCGTATTTATCGGGATCGCGAATAATATTTTTAACCGCCTGCAATTTTGGAACATAGTTTTTCGTCTCGTTCGGCATTTTCAATGCGGCGTATGTTTCCGGTTTTTTGCCGGTACGATTTTTGGCCAACGCGCGCGAAACACTGCCCTCGCCCCAGTTATACGCCGCCAACGCCAAGTGCCAGTCGTTAAAATCACCATGCAGTTTTTGCAGATAATCCAGCGCCGAATCGGTCGCCGATAAAACATCGCGGCGCTCGTCCATCCACCAGTTTTGTTTTAAGCCATAGTGTTTACCCGTGGACGGAATAAATTGCCAGATGCCCGCGGCACGGCTGCGCGACAATGCATTTGGGTTATAAGCGCTTTCGATCATCGGCAATAAGGCGATTTCCATGGGCATGCCACGCGCTTCGACTTCATGCACAATGTGGTACAGAAAAAAGCGGCTTCTTTCAATCATCCGCTCGACGTAATCGGGACGCTCCGCATACCAGCGCTCCCATTTTTCCACCAATGGCCCTTCGAGATCAGGCATCGCGTAACCATCGACGATAACTTCCCAGAGATCCGTTTCCGGCGGCGGCAACTCCATCAATTCGGCGCGCGACGCTTCCGAAAACATCGTGAGATCACGCGCCATTGCCAGCCGCGTATCTATGGTGGTTTCGTATTCGTCGTAAGATTTTTCGTCGATTTGCGCCACCGTATTTCCGTTCCCTGAATTTTCGTTTTCGAGAACAATCGGTTTTTGCGCACAAGAAGAAAGAAGAAAGGCCGCTGCGCACAACACCCCAACGCGCAGCCCGAAATGATAAATTAAACGATGCAGATCAGACAAAACAACGCCCTCGTAATTTCATATGATTGGCGACCAAGCGATAGTAGGACGACTTGACGGCAACGTCAATCTTTTTACCGCTGTTCCCTTCTCACCAAGGCGCTCGCAAAGAGTCGCGGTTATTTCCTGAAATCCGATTTCCATTGTCGCAACGCCGCAAAAACCTCCTCTTCCGTCTCACACAATGCGCCGCTGTGCGCCTGCGCGGCCTGACGCACAGCCGGCTCATGCGTGCGCAAAAACGGGTTGGTTTGTAACTCCTCATAGAGCAGCGACGGCACACTCGGCAAACCGCTTTCCAACGCTTGCGCCACACGCTTCTCACGCTCGGCCAACGCAAGGTTAGCCGGTTCTACCACACGGGCAAAACCCAGATTGGCAAGCGTGTATTCATGGCCGCAATAAATACGTGTCGTGGGGGGGAGCGCAGCAAGCTTCTGCAGTGAGCGGTACATCATCGCGGCCGCTCCCTCAACAATACGGCCGCAACCGCCCGCAAAAAGCGTATCTCCGGAAAAAAGAACAACCGCTTCCTCGCGCCGATCACGCTCGCACTCAAGCACAAAAGCAAGATGGCCCAGAGTATGCCCGGGCACCGCGATAACAGCGCAACGCACATGATCCTGCAACAAATAAAGCTGCTCGCCGCCACGCAACGGATGCGTGCATGCCGGAATCGTTTCCTGCACCGAGCCATACACGATAGGCCGATAACGCGCCGCCAACATTTCATTACCGCCCACATGATCGTGATGATGATGCGTACTCAAAACAGTTTCCAGTACCAAACCCCGCGTTTCAAGCCGCTCGATCACCGGCATGGCATCGCCGGGGTCAACCACCGCGGCGCGCCGTCCGTCATCAATCATCCAAATATAATTGTCCTCAAAAACCGGAATCGGTGTAATCTCATATGCCGGTTGCGCATGCGCCGCACAATCCATTGTCGTCTCTGCCTCTCTTTGATTATGAACGAATCATCTTCTCGCGAACTGCCGCTGTCAAGCAACGACTCCGCAGCCGATGGTTGGGATTCTCCGCTCGTCCGTTACCTGTTTATCCGTGAGTACGAATATTTTGACAAGCTCGCTCCCGATATCTTCGGATTTTATGCCCTACAAATCGGTCTCCCGCAACACCCGATGCTTCGGCAAGCGCGCGTCTCCAATTGTTGGACGCTTGATTTCGAAACGCCCGCGCAGATTATTGCCGATCCGCATGCGCTTCCTTTTCCCGAGGATTCGCTCGACCTTGTTGCCCTTCCGCACACACTCGAATTTACCGATGACCCGCATCAGATTCTGCGCGAGGTGTCGCGTACACTACGCGCCGAAGGGCATCTTCTGATCAGCGGCCTGAATCCTTATTCCCTGTTCGGCCTGCGCCGCCGCTTCGGGCACCACAAAACGCCACCGTGGATCGGGCAGTTCATCAGCCCTTACCGCGTGAAAGACTGGCTTTCTCTGCTCGGATTTGATATTGTCGGCGGCGCCTTCACTGCATATGCGCCCCCTTTCACCACCGAGCGCTGGTTGAACAGCGTCGCATGGCTGGAGAAGGCGGGTGATCGCTGGTGGCCGATCGCCGGCGCCCTTTATTTTTTGCACGCCGTAAAAAAAGTCGCCGGCATGCGTATCGTTACCCCGGTCTGGAAACGCGACGCGCGACGGCGCCATTGGGCAGCCGCTCATTGCGAATCACATCAGAAAACTCGTCATGATCGTTGAAATTTATACCGACGGCGCTTGCAAAGGAAACCCCGGCCCGGGCGGCTGGGGCGCGCTGCTTATCTGTGGCGACAAGCAACGCGAACTTTTCGGCGGCGACGTTGAAACCACCAACAACCGCATGGAGCTCACCGCCGTCATCGAAGCGCTCAAAGCTTTAAAACGGCCATGCGAAGTGCGGCTTTATACCGACTCCGGCTATGTTAAAAACGGCATCGAATCCTGGATACACGGCTGGAAAAATAATGGCTGGAAAACCGCTAACAAAAAGCCCGTGAAAAATATCGAACTCTGGCAAACGCTCGACGAGCAAACCGCCCGCCATACCATCGAATGGCATTGGGTAAAAGGCCATGCGGGCAATCCCGGCAACGAATGCGCCGATGCGCTCGCCAATCGAGGCGTCGAAAGCGTTTTATCCGGCGGTTAACTACCTCTGCCCCCTATTCCGAGCGAAGTTGGCGCATATGTTAGAATGCTCCGTCGCGCAGCAACTCATCGAACAATGGGGGTGTACCGGTTTCGACGGGGGTATTGACGCAGCGCGGGGCATGCCGAGGCGCTTGACCTCGTTAATCACGAGCAATCGCAAATTTAACTGCGAACGAAGAAACTTACGCTCTGGCGGCTTAATCCCGCCGGACCTTGCACCGGGTAGCGCTTGACCCGGGTCTCGCAAGAGACGGCAAGGACAATTAAAGCGATCGCGCCTCTTTGGGTCACTTGAAGAAGGCGTTAAATCAAGGTGACTATCCTATCAGCAGCCTGTGCTTCGGCGTCTGTTAGGCGAAAATAAATGAAGCAATAAGCATGTAGTCCCGACTGTAGAGAGCTTTCGGACGCGGGTTCGACTCCCGCCACCTCCACCAAGCAGCAAAATCAAGCCGTCCCATGAAGTCTCATGGAAAGCTTTTTTCATAGGTAAAAAACGTGAATTTTGCTTCATGTTGCGTCAATCCATCTTTTGACTGTCAAATATTGTGCAAGCCGCGAGGAAAGCCGAGGAAGGGGCGCAGGCGAGTTATCGACGGGAGTTCGCTAAGGATGTTCAAGAAAGCATACGGGAGAGTCTGCGCAAAGG
>QMCD01000122.1_pt1 | contig 116249 bp, 82 predicted proteins | sample 1821841 | NCBI WGS metagenome assembly QMCD01 (sample SAMN01991225, study PRJNA193472) | Termite gut metagenome, whole genome shotgun sequencing project. | isolation source: worker | host: Macrotermes natalensis
CGCCAATATCCGACCCGTCAAAGACTGTTGGCGGCAATACTCAGAGGTGGTGGTTCCCGCCTCGCGAGCCATCCCCTCGATGCGCTCCTTCTCCGATTCGGAGCATCGGAATTTTATAGTTCTGCCTTTCATTTTTTCGCGGTTTTAATCGTTAAAAAACTGTCGAGAGGTGCCTTCGGGCACTCCGAATTATTGTGCCTATGACTTCGATTGAAGTCCTTGGTGTGTGAGAGCGACAGCGATTATCACCCTTCCCCGCCAGCGCAAGCGGCCCCGGGCGGGCAAGCGCAGTTTCGTGGCCGTGTGGCCACAAACTGACGTCTTGCAATACACTTCGCAACCTCATAGCAAGCGGGGGTGCACATTACAGCTTGCGCCCTTTTTTCTTCACCGGAGTAGCCGGTATTGACCGCCTAACCTGTACGGCGGCATTGGTCTTTTCATCCGGGGCTGGCCGCTTAATTTTGTCGGCGGCTTGCTCCTTCCAGTAGTCGTTCAGGTCTTTGTGGTTCCGGTAGAATGGCGACTGATCGACCACCTCTGAGCCGGGCAACGATTCGCGTAAATCGGCAAGCGTTTTTCGTCCGGCCTCGTCGTTGTCGAGGAAGGCGTGGATGGTACGATGGGATTCGAGAAACGGGATTGCCCGCCGCAGATTGGCGACCGAATTGAGGACGGCGGTGTCGATGGTGGGCGACGGATTCTGTTTCAGCGAGAGATAAGAGAGGAAGTCGATAAAGCCCTCGAAGATCATCACCGTGTCGGAGCCGCCCGCATCGGTCGTGCTGTCGCACCCGGCTGTAGTCGTGTTGCAATCCCCGCCGCCCTGAATGGTGGTGATGTTCTTCGGAGTACTGCTCCCTTTGAAACTCCGGTTCCGCAGTTCCCACCCTCCGGCGTCGTTACGAAAACCGATGGCGAAATACTCCCGGTCGCCGATCCGGTAGCGGACTTCGTTGCAATACTTCCGCGCCGACGCCGGGTCGATGCCTCGGCCTGTCAGATACTCCACCAATGCCGGGTGTTTCAGTTCCTCGACCGACACAATTTCGATGCGAGGTCTCTCCGGCTCGGTCTGCTGTGCCGATACAGGTGTGTTCCGGTGAGAGGAAAAAGCGAGTGCGCCCGGCACGTCGTTTTCCAACCGCCTTATCGCCTCGCCGACGGAACAATTCTCCATCCGAGCGACCAAATCAATAATGCTCCCGCCCTCGCCGATGCCGTGATCGTACCAAACGTTCTCGTCGTGGTTCACGCTAAAGCTGGCGGTGTTCTCTTGCCGGAGCGGGGACAGGTACATCGCCCTGTCGGCGCGTTCCGATTGCGGTTTAATGCCCTTTGCTCCGAGATATTCCCGAATGCTGATTCGTTTTATACTGTCGATTGTCATAATCTCAAAATTTTTGTTGTATTGTTGTAAAACAACGTTAAAATACTGTGAAAGAAAATGTTACAAAGCCAACAAATACGCAACAACGGTTTTGACTGTTGCTTACGACAAATTTTATCTTGTTGCGGACTTGTTGTGTAATTGTTGTGTTGTTGTTCCTGTTGATTTTTAGAAACTTAATCCTTAATAATCCTCAAAAACAACATTACAACAGCAGTTTGTCCACCAGCTCGCGGCTGACCTCGAAATAGCGTCCTCGTCTTTTCGCCGGAACGGGATCGCCCTCGGTGCCGATGTGGTAGAATGTGTAATCGCTGTTCCGGTCCGACCGCAAGCCCCAGCTGTCGCGGAGAATATTTCGGATCTGCATCAGGTCTGCCCGTAGTCCGGCGTCGCGCACCACATCCAACAGGTCTTTTGGACAACACGAAACACTCGCGCACTCCAGTTTCTCCATCACCTCGGCGCAATAGGACGCGATCTCGATCTCGGCTTTGTTCGTGTTGTACTTCTTTATCTTTCGCAGGGCAGGGGTTTCGAGCGCCGCCGGGGCGAACCACATCCGCGATTCCTGCTGGGTGGATAACTTCCGCTCGGCGAGGAAATGCAACAGGTGCGGCACCTCGGCCTCCATCTGCCGGAGCAGATGCACGTTGTCGGTGGCGACAGGCTCGACCTTGCACACCCAAAACCGCACCTCCTCCTGCGGGATGATGATGGGATTCTTCTCATTGTTGGAACACAGCACGAACTTGGCGAAAAACTCGATCTCGCGCCTGTCCTTGCCTTTCGCCTCGATTTTGTAGTCCCCGGCTGTCGAGAGGTTCTTGATCTTCTCGGTGTCCTCGATCTTGTTCAGCAGCAGCTCATCGACCAGCACCAACAGCCGGTTCGCCCAGTCCGCGTTGAACTGACTGCGGAAATCCTCGTTAGTGTTGAACGTGGCATTCTTCCCGAAGATCATCTTCAGAAAGCGTAGAAACGTGGTTTTGCCCGTCTGCCGCTCGTTGGAGACCAACAGCAAAATGGGTAACATCTGCGTCGGGCGCAGATAGAGGATTTGCAGGTAGTCGAGACCCAACTCCAACTGCTCGCCGAAGATATGGGCGAGGAACGACTGGATGCGCGGGAACTCTCCCGGCGCGGGTGCGCAGGGTATCGGCTCGTACTGATTCAGGTAGGCTCCATGCACCTGCCTATAGTTAGTATGGTCGGGGATAATGCAAAACCCGTCGTACTTCTCGACCTCCGGCAGGTTGTTCTTGCCGTAGTCCTGCCGCAGCGTCTCGTAACTCCACGGCACTTTCTCCTATATAAAATCGCCGCTAATCAATGGCCGCCGAACCACCTTGTAGAGCTGGACGCCGATGCGGATATACTTTTCCTTATCCATTGCGCCCTCCTTTCCTACCTGTTCGGATCGCCTCGACGTCCGAAAGTTTGTACCGCTTGCGCCCGCCGAACGGGAATGAACGGATGTACCCCGTCTTCTCCCAACTCCACAACGTCGATGAGTCTATGCCGAGGCGCACTAACACCTCCCTGCCTGTTTCTGGATTTGGTTTGTGCGAATGAATGCCTTGCATTTCATCACGCACCGACTCCCGGATGATTGCCGAGAGCTGGTCTGTGGTCAGACCTTCGAGAATGATATTAGCCATAGTAGCACGATTTTAGATTGTTCGTGCTACAAATAAATAGCTATTTTTCACAGATTTTACAAACGGGGCATCTATGACGGCTCGTGTCCGGGAGTGTCATCGATACGCCCCTATAAATCACTCATATTTCGGTCGGATTCGGGCGATTTTCGAGAAAACGGAGCGAGGGTTTGACGAGATTCTATCTGGCTACCTGGAAAATGGTGGATATAATTTCAATTATTTTTATATTTGGCCGTTCAATCAATAATTTATTGCCAGATGAGTAGTTTCAGTAGCATAGAAAACGCGCTAAAACAAGCCGAGAATGATTATACCGGATACTATACGAAACAGATGGTATCAAAGTTGGGCGAAATGGAAACCAAAATCGCGAAAGTGGAAGCAGGGGTGACCGGAATTAATCGCAACATAAAAAAAGATTCGCGAAAATCTACAATAGCTTTGGTCGCAACCATACTTACGCTCTTAGCTTCTATTGCGGCTCTCATATTCTCCATTCTTTAAAAAGCGTTTTCACATACCTTCGACAAACTCCCGAAACATCAGCACTTTGCGGAGATTGTTTTTGTTAAACAACAGATGCTCGAAATCTTTGGACTTGGTTGCCAGATCGGTTTCGCCGGCGACCCGCAATAACGCCTCCCGAAGTTCTGCCTTATCGTGGATACCCCACTTCGCGGTCAGATAACCGTAATCCGGTTCCGTTTGACCGAGCAGGAAAACAGCATCATAAAAATCGCGCCCCTTCTGGCGGTTGAGCAAAGCCGACAACTTCATCGCGCACAGTACGCTATCCGGCGGCACGGGGAACGGGAAAAAGAACCCGGCGCGACGGATATTCGCCATAACCGGTGCATATGAATAGCCCTGATCCTGCGCCTCGACCTTGATCAAAAACCGCTCGGCCTTATGTCCCGACAGCCCTAACTCGAATAACAATTCCGGGAAATAGAGATTGCGCCGAAAGGCCGTCAGGCGTGGGTTATCCTTGTCGCGAGTTTCTGCCTTAAACCCCGAACGTTGTAAAAACCGCAAAACATCGTCGGTCATCCGCATAAAATCATCTTCGGAAAAATTCTTGCAGTCGAAGTCCAAATCTTCTGAAAAACGGTCGATGCCTTTTACGAGACGCAGGTTCGTGCCGCCGATAAACACAACTTTTTCGATCCACGGCGACGTCGAGAGAAAATCGAGGATCATCAGTTGTATATACTCCTTGAGCATATACTTGTCGTAAATGGCGCCCGCCTGCAATTCCGCAGGGAAGTACCCCCTAATCTGATCGAGCTGTATCATAGTCCGTATGTTGTCATCATTAGTTTTACGCGCCTGTCGAGCGCCTTGCTGTCGAACCGTGCGGCATATTCTGCCAGCCGCTCGCGATTCAACTCATCCTGCATATAATCTTCGTCCAACCGCAACTCCTTCATTTCGGCTACCGTGTTGTAAAACGGGTAAAGATATAGCAGGTCGAGTATAGCCTTTTCGGGCGTGGCAAATTGGATCGTCCTCTCGCCGAACGACATCAACTCATAGCCGAAAATCAAATCCTCACGCATTTTCTTGTAGCTGTACGTCCCGAAATCGTTGGAGAACTCAGCCGTCTTGAGCGACGAAACCGCCGTTATCTGTACCACCGCCTCGGGTATCATGCCGTAAAATGCCAACGCGGTATGGAGACTGATGTACGACGGCTTGTAAATCCGGTTAGAGACGTACAAGGCAAAATCGCGGCTGTTCAGGTACTCCGGGAAAGCATAAAAGCCCTGCCGGAGCTTAACGAGCAGTCGCTGCTTCGTCCAGCGCGTGAGATTGTTCTTGTCGAAATCGGGATGCCACGCCCGCACCTGATGCACACTCACGACACCCGTCTCGAAAAACTCCGTTCTAAACTCCAAGAAATTCATTTTTTCATTTCTATTATTCCGCAAATATATGGATTTTTAGAAACAAAACGCGATTTTAATCCAAAAAACTAATCAACTCCTTCTTCATCTCCTCGTCGATATCGCGGTAACGAGCAAAGGCTTTCGAACCTTCTTTATGGCCGGAGAGTGCGCCCACGAGGTTGGGGTCTTTCACCTGTTTATAGATATTGCCGATGAAACTGCGGCGAGCCATGTGCGATGACGCGACCTCGTAGATGGGTTTCTGCACCTCCTGCCTGGTGCGCTGGTCGATAACCGTTACCATCCTGTCAAGTCCCGCACGCTCGAACGCCTCTTTTATGTTGTCGTTGTATTTTTGCGACGAAATGAACGGCAACAGGCTATCCCGCTCCGGGTCGCGGTATCGCTCCATAATCTCTTTGGCCGTCTCGCTCAACGGAACCCGCACCGTCTGCACCCGATCTTCTTTCGTCTTTTTCGGGATATACTCAATCGCCCCATTAATGACGTTCTTCCAGGTGAACTTCATAAGATCGCTCACGCGGCAACCTATCAGGCATTGAAAAACAAAAATATCCCGTTGAACCGCCAGCGACGGAGTGGCCGACAGATCCGCCTCGTATAACTTTTTTCTCTCGTCGTTGCTGATATAAATCGGAGTGCCGTACACGCTTTCGCCGACCGAGTACCCTTTGAATGGGTTGTTGGTCGTGTACCCGTTGTCGTTCGCCCAGATTATGAACGACCGGAACCGAGTCATCATATCCGAGATGTAGTTTTGACCTCGTTCCCTCGGCGCGCCCGTAGGTGTTTTCCGGGGGCGGTGAGTCTTCGGGGCTTGCTTAACCGAATAGGGAACCGCCTCGTATATCTCCGGGTGCTTTTTGAAAACCTCGTGCTCGTTGGTCAGAAAATCCTCGATATCCTCCAACTGCTCATATGACAGTGTACCTATGTTTAGTTTGAAAGTCCGGTTGCCGGTAGCCCGTTTGTACAACTCATAACGCTTAATACAGCGCACCAACACGTTGAAGTGCTTAGTACGTGATTCCGACAGCTTGTGTTTAGCGAGATAGTCGGCCATTATCTCGAAAAAATCTTTTACCCGCTCTTTCGTGACCTTCGATGGCTTGTGGAATTTCTTCACAAGCCTATCCATCCATTCCTTTGTGAGTGTACTTTTGTCGGTCGCCGAATTTATCTCGGCCTCAATCAAATCTGTAAGGGCTTTCAGTCTGGCTCTTTTCTCCAGTAGCGCATCTCGCTCCTCGCCAGGCGTGAGCGGAACATTAATGTCGTTCTTCTTGCCCCAACGCTTGCGGTCGAGCCAAATGCCAGACGCAACCCGCAACCGAATATCGCGCGAAACATAGAGTCGGAGATGTATCTGCGATTCACCTGCGCTATTGGTCGATTTTGTGAGGACATAGTTTGTTTGAGCCATCTTCCCTACCGTTAATTGTTTCCTCAAAGGTACGGCTATTTTCGGGAAAAGCAAATTTTCGTGTCCGCACCGTGTCCGCATTTTTGAAAAACGGCCAAAAATACGCCCGAACGCATTCAATCAAAAACAATTATAAAACACTATTCTTCAATATATTATGAAATTATTTCGATTTTGAAGTTTTGGATGTATTTGTATTCTGCGTGTCTCGTCCTGGGTACAGAAAACGCCTTACAGACAACTGTAAGGCGTTTCTCATTCCAACTTGCACCGGATTCGAGCCCCGCCATCACGTGAGACAAAGAATTAAGTAATAATAATGAGTTATCACAACGGTTATCCGATAGCCAAATGGAGTCCAAAGCCGTTACGGAAGCGGGGGATATTGTAATATCCCCCGCGACCAGCATCGTATGACTTGTCCCTGATTCGAGACATTTCTATCGGCGGCTTTTACAGTTTGGTCATCGTAATGACCTTGTTAGCCATGTCTATCCGCAACCGGTAGAGTCCGGGAACGAAATTTTCGCCGGGGCCGCAATCTCCCACCGGGTCGTTCCATTCGTTACGCAGATCGATCATCACTCCTTCCGGTAGCTTCGTGAAGTTGTAACTTTGTTCCTCCTTGTTCCCATTAGCGGGATTGGCCCAGTTGCGCTGGTGGAAGAACTTGAACCCGAAGCCGTCCGCTGCATAAACCACGGCTTCGAACAGGTCGTTGCCCACTTTGTTCATAAACACATAGTCGCTGGGTTTAGACCAGTTCCATTGCAGCCGTGCCCTGTACGGTTCCTGTCCGAAACCCAGTCCCGAACCGCAGATCCACATTGCATCGGGGTATCTGGCCGATCGTTGCTCGACATATATGAATCCCGAACTCTCTTCCAACAACACCTTGTATGAGCCGGTCTGCCCCCTGAATACGACCGTATTGCCGCTCTTGGGAGTAAAGAAACCCGGATTGACAATGGACGCTACATCGCCGTCGAATCCCTCGAAGACCACTTCATTGGCATTTTTAAGTTCGGCCTCCAGCTCTATGTAGCCCGCGTAAGAGGAGGCGGTCATTGCCGATTTCTCTATTAGCACCGGTTCAAACAGTGCCGCCGCCATGAACGAGTAAATATCCAAAGTGTACGATTTTATCGCTTCTCCGGGAGGTATTGTGATCGTGATCCCGTCGGCATCGTCCGACTTGACGATGGACACTTTTCCGGCATCGGTGCCCCAGACCATCCCTGCATAATCTATTTCATCGCCGTTCACAAGTTTCTCGGCTATTTTGAACGGGAAAGCGACGGCCGAGACATCGTCGGAGGTTTCGTACAGGTAATCCTCGCTCTCGCTTTTAGCCATTTCGAATACCTCCCCGTCGGCGTCCACCAGAAAGAGCATTGCAGGTGATTCGGGACGGTTGACCGTAAGGGACTCTTCCTCGGGCAGAGTGTAGGCGGTCTCTCCCCTGTAATTATTATTGGCGACAAGACTGACCGACACTCTGGCCCCGTTGTCGAGATTGGCAATGAACGGCACCTCGGCCTCGAAATCCACCTCGGCGCTGTTGCCGGAAAGTTCCATTACCGAACGTCCTATCTCGTCCTCGCCTACTTTGAAGACAACGGAAGCGGAAGTCAGTTCGTTGAATTCGTCGGACACGGAGGCGGAGGCTTTCACCTTGCGTCCGGCGGCCACTATATTGGACGAGGGATCGTCCACGGGGGTGACTTCTACATTTTCTATTACGGGATTCGATGGCGTGGGCCATTCGGGCCAGTTGTCGTATTTGTCTATTTTTGTCTTGCACGAGAAGCCCGTAAGCATTACAAGTGCAAAGGCGGCTGTTTTTAATAATCCGTATTTCATGACTTTTATCTGTTAAAAAAGTTTTTTACATAATTTATTTCCAAACGGTAACTCCGGCCGGTCCCGGCCTTTTGTCTCCGATCAATATTTTCCGTTCCTCCTCTATCGGCAGTTCCTGTTCGCAAGAAGAGTAATTCAGCCCTATATAGAGCCCGTCACGCCATTCGACCGTCACACCGTCGGGAAGGTTCAAAAGTGAAATGCCGTTTTGCAAGAACAGCCGTTTAAGAACGTCGTGTTCGAGCCGACCGTCGGCCGAATCCACTCCGACGAAAGTAATGCTCCCTTTACCGCATTTACGATGAAGTACCGCCGCCGAACCGTTATAGAACTGGTCGGAGTAGCCGGCCCACACTTCTGTTCCGGGCGTGGGGGTCATCACATCGCCCCAACTGTTCCAGCGGTATGTGTTTTCGTTCATTTCGACGGTAGCGTAGCATCCGGGCGGCAGATGGTCGTAAAACACCCCGTCGATACCGGCAAGCTGGCGGACGGGTTGCGCATACGGCGCCTCCCAAAGTTGCAGTTCGCGGTTTTTATTGCCTGTACGGCATGTCAACACGAGATGTCCTCCGTTGGCGGCGTACTCCTTCCAACGGGCGATGAGAGTGTCGTCGACCAACTGGTAGGCAGGAGCTATGAGCATCGGATATTCCTTGAAATCGGCCTCTTCACCGATGATATCGACGGGAGCGCCGAATCGTTTAAGGCTGCGGTAATATTTCAGCGTATGTTCGCGGGTGTTCCATAGAACGGTCTGGGGCTGAAACTCCAACTCCCAGTCGTTGTCTATCGAGTAGAGAATAGCCGTGCGGCGAGCTGCCATCTCGGTCGGCATTTCGGCATCGGGTTCGTGCTCCTTTTCAAGGGATTCCATTTCAGCTATAGTCTGTATGTATTCCTTCCCGCCGGGACTGTGTGTCGTCCCGTCGGTTCCCATCATACCGTAATGATACTGCTCGCTCCCTTTCAGCGGTTGGCGAAAACGGTAGTTGCAGACGAATTTACTTCCTCCGGCATAGACGTGATACAGCCACAGGCGTATGGCTCCGGGCAAAGGCTGCGGATTGAAAACACCCCAGTTCACCTGACCGGGTTGAAGTTCCATGACGCCATAGATTCCTCCGGGATAATTACGGTAGGTGTCGTTGTGGAAGGCGAGTTGCCACGACGATCCCATCCTGAAACCGAGCTCTCCCTCTCCCATATCATGCCCTGTAACCGGATAGCGGGTATAGGTATGGAAATCTGTGTGATCCATCCTGCGGGGATCCACCGGATGGTGGTTGGGCATTGTGTTTGTCGTTATCCACTGCGAGGAAGAGATGGGACTGCGCAATATATCCGCCTGAAAATTCACGAACCGGGCGACTTCATCCGAACTGAACCGCTTGAAGTCGATAATGGCGTGGGGATTGGCCTTCACGGGAAGCTCCCTGCCGTTGGGAATGCGCACCTGGCCGAAATCGTTATACTCCTGACTCCAGAAAGCATTTCCCCAAGTTCTGTTCAGTGCATCTATCGTTCCGTATTTACCCTCCAACCATAAACGGAACTTCCGTTGCGCATTCTCGCTGTAATCGTATATGCCGTAATGGGAGGGCTCGTTGTCTATCTGCCATCCGATCACGGAAGGATGATCGCCGTAACGGCGGGCAAGCTCCGAAACGATCCCTGCGACATATTTCATATAGACGTCGCTCGACCACGAAACGTGCTGGCGGGTTCCGTGCTGAATGGTCGTGCCCTGTTCATTGACGATCAGCATGTCGGGATGTTTCCCGGTAAGCCAGGCGGGAGGAGTGGGCGTAGGAGTACACATAACCACCCTCAGACCGTGGCGCCGGGCGAGTTCGAGGGCACGGTCGAGCCATTCGAAATCGTACACACCCTCTTCCGGCTCCATCGTACTCCACGCGAACTCGGCAAAATGGGTAAAATCGAAGCCCATTTCGGCCATGTTCCGTATATCGCGCTCCCATTGTTCGGCGGGCCACTGTTCGGGATAATAATATGTTCCGAACAACATGCCCTCCCCTGCATCGAAGAAACGCGACGCAGGTTGCGAACACAGCGGCCACGAAAAAGCCACCGCGGCAAAAAGCGAAAATAATTTATTTCTCAACGGGTTCATGTCGTTATCTGTTCTTGTATGCCTGCTTTACGGCCTGCATGGTTTCCCCGTCGATCTTTATCATCGAACCGTGGCGTGCATCAGGAGAAGTTATCTCCCGTTTGCTCCACGAACCTTCTATCGACTGAGCGGTGTAGAGATAATACTCGAGAGGATAGTGTTCCACATAGAGGTGCCATCCGGTTCCTGCGGGATTCGCAACAAGAGTCTGGGCCTCCGTCCAGGTATCGGTAACCGCTGCCGAAGGGTTTTGATAAGGCCCCGTGAGATTGTCCGACTTTGTCCAGCGAATGGCCTTGAACCCTTCGGGGGTCTCGCCTTCCCACCGTTCGTCTTTGATGAAAGAGTAATATTTCCCGTCTATCTTGCGGATTATAGCATCCATTGTGGGCATATTCTCATGCTCGCCGGTAAAATCGAACAGCCTTTGGGGTTTGGTGAAGGTCTCGAAATCCTTAGTCAGAATATAGAAAGTGCGTATGCTTCTCCACATATTTTGGGACTCGGTCTCATTGGCCGGATTTTCATACTGCTTGTTGGCCGGATGCCAGGTTATGATATACTGATCGGAGGCTTCGTCGAAGAACATCTTCGGGGCATTGTACCACACATCTTCGGTAAAAAATCCGCTCTCGCTCACATCGAAAGCCGACTTGGGCAGCTGTTTCTCAATTCCCCAGCCTATAAGATTCGAGGTGGCCCAAAGCAGCGGCATACGGGTGGCGCCGTCCACGCCTATCATGTAATAGCGTCCATCGCGGCCCAGGCAGAAATCGTGGTGTCCGCGGTATTCGCTGACCTTCTCTCCGTTGTTGAGGGTTTCCCACCTGACGCCGTCCTCGCTGACGGAATAGTACATCCCGCCGTAATCCCCGGTCGTCATGTGGGAGAACAGGTATCCTCCCTTCGGCTCGCTGTCTCCGCCGGTTTCGTTCTTGTTGCATGAACTGCATCCCACTGTTATTGTCAGCGTGCAGAAGAACATCAATAACTTTTTCATAGCCCGTCGGATTTAATTGGTCGCCGCATTCAGGTCTTCCGTCCATCCCGGCCGTGCGTATGTCTGGTTGAGCGTCTTACTCCTCTCGGCCGCATATTCGACGGCGTAATTCGGTAACGGCATGTATTGGTGTGTCGGAAGTTTACCCTTGACATCGAACACCGCCTGTGCATACTTATTGAAGCGTATAAGGTCTATCTTACGCATCCCCTCATAGAGGAATTCGTGTCCTCTTTCAAGCAGTATCGCCTCCAGGAACGAATCGGCATCGGCCGTATCCTCTGCCGCAAGGGCTCCGAGCGAGGCTCTCGAACGCACCGCGTTCACGGCGTTCACCGCAGCCTGAGAGGGTGCCGAGCCGGAGATGCGGACATCGAGCTCGGCGAACATCAACAGAACGTCGGCCCAGCGTGCGAGCGGGAAATCGGTTCCCTGGAAAGTGGATGCGGTCTCCACCGGGAATTTGTTGATGATATATCCGGTCCACCTCGAACCCAACTGTGCCGATGAGACGAGATCGCCTCCGGTAGTCCAATATTCCGTCAATATCATGTCGCGTCGCTTGTCGCCGGGATCGTACGTGTCGTAGAATTTTGGGGCCACACTGAAATTCTGCCCCCAGCCCCCGCCTTGCAGGGCAAATGGAGTGTCTCTACCGTCGGGGTCGGTCCTTGCCGCATCGGTCGGTACGGCAAGCATCATCAGAGGGAAGAAATTTCCGCTTTTCGATGAACCGTCGGCCGTCTCGCTGCTACTTACCGCCATTATGATCTCGGGATTGAACTTGTTGGCGATCTTGAAAAGATCGGCGGACGGAGTGGCTCCCGTTTCAAACAGGCGATATTTACCATTGTCGAGTTCGTCGTACATATCCATTGCACGTTCATAGTAACCCTCCATGTGTCCTCCTTCGTTCAGGCAGTGCTTCATCAGGCAGAACCGTGCGTAATCGACCGTATAGCGGCCGCGTTCCTCGATATTGTTCGCCATATTGGCCACCGCGAACTCGAAATCGTCCTTGATCCACCCGCTCATTTCGTCGAGCGTGGGCCGCTCGAGATCGTCCAGTGCCTCTTCGTTGTTCACATCGTCCGGATTCAGTACTACCGGCATCGGCCCGTATATGTGAAGTACATAGTACATCATCAACCCCCGGCAAAGACGTGCCTCGCCGAGCAGGTTCTTCTTTTTGTCGCCCGTAAAGATTTCGTCGGGGGCTTTTTCGAGTGTACCTATGATCTCGGTGAATCGGGTTATCTCGCCGATCTTCTGGAAATGGTTTACATGGGTGGCGCCCGAATTTCCCCGCCAATAGTATATGCAGTTGCTGAAATTCGCCTCGGAAAAATAGAGCCAGTCCGAGCCCCATCCCGTCGTCCAGGGAGCCATCGCATCGCTCGTGGCTTCGAAGAGTCGCAATACACCCCCTTCGGGTATGTACATCCCGTGTTGATTGTATCCGGAAGCTATATTATAGGTCCATGTATTTATGAAAGGGACGTAACATCCCATAACATAGGATTCGTATTCGTCCTGTGTCGAGGGAAAGTTCTCCGGATTTAGTGTGCCGTAAAGATGCGGATCGAAATTCTTCTCACAACCCGAAAGAACGGCAACCGACAATATTAACAAGCCTGTATATAATATCTTTTTCATCTCTTTAATCTGTTATGTTCGACATTAGAAAGTTATTTTCAATCCTAAAGAATATGTCATAACCTGGGGGTATTCGGCCCTGGAGAAGCTCGACCTTCCTCCGATATTTATTTCGGGATCGAATCCGTCGAATTTGGTCAGAACTATCGGATTCTGAACATCGGCATATACTCTTATATTGGATATGTATCTGTTGAGTTTTCCGAGGGCCTTGCTCGTAATGTTATACCCCAAAGTTATATTGCGCACCCTGACGAAAGAGGCGTTCTGTATATCCCTGTCAGTTCCCACGTTGCCCGGCAATGCGCTACCGCGTGTGGCGGCAAGCCCGGCGCGCGTTCCTTTGGTGTTGGTCTGCGAATTCCAGACGCTGTAGACCAGCGTGCTCCAGTTCTGGGGATTCACATCGGATGTGGGATTTGCCCACGCATACGAATAGTTGTATTTCCACGTTCCGAACTGACCGTACATAAAGATATCCAGATCGAGGTTTTTGTACCGGAAAGTATTGCCGAAACCGACATATATATCGGGAACATTGTTCCTCATGTAAACGTCATCGGTGGTTATCCGGCTATCCCCGTTGCGGTCTTCGAGAATCGGATATCCCGGCATTTGCGATTCGAGAGGCAGGGTTTTCTGCGATTCGGGCATATTTCCACGGTCCACAGCTATAATACCCGTTGTCTTGTAGAAATACGATGCGTTCATCGGCTCGTTCTTGCGGACATGGTATTCTTCGTAAAAGTGATTAGGTAAACGTTCTATCCAGCGTATGTCGTATTTGGAGAGGGTGAGCACCGACTCCCAGCTGAAATCGGAATTGGTTATGTTCACCGTATTGAGAGTGGCGTCCCAGCCGCTACGTTTGTAATGGCCGCCGTTCACGGGTCGTGTACCGTACATTCCGAGGGGCGAGAGCGGGATCCATGCGATCAGTCTGGTGATATCGTTGCGGAAGATATCGAAACTTCCCGATATACGGTCGTTCAGCAACGAGAAGTCGATCCCGACATTTTTCATTATGGTCTTTGTCCAGGTTACATCGGGATAATTGGCTCCGCTCTGAATGTAAGGAATGTAGGTGGTGGCGTTGCCATCGAACTTGACATGGAAATCCGACGGATTGTAGGAGCCGTACAGCGCACCGGCCGCAAGCTCGTCGATGCCCGTTTCGCCGTAGCTCGCACGCAGTTTTACAAGATCCATCCACGAAATGCTCTTCATAAAAGATTCGTTCGACAGTTTCCATGCGATCGAAACCGAGGGGAACAGAGCGTATTTGCTGTCGGGAAAGAATTTGTCGGTACCGTCCCTGCGGAGTGTGGCGGAGATTACATACCGGTTGAGGATGTCGGCCGAAACGCGGCCGAACTGCGACCGTTTTTCGTTCTTTCCTCTTCCCGAAACAGGGTAATGAGGCCCTTCGGCGGCGCCGATATTGTCGTTGTTAATAAGGTCGTGGGCATTCTCATAGGATACGTCCAGATAGCTGAAACCATCCATATATTTACCCATCCCGACCACCGCGTCGACCTGCACCACATCGGCGAACATCTTGCTGAAATTAAGCGTCCCTTCCAGCGTCCAGTTATAGCGGCTGCTGTAACCTATGTGTCCCCTCGACTTGTACATCTGTCCGAAATAGAGATCGGAAGGTATGTAAAGTTCGCGGTTGCCGCTCTCCCGGTTCGTACCGTATATTCCGCGGAACGAGAGCATATCCTTGATTATGTCGAGGTCGGCTGCGAAATTGACATAATAACCGCTGGTCTTGGTGCGGTCGTTGATGGAGAGCATCGCCTGGGGATTCGGCATATTGGTATATATGGAATAGTCGCCGTTTTCGTCCTTGAGAGGTATGTAAGAGGGATATGCCAGAGCCGCCTGAAGCGCTCCGGAGCCATGTGCCCCCTGGTTCTTTGCGTCAGACCCTACGGAGGAATTGTTGTAATCGTTCTGGTTGATGTTTGCAATGGCCGTAAGTTTCAGGAAAGGAAGTATCTGGGAAGAGATATTGGTGCGAAGTGAGAAACGTTCCATACCCGCATTGGCCACAGAGCCGTCGTAATTGTAATAATTACCACCCAGATAGTAACGGAAAGCATCGCTGCCGCCCGTTACGGTGATGTTCTGATTTACGATGGTGCCCAATTTGAGGATGTAATCCTGCCAGTCGGTCGTGCCCGCCTCTTCTATCTGTGCAGGCGTGAAGAGCGGGAACCAGCCTCCGTCGTACGGTGTTTCGCCGTAGGCCCCCTGTTTGTTGTTATACAGGTAGTTCTCCTTGCTGAACATGTTGGCAAAGTTCATATACTCCCTGCCATCGAGCATGTCGAGATATTTGTGGTTCTGGACGATTGAGAAATTGGATTCCAGCTCGACTTTCGGGCGTCCCGAACTGCCTTTTTTGGTAGTGATCAGCACCACCCCGTTGGCTGCACCGATACCGTAGATGGATGCCGCGGCATCTTTAAGTATCTCCACCGACTCTATATCATGGGGGTTGAGGCCCGCAAGACCCGCACGGTCGATCGAATTGGGTACCCCGATCTCGCCCGCTCCTATCTCGAGCGACCCGGAGGGCATCATTATACCGTCGACAATGAAGATCGGATTGGACGCCCCGCGTATCGAGAGTCTAACGTTGCCTCCGGGTTGGGCGCTCGATACGGTGGCATTCAGACCGGCGGCCCGCCCCAGCAGAAGCTGCGACATGTTGCTGTTGGCCGCCTTATTTATATTGTCGGTTTCAACCCTCGAAATAGATGTGGTCAGGTTCTTTCGCGAAGTGGTACCGTAACCGACCACCACTATATCGTCCAAAAGCCGGGTGTCCTCTTCGAGCGTAACATTAATTTCGCCCGGATAGGCGCGAACACTCTGGGCTACATAGCCCAGCAATGAGATTTGCAGCGGCGTCCCCCTCTCCACTTGCAGATGAAAACGGCCGTTCGCATCGCTTATCGTTCCTGCCGAACCGTCGGGAGTAACTATCACGGCGCCTTCGAGCGGAACTCCATTCTCATTCTGAACAGCTCCGTTAACATCTATCAGAGAGGTTGAGGTAGCCTTGTCGGGCTTGGGCTCCTGCTTCGACAGTACTATTTGCCGGTTTTGCAAAGCGTAAGAGATACCTGTACCTGAAAACAGAGAGTTCAGGGCGTAAGCCAAATCCTTGTCGACGACAGTAAGAGAGGTTTTCCACTCGGCGTCGAGAATCGTTTTACTGTAAAGGAAGAAGTAACCGGTCTGTTCTTCAATTTCATTGAAGATCTCCTCCACAGGCGCATCGTGCATGTCGATGGATATGCCCTTTTGTTGCGAATACAACGGCAGGCACATCAGCTGCAACACACATGTCAAGATAATGGTCAAATGTCTCATAATGGATTTGTTTCGTTAGGCAATGATTTTTTTGAGTTAGTCTGTATCATTAAGACGCTTTTCGGGGTGCCGACCCACATCGGAGGGTCAAAAAAAAACGGCTACCACGATATGGCAGCCATTTCTCTATCGGGTAAATTCCTATTTGCGTGCGGTTACCACAATTTTTCGTTTTTGAAAAACATCTTCCACTTGCGTGCGGCTCTCTTCAAAATCGAGAGGTGCGCTCATTTCGAGAAGTTTTATAATCTCGTCGCACGACTCTCTCTGGAACGTGGCCCGGTAGAGATGTTTGTCGATATCGGCGGGATTGTAAACAAACTCCAGATTGTATATTTGCTCGAGGCGTTTGAACACACTACTCAACGGATCGTTGCGGAATACGAGTATATTATCTTTCCATGCGTACCATTTATAGGCGTTGGTCTGGAACACATTTACCGTGTTGTTCCTGATATTCAGATCCAGCTTCTCGTTGGGTTGCACTTGCATCGTGTCTCCGTTATTCATTCGCACGGCAACATGGCCTCTGACAAGGATTACCGAAGCGAGAGAGTCGGAATCGTAAGCGCTGACATTAAAGGCTGTGCCGGTTGCCACCACGGCCATATTCTTCGTTTCGACAATAAAGCGCCTCCTTGCCGATGCGTTTACCTCAAAATATGCCTCGCCGGTAAGCCGTACCACCATATCCTGGCCGGGAGGTGTTCCGGTAGCGTAATCGAGTGTACTGCCCGCATTGATCCAGATGAGCGAACCATCCGGCAACACGACCCGCGACTGAGTTCCGTAAGGACATCCGACCGTATTCCACACCTCCTGCGGCCTCTCCCGTAAATATACCGACAGCAGATAACCGGTGCCCAGAAGAAGCGGCAGGAACAAAACGGCGGCTATCCTCCGAAATGTGTGTATAAATCCATGCCTGTATCCGAATATCCTGCTCATTACTTTGGCTTTCGCCCTCGACATGTCGATAGAAGCTGGATCGAAAGCAGGGTTTGTCGTATCGTGAAGGTTTTTCAATTCGAGATACAATCGGCGGCTCTCCTCGTCCCGCTCGAGAGACTCCATGAGGCTTGCTCTCTCTTCCGATGTCGACTCTCCCGTCAAATATTTTTCGATCAGTGATGTTGCGTTAATATCCATTCCTTGCTACTTGTTGTCGGGCTCAATGAGCCCCGTGTCTATATAAACGTTTTTCTATGCCCCGGGACACATGGTTAACTGAAAATTCCTGTCAGAAAAATCGCCAACGAGCTCAGTATTGCCTTTAACTTATTGACTGCTTTAGACATGCGCACCTCAACGGTTCTTACCGATATGCTCATTTTTTTAGCGATTTCCTCATATTTCAAATGGTGGTAACGACTCGATATAAAAACCTCACGCTCATCCTCACTCAATGTCGCCAACGCCTTCCGGACACTATCCTCGGCATCGGAGTACAGAACGTAATTCATGGTATCGAGGGAATTGGAACGTTCGGCGATAGACAGGTCGGCCTGATATCGCAATTCTACCTTACTATGCCGAACCTCATCGAGAAAGGAGTTGCGCACGGAGCGAAGCAGATAGTATTTCAGGGTGGAACGAACGGTCATATTGCCCCTCTCCGCCCACATTTTAACGAAAACATCCTGAACTATATCTTCACACCTCTCCCTGCTTTTAATGAAAGATCCGCAGTAGAGCACAAGATCAGTGTAATAAATCTCGAAAAGGCGGGCAAAGGCCTCCCTGTCTCCCTCTCGGAACCGCATGTACAGCGATTCGATATATTTGGCATCGCTATGATCTTTCATTAAAACATGGGCGTCACTATACCGGTCTGCGAAGCAAAATTATTAAAATTTCAGATACACAAAATGTAAGAGCTTGTTATTTCCCGTTGACCTGCTTTATGGTTTCTATTTCGGCCTCGTCGAAAGGAGTTTTATCGGTTCTGTAAATATCGTGGAACCACAACTCCGGTTCGAGGGCGTCGGGAAGCGGTTCGTCCCAAGCAAAAATAGTGTTACTCTTCCCGGCCACGAATCCCCAGTTTATAGCGCCGATGTTGTTCTCCCTGAGCATGGGCATGACGGTCTGGAAATAACTGCCGTTGCGGCGCGCCATGTATTCGGTGCAGTACATCGGCCGTCCGAAAGCCTTGAAGAAGCCTATGCGCAGGGCGTGGCTCTGGGGATCGAGATAGTTGTGATAGGACAGTATGTCCGAATTATCGATCTGGAATTCGTTCAACTCGGGACAACCGTAATACCACAAGCCTGCCGAGACCGGCTGGGAAGGATTTACCTCTCTCGCCCATTTGAATGCGTTCTTGAGCAACGGAAGCGATCGTATGTTGTAGCCGCTGTTTCCGGGTTCGTTGTACATATCCCACCACAAGACACGCTCGTCGTCCTTGAAAGTGGTCATTATATCCTTCACATAAGCTTCGAGTACGGGGAAAAGCGCCACGGTGTCGGCCCTCAGATCGTCGGAAGGATCGCGTACCCAACCTGAGTTGTGTACACCCGGCTTAGGTGCAGGCTGCGGGCCTATTTCGGAGAGAGGATTCCAGCAGTCGTCGAAGAAGACGAAAAGGGGCTGTATGCCGTGACTGTCGGCGATATCGAGGAACCTGTCTATTCTCTGTTTGAAACTTTCGGCCTCGTGCTTCCACACCACGCTACTTAAATATACCCGCATAGTATTGAAACCCAATTCCTCGGCCCAGCCGAGCTCCTTGTCTATGGTCTGCGGATCGAAACTCGCCTCCTGCCACATCTCGATCTGGTTGATGGCCGTCGCCGGAATGTAGTTGCATCCGCTGCGCCAACCGGTGCTCTCGCTCCACTCCCTGGCTTTCTGTTTCGTCCATCGCCCGTTGGCTTCATACCCCTGTTCGGAGGTGTTCGGACAGCAAGAGGCCATCGATATCGCGACGATTGCTAAAAAAAGTTGATTTCTCATTTTTAATTTGAATTGTTTTTATGGTTCGACTTAGAGGTTTTTGGATTTTTCCAAACAACCTCTTATTTGTATTGTGCAAAACTCCGTATCAACTCCCGCCTCACCTCCTGCATGACCTTCACGTCGGTCGTGTAGTCGTTCTCGGCATTCACCGCGATCCTGTCCACCAGCCGGAGAGCCAGTTCGCGATCTTTTTTACCCAAAGCCAAAAGCAACTCGTAATCTTCGCTCATGTCCCTGACCGCCACGCCACGCATGGAGTTTTTTACCATATTATTGGCCTGATCGGGATAGACGGTGTAATGATCTCCCTTCACCCACTCCTCGGCAATGGTGTGGTATTTATCCTGATCCCAGTCCACCCAGAAATTCCAACCCCAATGCAACCAGCCGGGTACACCCCATTTGTAGCACAACCAGCCCAACGAGCGCTGCTGCCACACGGGTTTGTCTATGAACCGGTTGAGCCAACTGTACTCCGGCCCGCAACAATTATACACATACACGTCGACGCCTTTGGCCTGGAGAGCGTCGAAATCGGGTTTATACGCCTGATACAGTTGCTCGATAGGAGTGACCACCGTCCCGCCGTGAGCGACCGAATTGAGGGCCGAGGCAAGCGTGAATGTAGGATCACCGCAATCCATGCCCGGTGCGAGCGAAGTTATCATATCCAAATAATAGGCATACTGGTCGTGTTGCAGGTCCGAAACAGCCTCGTCGCCGACGTGCTGTATCCACATATCCAACCATCCCTTCTCTTTCAGATGGGAGTGCAGCGCCGGAACGAACTGCGAGAAGAACGTTCTGCAATCTTCACCCATCGGCTCCACGTTGCTCGAGCAGAGAACCCCCTGTTCGTTATTTTTGAGGATATAGGATTCGAAAGTCACACCCACCGCTCCGATGACCGATCCGAAATGGAGTCCTTCGAGTTTCTGCACAACCTCCCGGTCGAGGAAAAACCGAATGTACTCGTCGAACCGCGACCAGTCGAAATGGAACTTTCCGTTTTTCAGAGTAGTGTCTCCGTCCAAAAGCAGTTGCTGTGTATTCACGAACAACACATTGCAACGCGAGTCTTTCAGCTTACGCGCCATGTCGCCGACCAGTTCCCACCACTCGGGAGTCCAACGCTTCCACCCGTACACCTGAGTTATCACATCCTGCGGGTGGTGCCCCTTGACGGCATCGTAATACCATGTTCCGGCGATCTGCTGGTGGTGCATGAACAGGAAATTGGATTCGTGCGAGTCGGGAATGGCGATGTCGGCCAATTCCACGGAATATTCCACGGAGTAGTCGCCCCGATTGGTTTTGAAATCGACCGTTCCCTTGTAATTACCCGCCCGACTATTCTTCGGGGCATGTACCGTTATCCATACGGGTTGCGCCTCATTCCGGCGAACAGCCGCCGTCGGATTGTTGGAAAGCGGATCGGGATAGGGCATGGCGCCCGTTCGGAGAAGCGTTTCAGGGGTTTGGAGAGCGGTGTTCCCCGCCATGAATTCGTACTCCACAAAATTATAGCTCACACTCTTTGAAGATATGCGCCGACCCGCACCTTCGAGATCGCTCAAAGAGACCTGATATATGACCAGCGGCATGTCGGACCGGAGGATTATCTGGAACGATTCGGCCTCGTTTTTGGCCATCACCAGATCGAACGTACTCGAACTCTCTGGGGTTTTGACGGCATCCCTGAAAATGTTTTCATAGGAGCTCGCCGTCCAGATATCCACCCCGGCAAAAGCTCCGACTGCGGTGAATAATAACAATAATGAACAAAATAGTCTTCTCATGATGATTTCATATTGCTGTTAATTCGATCTGTTCCTTTCCGCTGTACGACACTCCGTTGACCACGACATTTTTCAGACCCGGCATCTGCGGAACGTGCAGAACCACCTTCCGCGGCGCACTTCTCCAGTCGGCGCCGAACGACACATCGAGGGTTTTGCCATCCTCCGAAAGTCGGAACTTCAGGTCGACGGGACCGAACTCGGTCGGCATATTCTCGAAACGGGTATCCTCGGCGCTCGTTATCCATGCTTGCGGACAGAGCCTCAGAAGGTGCAGGTCGCCATAGGATATCTGATCGTCGATCACCGAGAGCTTAGCCAGATAGAACGCCAGCGGGAATGCGAACAGGTTGCCCTGTATGCCGCCGCGGTGTTCGCACGAAATATATGTGTTCTGCGAAATGGCCCCGACCATTATGCTGTACATACCTTCGAGATACCGTCCCCGGTCGGCGAGTTTCCAGCTATGAAAAAGATTCCAACTGTAACACGGCTCGCAACTCGACATTTCGTGAACGAGGATCGCACGATCGACGGCGTGAGGCATGGTCTCCCACAATCTGTGATTAGGCCCTTCACGGAAAAAATCTACAATGTCGACCATTATCGGGTCGTCGGCTTCCAACAACTCTGCCCAAACAAGCGACATGGGGCCGGTGTCCAAATAGAATGCGTCGTTGTAGAGGTGGTACCTCATCGGTTCGTTATTCATAACGGTAGAGGGCTTATAACGCTTTCGCCCATGCGAATCGGTCCAACGTGGCCCATTTTCGACAACTTTACGATATTCCCGCACGAAAGTATCCTTGAACTCTTTCAGGAAAGCCTTGAATTCAACAACACGTGGGTGTCCTGTCTTTTCGAACAGCCGTACCGTCGTGAGCATACCTTTATAGTTCCACGCGATGTTCCAAACAGCCTGTATGGGTATCATATCGTCCGTCGCCACCGCCGGGGGAAGCAGTCCCTCCACCCCTCCGTGACCCGTCGTCCCGGAGGAGTCCATAATGAAATCGCACGCCTTTTCGAGCGGCCCCGTCCAATAGTCTATGAAATCCTCGTCTCCCGTCAACAGCCCGTGCGTGGCTAATTGGTGCATCACTGCACCGTGATCGGTCAGCCAATCTATCGAGGTAAGTATCTTGTGGGTGCTGAAATATCCGGGATGAAGCGTGAAAGCCTCGCCCGGAGGAGTGACCGTTCCCTGATTCTTGTAGAACACCTCCGAATATTTGCGAGTCATGTCGAAATATCCCATCTGGTCGAGGAACATGTGGCTCACCATCGATGTAGGCGTGGTCCACAGCGCGTCGTAACCCCACGCTCCCGAGTGATAGGAGTATTCCATTGTATTGTAATCTCTCTCCGCTATCACCGGAGCGAATTTAATGCTCTGTGCGAGGGCTTCGCTGATGAAGGTCTCGGGAACATGGAACGTAGCCGCCGTGGCGGGCTTCGGTGCCCAATACCAATCACTCATGGTCAACGCCCCATCATATCCGAGAGCAAGTTCGCGATCGGTCTCTTCGCGCGTTCCGGGAAGCATCGGTACGAGAAGGTCCACATAATCGCCCTCGACCGCATCGAACGTCACTTTAAGATTGTAGATACCTTCGCTCAACTCCTCGAAAGAGATGCGTCCCTCTTGGGAAGGCAGTACGACGAGGCGAACCTTGCCGTCGGGTTCCGTTATACGGTATCCGGTGAGTCCGTTCTCGATGTAGGGTTCGGAGGTTAGTTTTTGGGGATAGGGAGCTCTCTGGGGGATCGCATCCACCGCGACGGCGTATTCGTAATGTTCGCCGTGATCGTGATAACATTTCGAGAGTTGCACCGACATGGGGAAGGTTTCGGGATGACGAAGAGGTTCGACATACGCCACCGAAAGCCTTACCCAGGCGTACAATGGTTCGAGAGCAGTGGCCACATCTTCGTTATCCGTGACATGGGCGAACACTTCCGATTTCAGAACGATGCCCTCCTGACAGCGATACTCCGTCCACAGTATGGGCGTTTCGTGTTCTTTCGTCCAGCCCTGTATGCCCTGACCACCGTCTATTTTCCATGTAGAAAGACGCTCTGTCGGCAGTGGCTTCGGAAGACCGTCTGCCGAAGCCCGGAAGGCCAACTGAAAACTTTGTCCTATCCACGGCCTGGAGTTGGGACGCGGAACGAATCCCGGAGCCGGTTCGCACATCAATGTTCCGTTATAGAGTACGTTGAATTTGAAATAGTGGTCTTTCCATCCTATGGGGGTCCAGACATTGCGTTGTTCCGGCCACCACAGTTTTGCCAATTCGACGTTCGGTTCGCCGAAGGGATATTCCCCCTGGGCGGAAAGCATCGTCGAGGGCAACAACAGCGCCGCAAATATATATCCTCTCAAACGTTTCATAGTATTATCTCTTTATCGTTGTTATCGTAGCTCTTTCCATCGACGGTTATCTTTTCGATCCCCGCAACGGGAACCCCATGCAACACTATCTTCGGAGCCGCGCCGCGCCATTTACCATCGAAATCCACTTCGAGAGTCCGTCCGTCCGCCGATCTGCGGAAACTCAGGTTCACAGGCCCGTATTGTGTGGGCAGATTTTCGATCCGGGAGCCTTCGCTGGTGATCCACACCTGCGGGCAGAGCCTCAACAGATGCAATTCGCCCTCCGAGATCCGGTCGTCGACCACCGCAAGTTTTGCCAGATACGAAGCCATCGGCCCCACGAAAAGGTTACCCTGTATGCCGTGGCGGTGTTCACACGAAATGTGTGTGTTCTGCGACATGGCACCCGTGAACAGGCTGTACATTCCTTCCAGAAAGAGTCTTCTGTCGCCGAGTTGCCAACTGTGGAATATGTTCCAACTGTAACACGGCTCGCAGGTTGACATCTCGTGTTGCAGCGACGGGCGCCAAATGCAGTTATATATCGGGGTGAAATACTCCTTGTTGGGGCCGTTGCGGAAGAAGTCGACCAGATCCCTCATTATGGGATCGTCGGCATCCATCAGTCCCGCCCACACCAGCACGAGAGGGCCGGTGTCGAGGTAAAACGCGTCGGAGAATGGATGGTAGGGCATCTCGGCGGAAGAGAGAGTCGTAGGTGGAAGATAGCGCTCACATCCGGCGGCATCCGTCCAGCGCCTGCCCTGCTCGGAGAATTCGCGATAAGCCTTTTGGAATATAGCCTTCGTTTCGTCGGCAAAATCGGAAAATTCCCTCGCTCTCGGATGATCGATCATTTTGAGCAGTTTTACCGCTTCGGTCAAACCTTTATAGTTCCATGCGATATTCCACACGGCCTGCGTTTCGATGATCTCGTCGCTGGCGACCGCCGGAGGAAGCAAACCTTTCACTCCGTCATGATCGGTAATGGCGCTCATGTCCTTAATAAAATCACATGCGGCCAGAATCGATGGAGTCCAATGGTCGATATATTCGCGGTCGCCGCTCATAACTCCTGCGGTGGCCACCTGAAGCAGAATGGCTCCGTGATCGGCAAGCCAGTCGAAAGAGGTCAGGGTTTTCGGAGCGCCGTAGTATCCGGGGTGGAGGTAATAATTCTTTCCGGGAGCTTTTATCGTCCCCTGATTCTGCATAAATATCTCCGAATAGCGGGCGGTGTAGTCGTGATATCCGAACTGATCGGCCAACATATGGCTCACGGTGGACGTGGGCGTCGGCCACAAGGCGTCGTAGCCCCACACTCCGGTCAAATAGGAGTATTGGCCGGTCACGTGGTCTTTCTCGGCGATGACAGGAGCGAACTTCAGATTTCTTTCTATCGCTTCGGTTATGTATTTTTCGGGCACGCTGAATTTTGCCGCAGTGGCGGGCTCGTGCCGTGTCCAGTACCAATCGCTCGCGGTCAGCGCCCCGTCGTAGGTCAGGGCCTGCTCCTGGACGAAAATTTCTTTTTCCTGCGGGAACATGGGAACCAAAAGATCGACATAGTCTCCCACTTCGCCTTTGAGCATAACCTTCATTGCCGTCACACCCTCGCCCACCCCGAAGAAACTCAGCCGACCTTGTTCGGTTGGCCCGGCGGCCATCCTCACGAGCCCGTCGGGCTCGGTGACATACATACCGTAAAGCCCGTTGTCTTCATACGTCTCACCTTTCAGTTGTTTCTGATAAGGCGCTCTTTCGGGCTTGACAAGTATCTTGAACGAAGGCTGGTTGCTGACCGTATTGTAGGCTTCGTCGTCTTTCTCGTAAAAAATACGGCTCAACTGCACCACCACGGGATAGAGGTCGGGTTTACGTACCGGATCGGCGAACACGACCCTCAGGCGGATCCACGTGTAAAGCGGTTCGAGTGCGGTTTCGGCGTCGCCCGAACCCTGTTGGTGGGAAAACATTTCCGCTCTCACTATAAGACCGCTCTGTATCCTGAACTCCGTCCACAACAGCGGCGTGGGGTGATCCGTATTCCATCCCTGTATGCCATGGCCGAAGTCGAAATTGCGTATGTCCATCGGTATTTTCGGCAGAGGTGCGGGAAGACCGCTCGGGGCGGTGTGGAACGAGAGCATGAAGTCCCGCCCGAGGAATTGGTGCCCGTGGGGACGTTTGAAAAAACTGCCTCCCGGATCGAGCATAAGCGAGCCGTTATACATCACGGCGAAACGCATATAGTTATCTGGCCACCCAAGGGGCGTCCATACGTTGGTCTGCTCCTGCCACCATGTCTTTGCCATTTCGACCGATGGTTCCGGCGTCACGGGGAAAGGCTCCTGAGCCTGCGATCGAACAGGGACGGAGAGCGCCACGACGACGGCGCAGATTGCACATATCATTATCTTTTTCATTATAACGTTTTTACAGAGCCCAAAATCCTTTATCGTCGAAGGCTATCCTCCATACTGTACCCCGGAAGTCCACACATAAAAGGTCGCCGTTAGCCACAACTATATTTTCATGTCCGTCCCAACCCGTACCTCTCTTTCTGGCAAGTCCGAGCTGTCCGTCTCCGAGTATGGGATAACTCCACATGACTCCATCGACGTCGATGGCTATGAGCGAGTTTTCGTATCCGAATATCACGGGATGGTTCCATCCGCTACCGAGGCTGCGTATGCCCGAATTAGCCCAGTCCAAATCCCCGGTGAGAGGATACACCATAAGTTCGCCGTTCGGTTTACGGCAATAAAGGTTGGTTCCGACTGAAAATATATCCGAAAAGATATTGTAGCCCGACGTTCCGAAAACCTTTTCCATCGCTCCCACGCTTTTATTGTCCTCTCCGAAGGGGAAGGCTATCAGTTGTCCGTCGGCCACTGCGCGATATAGCCCGATAATGTGGTGGCCGCAGAAATCGACAAGCAGATCCATCTCTTTAAGATTCTCCGGAGCCTCCATATCGACGGCTTTTCCCAGACCCCCGCGAGTATAGCCGTAATTCCACAGCCGTCCCCCGCCGTCCGAGACGATCAATCCCCTGCCTTCCGAGAAGAATACCGATCTTGTGTCCGAGGGTAGCTGACCGACCTGTTTGCAGGCAACCTCGCCGGGAGCGGGGACTGCCGAAACGATATAATACACGGTGGAGAAATCGGGATCGGCTTGTATTTCGTTCCCACCCTCCACTCTCACCGTAACGGGTAATATATACTTTTCGAAGGCTTTAAGATGGCCCCTGCCTTTTACAAGTATCTCACCCGCGGGGGCCGAGACCGATCCCCGCGTTATCTCCGCAGAACCCGTTTCCATTTCATAGCTTCCCCGGGGCAGCATCCTGTATGCCGTTCCATGCTCCCGGTTGTATGAGGCTGCCATTGCGGCATCGACATGGAAACTGACCTCGATATCCTCCTGCGGTTGGGAAGCCCCGTCGTAAAAAGCCGTATAGCGGAATTTTTCGCCCACATCGTCGATGAACACGATGCGTTCGAACGGATTTCTTTTTGCCTCGGCCAGATACACCGACTGCGCCGCGGCTCCCGCCACCGCAACGAATAACAACATTACGATAAATGATATCTTTATAACTGTTTTCATCTTGACTCTCTTATTTTTGATAATATTTCAATTCGAACCACGTCGCCGTATCGAATTCCGATGTGTTGGCGGCCAATTCGCAATAATGTTCTCCCGTATTCGGATCCGTCGTTTTCAACGACAGGTTTATTCGGCCCGCTACACCGACGGAAAGGCCCATCGAGCGATACGGCACGCCTATTTCCACTATGTAGCCCGGTGCGTCGGACTTCGGAGCGGTTCCGACTGTAATTCCGTGTATGACGCACTCCGCCCAATCACCCGCCTCTTCGCGGTAAGTCCTTACCGTTCCGCCGGGCAAATGCGATATCTTGTAAGACCCTTTCCTCGAAGCGAGATAGAAACATACCTCCGTGCGCATATCCGAAACATCCGCGCCCATATAGAGGGTCTTTCCATGGCGACACACCCGCATTCGAACGTTGGCATCCCCTTTATGGCCCACGAACAACCCTGGTTCCCCGCTCCATTCACCGGTCCGGAAGCGTCCGTCCGCTTCGATCTTTCGTTTGCACACCACCGGATCTCCGATGATATGTCCGAGTATCATGCAGGCGGCCTGCCTGCCTCCCATGTAATTGCACCCCGACAGTGCGGCGACCGTATTTTCGTCCCACAATGCCAGTGAATTCCATTTTGCCAACTTATCCAACGACACATCGAACGGGCGGGTTATTTTGGTAAAATCCCTGCCTGAGACGCTTCCCACTGCAACCTCCATGGTTGAAAGTTCCCAATCGGCTGTACGTTCGCGTGTGGTTTGGTATGAGAGTAACACTTCGCCCGAAGGTATGGTCATTATGTATGGCGCTCCGGCATATACGGTATCGTGAAGTGGTTCCAGAAGGGCATACTCTCTGAGGGGCGAGTCTCCCGACACGAATTCCCTCCACGGGTCCCCTGCCGGATTGCGCACAATGGAGGGTTTGAACTGCCCGACCCTGTTATCCTCCACCGATACGAGTATCTCCTCCCCGGCCAAACAGGCCACCGGCATACCGTCGCGTTTGCCTGCCCGGAAACATACCCGTTGCGGGTCGCACCACGAAGCTCCCTTGTCGTGCGAGATCAGCACTTTTATGTCCTGCTCGTCGCTTTGGGTAAAGGTGCCCTCGTCGCTGAAATAGATATGTACCTCCCCATTCGGGAGTTCCAGAAACGAAGGCTCCCAACAACCGTCGCCGAACGACTTTCCCGCCCGGTAAACCGTCTGCGGAGGACTCCAATTCTCTCCTCCGTCGAGACTTCTTCGCACTACTATGGAGAATGGATACACACCCTGCTTCTGAGGCCGGTAATTACATGCCGCAAGCATCTCTCCCGAGGAGAGCCGTATCAATTCGGGATTCGATATCCATACCAGGGCATTCTCACCTTCGGGATCCACCCTGAAACTGTGAAAAAGGGTGTCGGGCTCCGACCATTCGAGGCCCCCGTCACGGCTGTAACGGATCACGCAATCTCCGTGACCGTTCTCGTAAACTACAGCGTGGCGCTCCTCACCCAGCCGTCTTAACCGCGGATAATCCCCTATGGTCGATATGCGGCGCAAAGTGCTGTGATCCCAAGCTATTCTGATCCCCTCCACTTTGCGGCAGGAGGAACTCTCCGGGCGCACCCCCGAAGGAGTGCACCCGAAAAGTAGTTGCATCGCAAAGAGTCCCGCCGCGATCAGGCATACGGGCATATTCGCCACGATCCGTCCCATTCCCTGCCTATTTACGCAATATGACAAGTCCGTTGCCCACTTTGCGAAGCGTCCCGCCGGGACGGTTTATCGCCTGGAACTCATTATTCTCGTCACGGACGACGAAAGTGGTCGAGCCGCCGCCGTCGAGGTTCAGGGCGTGATCCGCACCCAGCCTTTTCATACACTCGGCAAGTTCCGTCAGTGTCAGACCCTCGTCGCCTTCTACGGCAACCATATAGAGGGTTTTGTGATCCAGCTGGTTCGTGCCTATCGCCACACGGCGGGCTATGGAGGTGTCCAGACCGAGATTAATGTCCACTCCACCGTTGAGAACCAGCCTGTGGCGTCCGCCTACGGCATTGTAGAGCTTATTCTTGATCGACAGATATTCCTCGTAACCGCCTATCGCAACCATGCCGTCGGTGCGTATCGCAAAGAAACCTCCTTCGGCGGGTTTGTCGAAAGTCTCTTTAAGATACACTCCGTCCTGCAGTACCACACTCTCTGGTTCACCCGTCTTGCCGTCGCCGTTACCGTCGACAAGTTCGAAATAGTCGGCGTTGATCGCTCCCAGCACATATTCGCCCGAGGCTTCGACGGCCATGGCCTGTTCCACCATGGTCTGCTGTCCCCAATCATCGCCATCTTCGGGAACGGGAACTACCGTTCTGACGTGGACCGAAGGATCGGTAATATCCACTTCGAACATGCACAGCTTCAATTCTCGTCCCGGAACGGTCGTGAAATTGACCTCCGACACCTTCACTCCGGAGGAGAGCCACCATGAGCGGTCGCTGTCGATCGAGGCCACGAAATCGGTATAGCCTTCGAGCTTTATCCCGGCCATCGTGTTGCGCGTTTCCGACACGGTGAAGCCGACCGTATATTTGAGGGTCTCGTTTTTGGTGCGTATCTCATATTCGACCGGCGAGGAAAAATCGTTCACCGTCACTCCGCTCACCTGTTTTACTCCTTTGACGAAAACCCCTTCGTTATCGTTATTGGTGACGAACCAAACCTTCATGGCGGTCAGATCCGTCCCCGAAGGCAGAGCCACCGTGTTGGTGATCTGTCTGGTGTGGCCGTCGATGGAGCATTCCACCGCGTCTATGCGGGCGTATGGCTCCGTCGGACTGAAATATATGAAATGGCTCTCCTGTCCGCCCTCTTTCTCCCCGCAGGAGAACAGGCCCGTCAGAGCACAGAGCGCAAGGCTCACAAGCGCCGTTTTTGGCATTATTGAAGTTATCATAGCTTTCTCTGGTTTTTCAATGTTATTTAAGCGCCAAATAACCGCGTATATCGAACTCATAGAGCCACACGTTACCGTCGGTGTCTCTGGCGACGAGGTCGTTGCCGAGCGAAGTGACATGGGTATAGTCATCCCATCCGCTACCCGTTCTGGTCGGACTCGCAAACGTACCCGTCGACGACTGGAATTCGTGTATCCACATATCGCCATTGGTATCTATTCCGATGAGATCGTCGCCATTCACGAACAGGATTTCGTAAATAGTGAAATTGAAGACGGTGGCTCCGGCCGCACCGGTAAGGGCTTGCCAGTCGGACGTCATGCCATAGTATCGCATGGAGTACGATCCTTCGCGTGCGAGGAAGCCCGTGGGATGAGCGTTCCAGATGCTTCGGTCGAATATATTGCAGCCTCCGGTGATGATGGACGAGTATCCGCCGATGTCGTTCACGCTGGTACCGTCCTCCGAGGCGGGCAACACTATCCATGTGTCGAACGGGTTCACGACCTGGAAGGTGTTACCCAGACCCGCCGATATAAGGCGCACATTCGCTTTCGTCCAGTCGGTCTTTATTATCGACTCCGCGCCGAATTTCTGCTGGGCGGGATCCCAACCGTAACGGCGCAGTTTACCGTCCTCGTTCCTGGTGAACAGACACTTGTCGTTGTATACGAAGAACTCCTCGGCATCGGCGATGTTTTCACCGACCAGTGTACGTGGCACCTGACCCGGCGCATAGGAGGCGGATACCTTGTAATAGATAACGCTCAACTCGTCGTTCATCTTCACATCGTCGGTTTTCATGGCCAACGGCAACAGATACTCCTCGTACAGATTCAAATGACCCAACGCGTTAAGTTTAACGTTCATGAGCGGGGTGCGATTCTCTCCCGCGGGTATCACTGCGCTGGTGGCCTCGAGTTCGTAGCTTCCCTCGGGCATGGCGCTGTATGAGGTCTGGTGTTCGACGTTGTAGGCCTCCACCAGATCCATATCGGTCTCGAAGGTGATATTGATGTTCCTGGGGGCTGCCGCTCCCGACCAATACGCACTGTATTGCGTAACCTGCACGGAATCTTCCAACAGGAACACGTTGGTGGTGCGAGGTTGGTCGACCGCCTGTATCAGATATAGGTTTTCGTACTTTTCCCTGTTGGGCAACTCGTAAACCACATCCTTTCCGCATGAACTCGCGAGCATCGCAAAGATCGACACGGCAAAATAATGTATGTTTTTCATTGTCATTTCGTTTTGTGTTAGAGTGTCAATATCCCGGATTTTGGAGCAACGCCGGATCTTTTTCCCTCTCCACCCTCCATATCGGGAAGAGATAGTTGCGCGGAGTTATGAATCGGCGCTCCTCGACAAGTGTGCGCTGGTAGAACGCGGGGTCGGCAAGCGAAGAGCCGGCGTTTATGTTCATCCCGTGTATCGGGCCCGCGTCGGTGTATTCCGCTATTTTCCAACGGCGTACATCGAAGAAACGATGAGCCTCGAAGGCGAGCTCGACGCGGCGTTCCTGCCGGATCAGTTGTCTCATCTCGTCGGAGGAGAGGGCGCCCGTTATCTCGGGTATTCCGCCGCGCACCCTTATCTTGTTGAGATAGGTGTACACATCGGCGTCCACCACGTCCTTCGCTTCGTTCAACGCTTCGGCATAGTTCAGATAGATCTCTCCGAGACGGAACCATACCCACGAGCGATTGCTCAGAACGGGGGTGGCGGAGGCGGTATTCGACCCCTCGTCGGCGTACTTACGCATCAGATAGCCGGTCTTCGAGAGATTGGCGCCCGCCACGCTCGCGCCGTCTTTTCCGGTGTTCCACATCTCCAAAGCGCGCGATTTCCAAACACCGCCACTGAAATTGATGTGAGCGTAGAAGCGGGGTTCCCTGCCGACATACATGTTGCTCGTACCGCTCACATAATTACCCGCGGGATCGTTCTGCGAGACGAAACCCACTTCGGTATAACCCGAAAGCGTATTTACTGCAGGCTCTCCCGCTTCCGAATATTCGACCTGTCCGCGATTATCCATGGCGAATGGCAAGCTACCATCGCTCATGCGGTATGCGTCGACCATTTGCTGGGTGGGAGCATACTGCGACAGGCCGTTTTCGGAGGGGGGATTCACGCACTTTTCGAAATCCAGATTATTTCCCACATTATTGGCATAGATCACCTCGCTGTTCCAATTGGACAGGAACAACTGTTTGTGCGAGTCGACGGGATCGCCGCTCGCGGCCTCGTAAAGGCGGTATTCGGCTCTCGTTCCGGGAAGGCGTCCCTCGCAATAGTCGATGCACTCCTTGGCCGCATCGGCGGCAAGTTGCCAACGCTCTCTGGAATAGTCGGGGAACAATTTTTCGCCTGCCGAGTTCACCAATCCGTTGTAATCGGGATTTCCGTTGTAAAGCGGGCTTGCGGCATACAGAAGCACCCTCGCCTTCAGGGCATATGCCGCCGCCGCGGTGGCGCGTCCGTAGAGGTTCGGTTGCTGGCGGGCGGGAAGCATGGCTATCGCGGAATCGCAATCTTCGACGATGAAATCGACGCACTCCTGGAAAGTGGCGCGTTCGATGGTCGTGAAATCGGTCTCTATACTCAACGAATGGTCGTATTTGGGGATCGGGCCGTACATTCTGACGGCCATGAAGTTGAACAGCGCCCTTAAAAAATACACTTCGCCCGTCCACTCCATCGCCTCCTGGGCCGAAAGAGGGGTCAGATGTATGTTCTCCAGGAACAGATTGCATCTTCTCGTAAAAATGGCGGTGTTGCCCCACACATCGAAGTTGCTGGCCTCGCTTATCGACGAGTTGTTGATAAGGTTCGACCAGGCGACGCCGGAGGTGATCTCCATCTCGTCGGATCCGCCTACGAACGGGTTTTTTTGAACGTTCTCGTGGAAATTCATCTCTATCGGAATACCCGAATAGATGTTGTAGAGCCATCTTTCGGCATAGGCGCGCTCGGCAAACGTCTGCTCGATGGACGTGTTCTCCTCGGGAGCCTTATCCAAAAAGCTGTCGCACGCGGCAACCATGGACCCTACCACGGCCACAACTGCGTAATATATAATTCTTCTCATATCGATTCTTTATTTAGATCTGTTAAAAAGTGATCTCCAAACCGCCGTTGACGGTAGTCTGCTTGGGATAGAAGCCCATGTTGCCGTTATCCATTTCGGGGTCTACTATTTTAAGATTGTCGAACAGTAGCAGGTCGACGCCGTTCACGAACAGACGGCAACCGGCCAGACGGACCTTCGAAACCCAACTGTCGGGTAGCGTGTAGCCTATCTCGACGTTCTTCAGGCGGAAATAGCTCGCATCGCGCATATACATCGTCGACCAGCGATTGTTGTTGAGGTTGGCGCCCGAACTGACGGCGGGATATTTGGCCTTGCTGTTGTCGGCTCCCGGACGCCAGCGGTGGTCGTAGAACTCGCGCTGCACATTGGCTTCGTTGCCCCAGATGAACGGATATACCGTCGGGCCGCCGAAGAAGAAGCTCGAATTGGCCGATCCCGTAAAGTAGAGACTGAGGTCGATCCCCTTATGAGCCAACGTAAAACCGAAACCGTAAGATATCTCCGGCACCTGGGGGTAGCCGCCCAATATTTCGTCGTTCTCATTTACTATACCGTCGCCGTTCACATCCATATACTTTATGTCGCCCGGGCGTACCGGACCGAAGTCCTGCCGGGGAGAGTTGTCGATATCGGCCTGATCCTCGAAAAAGCCGAGTGCAACCAAAGTCCGGCTCAGACCAAGGGAGTGTCCCCTTGCCGACAGATACTCGGGCATACTGGCCGGTTCGTCCCTGTCGACGACAAGAGAGCGGGTGAAGGCGAAATTGCCTCTGAACGAATAGAAGAAGCCGCTGGCGGAGGTATTCCGGGCCTCGACCATGGCCTCGATACCTTTATTTTTGGTGCGCCCTATGTTGGCGTAAGGCAACTGGCTGTTCATAAAGCCCGAAACCTGCGGTATCGACTCTGTGCGTTGCACCAGCAACCCCGTTCGATCTTCCTGGAACGCGTCTACATTCAATAATAATCGTTCGTTGAAAAAACCGAGTTCGAGACCGATGTCATATTTCGTGGCCTCTTCCCACGTTATGGCGTCGGCTCCTCCGATACGCCCTTCGGTGTATCCCATCGTCGGGGTCATGCCCGATCCCATAAGGAAACCTCCTGCCGCACCGTTGGTGGAGAGATATGCGAAACGGTCGGAACCGGTGCGGTCGTTACCTACCTTACCCATCGAACCCCTTATCTTGAAGGTGCTCACCGCGTTTACTTTCCAGAATTTCTCGCGGGCTATGTTCCATCCGAGCGCCACTCCGGGGAAAAATCCGAACCGGCGGCCGGGCGCGAAGTTCTCCGAACCGTTGTAACCGAAACTGAATTCGGCGATATAACGCGAACCGTAGTCGTAAACGGCGCGTCCCGAAATACCCATCACTCTCGACGGAAGCGCATTCGTCCCATTGCTTGCGAGCAGATGTATGCTCTCTCCCATGTTGAACATGGCCATACCCGAAACGTTGTGATCGCCGAACGAACGGTGGTAATTCATCTGACTGAACAGGCGCAGTGCACGCGAGTTATCGGCGTAGGTGGTGTATATTTCGGGAGCCTTCTCGAACCACGTCTGGTAATTCGCTTCGCCCAGATGGTTAAGGCCATGGTACTGCTTGCTGGTCACCCCTTTCAGGCGGCTGTTGGTACCCGAAACGTACTGGTCGAACGAGAATGTGTTGAGCCACGTAAGCCCCGGAGTGATCAAAGAGCCGAGATCCCAGCGCAGAGAGAACGTTCCCTGCATGTTGTTGGTCAGCTCGGTGGTGTAGCCTCCGTGCGTGGCCTGCATGTAGGGGTTGGTGGCGTTGTTGAATATCGACGCGGAGAATGTCCCGTCGGGATTGTACATCGGTATTTTGTTGGGCGCGTAATCGAACGCGGCTCCGAATATGACATTGGTAGCATAACCGGGATGCTTCTGCTCTTTACTGATAATACCCAGACCTATCTCCGCCACCAGATTGGGCGCGAGTTGGATATCGATGTTCGAGCGCAGGTTATAGCGGTGCATCCTCACGTCGGTGTTGTACTCGAACTGGGGATCGCGTTTGAAGAGTCCGTCCTGCATGGTGTATCCCAAATTGACGAAATAGCGTATCTTTTCCGTCCCCCCCCCTTATACTGAGGTTGTTTATGGTCATAAAGGTTTTCCTGTCCAATATCTCGTCTATCCAGTCGATGCTCGGATAGTTGTACGGATCGGAGCCGTCGTAATACCTGAGTATCTCCTCCGGAGTGTAGGTCGGCGAGAGTCCGTCGTTCATTCGGGCTTCGTTCCAAAGTTCGGCATACTGCCCCGAATTGATGAAGTCGGGCGTGCGTACCGCGGTAAGACCGGCGAATTCCGAGCGCAGGGTTATCTCGGGAGCCCCCACCACACCTTTTTTTGTGGTGATTATTATCACACCGTTGGCGCCGCGAATACCATATACAGCGGTCGCCGTGGCATCCTTCAGGAAGGTGATCGTCTCGATCTCCGGCGCGTTCAGAGTATTCAGGTCACGTTCGATCCCGTCTACGATCACGATCGGGGAGTTGTCGCCCCATGTGCTCATACCTCTGATGTAGAGCATCGCCGCGTCCTTACCCGGTTCGCCGCTGTTCTGACGGCTTATCAATCCCGGTACCTTACCCACCAGAGCCTGCGAAATGGAGGGCGCCGGAAGACTCGTCACGTCGTTCATGTTCACGGTGGAGATGGCGCCGACGACACTCACCTTCTTCTGCACGCCGTAGCCCACCACCACGACGTCTTCGAGAGTTTCCATGTCGGGTTGCATCGTAATGGTCATATTATCGCCTATTTGGGAAACAGGCACCTCCTGCGTAACATAACCGATGAAAGAGTAGACGAGAGTCTCACCCGCAGCTCCGGAGATAAGGTAATTGCCTTCGAAGTTCGTGATGGTCGCCTTGTAAGTGTCGTTTTTGACGGAAACGGTGACTCCGATCAGAGGGTTTCCGCTCTCGTCGATCACCTTGCCGGTGATCTGTCTTTCGGCAGGGGCATTGTTCTGAGCGACCGCCATCGTGGTCGTCAGACCGAAAAGTAGCAACGGCAACAAATACCCGAAATCCTTTGTCTTCTTTAAAAAATGTCGAATTCTCATGGTAATAGTTTTTGCTTCATTGTGTTAGTGTATTTAGTTTAGGGTTAGAAAGGACAAAGCAACGTACTATACCGGATGCGCGTTACGTTTAGTTCTGGGTCGGCAGGGTGTAGTAGTGTTGTTTTCCGAATGTAAAATTACTCCCACACGGTTCGGAATAATAAAACTATCTGTTCATTTATGAAACGAGCTATTCATTTGAATTATTTTCGCCCTGTAACGATATTTTTTTAGTAACAATTGCCTACTTTTGAACAAACTCACATACACTACCGACCCTATTTATAATACGAATGCTACTGTCGTGTTTCAAAAATAAAAATATTGCGGCTGTTTGCGCCGCATGTCTGATCCTCTGTACCGCCCATGGCGCAGCGGACAAATCGTACCATTTCAAACACATCAAGGTCGAGGACGGACTGGCCCACAACAGCGTCATGGCCATACTTCAGGACAACAAAGGCTTCATGTGGTTCGGCACGAAAGGCGGCCTGAACCGTTGGGACGGCTACAGGTTCAAAACATTCGCCCACGATCCGTCGGCCCCCGGGAACCACGATTTGAATTTGGTACGTGTGCTCTATCAGGACTCCCGGGACAATATCTGGGTGGGTACCGACACGGGATTATATCTCTACGATATGCGCACGGAGGCTTTCCGCCGCTTTTCGCAGGTTACGGCGGACGGCGTCGGTGTGACCCGGTATGTGAACTGTATCACGGAGGACAGAGAGGGCAATCTGTGGATAGGGGTACAGTGGGAGGGGCTTTTCAGGTACGATCCCGTCCGGGATGAACTTTCGCTGACAGCCTATGTCGACGGCTCTCCCAAAGGGCTCAGCAGCAACGGGGTGATGAACGTATGGATCGACAGCGACGATATCGTATGGATAGGCACCATCGCCGGAGGACTTAACGCATACGATCCCGCGGACGGCTCCATACGGTTCTTCAACCTTTCATACCCCGGCAAGCGCAACGATGTCACCACGATAATCGAAGAGAGCCCCTCTTCGCTCCTTTTGGGAACTTCGGACAACGGAGTGTTGCGTTTCGACAAGCAGGCGGGCACCCTCTCTCCGTACCTCAACAACAAAGAGGGAACGATGTATGTTCGCGCAATGATTAAGACCGATAACGAGAGCTTTTGGATAGGTACCGAATCGGGACTCTATGTTCATAACATACCGACTGGAAAGAGCGAAAACATGCGGCTCGATTATTCCGATATATATTCGCTTTCGGCCAACGCCATATACGCCATTTGCCAGGATCGCGACAAAGGGATATGGATCGGCACATATTTCGGAGGTGTGAACTACCTGTCGCCGGACCACAGCCACTTCGATAAATACTATCCGACCGGACAGCCCGACGCACTCAGCGGGAACGCCGTCCGGGAGTTCCAACAAGATGCAAAAGGCAATCTCTGGATCGGCACCGAAGACAACGGCCTGAACTATTTCGATCCGGGAACCGGACTGTTCCGCAACTACACCCCGTCCGACAGCGCTCTGTCGAGCAACAATATCCACGGCCTGTTCATAGACGGGGACAGACTGCTGGTCGGCTATTTCATGCACGGCCTGGATATCGTGGATCTGAAAAAATTCACCGTTCGCAATCACAGCGCCACATACACACCGGACGGTCTCGGAGATAACAGCGTCTTCTCGATACGGAAAAGGAGCGAGGGGACTTACTGGATCGGAACGTTGTCGGGACTCTACATCTTCGACATCGGGAAGGAGACCTTCACACGGGTATACGAAGTGGGAGCGAACACCTCCTTTTTCGACATAATGGAGGACAGCCGCGGATTGATATGGTTCTGCACGGAGATCGGACTGTTTCGATACAACCCGCGTTTGGAACAGTGGGTGCATTACGAGAACGACCCGGAGGACCCCTCGGCCCTGTGCAACAACGCCACGATATGTGCGACCGAAGACTCCAAAGGCAATGTGTGGGTGGCCACCGGAGGCGGAGTGTGCATGTACGACCGTTCGACAGACCGGTTCAAGACATACACGACCGCGGACGGTCTCTCCAACAACGTCGTTCACAAAGTACTCGAAGACGCCGCGGGCAGATTGTGGATAAGCACCAACAACGGCCTGTCGGTGCTGAACCCGGAGACGGAAAAATTCACCGTCTTTACACACAACAACGGCCTTTTGAGCAATCAGTTCAATTACAAATCGGGGATCAGGACATCCGACAACAAGCTCTATTTCGGCTCGATACAGGGTTTCATCGGGATCGATCCCATACGGTCTTTCGAAGCCTCGCATCCCCACGAGGTGGTCATTACCCGTTTCGATCTGTTCAACAGGGAGGTGTCGCCTTCCGACGAGGATTCTCCGCTCGAGGGTTCCGTCGTATACGGCTCGCCCGTCGAGCTCCACCGCCGCCAGTCGAGTTTCGGCTTCGAATTCAGCGCGCTCAACTATAACGCCTCCGAAATGACCCGGTACGCCTACATGATGGAGGGATTGGAGGAGGATTGGAATTACATTTCGCACAACCAACGCGTCAGCTATTCGAACGTCCCTTCCGGCAGATACGTTTTCAAGGTACGGGCGGCCGGCAGCGACGGGACATGGAACGATAACGTCGCCGGATTGCCGATACGAATAAAACCTCCGTTGGTGGCATCTACGGCAGGGATCATGGTGGAGATATTTCTCGGGTTGTGCCTGATATTCTTCGCTTTCGTTTTCTACCGGCGGCGCGTCCGGGAAAAGCACCGGCGCATGGTGGCGGATATGCGCGCCGCCGAGGATATTGCTCTTCACAAGGCCAAAATCTCGTTTTTCACAAGCATCACCCATGAGATACGCACCCCTTTGTCGCTTATTAAGGCTCCCTACGAGCAGATAGTCAAAACCGGAATGGAGAACCCCGAAGTCGAGGAAAATCTCGAAATAATGGGAAGCAACATAAACCGGCTGTTGAACCTGACCAACGAATTGCTCGATTTCTCGAAGGTCAACAAAGACGGTTTCAAACTGCATCCTAAGATCACCGACGTGGGCGCGTTGCTCGACCGCTCCCTCGCGGGATTTCGTCTGGTGCTCCGCGATAGAAAGATCGTACCCGACGTTTCACTGCCCTATACGCCTATCATCACCCGTGTCGATCCCGAGATTCTTGTCAAGATATTCACCAACCTTCTGGGTAACGCCTCGAAGTTTGCCGCGGAGCGCATCTCGATAACTCTCCAGGACGATACTCCCCGCGCGGGTATGTTCCGTTTGAGCATATCGAACGACGGCCCCCTGATTAGTCCCGCCAATAGGGATAACGTTTTCAAGGCTTTTTTTCAGGAACGCAACGACCAGATGAACGTGGGAACCGGACTGGGGCTTCCGTTAGTCAAGCAATTGGTGGAGTTGCACTCGGGACGGATATACATAGACGCCGGAGCGGACGACGAGAACCGTTTCGTGGTCGAAATACCTAAAAAAGATGAAACCGTAGAGTCTCCGTCCGGAGAAACGAAAAGCGACCCGGCGGCGCGGGCTCACAGATCCGATGAAACTCAGCCGGATCACAGGGTGAACGTGATCGTTGCCGAGGACGAAAGTTCGATGAGGGATTTCCTCTGTAAGGCTCTGTCGAAGTGGTACAACGTGACGGGATGCGTCGACGGGAAAGAGGCTTTGGCCGCACTCGCCGAGAAGTCGGCGGACATTGTCGTCACCGATTTTGTAATGCCCGGGATGGACGGACTGGAGCTTTGCCGCACCATTAAAACGGAGATGGCCTACAGCCATATTCCCGTGATAATGCTCACGGCCAAAACCGACCTGGATTCCCGCATAGAGGGGCTCAAGGTGGGGGTCGACGCTTATATCGACAAACCGTTCTCGGTGGAACACATACACATCTGCGTCGAAAAACTGCTCTCGACGATAGACAATCTCAGAGAGAAATTCCGCAACGACCCCGATACACCGGCAGGGAGCATCGCCACCAACGAGACCGAGGAGACATTTATCGGCAAAATGAACAGTATAGTAATGGAACATATCCACGAGGAGGATTTTTCCATAGATCAGATGGCGGAGATAATGAATATCAGTCGCTCGAATCTGTACCGCAAAATAAAAGGCATATCGCATCTGGCCCCGAACGAATTCATCCGTCTGTGTCGTCTCAAACGAGCGGCAGAACTCTTTAATGAAGGCCATTACCGCATTAATGAAATATGCTATTTGGTCGGGTTCAATTCTCCGTCGTATTTTACCAAATGTTTCCAGAAACAGTTCGGCATATCGCCCAAGGAGTACATACAACGCAAAAAATAACCGATCTCTTGCATAATTAGGCCGGTTCGTGTTATGATATTACTATTAGAGGTTGTTTGAATTTTCCAGCCGAAGCTATTTTTCAGCTTTTTTTGTTCCGTTTTTTGTCCGGAACGAGGCGCATAGGGGTTCCTATGTAACGAGTTTCGGGTGAAAAACGGGGCGAAAAGAGAGAAAAAGAGCAAGAGCGGGAAATTTCAAACAACCTCTTATAGAGCCGACCTTTGAACCACCTTGCCAAATAACTCCAACCCTGAACTCGGCAGACAAAAAGGAGTCTTCAACATCGACCGCAACACGATATATTCCAAATTCGACATCGAGGGGAGTACGTTCGGCGGATACGAAATAATTCGACGCGAGGGAGACATCTGTTACGCGCAGGGTGCGCTTTATGACGGCAACACCCTCATCGACACATGGTCGGCGACAATGCGTAAAGTAGAAGATTAATACTCCTTGTTATCCCGATTTGCCCCGCGAAATGGCTGTCATGGGAGATCACGATCAGCGTACCGCGATAGTTTTGCACAACGTCGGTGAGGACAGCGAGGCTCGACAGGTCGAGGTTGTTAGTCGGCTCATCGAGGATCAGCATATCGGGGATGTGATTCGAGAGCATCAGGCAGCACAGATAGAGCCGCATACGCTCGCCGCCGGAGAGGGTGAGGCAGTTTTTGTCCCACGTCGCGGCGGGGAACAGGGCGCGGTTGAGACGGGTTTTCACCTCGTGGTCCGCGAGGTTTTCGAGGTTGTGTTCGCGGGCGAGTTCGAGGATGGTTGTGTCGCGGCACACCGCGCCGTATTGCTGGTCGAGATAGAGATAGCTGAAGTTTTCGGCGCGATGGATGGTGCCGACGGTGGGCGCGAGTTCGCCAGTGAGCAGCCGCACGAGCGTCGTTTTGCCGCTTCCGTTGTCGCCCTTCAGATGGATGCGTTCGCCGCTGCGGATTTCGAGGTCGAGAGGTTCGAGCCACAGCATTTTGTCGGAGATGTACCCGAAATTAATTCCGGTCGCCGAGACTAACATTTTGCCATTGTGTAGCCGGGCATCGTCGAAGTCGATCCGCAGGTCGGCGGTGCGGCTCTGACGGGAGCGCAGTTCGGAGAGGCGGGCGTGGCTGTCGGCTATGATGCCGGAGTGTTTTTCGGTGAGTTTCGCCCCTGTGTTTTCGCCCTTGTCGTGGCGGGCGTTGAGGATGATGCGAGGGGTTCCGGTGGTGGTTTTCCCGGCGCGGGCCACGCGACGTTCCTGCCGTTCGCGCACCTCCTGCGCACGACGGCGAGCCTGTTTCAAGGTGGTCTCTTCGGCGCTGATCCGATCTGCGAGCGCTCCCTCTTCGAGCGCTTTTTGCTCGCGGTAGAAATCGTAACTCCCTCCATATAAACGCAGACCTTTCCCTGACAGTTCATAAGTCGTGTCGAGCCGACGCAACAACGCAATGTCGTGGCTGACAACCAAAACCGTCGCACGGGTGGCCTCCACCCAGTCGTAAAGTTTCGCCCGTGTCGTCGCATCGAGGTGATTGGTCGGCTCGTCGAGTAAAACGACTTCCGGGGAGTGGATCGTCAGCCCGGCGAGATAAACCTTTGTGCGCTCGCCACCGCTCAGCCGGTCGAGCGGAGTATCGAGATCTGCCGCCGTCAGCCCCCAATGATCGAGCGCGGCGCGACACCGCGACTCCACCTCCCAATCGTCGGCCAGCGCATCGAAATGCGCCGGTTCGGTACTGCCGCCAAGGACGGATTTCAGTGCCGCGAGTTTCTCGGCGACACTCAGCGCCTGCGCCACGTTCGTGCCTGTTGCGCCGATCTGCTGTGGGATGTAATATGGTCGTGCCGAACAATGGATCGTTCCGGCGGCAGGCTCCAATTCGCCTGTGAGAAGTCGCAACAGTGTCGATTTTCCACCGCCGTTATTACCCACAACGGCTACTTTCCGTCCCGCCGGGACAGATAAATTTATATCTTCGAATAGTGTTTGCCGATTTGCGTGGCGATACGCCACGCCGCTCACGATAATACTCATAATGAAACAATTAACAGCGACCTTTTATAAAGGCCGATTAAACCGAAATAAATTCAGAAGTGCTTGATCCCGGCTTAATAAAGCCGCCTGTTAACCGTTAATTCTCATCGGAGTGTGTTTAGATTAAGATAGTAATTTGCCGCCAAAATGTTATCTTTGACGATCAACTTTTATAATATGGAAAAGCATCAATGCGCCGAGTGTCCGATCCGGGCGAAGCACGACAAGAACCCGAAGTCGCTCATCGGGCGGTTCTGGAGGTGGCACATCGGTTTCTGCCCCGGCTGGAACAAGTATTTCGCCTCGCTCGACGACGAGCAGCGGGAGGCGTTGCGGCAGAAGTATGATCTGAAACGATAACCGGCCATGAACAGCAACGAAAGGGTTTACAGGATGTCGTTCGCAAGCGTCTATCCCCTCTATGTGGCGAAGGCCCAGCGCAAGGGGCGCACGCGGGCCGAGGTGGACGAGATCATACGTTGGCTGACGGGTTTCGACGATGCTGAACTTGCCCGGCATATTGCCGATGGAACCGACTTCGAAGCGTTTTTCGCCGCCGCCCGCATCAACTCCGTAGCCGAGCGGATCACCGGCACAATCTGCGGCCACCGCGTCGAGGAGATCGAAGACCCCGTGATGCGCCATGTGCGACAGCTCGACAAACTTATCGACGAACTCGCCAAAGGCCGTCCGATGGAGAAAATCCCACGAGACAACTAAAGTGGCATGAAACAGCATATACTTAAAGATATCCGCCAGGCGTCGCGGGATAATGCCGCCGGAAGTGCGAGCGGAAGCGATGAATAACTAAATGACCTCATAGATAAGAATATGGAAATCAGATCACTTGCCCACACTTCGTTCGAGGCGCTGGCCGAGGCTTTCGGGGCGGCGTTTGCCACTTACGAGGTTCAGATATCGCCAGACGAACTGCGAACAATGCTCCGCCGACGCGGATTCGATCCGGGGCTGTCGTTTGCTGCTTTCGATGAAAGCGGGCGAATTGCGGGGTTCACTTTGAACGGTATAGGGACTTTTAGCAGTGTACCGACTGCCTACGACACCGGAACAGGGACTCTGCCGGGGTACCGGGGCCGGGGGCTCGCCACGCAGATATTCGAGGCTTCGCTTCCGCATCTGCGGGCGGCGGGGATCGAGCAGTATCTGTTGGAGGCGCTACAACACAACACGGCGGCGGTGTCGGTCTACCGAAAGTTGGGTTTCGAGGTTTCGAGGGAGTTCAACTATTTCCGCTCGGCGGGTCGGAATGCCGACTGCGGATTTTGCCACGCGGAACGCCGTGATTGGATTCGGCAGGTGGAACTGTTGTCGTTACGCGAAACGGCCCCGGAGTTTTGGGACTTCACTCCGTCGTGGCAGAATAGTTTCGAGGCCATCGAACGCGCTCCCGAAGATTTTATAACCCTCGGTGCATTCGACGACTACCCCGACGCATCCGGCATCCAGTCTGGCGACCGGCTCGTCGGCTATGTGATTTTCGAACCTGCGGCGGGCGAAATCACCCAGATCGCGGTTGCGAAAAGCCACCGGCAACGGGGCATCGGCTCGGCGTTGCTCAGTGAGGTGTGGCGAATGAACCGCGCCCCCGGCATAAAGTGCATCAACACCGAAGTTGGCCGCGACGGGGCTATTGGCGGTTTCCTGCAGGCCCGCAACATTCCCCTCGCCGGGAAACAATTCGAGATGATAAAACGACTATGACGACCGAGCCGAAATTCTTCGCAACGCGGGCCGAGTGGCACGAGTGGCTGGTTGCGAACTTCGAGACAGCCAAGGAGGTTTGGTTCGTGTTTCCCAACAAGTGTTCGGGAAAGACGGGCATCCTCTACGACGATGCCGTCGAGGAGGCGCGGATTTCGGCGGAAGAGCTCGAAAAGCGTTTAAGGAATTTTATCGCCAAAACGCGAGTCGGGAAAATGGTCGCCGGATACGGCGGCACCGACAAATATTATTGAAAGGTATGATAGACATTTCTAAAATTCAACGCTTTGTGGCCCGACGCCGGGTGGCGTTCATAGCCTCGGTGGACGGGGCGGGGTATCCGAACCTGAAAGCGATGTTGCCGCCGCGAAAGACGGAGGGGTTGCGGACATTTTATTTCAGCACCAACACCTCGTCGATGCGCGTGGCGCAATACCGCGGGAACCCGAAGGGGTGCATCTACTTCTACCGGAAAGTGCCGTTCAAATATCAGGGCGTGATGCTAATCGGAACGATGGAGGTTCTCGAAGACGAGGCGACGAAGCGGGCGATGTGGAGAGCGGGAGACAAGATTTATTATCCGGGCGGCGTAACCGATCCCGACTATTGCGTCCTGAAATTCACTGCCACAAGCGGCAGATATTACTGTAACCTGAAAACCGAAAGTTTTGAAATCGAATAGAATATGACAACGAAAGAAATTATAGCAAGGATCAAAAACATGGCGTGGAACCGGATAACTTTGGAGAGCGACATACTCGACCGACAAAAAAAGCCATCGTTATGATGGCTTTTTTGTTGGTCGGGGTGAAAGGATTCGAACCTTCGACCTCCAACTCCCGAAGCTGGCGCGCTAACCGGACTGTGCTACACCCCGAACATTCTTTCGAATGAGAGCGCAAAGATAGTACAAGACGATCGAAAACGCAAATTTATTTTGCAAACAAAAAAATCGCAATTCGTAACTCGTAATTTGTAATTTATTTTTACCTTTGCCCTCTCATTCCGGGAAGCCCAGGTGGCGGAACTGGTAGACGCGCTCGTTTCAGGGGCGAGTTTTCGTAAGGAAGTGCAGGTTCGATTCCTGTCCTGGGCACAGAGTAAAAGAGGGAGCTGTTATGCGGTTCCCTTTTTTCATGTCGGGTGCGAAAGTCGAATTATTTCCTTGTCGTCGACGGCGAGCGACGACACTGGTCAGGGCAACAATGTCTCGCTCGACGCCTCCCGCACGGGAATACTTCGCGTCGAGATTTACCGTTATCGTTAAGGAGGATCAGAACGGATAACCTATGGCGAGGTGGTATCCGAGACCGTCTTTGAATCGGGGGATGTTGTAATATCCGGGGCGTGAGGTTTCGTATGGCAGGTGGATGCCCACTCCGAGGTCGAAACGAACGACAAGGAACGATAGGTCGTAGCGAACCCCGACTCCCGTGCCCGTCGCCACCTGGTCGAAAAAGCGACCGCTGCCTATCTTTCCGCCCGGACGCAACGGGTCGTCCTTCAGGAGCCAGATATTGCCCGCGTCGAAGAATACCGCGCCGTTAAGGCCGCCCGCTATCCTGAAGCGGAATTCGGCGTTCATTTCGAGTTTCATGTCGCCCGTCTGGTCGAAATAGGCGTAGCTGCCCGTCTGGGCCGAGCGGTAGCTGCCGGGCCCTATCGAACGGACGGTGAAGGCGCGTATCGAGTTGGCGCCGCCTATGTAGAACTGCTCGGTGTAGGGCATCACGCGCGAGTTTCCGTAAGCGTGTCCCGCTCCGGCAAAAGCCCTGAAAGCGAATGTTCCCACACGACCCAATCGTTTGTAGAGGCGCACCTCGGCGGTCTCCTTGAAGAATTGCGAGAAGGGATCGCCGAAGAGTGTTTTCGCCCCTTCGCCCTTCGGTGCGCCGGTGAGCGCGTAAATTCCCGCCCACACGTTGCCCGCCGACATCAGCGTCGCCTGCACCATGATCCGGTCGCCGCGCCCTCGTCCGAAACGTTTATCGTATGAATAGGTATAGGACGCCGACGGGATGAACTGGTCTTTGAAACTCTGCATTATCACGGGATTTTCGTTCATCGCCTGGTCGAACTCCTCGGTCGTTCGTAGCAGTTTGTTGTAGACCATCTTCAGAGGGGTGAAGCTGTGCGTTACCGTCGACGAGGTGCGGAAATCGTAGGTATTGGTCATGTTGAACGACAGCATCCGGAAGAATTTCGGCCGGTTCAGAAGGTTTCCCCCGAGGCTGTAAGAGGTCTTGCCGCCACGGGGCAGTTTACGTCCCATGAAACCCGGAACGACCATTCGCGGAATAACGAGCGAGGCGTTAAGGCCTATCTCGTAGGAGTTGACGGCGGTGGAGTTGGCCGCCTGCGAAGTATTCCCGGTCTGCCATTCGTAGGAGCCTACGAGATTGAGTGAGAGAAGCTCGCCACCCTTGAATATATTGCCGTGGCCTATGCTCAGATTGATGGCCGGGCCTATGAAACTACTCGATTTGTACGCCAGATCGGCTTCGCCCACCATCTCCATCGGGGTATTCATCGCGGCGGTGAAGGTCATGTCGAGCGGATCGCCGGGCCGGAGCGAGTCGAGCGGCGGGGTCTCCAGATTGACGTACCGGAACACCCCTATCCGGGTGAGGTTGTCGAGCATACGGTTTATGTCGCCCAAACGCGCCACATCCCCGCTGTTCAGGGTCATGGCACGGCGGATAACACTTTCGCGCAGTTTGAGGGGCTGCTGGTACCACACTTTCTTTCCCCTTATTTCTATCGAATCGGCGCGTCCGCGTCCGCTGTCGTTGAAAATACGCAGGGAAACGTCGCCCACATTGTACGGAACGAGGGCGGCGGGAGGAGCGGAGCGCGAAACGTTCATGTGCAGATCCACCCCGTAAGGTACGCGGGTGGTGTCGGCAAGATATTCGATATATTCGGGACGGAACCAATAGTAGCCTTTACCGCGAAGTTCACGGGCGATGCGCACCTGTTCGCGGGCGAGGGTGTCGATATTGTATTGCAGGCCCGGAGAGACTTGCGAGGAGGCGGTTATCTCCGCTATCTCGCGCGTGACGGGCAGGGTGTCGGTCACGACGGGGAAACGCACCGTGGAGAAGAACCAGGGCCGTGCCACCTCCACCGTGTATCCGATCTTAGCCTTCTTGGGATTGCGCCGCGGGAAAAGTTCATATCCGGCCTGCGAACCGAAATAACCGTGGTTGTCGAGAATGTCGCGCACCATCCCCACCCGGGCTGTGGGCTGAACGTCGCGTTCCATCACCACGGGCTGTTTCGCGAAAGTGCGGTAGAGCCACGCCCGGAAACCCTTTTTCTTGTCGGTATAGAGCGAGTTCCATGCCCACAGGCCGATAGGCAACGGGGTTCGCACCCAGGGACTTACCAAAGGGTTGTTGGGCTTGACGTTGAGTGGGGCGCGCACGGCCGAGACTACGCTGCCCGGTACTTTTTCGCCCTCCACGACGCTCTCGATCTTCTCTTTCTTCACACCCGTATAGAGGGTCTGGTCGGCCGTGAGCCGCCGGGTCGTCGAGCACGACGAAGCGAGGGCCGCAAAACCGGCTACAAGCAATATGACTCTACTCTTTCTCACTTTCGACACTGTTTTTTTCACTTTCGATAACCGGAGGTAGTTGCCGCGTGTTGTTGATTCTCAGCGAATCGCTCCGCACGGCGTTCCTGTTCCTCCGGGGCCCGGTCCGGCGGAAAATATCGCGCAGGCGGTTCATCTTCTTTCTTATCATAAAGCCGCCGCCTGTTTCCGTCACCTCGCCTTCGAGGATGCTCTCGCGCGTGTTGTAGCGATAGAGTTTCAGGAACATATTGTCGCGCCGGGTTAGGCGGTATTCCAGCGAGACGTCCTCGAGCAGGTTGTCGGCAAACCCCTCCGACGCTCCCGCTCCGTCGCTCACCTTACCGCCGATCGATATCTTGACGCGGTCGGAGAACAGCGACTTCGAAACGCTGTACGAATAGTCGGTGTAGGTTCCGCCCGAGGAGACGTCGTGGGTGTTTATGCCCATCGAGATATCGACCCCTTTGAGGTTGTTTCTGGCCCACTGGTTAACCTCCTTCGATATGAAGTCGTTGAGTTGGTTGCGGGCGTTGAACGCGGTTCCTTTCGACGAAACGCCCGGCCCCGTGTACTGATTATAGATAAGCAGGGAGAGAGCCTGCTGCATTCGTCCCTCATTCGACATCGCCATAAGCTGATCCTGGATCATCAGATCGCCCGGCGCCGCCACGTCGAAGGTCATGTCGATGCCCGAAAGAGAGCCCGAAACGGCGACGGTGATCTCGAATTCGACCTCGCGCTCGTCGCCTCCGTCGTAATTTAGCCTGACATCCATCGCCTGTGTGGCGGTGACGTGGAACTGGGGACTTGCGACGGGGCCCGCCCACTCGACATAGCTGCCGTCGGCGACCGCGAATATTTTCTGCGGAATGACCGGCGGCTTGTAGTAGAGCACACCGCCGCTCAGCGTGTAGCGTCCCGACATGCGGGTATCGCCCTGAGTGTTCATCGACAGCGACAGATCGCCGCCACCGACGAGTTCCACGCGGTTCTCGTTCAACTCGTCGAGGCTGACGGTAGCTTTAAGCCCCTCGCCGATGTTCACACCTATCAGCATGTCGACCCCGACGCGGCCCAAAGGAGGAAGCGGGATCTCGTCCTCTTCCGAGAGAGAGTCGGCGAAAGAGACGAACTGCACTATGTGTTGCTTCTCGTCGCGCACCTCCTGTCCGCCGCCGCGAAGAATGTAGACTATGTCGGTATCTCCCGAGAGGTCGACGTCGCCTCTGACACTGATGGCGTTCAAAGCGCCGCGGGCCGTGATATTAGCGTCGAGCGAACCCGTGCCATAGAGCTGTGAACCGCCCACGTGGCGCGAGTTCACGAACTGGAATCCTCTCGTCCTGACCGAAAGGTCGGCCGTCGGGGCCGCCAGGTTCGCGATACCCAGCACCCCGTTGATGGCAAGACGCCGTTCGTTGGGGGCGACCAAACCGAAGTTATTGAAGGTAACTCGATTGTCGGCAATGGTAACGCGTTCGGGCGAGATGCCGAAGGTGGTGCCGATCATGAGTATTTCGGCCTTCGCGCCGGTGAAGCCCAGATCGCCTTCGAGGGTCGGGTGCGACGGGTCGCCCGAGATACGCACCTTGCCGTCGAGATCGCCCGTCAGATCGGCTGTCCCGGCGGGCAGAAAACCTTCGACTATCGCAAGCGGCACGCCGGGAATATCGACGTTGAAGTCGATCGCTCCCGCGGAGTAGGTACCTTTGGCGGTGAGGGCCACACGTTTGTCGAGTTGCACCGAGGTATTGAGCAGCATACGTCCCGAATCGCCGGAAATGAAACCCACATTGGCGTCTATGTCGGCAACGCGGCGCGACTGATACTTGAAGTCTTTCGCGCCGACGGTGCCCCTGACTCCGATGATATTGCCATACCGCTCGCCCGAGTGAAAGCCGAAGGTGATGTCCGACGAGAGCAGGCCGCCTACGGGAGGAGCGGTCGGGAAAAGGTCGAGCATACTTTCTATGTCGAGTCCTCCGGCTTCGAGGCGTAGCGCCCCGTCCGGAATTCCAGGCAACGACGCCGACGTGAGCGCGATATGGCGTTCCGGAGTGGTCAAATGCAGATCGGCGCGCAGGGTTCCGTCGAGACCGTACTCCACCCAATTGCCCGAACCCGGGGCGGAGGCATGGAATGTGTCGCCCTCGGCGCCGACCACCCACTGTTCGTAACCCAACACGGGGTTCGGCATAAATTCGGCGCGAATGGTGCTGTCCTGGCGAAGCGATGCCCGTATCCCGAAATCGAAACCGGTGGCGCCCTCGAGGTTTCGCTGTAATATATTGGCGGTCAAGGCTCTGCCGCTCGCACTTCCCGACACGCTGATAAGCCCGAGATCGGCCATGGCGCCGGGACGATTCGCAAGCCGGAGTTCATAATCCAACAGGTTGCCGTTGCGCACGGCGTGCAGAGCGAGGGTGTCTGCTTCGAGACCGGCGGCGGTAATCTCCGTCGCCAGGGCGTTTACATGGAACGGTTTACCCTCTTCGGTCGAAAGGTCGGCCGAGACGTTGCGGAAATCGAGCCCCTTCAGGCGTGCGAACTCGTGCAGGAAGTTTCCCCGGCCCGCCTTCGCCCTGAGCGTCATCGCGGGGAACGCACTTTGGAGGCTGTCGGGACTGAAATGGAGTTCGGCCAACTGCCTTTGCACTTCGCTTCCCGTCTTCGAGGCGCTGCGGATAAGCGAATCTATCGGCAGGGGCGAGGAGACATCGACGGCAAGGTCGCCCGAACGAAGATTGGCCCGCATACCCGCCATCGAAGCCGAAGCGTGCAACGTGGTGGAGGCGATGCTGTGGCGCGCTCCGTCGAAACGCACCACGGTCGAGTCGATCTGTGCGTCCACCAGATAGCTCATCGGAACAGGACGGTGCGAGGGGTCTGCAAGGGAATCGCGCGCCAGAAGGGCGTCGAGCGATATATCGGTGACGAGAAGGTCGCTCAGGCTCTTAACATGTGCCGCGATATCGCCCTTGTCGGCGGTAATGTGGGCTGTGATATGCCCCAGATCGGTATTTTTATAGTCGAGCCGGTCGAGAGCAACATCGGCCTCGGCTTGCAGTGCAGTCGGATCGAAACCTTGCCCGCTGGCGGTCACGGAACCGGCCACAACTCCGAGGGAGTCGCGCGGCAGAAATCTGTCGAGCGGGAAATCGACAATGCGCAAGTCGGCTTCGTAAGTTTGCACGCCGGGAGCAAACCGCCCTTTCCCTTCGATCCGTCCCGTGTCGGCGCGGAGCGTGAAATCGGCGACATTGTAGCTTTCGGGCGTGAAATCGGCCCTCGCGTGAAGGGTCATGCCGCGAGGAATGGCGAGACGGTGCCTCAGGGCGGTGTCGGCCACGAAGCTCCTCGCGAAATCGAGGTCGAGGAGTTCGCCGTCGAGGGTCACGTTGCCCGAAAGTGCGGCGGGCTCCATAAGCGAACGCAGAGTGCCGCTGGCCTTCAGCGAGACGTTCGGGGCGAGCGCCGCCGACAGATCGTCGAGAGTCAGGTGGTCGAGCGTGCCCTTCACATCGCCTTTCACGGTCACGTTCTTGCCCGCCAACGCCGGTTCGAACTGCGCGGGAAGCGGAGCGAAGAGGGCTATTTCCCCCGTCGAGACCGAAGCCGTGAGTTGTGCCGAGACGGGAGTTTGCGGGTCGGCTTTCATAATGCCCTCTCCCGCCGTGACCGACCCTTCGAGATGCGACCCGGTGGTGGCAAGAACGAAATCTTTCAGGAAAAGTCCCGTGCCGTTCATCTCGAAATCGCCGCCGCCGTCGGTCACGGTAAGTCCCGAGCGTTCGGCAAGGTGCAATTTCTCGAAACGGACGGAAATGTCTCCGCCGCGGAATTTGAGATCGCGCACCGACATCCCGACCTCCGAGGCGCGGATATGGTGGTAATCAAATGGCGTAGCCGGAGCCGGAACAGAATCGACAGGCATATCGAGAGCAAGAGCAAAGTCGAGCAGATCGAAGCGGCTCACCTCGATCTTCCAGTCGGGGGAAAGGGTGTCCGCCGCGGGTGCGGGATCGCCGGATCCGCTTCCCATGGAGAGGGCGACATCGCCCCTGTCGAGGGTGGTGCGGCCCACACCGATCGACTTTCTGGCGGGATCGAACTCCGCCGTGGCGATCCTAAGGGCGTTTATACGCGCCCGGAGTGTCATTCCCGAAACGGTGTCGCGATACCCGGCGGCGGTATTTTCCAGCCCGATGTCCGACACCCTCACCTGTCCTTTAATCAGCGGCAATAGCGCGGCGTGAACCTGCGCCCGCCCGATCCGGGCAAGGGTATCTCCGGCAGGCGTTATCACCGTGGCCTCCACAACCGAAACCCCCAACGGGAAACGCATCCTGAACCGCTCTACCGTAAGGTGATAACCCGTCTTGCGGGCGACGATCTCCGACGCCTTTCCGACGGCGAATTTCTGCACGGCGGGTATGTAGACGACCACACCCAGCAACAGCGCAAGGGATAGTATCCCCACGAGTATCCACAGGAAAATCCCTGCTATTTTTTTAATGATTCCCAGGACAATACGGTTTTATAACTTCGGTTTATCAAATCAATACAAACTTCGCCGAATCCGTTATCGCACGTTTCGCAATTTCACTCCGGAGTATTCGGTACCGGCCGCAAAAAACATACCATACCGGCGTCGGCATAACTTGTTTAACGACACTTATCGGGATCGACGCCGAAAGGTTCGGCCCTGCGACAGGCGCCCAGAGGTTCTATATGTACCTCTATGTCGTATACTCCGTCGATTCCGGCGCGGATGCTCTCCTCCACCCTGTCGGCAATTTCGTGAGCCGCGGCGACGCTCAGATCGCCCTCCACTTCGATATCGAGGTCGATCATGTACCGTCCACCGATGAGCCTGGTGCGGATATGGTGCGGATTGCACGCCTCGGGCACACGGCCTACGGCGTCGAATATCTGTCCGTAGATATTCTCGTTCTTCACCCCGTCCATCAAAGCGAATCCCGACTCCAGGAATATTTCGATCCCCGTCTTGAGAATGAAAAGGCTCACGATACATCCCGTTATCGGGTCGAGGATCGGCAATTTCAGTACATAAGTGAAAAACAGTCCCGCCAACACGCTCACCGAGATTATCACGTCGTTGCGCATGTTCTTTGCGTTGGCGATAATGAGTTCCGAGCCCGCGCGTTTGCCCACACGGAACTGGTACCACGCCAGAGCGAGCTTACCCGCGATCGAAAAGAGCGTCACCCACAGCGCGATGGCGGCCGGAAGCTCCCTCTCCTCGCCCGAGATTACCATTCCCACCGACGAGACCATCATCTGCACCCCCGCGAAGAAGACCACGAGCGACAACACTATGGTGGCCACGCTCTCGGCCTTGTCGTATCCGAACGGATAGCGGCGGCTCGGCGGACGGCGGATGATGAAAGCCGCCACGAGCATCGCCACGGAGATCACGACGTCGGTCGAGGAATCGACCCCGTCACCGAGCACGGCCATACTTCCGGCCGCAAGCCCCACAGCCACTTTCGCCGCCGCAAGCACCGCGTTCCCGATGGTGCTTATCCACGATGTGCGCACCAGAATGCGCTCCTTGTCCCTTCTGTCGTCCGCCATAATGTCGCAAAGATACAAAACCTTTCTTATCTTTGCAGGACAAAACGATAAGACGATGGCTCTATTCGATATATTCAAAAAGAAAAAAAGCGAACCCGAGACCGAGGTTGCCCGGGAGCACGAAGTGCTCAACGCCGGTCTCGAAAAGACGCGCGAGGGGTTGTTCTCGCGTCTGGCGCGCACGGTTGCGGGACGTTCGCGGGTCGACGAGGAGATGCTCGACGAGGTCGAAGAGATTCTCATATCGTCCGATGTGGGGGTCGAGACCACCGTCGGCATAATCAGACGCATAGAAGAGCGTGTGGCGCGCGACAAATACATGAACGCCGCCGAACTGCAGTCGATACTTCGCGAGGAGATCGCCGCCCTTTTAGAGGAGAGCGACGGCGAAAAAGATAATTTCGGCATCACCCTGCGCGAAGGCGAACCTTATGTGCTTATGGTCGTGGGCGTCAACGGCGTGGGCAAGACCACCACCATCGGCAAACTCGCCGCACAACTCACCCGCGCCGGCAAGAAGGTCTACATCGGGGCCGCCGACACCTTCCGCGCCGCCGCCATCGACCAGCTTCAGGTATGGGCCGACCGTGCGGGTGCGACGATGGTGCGCCAGCAGATGGGCTCCGACCCCGCTTCGGTGGCCTACGACACCCTTCGCTCGGCGGTCGCGAACGGCGCCGACGTCGTTATGATCGACACGGCGGGCAGGTTGCACAACAAGATAGGACTGATGAACGAACTGACGAAGATCCGCAACGTCATGGCAAAAGTGGTGCCCGACGCCCCCCACGAAGTAATGCTGGTACTCGACGGTTCGACCGGGCAGAACGCCTTCGAGCAAGCGCGCGAGTTCACCGCCGCGACTAAAGTCAATTCGCTGGCCATCACCAAATTGGACGGCACGGCGAAAGGAGGCGTCGTGGTCGGCATCAGCGACCGTTTCCGCGTTCCGGTTCGTTATATCGGCGTCGGCGAGGGCATCGACGACCTGCAGATATTCGACCGGAAAACCTTCGTCGACGCACTTTTCGGGAATTGATGATGGGATTCGAGAATATGACGGAACGGGAAATATTGCCGTCGGCTTTAGCCGACGGATCTGCCGGACACTCCGCCCACACGGGCTTTAGCCCAATTACAGGCGTTGGGCTGAAGCCCGGGGCCGTTAGCAGACTCTTTATCCGTCGGCTAAAGCCGACGGCAATATATCTTTACATCGCGTTAACCACACTTTCAATTTTCAACTGTCGACCGTCAACTCTCCATGCCCAGGAGCGTCCCGAAACCGAATGGCTGGAGCGTCTCGCTCCGGGCTACGACTCCGTGGTGCGCGATCCCGTGGAGTACCGCCGGGTGCTCGATAAATTCTCCGCGGCTTTGGTAAGGTTGTCGGTAAGGGAGTGTGCCATCGTCTATTACGGATTCCCCATGCAGCCGGAGTTCTCCACCGCCGTCGCGGGCGAGGAGGATCTGATGCGCGCCGTCATGGCCGAGGATTACGCGGCGGCTTACGCCCTGGGGGTACATATTCTGGAACATGCGCCGGTCAACCTCACGGCCCTCTACTGGACGCTTTTCGCGGCGACGGAAATAAACCGCCCCTGGGAGGTGCGCAACTCGTTGAGAGGGAGATATAACAACATCACCCATATCATCTCGCTCAGCGGCGACGGCACCTCTCCCGAGAGCGCCCTCAAAGTCGTGTGGCCGGGTGATATGTACACCTACACCATGCTGGAGTTGGGCCTTAATATCGGCGACGGCTTTTTGTGGGACGAACGCTGGACCGAGTTCGAGGTGACGCCCGACGGGCCGGGAGCGAAGTTCAAAAATCCATCTATCTTCTTCGAACAGTGGAAAAAATAAACATCATCACGATGGGGTGTTCGAAGAACCTCGTCGATTCGGAGCATCTTGCCGCAAAGTGCGCGGCGGCCGGATACGACATAGTCTTCGACAGCAACTCCAAGGATGCCCGGGTGGTCGTTATCAACACCTGCGGCTTCATAGGCGACGCCAAGGAGGAGTCGATAGATATGATCCTCGAGTGCGCGGCGGCGCGGACACGCGGCCAGATCGACCGGCTGTATGTCATCGGCTGCCTGTCGGAACGTTACGCCGACCAGCTTCGGGGCGAGATCCCGGAGGTGGATGCGTTTTTCGGCGCGCGGGGGTTGGATGATATTCTCGACGAACTGGTTGGGCTGAAGCCCGGGGAAACGAAAAGCGCCTCCGACCCGTCGGCTAAAGCCGACGGCAAACGAGCATCGGAGATGCGAGGCTCAACGACCGGGCGCCGACCTTCGCCAAAGGCGGGAGAGGCATCTTGCGTAGGAGATAATGATAGCAGGGGAAAATCTTCCCGCCGAGGATTGGAACCCTCGGAGATGGAATATCGAGTCGATAAGGGTTTGGAATTATCATTGCCGTCGGTTTTAACCGACGGTTCGGGCAACGGCAAACTATCCCCGGGCTTTAGCCCAACTCGAATTATCTCGACTCCGCCGCACTATGCTTACTTAAAGATATCCGAAGGCTGCGACCGCCGGTGCGGGTTCTGCGCGATCCCGCTGATCCGGGGGCCGCATGTTTCGGTACCGATCCCGGAACTTGTCCGCGAGGCCGAGGAGCTCGCGGCCGGAGGGGTCAGGGAGCTGATGGTCATCGCCCAGGACACCACTTACTATGGTCTCGACCTCTACGGCGAAAGACGCCTCGGAGAGCTTCTGCGGCGGCTGGCGCGCATCGAAGGCATAGAGTGGATAAGGCTCCACTATGCCTATCCTGCGGGTTTCCCCGAAGATGTGATCGAGGCCATGCGCGACGAAGAAAAGATATGCAAATACATCGACATTCCGCTCCAGCACATCGCCGACGGCCAACTCAGAGCCATGAAGCGGGGTCTGGGAAGCGACGGGACACGCCGGCTCGTTAAGAAGTTGCGCGAAGATATTCCGGGCCTGGCCATACGCACCACGATGCTCACGGGCTATCCGGGCGAGACCGAAGCCGATTTCGAGGAGCTTTTAGACTTTGTACGCGAGGCGCGTTTCGAGCGGTTGGGCGTATTCCCCTATTCCGAGGAGGAGGGCACCCACTCGGCTGAAAAGCTCGCCGACGATGTTCCGGACGAGGTGAAACAGCGGCGCGTAGAGCGCCTGATGGAGCTTCAGGCGGGAATCTCTGCCTCGTTGAATGCCGACAGGATCGGCGCCACGGAGAGGGTCATGGTCGACAGGCGGGAAGGGGATCATTGGGTGTGCCGCTCACAGCGCGACTCGCCCGAAGTCGACGGCGAGATCCTGCTCGAAGCGTCGGACAAAGAGCTCTATCCCGGCGATTTCGTCACGGTGAAGATCATCGGCGCGGACGAATATGACCTGTTTGCTGAACTTTCGTAATTCGTAATTCGTAATTCGTAATTATTATTACTATCTTTGTAGTGTCATGTCGGGAAAGGCACTCATAGAGAGCATCGCGAAGGGTGCTGAGAGACTGATCGGAGAGAACCGGAAGTTGAGAGGCGAGGTCGAAAAATTGGAAACCTCGCGGGGAAAACTGCGCGAGGAGAACCGGCGTCTAACCCTCGAAAACGCCGCCCTCGAAAGGCAACTGGCGGTCAGGGAACTGGCGGACGGTTTTTCGGGAAAAGTTCCCGATGGACATGGCATGAAAATAGCGCGGGCAAGGGTCAACCGTCTTATGCGGGAGGTCGACCGATGTATCGCGTTGCTGAACAAAGAGGCTTGAAAACAGAAGTTAAACGTGAAGGACGGATCGTGTATGGTTTCGCTTTACTCGCAATTCGTAATTCATAATTCGTAATTGCAAGTTGGCTAAGCTGTCGATAACGCTCAAAATTGCAGGAACGAGCTATCCGTTCCCCGATATAGAGAGTTCCCAGGAGGAGGTCTACCGCCTCGCCGAGAAGGAGGTGAACAAACTGTTCGGCGAAAATGCGCACCCGTCGTTGCTTCCTAAGGATCAGTTGGCTCTGGCGGCGTTGCATCTTGCGATGGAGAACATCAAGCTCCGCACCGGTCTTTCGCCCGACGCTTACCGCGACCGCCTCGCCGAAGTGGATACACGGATAAACGACTATCTGCGCCAAACGGAAAAAAAGTAACACCAGAGGTTCTTACACATACAGGAAAGACTTAAAAGAGGTCACTTAAACCCTCTTTTCCGAAGTGATTTTTCGGCTGTTTTCGAGACTGTTTTTTATCCGCAACGAGGCGCAGGGCGGTTCCCCTGTAACGAGTTGCGGATGAAAAACAGGCCGGAAAGAGTGAAAAAGAACGAGGAAAAGAGGGTTTAAGGGACCTCTAAACTCCCGCTGATTCCTTAAGTTTTGCGAAACTCAACACTTTATAAATCAGGGTTGAAGTGCGCTCTCCAAAAACAGGCCTTAACCTCGCTCAAGCGAGGTGCACAGTGAACATTCGTGCCGTTGGACGTTTGCGGTGCAGCCCAGACCCCGTTCATGACGTCTCGGAGATTCGTCAAACAAGAAAAGGAATCGGCGGTTTTTTATATAGTGGAAAAATGAAAGTTGAAAGTGGAAAGTGAGCTACGCGATAAAAATTTTGCATTAGCTTAACTTTCAACTTTCCACTTTCAACTTTCAACTGACCAAGACCGGAGGGGCGGGTCGGATGTGCCCCACAACATATATTATCTTTAACCTACCATGACCGTTGGAATAACAATAGGCATTGCGGCTGTGGCCGCGGCCGTAGCAGTCGGACTTACGCTGCTGTTCACAGGAAACCTTTCGAAAAAACGCCGCTCCTCGATCCTCAAAGAGGCCGAAGCGGAGGGCGAAATGATCAAAAAAGAGAAAATTCTTCAGGCAAAGGAGAAATTCATTCAGCTGAAAAGCGAACACGACCGCACGGTAAACGAACGAAACCAGAAGATCGCCCAAAGCGAGCAGCGCGCCAAGCAGATCGAAGCGGGACTCGAGGGCCAGAAACGCGAACTCGAGAACAAGGCGAAGGATCTCGACGGCAAGATGCGTGAACTGGAGAACAAACAGCGCGACGCCGAAAAGCTCAAGGAGCAGTACGCGGCCCAATCGGTCGCCCTCGACCGCAAAAAAGAGGAACTCGCCGCCGTCATCTCCGATCAGAACAAACGCCTCGAGGCGATAGGGGGCATGAGCGCCGAGGAGGCTAAAAGCATCCTCATCGAGAACGTCCGCTCCGAAGCCGAGGCCCAGGCGGCCGCCTACATCTCCGAAACGCTGGAGGAGGCAAGGATGACCGCTGGTAAAGAGGCTAAAAAGATCGTCGTGCAGTCGATCCAGAGGGTCGCCACCGAGACCGCCATCGAAAACTCGGTCACCGTGTTCAACATCGAGAGCGACGAGATCAAGGGACGTATCATAGGCCGCGAAGGGCGCAACATCCGCGCTCTGGAAGCCGCCACCGGGGTCGAGATCATCGTCGACGACACCCCCGAGGCGATCATCCTGTCGGGCTTCGATCCGGTGCGCAGGGAGATCGCGCGCCTGGCCCTGCACCAACTCGTCACCGACGGCCGCATCCACCCCGCGCGTATCGAGGAGGTGGTGACCAAGGTCGAAAAACAGATCGAGGAGGAGATAGTCGAAGCGGGCAAGCGTACCGCCATCGACCTGGGTATCCACAACCTACACCCCGAGCTCATCCGCCTGATAGGCAAGATGAAATACCGCTCGTCGTATGGCCAGAACCTGTTGCAACACGCGCGCGAAACAGCCAACCTGTGCGGTATCATGGCCGCCGAACTCGGCCTGAACGCCAAGACCGCACGCCGGGCAGGACTTCTGCACGACATCGGCAAGGTGCCCGACGACCAGCCGGAGTTGCCGCACGCAATCATCGGGATGCAGCTTGCCGAGAAATACAAGGAACGCCCCGACATTGCCAACGCCATAGGCGCCCACCACGACGAGATGGAGATGACCTCGCTCATCGCTCCCATCGTGCAGGTTTGCGACGCCATTTCGGGCGCGCGTCCCGGTGCGCGTCGCGAAGTCGTCGAGAGCTACATTAAGCGTCTCAAGGAGATGGAAGATATCGCGATGGCCTATCCGGGCGTGATGAAAACCTACGCCATTCAGGCGGGAAGGGAACTTCGCGTGATAGTCGGCGCCGACAAGCTCGACGACGCCCAGAGCGACCAACTCTCGCACGACATCGCAAAGAAGATCCAGGAGGAGATGACCTATCCCGGTCAGGTGAAGATCACGGTTATCAGAGAGACGAGGGCGGTTTCTTACGCGAAATAGGCATCGAGCGGCGCTTCGGTTCACCGGCCGGGCGAAACAAATAACCGCAGTCCGCGCAACACACTTACTATTAAATAATTACAAAAGCGGTTAGATAACCGCTTTTGTTTGTTTTCAGGGATCCGGGAGTACTATCTTTGCACCGAAGTTTAACTCTAAAAAACGATCTCCATGAAAAAAATTATTTTACTTGTCGCCGCCTGTGTGGCAATCGCCCTCACCGCCAACGCACAAACTCCCGACATCCAGGGTACGTGGCGTGCGACCAACCTCGACGGGAAGCAGATTCCCAAAGAGTATTCGGTTGTCAAAATCTTCAACTCGACCCACTATGCCATGATTATGAGCGACGCCGAGAGCAATATTATTGCCGCTGTCAGCGGACCCTACTCTTTTGACGGCGACACCCTCATCGAAACATACGCCACCTCGATCGGATCGAGTCCCGATGCCAAAGGAAAACGGATAATATCCAAAATCACGTTCGAAGGCAATCTGATGACCCAATTGGGCCGTCTCGAGGGCGGGAAACCCGATACGGAAGATGCAACGTGGGAGAGGGTGGAATAATGTGTCGCTTCTTGTTCGCACTTTTTGCAGCGACGGTCTTGGGGCTGTCGCCTGCAAACGGTAATACCCTCGAAGATAACTCGCGCGGTACGGTTTCGTCCGATACCACCGGCTTTTCCGCAGACACCCTCGCGTTGGTCGACGGGAAGCGCCTGCTCGACGAGGAGCGGTATGACCTTGCGCGGGAACGCCTGAAGGAGAGTGCACAATCAGACAATATACACATCCGCATCAAGGCGCTCCTGTATCTCAACGAACTGGAAGTGGAACTCGAGAATTACGACGCCGCGCGCGTCCATCTCGAAGAGTACCATATCGAGGCAATGAGGCTTTTTCATCACGTGACGGACATGCAACACGAGATGACGGAGCAGATGGCCACGATCGACAAACGCCATCGTCGATTGGTGAGCGGAGTAATGTGTGCGGCGGCACTTATTCTCGTGGGCGCAGTGTTAGTCGTTGTGATGCAACGGCGGCGGAGAGTGGTTGCAAAGCTGTCAGCAACGGACATTTCCGACTGGCACAGATACAAGGCCGATGTGAAGGCATTCGAACAGACCGGAATATATGCCGAGATAGTCGACCTGGCGTTGCAATCGCGAGGGCGTGGGGCGCGTGTCATGCCTTTGGCGAGGCAGGAGGCTTTGGACAGGGAACTTGCGGTGGGTTTCGCACATTTTGCCGTACGGTTGCAAAGCGAATATCCGTCGCTCACGGCGGGAGACGTGAAGTTGTGCTGCCTGTCGCTTGCAGGATTGTCGACATGGGCACGCGCGCTATGCTTCGGTTCGACCGAGACCAACATTATCAAAAATACAAGATAAGACGCAAGATGGAACTCGACGCAAGCGGGAAATCCGATCCTCGCGGGACGGCGTTGTTCGAGTTTATTTTCGCCGACCGCCGGACAAGTGTCGGTGAAAGCATCTTGCGAGGCAGGTAAATCTGCGGCGGCCATACAAGTTAAACAGAACGGCCGCTCGAAAGGGCGGCTGTTGCTTTTCTATCGAAGACAGAGGTTATTTGTCCGCGTCGTTTATCATTTTACGGATGACATCGGAGAGTAGTTGCAGATCTTGCTTGACGACGGTGAATATCTCTCCTGCATCGACATCGAAATAATGATGAGCAATAATATCGCGGAGTCCCATCACTTCTTTCCATGGAATCTCGCCGTATTGTGACAGCAATTTGCCGCCCGTTCGGCGGTCGAGCGCCTTGACCTCTTCCCCTATAGTCAAGAGTTTCATACACACGGCATTCAAAAGTATCATACCGTCTGAATTCGATGTGAATCCGTCGTCAGAGTCTATGCTCTGGGTCCAAACAGCGATCTAATCGAGCGACCTTGCAATACGGCGAAGAATTTCGGCTATGAAAATTGCATCATACATAGATGACGTCTTTTAAAATTCGATCGCGGAAAGCGGGATCGAGCCCTTTGTGGTCACGGACCACATCGACTGTCGCACCGAGATAATTTTCGAGCGCGAGCGGCAGGCCGGTCAGTGATTTCAGCCCGAGAGGCACCCCTTCGTAATAGACATCCACATCGCTTTGGGAGGTGTTGTCGCCGCGAGCTACAGAACCGAAAATACCGATACGACTGATGCCGTATTCGGCGCCATGTTCCGAAGCGAACTTACGCAACTTGCGTAAATATGTATCACGCGTTAACATATAGCTATAAATCAATACAAATATACATAAAAAATGAGCATATCACAGCACTCTCTTTAAAAGTTTCATATTCCAACAGCGTGATAGTCGGGATTGTATTTTAATCACAGGTATTTCCGAAATACGATGCAGGGTCGGACGGTTTGTTTTTGGCGGTACTACCGCAAAACAAGCAGGGGCGATAAAAAGAATCCGGCGGAGAGCGCTTCGGGGGGAAAGCACTTCCGCCGGACCTCCGGGCGCGGGGATGGATTATTATAACCCATCCGCGGTACAAAGATAATCATTTTTTGTTTATAGACAATTTAGTGCAGAAAAATAATTGAACGATTCACGTCCTTTGTATTTATGGCAAAGAGACGAAACGAAATAATGATCGGGCGAGTTGCAAAGAGATTTCGACAACTAAGAAAAGAAAGAGGCCTCACATTGGAAGCCGCGTCTATGGATACCGATCTAAATGTCAGCAGGATAGAGTATAGCAAAGTCGACATGTCCCTGACCTCCCTCGCCATTCTGTGCGAATACTACGATATATCTCTCGGCGAGTTCTTCAACAGCCTGGATGACCGGTAATTACATCAGGGTATTGTCTTCGGGATTGTAGCCGGTGTCTTCATTCAGGCCGGGGCCTTCGGCGGCGGCGACGGCAAGTTGGTCGCAGCGTTCGTTCTCGGGAATGGAGGCGTGGCCCTTCACCCACACGAAGCGCACGCGGTGGCGGCGATAAACACGCAGAAAACGCGCCCACAGGTCGGGGTTTTTCTTTTTCGCGAAGCCTTTACGCTCCCAACCGAACACCCATCCCTTCTCCACGGCATCGACCACATAGCGAGAATCGGAGTAGACCGTCACCCCGTGGCCGTCGCCTTTCAGCGTCTCCAGCCCCACGATCACGGCCAGCAGTTCCATCCGGTTGTTGGTCGTGAGGCGGAAACCCGCCGAGAGCTCCTTGCGATGTGGCGGTAATCCCGCTCCTGCCGGAGCCAGCAACACGACGCCATAGCCGCCCCTGCCGGGATTGCCCTTCGCCGCGCCGTCTGTATAGATGGTTACATTTGCCATGCCTAATCACATGGCATATAGAGTTTCAGGAGCAATATCGGCTCCATTGTTCCACTCTATGGTCCAATCGGAAAGGTGGAATTTTTTGAAGTATTCGATATCTCTCAAAGGCTCGAAAATGCCTTTGAAATGATAATCCTTCAGGTCGACGGTCTTTTTCGAGCCGTCGCTGAACGCCAAAGCTATCTTGTACCCTCCCGCATAGGTCGCATCTGTTACCCAAATCAATTCCATAAGTATTCTATTTTAGCGGTTCGATACTGTTCATCTCTATATGGTTTTCCATTCTTTGCCAATTATCTATCAACTCGGTTCTGTGCAAATCCAACCACTCGAACACCAAATTTAATGCCCGACGTGGCAGAGAACCTTGAATAATTCCATCGATTATAGTTACAGTCGCTCTGTATTCTCCATATTTCACATGAAAATGTGGAGGATTGTGGTCATCAAAAAGCATCGTTATGATGATTCCGTAAAATGCGGATATGACAGGCATAAAGGTCTTTTTTTACAAAGATAATTCGTAATTCGTAATTTTTAACTCGTAATTGTAAAAAAGTAAAGGGTTCGAAAACGAACCCTTTACTTTTTTACATCATTCCGCCCATTCCGCCTCCGGGAGGCATCATGGGTGCGGGATGGTCTTCTTTCTTGTCGACCAGAACGCACTCGGTCGTGAGGAACATCGAGGCGATCGAGGCGGCGTTCTCGAGAGCGACGCGCGCAACTTTGGTCGGGTCGATGATACCGGCGGCAAATAGGTCTTCGTACTTCTCGGTGCGGGCGTTGTAACCGAACGAACCCTTGCCCTCGCGAACCTTGTTGACGACCACCGAGCCTTCGCCTCCGGCGTTGGCGACGATCTGGCGCAGAGGCTCCTCGATGGCGCGGCGAACGATGGCGATACCGGTGGTCTCGTCGTCGTTCTCGCCCTTAAGGATTTCGAGAACGTCGGCCGCGCGTATGTAGGCGACACCGCCGCCCGGGATTATCCCCTCCTCGATGGCGGCACGGGTCGCGGCAAGAGCATCCTCGACGCGGTCTTTCTTCTCCTTCATCTCGACCTCGGTCACGGCGCCGACGTAGAGAACCGCGACACCGCCCGCGAGTTTCGCCAGGCGTTCCTGAAGTTTTTCGCGGTCGTAGTCGCTGGTGGTAGTCTCCATCTGTTTGCGGATCTGGGCGATGCGGGCGTCGATGCCTGCTTTTGCGCCGCCGCCGTTCACGACGGTGGTGTTCTCCTTATTGATCGTCACTTTGTCGGCCGTACCGAGCGCTTCGATTGTTGCCTGTTCGAGTTTGAAACCGGTGTCTTCCGAGATAACGGTGCCGCCGGTGAGGATAGCGATATCCTGAAGCATCTCCTTGCGGCGGTCGCCGAATCCCGGAGCTTTGACGGCGGCGATCTTCAGAGTTCCGCGCAGACGGTTAACCACCATCGTGGCGAGAGCTTCGCCGTCGACATCCTCGGCGATGATGACAAGAGCCCTTCCCTGTTGGGCAATGGGTTCGAGCACACCCATGATCTCCTTGAGGGTCGATATCTTCTTATCCGTGATGAGGATATAGGGTTTTTCCATCACGGCCTCCATCTTTTCGCTGTCGGTCATGAAGTAGGCCGAGATGTAGCCGCGGTCGAACTGCATACCCTCGACGACATCGACATAAGTTTCGGTACCTTTGGCCTCCTCGACGGTGATGACACCCTCCTTGTTGACCTTACCGACGGCCTCGGCGATCAGCGCGCCGATGGTTTCGTCGTTGTTGGCCGACGAGGTGGCGACCTGCTTGACCTTTTCGATATCCTCGCCCACCTGCTTCGACTGCTTGTTGAGGCTACCGACCACTTCGCCCACAGCCTTGTCGATACCGCGCTTGAGGTCCATCGGGTTCGCACCGGCGGTGACGTTCTTGATACCCACCGAGATGATGGCCTGTGCCAGAACGGTCGCCGTGGTGGTACCGTCGCCCGCGTCGTCGTTGGTGCGCGAGGCGACCTCCTTGACCATCTGGGCGCCCATGTTGGCGAACGGATCGTCGAGTTCGATCTCTTTGGCCACAGTCACACCGTCCTTGGTGATCTGGGGTGCGCCGTATTTCTTGTCGATGATGACGTTGCGGCCTTTGGGGCCCAGCGTCACTTTCACCGCGTTGCTGAGCGCGTCGACACCCTCCTTGAGAAGTTCGCGCGCCTCCACGTTATATTTAATTTCTTTTGCCATGATTTTCTAATTGATAATGGATAATTGATAATGGATAATTAGCCGATGATCGCAAAAATATCGGACTGCTTCATCATCAGGTAGGTCTCGCCGTCGTGGGTGATCTCGGTTCCGGCATACTTGCCGTAGAGAACCTTGTCACCTGCTTTCACCTCCATTTTGACATCTTCGGTGCCGGGGCCTGCGGCGACGACGGTTCCGGCAAGGGGTTTCTCCTTTGCGGTGTCGGGAATTATGAGGCCGCCCGCGGTTTTTTCTTCGGCGGGATCGGGCTTAACGAGCACGCGATCTGCCAACGGTTTGATTTTCATTGCTTTTATAAGTTATAAGTTAATAAGATTATGAGTTGTGATAGTTTCGCACCCCAGCGTACAACATATATGCCAAAGGGTTCGGGGTGCAAAATTGGCATTTTTTTATGACATATCCATATATTTCTTCCCTTCGCACGTGACAAAGTGACAGTTGTCGGGGCTCGATATGGCTCCTGATATCTTCAAATGAGCATTCCGGTTTGGTTTCTCACGAAATATTACTAACTTTGCCCTGCGTTGATTCTACCGGTCGGGGGTTGGTCGGCAAGCTATTCAGTACTGCACGGGCAATATCGAAACCACGACACGACGCAGGATCAAACTTTTGAACCAACTGATTGTGAATATTTAATTTGCTGATTGTTTAGACATTTTAATTAATATTAGTGATTATGAAAACTCTTCTCGATTCGATCAACGAAAAGATCGACGCCTTTCAGGCGAACGCAACATGCAATATCGAAAAAGCGAACAAAGCAGCCGGAGCCCGCGCAAGAAAAGCGTCGCTCGAGATCGAAAAAATGCTCAAGGAGTTTCGCAAGAAGTCGATGGAGGTGCAAAACAAAATATAATCGCCGCGGCGTGTGGTTCGATTATTGCATGGTGTTCGCCCCGGAAATAAATTCATAGAATAACGGTGAAGAAATTCCATATAGTGATCATTACCGCCCTGCTTGCTGTTACAGCGGCGGTGGCGTGGTGGTTCGAGCCTACCGGGTGGTTGGCGACCGGTGTCGTGGCGCTCGCTATGAGTTTCGTGATGATGTATTGCGCCGCGAAGAGCATTCTTGCCATATCCTATCGCAAAAGGCTGTACGACGAGCCGGGAGGTCGCCATATCCACACGACGCCCACCCCGCGATTAGGAGGGATCGCTTTCGCTCCCATCATTTTTTGCACGACTATACTCGCACTGACGCTCCACGAATCCTTCGCGCCCGAACATCACCTCGCGATCCCCGACTGCTTGATGTGGATCTCGGCGTTGACCTTCATTCATATGATCGGAATAGTCGACGATCTGGTCGGAGTGCGCTATTACGTGAAATTTTCGGCACAGATCATCGCGGCCCTTCTGGTGGTCGCTTCCGGATTCTGGATCAACGACATGGGCGGTCTTTTCGGTATCCACGCGCTGTCGGCCGGAGTGGGGATTCCTTTGACGGTATTCTTTATAGTCGGTATCATCAACGCGTTCAACCTTATCGACGGCATGGACGGACTCGCGGCCGGAATATGTATGATCGCGTTCGCCATTTACGGCATACACAGCTTCGTTGCGGGTAAGTTTTTTTTCTCGCTGGTGGCATTCTCGGCTCTCGGAACACTGATGCCTTTCTCCTATCTGAACGTACACGGATTGGGAAGGCGTCGGCGCAAACTCTTCATGGGCGATACCGGTTCACAGACCCTCGGCATGGCTGTAAGCGTGTTGGCCGTGGGGCAAATAATGAACAATGGCACAGTCCTTGTAGCTAAAGATTTCATTCTGGCACTGTCGCCGCTGGTGGTACCGGTTTTCGACGTGGCTCATGTGGTACTTTTCAGGATGCTCCGAGGGAACCATCCGTTTCATCCCGACATGACCCACATTCACCACCGGCTCATGAAGTTGGGATCCAATCAGCGTAAGGCGTTGGCGCTGATAGTGTATCTGGCGGCGATCTTTGTGGCAGTGAACATGTTGCTGGTGTCATACGTCTCCTTGACGTGGATATTGATAATAGACATAGCCTTGTGGTGCGCGATCAGCGGAGCGATGTGCTTGCTGGCGCGGCGAAAAAAGGCGGCGAAGAACGAAATGTGTGGGAACGATATAAAGACCGACGAACAAATTGTAAAGGATTAAGAACATTATTAACATTAAAAATTTTGAACACAACCTCAATTAATTAAAGCTATGAAAAAAATTACACTCGTTGCCTTATTGGCAGCTTTCTCGCTGAGCGCATTCGCTCAGGGAGGTGAAAGAGGGCCTTTTCTGACGAACAGGTTCGGTGACAACTGGTTCATCGCTGCCGCAGGCGGTGTGAACGTGTATTTCGGTGAATCTGACGGCTACGTCAAATTCGGCAAACGTATGGCTCCGGCCCTCGACGTCGCTCTCGGCAAATGGTTCACTCCCGCCGTGGGTGCCCGCTTGGAATATTCGGGTCTTAAAGCCAAGGGTGGTAGCCCCTATGCTGGTGCTCCGTTCGTAGTTGGATCTGTCCTGACAGGAAAAGGCGACCACTCCTATTTCCCCAAGAAGTTCAACTATACCTTCATCCACGCCGACTTCCTGTGGAACATTTCGTCCGCATTCGGTGGATATAAGGAAACCCGCTTCTGGGAATTCGTTCCTTTCGCAGGTTTCGGTCCCGCCATCGCAGCCAAGACCGAAGGTGAAAAACACAAGATCCGTGAATTCGGCTTCACCGCAGGTCTTATCAACAAACTGCGCCTCGGTAACCGCGTCGACCTCAACATCGAAGCTCGCGGTATGCTCGTCAAACAGATCTTCGACGGTGTCTCCGGAGGCCGCAGGGGCGAAGGTATGCTCAGCGTAACCGCCGGTCTGAGTGTTAAGCTCGGCAAGACCAACTTCGACAAGTACGTTCCCGTTCCTCCCGCCGACTACACTCCCTACAACAACCGCATCAACGCTTTGGAAGGTGATCTGGCTGCTTCGAACGCCCGTGCCGACCAGTTGGCAAGGGATCTGGCCGCTGCTCGCAATCAGGTCAGGATCGATAAGGAGTATCTTTTCCCCGATGTGGCTATCTTCTTCGAAATCGGCAAAGCCACTCTCAGCAAGAAAGAGAAAGTTAACGTCGATTTTATTGCCGACGCCATCAAGAAGATGCCGGCAGGCAAGAAGATCGTTCTCGACGGCAACGCCGACAGTGTGACCGGTACCCATAAGCGCAACATGACGCTGGGCGAACAACGTATCAAGACCGTTTACGACGAACTTATCAAGAGGGGTGTGAAACCCGAACAGATCGAGTTCATCAACCACGGCGACACTCAGGAACCGTTCGGCCGCGAAAATCCCACGCTGAACCGCGTTCTTATCATCGAACAGTAGACATTTTTCGAAGGGAGGCGGGACAGTTATGCCCCGCCTCCTTCTTTTTTCTTTAGCTCTTGTTTAAGAGCTTGTTTTGCAGTTAAAAATCAAAACGCACCTTTTTCAAAAACAGCCGGGATACCGGCTTCGGTTTATCCATGAAAAGAGCTTTATTAACCCTTTCTGCGATACTGTTCACCCTCCAAGCATTCGCCCAACTGCCCGACGAGCAGGTACTCGAATTCATAAGGCAATCCACCGAAAGAGGATTGGGGCAAAGCGAGATAGCGGCCGAACTCATGCGCCGCGGTGTCACGATGCAGCAACTGCAACGTCTACGCAGTAGCGACCGGATCCCGGGCCTTCCCACATCCGCCGAAGCGACGGAACCGGTGAACCGCCTGCGCACCGACCCCCGGGGTCAACAGCAAACGCCTTCCGTACAGGGGGTGCGCGCGATAAGGGATATGTCCCGCGCGGAACTCACCGGAGAGATACCTTTCATGGATCTTCTTATCGATTCGCTGCTGATGGAGGCGGAACGAACAAAAACCACTCCGATATTCGGACACAACGTATTCGCGGGCAAGGAGCTCACCTTCGAGCCCTCGCTCAATGTCGCCACACCCGAGAATTATCTTTTGGGGCCGGGCGACGAGGTTATAATCGACATCTGGGGCGACAGCGATCAAACCATTCGCCAAACCATCTCGCCCGACGGTACCATCGTCCTGAGCCAACTCGGCCCCGTGGTGCTGAGCGGTTTCACGGTACGCGAGGCCGACACACGCCTCAAACATTCGCTCGCCGGTATCTACGGCGCGGCATCTATCAAACTGTCGCTGGGGCAGATCCGCAGCATTCAGGTCCATGTGATGGGCGAGGTCGAAAATCCGGGCACCTACACCCTGCCCTCGCTCGCCACGCTGTTCCATGTACTATACAACGCCGGGGGGGTCAACGAGATCGGCTCCCTGCGTGAAATTTCGGTCAATCGCGGCGGGAAACGCGTTACCACGGCCGACGTCTATTCATATCTGTTGGAGGGTCGTTCCGATGTCGATGTGGCCCTTCAGGACGGCGACATCGTGGTGGTACCGCCCTACATAAATCTGGTCGAAGTGGCGGGAAAGGTCAAACGGCCGATGAAGTACGAAATGAAAGGCGACCAGACCCTCGCCGATCTGTTGCACTATTCGGGAGGGTTCGCGGGCGATGCCTATGGCGAGGCGGTCACGGTGGTTCGCCGGGGCGGCCGTCTGCAGGAGGTACACGATGTGAGAGCGGCCGACTATCCCCGCTTCGCACTCGCCGACGCCGACAGCGTCTCGGTCGGAAAGGTGATAGACCGTTTCTCGAACCGCCTCGAGATCACGGGAGCAGTGTTCCGTCCCGGACTCTATTCCGCTTCCGAGGGCCGTGTCACCGTAAAGAATCTCATAGAGCGCGCCGAAGGATTGACGGGGGACGCATTCACCCGACGGGCGCTCCTGACGCGCGAAAAACCCGATTACACTCTGGAGGTGATGCCCGTAGACGTGGAAGCGATCCTGTCGGGTATCTCCGAAGACATTCCGCTTCGCAACGGCGACGCGCTTTATATCCCCTCTATCCTGGATATTAGGGAGGAGTATACATTCACTGTTCAGGGAGAGGTACGCAACCCCGGCGAATATGAATATGCCGACAATCTTTCGATCGAAGACGTCGTAATTGCCGCCGGTGGGTTATTGGAATCGGCTTCCACGGTCAAAGTCGACATATTTCGCCGCATCAAGCACTCCTCCAGCATGTTCGAGAGCGAGACCCGTTCGGAAAGTTTCTCTTTCTCCATACGCGACGGTCTGGCTGTGGGCGGGGGCGAGAGTTTCACCCTCAAGCCTTTCGACGTGGTCACATTCCGTACCTCGCCCGGATACGAAGTCCAGAAGCCGGTCGCGGTGTTGGGCGAGGTTCTTTTCCCCGGCGACTACTCGCTGGTCCGACGCGAAGAACGTCTCAGCGATCTGATGAAAAAAGCGGGAGGAGCCCTTTCGACCGCCTACCTTCAGGGAGCCAAACTCATACGCAAAAGGACCCAGGATGAACAGACCCGTGCGCAGGCCACCCTGCGTCTCACCGAAATGGGCGGTGTCGACTCCGTCTCGACCAAAAACCTTAACGTCGAACAGAACTATCCGGTGGGTATAGAGCTCGACAAGGCCATGGCCAACCCCGGCTCCGACTACGACCTCGTTCTGACCGAAGGCGACGTTCTTTTCGTTCCGGAGTATGTGGGAACGGTATCCATAAGTGGTGCGGTGCTATTCCCGAACACGGTCTCCTACCGCGAGGGAATGACCGTAAGGCAATACATAGATCAGGCGGGCGGATATGCCCACCGCGCACGCAAAGGCGGCAAGTTCGTGGTCTACATGAACGGGACCATCAACCGCGTCAAGTCGTTGCGGGGTACCAAGATCACACCCGGATGCGAGATCGTGGTGCCCTTCAAGCCATTCCGGGCCCAGTCGCGAACCTCGCTCGCGGAAATCATGGGCATAGCCACCTCCGCCACCTCGGCGGCCTCGATGATAGCGACGATTGCGAACACGATGAAGAAATGAAAACAGAAGAGAAAGAAATAGATCTGATGGAATTGTTCCGCCGAGTGTGGAGCGAGCGAAAGTTCATTCTCAAGATCACCGGATGGGCGATGCTTCTGGGTCTTGTGGTCGCGCTTTTCGGGGAGGTGAAATTCCGGGCGGGTTCGATCATGGCGCCGCAAACGGGAACCGAGATGCAGGGAGGCAACCTTCAGGGTCTCGCCGCCATGGCGGGGATCAATCTCTCGACATCCGATCCTTCGGGGGGACTGCCGCCCGAACTCTATCCTATGGTGGCCTCGAGCGTTCCTTTCCAAAAGGAGTTGATGTACACTGCGGTAACTGTCGGAAAGCACGATACCCCGGTGCCTCTGATCGACTATTTCACCCGGCGGGAATACCGTAAATTCTCGCTCTTCCCCTTTCTGAAGCAGTACACCATCGGGCTACCCGGTGTGATAATGGACGCCATACGCGGGCACGCGAACGATGACGCCCCGGCCGCGTCTCCCGACCGGGATGTGGATATTCTGACTCGTCGGGAATACAAATGCAGAAAACTGCTCTCCGATCGTCTGGGCGTGACGGTCAACGATCGCGACGGTTACATTTCTATCTCCGCAACGATGCCCGAGCCGCTCATGGCTGCCCAGGTCGCCGCACGAATGCAGGAACTGCTGCAACAGTATGTCACCCATTTCAAGGTACAGAAGGTTCAGGCCAATCTCGACTTCATAGAGGAACGTTACGCCGAGGTGAAAGCCGATTTCGAAGATAAGCAACAGGCGCTGGCCCTGTATCAGGACACCCATCGCGACATATCTTCGGCCCTTGCCCGCACGCGGGAGAGCCGTCTGGAAAACGAGTACACGTTGGCCTTTTCGCTCTACTCGGAGCTTGCAAGTCAAAGAGAACAGGCCCGAATAAAGGTTAAGGAGGACACTCCCGTATTCACAGTTCTGGAACCGGTAATAGTGCCTCTCGAGAGGGCGGCACCGAAAAGGGGCAGAATAATGGTCATAAGCCTTTTGTTGGGTCTGCTGGCCGGTGCCGCCGTGGTGTTGGTGCGTGACTATTTCAAAAGTCTTTAACGGGATTTCGATCCGCAATACAAAAAGCCTCCCGTCACACGCGGGAGGCTTTTTACTTGAAGTCAACGACCGAATCAGATGTACATGTTCAGTATCGACTCGTAGAGCTCCTGCTTGCCGCTCGTGGCTTTCGGTTCGCCTACCTTGTGGGCGATCGCGAGCAGGTCTTCGAGCTTCAGTTCGCCCTTCTCGAATTTTTGTCCTTCGCCGCTGTCGAACGAGGCGTAACGTGCCGCCCGCATCTTCTTATACGGAGAGTGTTCGAGAATGTCGGCTGCCGCGAGAAGGCCGCGTGCGAATACGTCCATACCCGAGATGTGGGCGATGAACAGGTCGTCGCGGTCGGTGGAGTTGCGGCGTATCTTGGCGTCGAAGTTCACGCCGCCGTTGCCGAGACCGCCGTAGGGCAACATCACGAGCCACGCGTTCACCATGTCGTAGATATCCAACGGGAACTGGTCGGTGTCCCAGCCGTTCTGATAGTCGCCGCGGTTTGCGTCGATCGAGCCGAGCATTCCGGCGTCGGCGGCGGTTTGCAGTTCGTGCTCGAAGGTGTGGCCGGCGAGCGTCGCGTGGTTAACCTCGATGTTGACCTTGAAATCTTTTTCGAGACCGTGGGCCTTCAGGAAGCCGATGACGGTTTCGGTATCGAAGTCGTACTGGTGCTTGGTGGGCTCCATCGGCTTGGGTTCGATAAGGAACGTACCCTTGAAGCCTTGGGAGCGCGCGTAGTCGCGGGCCATGGTGAGCATACGGCCGAGGTGCTCCTTTTCGCGCTTCATGTCGGTGTTCAGAAGGCTCATGTAACCTTCGCGGCCTCCCCAGAAGACGTAGTTCGAGCCGCCGAGGGCGATGGTGGCGTCGATCGCGTTCTTGATCTGCGCACCTGCACAGGCGACGGCTTCGAAATCGGGATTGGTGGCGGCGCCGTTCATATAGCGCTCGTGGCTGAACACGTTGGCCGTACCCCAAAGGAGTTTGACGCCCGAAGCGGCCTGTTTCTGCTTGGCGTAGTCGACTATCGCCGCGAGGTTCTTTTCGTATTCGTTCCAGTTCGCGCCGAAATCGATGAGGTCGACGTCGTGGAAGCAGTAGTATTCGATACCCATTTTTGTAATAAACTCGAACGCCGCGTCCATTTTGTGTTTGGCGCGGGTGAGGGCGTCGCCTTCCATGGTGTTCCACGGCTGGTGGATGGTGTTCCCTCCGAAGGGATCGCTTCCCTGGGCGCACAGGGTGTGCCAGTAGGCCATCGCGAAACGGGTCCACTCCTTCATGGTCTTGCCCATCACCACCTTGTTTGCATCGTAATAACTGTAGGCAAGGGGATTTTTGCTTGCCGCGCCTTCGAATGCTATCTTCCCGATACCGGGGAAGAACTCTTTTGTTCCTTTTAAAATTTCCATAATGTTCGGTGAATTAAAATATTAATGATTAATGATCTGTTCTTTCCAGCGGAGGTATGCTTCGCGATATTGTTCTTGTTTGGTTTTGTCGGGTTCGATGACGGCAAGTTTTTCGAGCGAGGCGAAAGCCTCCCGGTTGGAGGCGTAGCGGCCGACCCCTATTCCCGCGGCCTTGGCGGCTCCGGCTGCCCCGTCGGTGTTGTACAGCTCTATTGTGGCGCCGCTCACCCCTGCAAGCGTCTCCACGAAAATGGGGCTGAGGAACATGTTGGCCTTGCCCGCCTTGATGGTGGTTATCGTCATTCCCATCTCGCGCATGATCTCCATGCCGTATTCGTAGGAGAAGACGATGCCCTCCTGCGCGGCCCGCAGAACGTCGCGTTTGTCGTGGATGTTGAAGTTGATGCCGTGGATCGAGCAGCCCGCGTCGCGGTTTTCGAGCACCCTCTCGGCGCCGTTGCCGAAAGGAACGACCGTCACCCCGCGCGAACCTATGGGCGAGGTTGCCGCCAGGTCGTTCATGTCGGCATACGAAAGCCCCTCGAGGGCGAGGTTGCGTTTGAGCCACGAGTTGAGGATGCCGGTGCCGTTGATGCACAGGAGTACCCCGAGGCGCGTTTGGTCGGGGGTGTAATTGACGTGGGCGAAGGTGTTGACCCTCGAGGCGGGGTCGTAATTAAGTTTGTCCAACACACCGTAAACGACGCCCGAAGTACCGGCCGTGGAGGCTATCTCGCCCGGTTCGAAAACGTTCAGCGACAAGGCGTTGTTGGGCTGGTCGCCCGCCCGGTAGGTGACGGGAGTTCCCTCCTTCAGACCGAGCTGGCGTGCCGTTTCAGCCGAAACCCTGCCCTGAATCCCGAAAACCGGTTTCAACTCGGGGAAGAAACTGCGTGGTATGCCATAGTGGGCGAGCACATCCTCCGAAAGGTCGTTCGTGGTGAAATCCCAGAACATCCCTTCGGACAGACCCTCGATGGTGACCCCCATTTCGCCCGTGAGGCGGTAGGCGATCCAGTCGCCGGGAAGCATCAGCTTGTCGATCTTCGCGTAGAGTTCCGGCTCGTGCTCCTTGACCCACGCGAGCTTCGAAGCGGTGAAGTTTCCGGGCGAATTCAGCAGCCTGCTCAGGCAACGCTCCTCGCCTATGGCCTTGAAGGCCGCCTCGCCGTAGGGCACGGCACGGCTGTCGCACCAGATGATGGAAGGCCGCAAGACCTCGCCCTCCCGGTCGACTATCACCAGACCGTGCATCTGCCATGTGATGCCTATCGCTTCGATCTCTTCGCCCTTCGCTCCGGCATTCTTCATAACGGAAGCGTGCGCCAGGCGCAGGTTTTCCCACCAGTCGGCGGGATTTTGCTCTGCCCAACCCGCTTGAAGGGCCGTTATCTTCATCTCCTCCTTGGGAAAGAAGTCCGAGGCGACGATCCGTCCGCTGTCGGCGTCCACGAGCGAAGCCTTGACGGAGGATGAGCCGATGTCATATCCAAGTAAATACATTTAGTGCAGTTTATTGAGTTATAAGTTATGAGTTGTCTTTGTTTTCCGGCGGTTTATTCGCGTAAGCGGTGGGCGACACTCCGTAGAAATCCCTGAACGAGGTCGAAAAGTGCGACAGGCTCGAAAATCCCGTCGCATAGGCCACCTCCGAGATCGTGAATTTCCCCTCGCCGAGCAGTGTCGCCGCCTGACGCAGACGTATCCCCTTTATGAAATCGCTCGCCGACTGCCCCGTCAGATATTTGAGGCGCCGGTGAAGGTGTACGCGGCTCATGCCGACCCCCGAGGCGAGTATTTCGACGCTGAGGTCGGTGTTGGAGAGATTTTCGTTGATGAAGTTCATCACCCTTTCCATCAACTGCTCGTCGACCGACTTGAGTTCTATCTTGCCCAACATCTCCGCGGGCAATCCCTTTCCCGAGAAGCTGTTGCGCAGCCTTTCGCGGTTTTCTATGAGATTCGCCACCGTACTGCGCAGTACCTCGGTGTTGAAGGGTTTGGTGATGTAGGCGTCGGCTCCCACGTCGAGCCCCTCCACACGGTTCTCGGGGGTGGACTTCGCCGTCAGAAGTATCACCGGAATATGGCTGATGTTGATATTCTGCTTCATTTTGCGCACCAGCGTCACGCCGTCCATCCCCGGCATCATCACGTCCGAGATCACCAGGTCGGGCCCCTCGGCAAGTATCATCTCCAGAGCGGTCTTTCCGTCGGGGGCTTCCGAAATGCGGAACCAGGGCGCGAGCTCCGAGGAGATATAGTCGCGAATCTCGTTCTCATCCTCGGCGACAAGCACCCTGTAACGGGTCTTGGGCTTGGTCTTTCCCTCCCGGGGTTCGGGCAAGAGCTCGCCGAAGGTAAGGGCGGCGGGCGAGGGTTTCTCCGTCATGTAGCCTGCGGGGTCTTCCCCGAGTTCGAGGGTCGATATGTGGGCGTTTCCCAGAGGCAGGCGCACGGTGAACCGGGCGCCCGAGGTCTCCTCCCTGTTTTGCGCCACTATCGTTCCATGGTGGAGTTCCACCAGCGAGCGGGCGAGGTGCATACCGATCCCCGTTCCGAAATTGGCGTTCGTCAGTTCGTTGTTTATCTGATAGAAACGTTCGAAGATGTTCTCTATCTCGCTTTCGTCGATGCCGATACCGCTGTCGGTGACCGATATCTCGAAATGGGTCTCGTCGCGGGTCAGTTCTATCGTGACGTTGCCTCCGTCGGAGGTGTATTTGAAGGCGTTGGAGAGGATGTTGAGCAGCACCTTGTCGAAGTTGTTGAGGTCGATCCACACATCCAGCTTCTCGTCCCTGTGGATGAAGTTGAACGAGATGTTCTTGCGCGCGGCCAGATATTCGAAAGTGTGCATCAGGTCTTCGATGAATCCCACTATGTCAGTTCGCCGGAAGTGGAGCTTCATCTGCCCCTTATCGAGTTTCCGGATATCCATGAGTTGGTTTATCAGGCGCAGTATCCGCTGGGCGTTGCGGTGGATCATCATGTAGGTTTTCTGAAGCGCGGGATCCTGAAGATTCTCGGAGATGAGCTTTTCGAGAGGATTGATTATCAGGGTCATCGGGGTTCGTATCTCGTGCGAGATATTGATGAAGAATTGCAGTTTCGCCTCGTTTATCTGCTCGGCGTGGCGCCTGCGCATCTCGGTGTGGCGGCGGCGGATACGGTTCCTCGCGTACAGGTACAAAAAGTAGGAGAACAAAACCAGCAGGATCGCATAGAGTGCGTACGCAAGAGGCGATTGGTACCACGGCGGAGTGATGGTGATGCCGATCGTGCGCGGCTCTGAAACATTCCCGCGATCCTCGGCCCTCACGCTGAAGGTGTAGGTGCCCGGGGCGAGGTTGGCGTAGGTCGCGCGGTTGACGCCCCGGTAGGAGTTTATCCACTCCGGGCCCAACTCTTCGATCCTGTACTGGTACATTATCCTCTCGGGATTCGCGTACTCGAGAGCCGAGAATTCGATGCTGAAATTACCGACGGAGTGCGACAGGGTGAATTCGGTCGCGTCGGGCACCGGAGCCTCCACGATCCTGCGGCGCCCCGATACGTCGCCCACCCTGACCGCATGGTTGTTTATGTAAAAGTCGGTTATGAGTACCTCGATATTCTTTTGCATATCGGTTATCTCGTCCGGACGGAAACTCGTTACACCGTATATGCCTCCGAAATACATCCTTCCGTCGCTGTGACCGTAGCACGCACCTCTCGTGAACTCGTTGCCCTGAAGACCGTCGCCCGCGTAATAGTTTATGAATTTTTCGGCCTCACGGTCGAATTTGCTGATACCCATGTAGGTGCTTATCCACATATTGCCGTCGGAGTCTTCGAGAATGCCGCAGATCACATTGTTCGGAAGGCCGTCGCCGGAGGTGAAGCGGCGGATCGAGGAATCGGTCTTGTCGAACAGGTACAATCCGTCGTAGGCGCCCATCCAGATCCTGCCTTCGCGGTCTTCGCACAGGGTGTAGACGATCGTCCCGGGTATGATGGCGTTTTGATCGAAATAGTTCAGGAAAGTTTTTTTTCCGGGATCGTAGCAACTTACCCCTTTATAGTGCGCCAGCCATATCTTCCCCTCCCGGTCTATCAGAATGTCGCTTATCCAGTCGTTGGTCAGCGCGTCGACCCCGAAATCGTCGTCCTCTTTTTTCGTCGATCCGAAATGGGTAAGCTTTCCGTCGCCGAGCCCCAGAGTGTAGAAACCCGCCCCGTAGGTTCCCACCAGCAGATTCCCCCGGCCGTCCTCGTTTATGGCGTATATCTTCTCGTTGACGAGTTCCGGAATGTATTCGCACCTGCCCGTCCGGCGATCGAAGCGCGCCAGCCCCTTGGTGTAGGAGCCCACCCACATATCGCCCCGAGAGTCCTCGTATATGCTCAGAATGACATTGGAAACGGATGTCGGCGAGGCGTCGGGAACGAAATGGGCCAACCGGCGCCCCCTTCTGTTCACTGCGTAGAGCCCTTCGCTGTCGATGCCCACCCACACCACGCCGCTGCGGTCTTCGAATACCGACATGACCGAGTTGTTCCCGATAGGGCTATCTCCCAGAGACTTGAACCCCCAGTAATCGAACTCTTTCTCAGTGCCGGGTATCAACACCACCCCCTTCTGGAACATCCCCAGCCACAGATTGTCGTCCTTGTCCTGAAGAATGGAGTGGACTTTGCCTTTCGAGAAGTCGTAAGGGGCCGAGTTGATCGTGTAATCCTCGAGGCGGTTACCCGGGGCGTCGTATATCTTGAGTCCCTGCCCGTCGGTACCCACATAAAGCATATTGTCGCGGTTGACATGGAGCGATTTGACAAAAAGTTGCTCGCCGCCCCGGTGGGGTATCTGCCGGAAGGTTCCCGTCGCCTCGTCGTAGCGGTTGAGACCCCGGGTGAGCGTACCCACGAATATATTGCCGCCGGAGTCTTCGGCGATCGACGATATGTTATTGCCGCTTATGAGTTCCGGAGCCGAAAAGGAGCGCAACTCCTCCTTTCCGGGAGTGTACATGAACACTCCGTCGTTCTCCGTTCCTATCCACAGTCGTCCCTTCGAATCCTCGAACACCGTACTGAGGTAGTTGCTGCCCAGAGAATGGGTTAGAACCGATTCGGCGATACCGTCCCTCATAACGAAAAGCCCCATCCCCGAAGTGGCCAGCCATATCTCGCCGCCCTGCGACTCCATGATACAGGTGACATAGGGTGAGACCGTTCTCCATTCGCGGCGCATCTCCACCCTGCGGAAGGAGTTGGTGGCCCGGTCGTAGCGCATCAAGCCGCTCATGGATCCGACCCAGAAATTACCCGCACTGTCCTCGAGCATCGATCTCACATAGTTGTCGACCAGGGAGGCGGGATTGTCCGGAGAATGTTTATAGATAGTGAATTTGTTGCCGTCGAAACGGTTGAGACCCTCCTCGGTGGCTATCCACACGAATCCTTTCCTGTCCTGATATATGCCGTTGACAAGGCTGTTGGAAAGTTCCTCGTCGGGAGAATAGAGACGTCCCGTTTGCCCCGCCGCACTCAGGGTGCAGAGGGTCACCGACAGACACATCAGGACATAACGTTTCACGAGGTTTCTTCTCAATAGGTGTAAGTAGACGGAGGACGCATTGCAAATTTACTAAAAATCTCGGTAAAACCGGCCTTCGTCAGGAAATGTAACGTGGGAAAAAGTTTATGATACAAAAACTGCGAACGTGTTACACCGGGAGAACACTATGAAACCGCACGGGATATCCGACCCTAAAATTATCTGTAAGTTTGTAATCTCCGGAGCGACCGATCCGAACGACCTAAAAAATATATAATTATCGATATACAATTACTAATCTTTTTAAAAGCATGTTTTTATGAGAAGCACTAATCGCTATTTACAGACCATGTGTCTGTTGCTCTTGTTCTGCTTTACTTCTCTGGGCGCTCTTGCACAAACCGTTACCGTGTCGGGAACGGTCAGAAGTGCCGCGGGAGAGCCCCTTATCGGCGCCCGTGTCGGCGTCGAAGGCACCACCGTCGGTACCATTGCCGGCATCGACGGAGAGTTCACTCTTCAGGTGGCTCCCCAGGGCAAACTCAACGTCTCATATCTGGGCTACATCACCCAGGTCATAGATGTCGCCGGAAGAAGCCGTGTCGACATCATCCTTGAGGCCGACAGCCAAATGCTCGAGGACGTGGTCGTGATCGGCTACGGTACCCAGAGGCGCGAAGCGGTGACCGGCTCCGTCGCGTCGGTTCGCGGCGACGTCATGCGCGAGGTTCCGGGCGGCAATATCGGCCAATCGCTGCAAGGACGTATCGCAGGGGTTCAAATGACCCAGACGAACTCGAAGCCGGGAGCCAACATGGAGATCCGCATCCGCGGCCAACGTTCGCTTACGGCGAGCAACGACCCGCTTGTGGTACTCGACGGGATTCCCTTTGCCGGAACTCTCGCGGATGTCGACCCCAACTCGATCAAGGGTATCGACATTCTGAAAGACGCCTCCGCAACCGCTATCTACGGTTCGAGGGGCGCCAACGGCGTCATCCTCATCACCACCAAAACCGGCCAGAGAGGTGCGGGCCCGACTACCGCCAAAGTGTCGTATAACGGCTACTATGGCGTTAAAAACGCTATCCATGTGCCGATGATGGACGGGGATCAACTCTTCGCGTTGAAGAAATATATCGAACTGACCATGCCGGACAACACCTCGGGAATGTACACGACCCTGGGGCCCGATGAAAGAGAGGGCGTCAACACCGACTGGCAGAAGTTGCTCTATCGTCAGGGCTTTGTCACCAGCCATGACATAGGTGTTGCAGGCGGCAGCGGTGCGAGTTCGTACAGTATGGGAGCCGGTTACTATAAGGATCAGTCCGTTATCCCCGGTCAGAACTTCCAGCGTTTCTCGCTCCGTGCCAACCTCGACATGGAGGCAGGCAAGTGGTTTCGTTTCGGTTTGATGTCCAACAGCAACTATAACTATACCCAAGGACAGCAATTCGGCCCGGGCGCAGCCCTCGACCGCTCTCCTTTGATGGACCCCTATAATGAAGACGGCTCGCTGAAAAGGACCATAAGTTCGGCGGCTGACCCCAATTATTGGGTACTTACCAGAGAGACCATCGAAGACAATCTCGACAGGTGGCGCAACGACACCCGTACTCTGGGAACCTTCAATACCGTGTTCGCAGAGATCAAGGCTCCCTGGGTCGAGGGTCTGAAATATCGGGTCAACCTCGGTTTGAACTACACTCAATCCCACAACGGCACTTTCTCCGGCATCGGCATAAACAACGCCAACGCCGAGTATCGCTCGTCCGCCTCCATCGACAACCGCAATACCATAAACTGGACGATCGAAAACATGTTGACCTACGACCGCACGTTCAACGAGAAACATAACCTCAACGCCGTGGCTCTCTACTCTGCCGAACAGACCACCTACAACCGTTCGAATGTGGGAGGCATCAACATTCCCAACGACCGCTTCTTATACTGGAACCTCGGTCGCGCCGAAGCATTGGGGGAAACTCCGGCCAATACCGTCAACGCCGCCAATCAGGACTATTGGCAAAGGGCCATGCTCTCATATATGGGACGTGTGATGTACTCCTATGACAACAAGTACATGATCTCCGCCGCCGTCCGTTCGGACGCTTCGTCGGTGCTTGCTCCGGGTCATCAATGGCACACCTATCCCGCCGTTTCCGCAGGTTGGAACATCGCCAACGAGCAGTTCATGAGCAGTGTGAACTGGGTAAACTCGCTCAAACTCCGCGTCGGTTTCGGACAAACCTCCAATCAGGCCATTAATCCCTATCAGACGCTGGGTCTGTTGGGGACTGTCAACTACAACTTTGCCGACAGGGATGTTACCGGGTTCAATATCGCGACATTGCCCAACTCCGAATTGGGTTGGGAATTCTCCTCGACATGGAACTTCGGTGTCGATTTCGGTCTGTTCAACAACCGCTTGACGGGTACCATTGAATATTATATGCAGAAGACCAAAAACGTACTCCAAAGCGTCAACCTGCCCACCACTTCGGGTGTGGGTTCGTACACCGCCAATATCGGTAAAACCCAAAACAAGGGTATCGAGTTGACCCTGAACGGTGTGATCATCGACAACCTCAACGGTTGGACATGGGAAGCGGGCGTCAATCTCTATGCGAACCGCAACAAGCTGACGGAACTCGCTTCGGGCATGGATCGAAATGTCGACAACCGTTGGTTCGTGGGCTATCCCATCAACAGTATCTATGACTTCGAAGCTATCGGCCTGTGGCAGGAAGGCGACCCATACATGAAAGAATTGGAGCCCAACGCCACTCCGGGTTCCATTCGCGTTAAATATAACGGAGGTTATGAGCCGAAAGGCCCCAACGGCGAGACGAACGAGAACACCATAAGGGCCATAAATGAAGATCAGGACAGGCAGATTATGAGCATGGAGCCTAACTTTTTGGGTGGCTTCAACACGCGTGTTTCGTGGAGGGGTCTCGATCTGAGTATCGTCGGAATGTTCCAGAGCGGCGGTATCCTCATCAGCACCCTCTATCAGGCCAACGGCTATCTCAACATGTTGAACGGCCGCCGCGGACAGGTCGACATCGACTATTGGAGACCCGACAACACCGGCGCCAGATTCCCCGGCCCGTGGTCGGGAAACCGAAGCGACTCTCCCTCATATTTGAACTCTCTGGGTTACTTCGACGCCTCGTACCTGAAGATCTCTACCATCACTTTGGGATACAACCTACCTAAAAAATGGATGGACAGAGCCGGTATCGACGGCATAAGGGTCTACGCCACCGCGCAGAATCCGTTTGTGTTCTTCTCCGAGTATCACAAGATGTCGGGTCTCGATCCCGAGCCCAACACTAATATGAACGGTGATCTGGCCTCGGGCAGAGACGGGCGTTTGAGCCGTTTCCTTGTGGTCGGTACCAACACTCCCAACACCCGCAACTTCCTGTTCGGTGTAAACCTTACTTTCTAACCATTCTTAATCACAGAAAACTATGAAACTGAAAAATAGATTGTTATTCGGAGGAGTTGCCCTGGCCACGATGTTCTCGGCGACCGCATGTACCGATCTTCTGAAAGAGACACCGCGAGCCCAGTATACTCCCGATTTCTTCGAAACGCCCAAGGGTGTGGAAAACGGTATAATCTCGCTTTACGCCCACCTGCGCGGGATATACGGAGGCTATTTCCATTCATTCGCCCAAATCGCCACCGATGAAACGACCTGGGGCGAACTGCAACAGAGCGGTGAGCAGGGCATGGACTTCAATACGGATCCGGGTATGGATGTTTTCTCCATCGACGCTTGCCGTGCCAGCGGTTTGTGGGACACGGCATTCCCCAACATCAACACTGCCAGCGGTATTATCAAGAACGGTGAAAAGGCCGGTGTGGATCCCTCGCTCGTTGCCGAGGCTTATTTCTTCCGCGGATTCGACTACTTTATGTTGGTGACCGTTTTCGGTGGTGTGCCCCTCGATCTGGGTGCGGGTCCATTGCAGTTCAACGATACCCCAAAAACCACTTCCGTACGCAACACCGTCCCGGAGGTCTATGCGGCGATCTTCTCCGACCTCGAGAAGGCCGTTGCCGATCTTCCTTCGGTTCCGCGCCATAAAGGCGCCGTGACCAAAACGGTAGCCCGCCTCTATTTGTCGAAGGCCTATCTGACCTTCGGATGGTGGCTGGAAAATCCGAACGACATCCCCACCTATCCCGCCGCCGACCGCGTGGACGTCAACGTCATAGCCGCAGGCAGCGAGACCGAGCTCGTGTTCGACCGACCGGTGAGAACCGCCCAGCAGTATTTCCAACTGGCTTACGACACCGCCATGGATGCCATCAACGATCCGGCTGACGACGACCATCATGGATTGATGGATTCTTTCTACGAAGTCAATTGGGCGGCCAACGATCGCAACAAAGAGATGTTGCTCTATGCCGACCACAAAATCGATCTTATATACGGCGGTATGATCGGGGATCCATCAGGTGAGGGCCTCGACTATGCAAGCGGCCGATACCCTGAAAACTATGCCGTATGGTTCCATACTTTCAATTATGCCGAAGTGAGAGCCGGCGATAAAGCAGGTCAACCCGTTCAGCGCGCAGCCTCGCAGGAGACAGGGCGCCCCTGGACGCGCATTGCTCCCCCAATAGGTGTGTTTACCGAAACCTTTGCTGAAAAGACTCTCGACTCGCGCTATGATGCCACTTTCGTTACCACCTATTACGGCAACTGGCATTGGAATGGTGCCGCGGCCGGTTCTATCGACGCCGAGACAATGATCATTGCCAACAATGAGCCTGTGGAACGTGGTGGTGCCATCTTCAAATTTCTACCGGAAGACCTTCCTGCCGGTACCGTTACCTATCCCACCGATGCGGGCCAGAGCAACATCGGAGCAGGTTGGATGACCGATGGGTCGGAGTCCGCATGGGTGATCGAACCGAAAGCCATCAGCCGGTTCAAATATCCGGGATTGTGGAAGATGGGTCCGGAACGCACGGACCGCGACGGCGGTATAGGTCAGCCCAACGGCGCCAGCCCCCGTCCGTACTATATCGCCAAGTATTCGGAATTGTATCTGTTGGCAGCCGAAGCCGCCGTCAAGGCCGGTAGACCGGCCGATGCCGCGGCTCAGTTGAAGGTGCTTCGTGCAAGGGCGGGTAAATGGAATTACAACAACTCGTTAGGCGGTATTACGGTGGACGAGGATTTCAGCGCCGAAATGGAAGCCGCGACTCCGGCCAATCCCGACATCGACTATGTTCTGATGGAGCGTTCACGCGAACTCTACGGCGAGGGATATCGCTGGTTCGACCTGACCCGTACCCAGAAATGGGGCGAGCCCAAATTCGGAGGCCAATATGAGATCAACGGTACCGCGAGATTCGGAACTTCGCCCGTAACATATACGCGCAGTATCCCGAAATATGCGTACCTGCGTCCCATTCCGCAGTCCCAGATCGACCGTATGGAGATGAGTGCCGAAGAGTTGGCAGCATATCAGAACCCCGGCTATAACCAATAATGCCGGACATTTGTGAGACCTTTAGGGTTTAGGTAAAAATAGGTTAGTTAAATTTTGTCAATTTCCACCGACGGACCGGGGTTGTAAAAGTTTTTACATCCTTTTGCAACTCCGGCCGTTTTTTACTACCTTTCAGGCTCCGGTACGCTCAAAGCGTGTTTCGGCGGCCCTGATATATTTTAAGAGCTCTAAATTTTATTTTAACTGCGATCCCATGAAGCTACATAACGTAGTTGCGGGCCTGACGTGCGTCGTATTGTCGACGATCGGAATTCTGCCCGGATATTCCCAGACTGAAAAGTTCGTGACGTTCGATCCCGCGGAGGGTGTATTCACGCTCGCCGAAGACGGATGTGCCGTCGCGGTTGTCACGGATCGCGAAGACGACCCGGGCGTTCTGAGGGCGGTCGGCGATCTGAGGGAAGATCTGCGCAGAGTAACCGGCAATCTGCCTTCCGATAAAGCGGCAGGCAGGGCGATCATCATAGGTACGGCAGGGCGTTCGGCCATGATCGACCGCCTTATCGCAGAGGGGAAGATCGCCGCGGGCGAGATCCTCGGCAAGAACGAAAAATATATCGTCTCCGTCGTCGACTCTCCGGCGGAGGGGATCGACAAGGCCCTTGTCGTCGCAGGCAGCGACCGGCGGGGCACCATATACGGCATCTACGAGGTGTCGTCCCAGATCGGAGTTTCGCCGTGGTACTGGTGGGCCGACGTGCCCGTGGTGCCGCGCAATAATATATATGTCAAGGCAGGGGTGTACACCGACGGCGAACCGGCGGTGAAATACCGCGGCATTTTCCTCAACGACGAAGCCCCCGCCCTGAGCGGCTGGACGGACGAAGTGTTCGGCGGCTTCAACAGCAAGTTCTACGCCCACGTTTTCGAGCTGATCCTGCGTCTGAAGGGCAATTTCCTGTGGCCCGCGATGTGGGGTAACGCCCTTTACGACGACGATCCGCTGTCGGGGGCACTGGCCGACGAATACGGCATAGTGCTCGGCACCTCGCACCACGAACCTATGGGCCGCGCCCACGTCGAGTGGAGCCGCTATGGAACGGGGCCATGGAATTACGACAAGAACCAGGCGGTGCTCCGCGAGTTCTGGCGCGGCGGGATGGAGCGCATGAAGGACTTCGAGACCATCGTGACAGTGGGGATGCGCGGCGACGGCGACGAACCGATGTCGGAGCAGAGCGACATCGCGCTTCTGGAACGCATAGTGCGCGACCAGCGAAAGATAATCTCGCAGGTGACGGGCGCCAGGGCCGAAAAAACGCCCCAGGTGTGGGCGCTATATAAAGAGGTACAGGACTATTACGACAAGGGGATGCGCCTTCCGGACGACGTCACACTGATGTTGTGCGACGACAACTGGGGCAATGTGCGCAAACTCCCCGCTCCGGGCACCGCCGCCGCTCACAAGGGCGGCTACGGGATGTACTATCATTTCGACTATGTGGGTGGCCCGCGAAACTACAAATGGGTGAACATCAGCCCCGTGCAGCGCATATGGGAGCAGATGAACCTGACGTACAGATACGGTGTTGACCGGATATGGATCGTGAACGTGGGCGATCTCAAGCCGATGGAGTATCCCATTTCGTTCTTCCTCGACATGGCGTGGAACCCCGACAGGTTCAACGAGAACAACCTTTTCGACCACACGGAGCAGTGGTGCGCGCAACAGTTCGGCGAGAAGTGGGCCTCCGAAGCGGCAAGGCTCATAGACCTCTACACCAAATACAACCGCAGGGTCAGTCCCGAACTTCTGGACGCGAACACTTACAGCCTCGAAAATTACGACGAGTTCGAGCGCGTTCTCGAAGAGTACCGTGCATTGCTCATCGACGCGATGCGGCTCTATAACCTGCTACCCGCCGAATACCGCGACGCCTTCGACGAATTGGTACTGTTCCCGATAAACGGCTGTTGCAACCTCTACGAGATGTACTATGCGGTGGCGAAGAACAGGCAACTCGCGGCGCAAAACGATGTGAGGGCCAACCGTTGGGCCGACAAGGTGAAGGAGTGTTTCGAAAGGGACTCGATGCTCACCGTGCATTACAACACCGGGATCGCGGGCGGCAAATGGCCCCACATGATGGATCAGGTACGCATCGGCTACACCATCTGGCAACAGCCCGAAAGGAGCATCATGCCCGCCGTGGAGTATGTCGCCGAGGCCGAGGTAGTGCGCGATAAGGTGTGGGCCGAGGCCGACGGACACGTGTCGATTGAGGCGGAGAATTACACTCGCCGCTCGGACGGCGAAAACGTTCACTGGACGGTTATTCCGGGCATGGGGCGCACTCTTTCGGGTGTGACGACGATGCCGGTGACCCTCTCGCCCGAAAGCCAGGAGGTGTGGCTGGAGTACGACGTCGAACTCGCGAGCACGGGTGAGGCGCGCCTTATCCTTCTTCTCTCTCCCACCCTCAATTTCAACGCCAACAAGGGTCTGCGTTACGCGGTTTCGATCGACGGAGGGGCCGAGCAGATCGTCAATTTCAACGGCCACTATCGCGGAGAACTCGGCCGCTGGCAGGGACAAAGCATAATCGAATCGGAGACGCTCCACCGAATCGACCGTCCGGGCAGACACACGATCCGTGTGAGGGTTCTCGACCCGGGCATTATTCTTCAAAAGATCATGCTCGATATGGGGGGTCTTAGACCCTCGTATCTGGGAGCGCCTCAAAGTGAATTGGTAAATTATTGATTATGAAACAATTATTCAGAATATTATTGTGTGCGGCGGCGGTACTTGCCGCGGGAAGCGCGACCATCGAAGCGAAAGTGCGCCTGCCGCGGCTCGTGTCGGACGGCATGGTGCTACAAAGGGACACACCTCTGAATATCCACGGATGGGCCGACCCCGGCGAAAGGGTCGAAGTCGTCTTCCAGGACAAGAAATTTTCCATCCGGGCCAACCGGCAGGGCGAGTGGAGTGTGGGGTTAGGCTCCTTCCCCGCCGGAGGCCCGTTCACGATGAGAGTGGGCGATGTCGAGCTCTCCGACGTGATGGTGGGCGAGGTGTGGCTCTGCTCCGGTCAATCCAACATGGAGCTTCCCATAAGCCGCGTTGAGGACCTTTACGCCGACCGGATTCCGGATTTCAACTACCCGCACATAAGGTATTTCCGCGTACCGATGCACTACGCCTTCGAAGGGCCCGAGGCAGACATTGCGGGCGGCGAGTGGAAGACGGCGACACCCGAAAACCTTTCAGATTTCTCTGCGCTCGCTTTTTTCTACGGCAAGGAGCTCCACGAACTCTACGGCGTTCCGGTGGGTCTGATAAACAACGCCATCGGCGGCTCGCCCATCGAAGCGTGGGTCAGTGGCGAAACTATTAAGAAATACCCCCATTATCTCGCCGCCGCCGAAGAGTGTGCCCGACCGGGATTCATCGACAGTATGCGAAGGGCCGACGCGCGGCGTGGACACGAACGCTGGCTCGCCATCGACGAAGCCGATCCGGGTGTCGGGGTGTGGAACAAAGCCGAATTCGACGACTCCGATTGGGGTACCGTCTCGCTACCGGGATACTGGCGCACCAAGGGGATCGACACGAAACCCGGCACGGTGTGGTTCAGGCGCGAGATCGAACTGCCCGCAGGGGTCGAAGAGCAGGAGGCGATCCTGCGGATGGGGGTGATCGTCGACGCCGACTCGACATGGGTCAACGGCACTTACGTCGGGAACGTGACCTATCAATATCCGCCGCGCATCTACCGAGTTCCGGCGGGTGTTCTACGTGAAGGACGCAACGTGATAGCCACACGTGTAACGACCAACTCGGGGAACGGCGGTTTCGTCGAACAGAAACCCTATAAACTTATCGTCGGCGCGGAGTCGGCGCAGATATACCAAATGGTTCCGGCGGACAGACTTTCCCCCGGCGTCGAGGCACAGGTCGACAAACCCTCGTGTGCGCAAATAGAGATAGACCTCACCGGCGACTGGCGCTACCACATCGGCGCACAACCCGCCCCCGCCCCCCGGGGCCGGTCGATAACGTTCCAATATGTGCCGACGGGACTTTACAACGGAATGCTCGCTCCTTTGAAGGGGTTTGCCCTACGGGGGTTCCTGTGGTATCAGGGCGAGTCGAACGTCGGCCGCGCGGCCGAGTACCGCGACCTTATGACCGATCTTATCGCCGACTGGCGCCGCGACTGGAACAACCCCGAAATGCCCTTTATCTTCGCTCAGTTGCCGGGCATGATGGAGGGAAGCGGATTCCATCCCGAGAACGACCAGAGCGGTTGGGCCGAATTCCGGGAAGCCCAAAGATATACCCTGCGCCTGCCCCACACGGGAATGGCCACGACACTCGACACCGGCGAATGGAACGACGTGCATCCTCTGAACAAAAAGACCGTCGCCCACCGCCTCGCCCTCGAAGCGCGCCGCGTGGCTTACGGCGAGAGCCGAGTTTGTGGTTCGGGCCCCCTGTTCGAGAACATGACCGTTGAGAACGGCAGTGCGATACTCTCTTTCAGATGTATCGGCTCCGACATCGACACCAACCTGCGCCTGGGTGGTTTCACGATCGCGGGCCGGGATAAAAAGTACGTTAAGGCCAGCGCCGTCGTCCTGCGTGGCAACATCGTGAGGGTGTGGAGCGACGCCGTGCCCGATCCCGTAGCCGTGCGGTACGCGTGGGCGGGCGATCCCGTGGGCGCCAACCTCAGGGATAAGGACGGCATCCCGGCTTCCACCTTCGAGGCCGAGCTTTTCATCGACCAGGACAAGGGCGGCATCCACGACGGATACAACTGGGAGTTGTGGCATCAGGAGGGCACGGTGGGAATGACCCTCGGCGAGGGCGGCGCGTTCTCGTGCAGTTGGAAAGACTCCCACAACGTTCTGTTCCGCACCGGCAAAAAGTTCCTGCCCATGCTCCCGCTCTCGGAGGTGGGTGAAATATCGGTCGAGTACGGTTGCGACTACCGCCCCGACGGCAACTCCTATCTGTGTGTTTACGGCTGGAGTGTCGATCCGCTGATCGAATTCTACATAGTCGAATCGTGGGGCAATTGGCGGCCGCCGGGAGCCAAGTCGAAAGGTACGATAACCGTCGACGGCGGAACATACGACGTGTACGAGACCACGAGGGTCGAGATGCCCTCGATCCAGGGGACGAAAACCTTCAAGCAGTATTGGAGCGTGCGCACCGATCGCAAGACCGAAGGCACGGTGTCGGTTAGCCGACATATTGCCGAATGGGCGCGAAGGGGCATGAAGCTGGGCGACGTGTACGAGGTTTCGCTGTGCGTCGAAGGATACGAGAGCAGCGGCGAGGCCGACGTCTACAGGCACGAATTGATAATTGATAATTGATAATTATCTACGCAAACAATTCGTAATTCGTAACTCGTAATTCGTAATTCGTAACTAAAATAAGGTATGGCGACAAAAACAACGACCGAGGCGAAGGGGTTTTATAAACTTTCGTGGGTGCAACGCATCGGGTATGGATCGGGAGATCTCGCCCAGAATCTTATCTATCAAACCGTTGCACAGTATCTGTTGATCTTCTACACGAACGTTTTCGGCATTCCGGCGGCGGCGGCGGCGGTGATGTTCCTCATCGTGAGATTGGTAGACCTGGTTTGGGACCCTATCGTGGGAGCCTGGGTCGACAAACACAGCCCGAAACTCGGCAAGTATCGCTCCTACCTCGTGTTGGGGGGTATACCGCTGACGGGATTTGCGATCCTCTGTTTCTGGAACGGTTTCTCGGGTTCGCTCCTCTACGGCTACATCACCTATGTGGGGCTGTCGATGTGTTACACGTTGATAAACGTACCTTACGGCGCACTCGGCGCCTCGCTAACCCGCGATACCGACGAGATCACCAAACTCACCTCGACCCGTATGTTCATCGCCAATCTCGGAGGTTTGGCCGTAGCTTACGGTATTCCGGTGATCGTTCGCACACTATCGCCCGACGGGAAGATAAACTCGTCCGAGGCCGGAGGCGCATGGTTCATTACGATGACCATCTACGCGATCGTGGGTCTTGCATTGCTGATTTTCTGTTACTCGCAGACTAAGGAGCGGGTAGTGATGGATGCCAAAGACACCGAGCACGTCAAGGCATCCGACCTGTGGACGGAATTTCGGAACAACCGTCCCCTGAGGGTGCTGTCGTTCTTTTTCTTCACCGCTTTCGCAATGATGGCGATAGGCAACTCCGCCGGGTCGTACTATATGATCTATAACGTTCAGGCGCCCGATTGGCTGCCCTATTTTGCGGCATTGGGTTCGATCCCCGCGTTTATATTTATGCCGATGGTACCGGCCATAAAGCGATGGATAGGCAAGAAACAGATGTTCTACGTCTTCCTGTCGGTCGCCATTCTGGGTATGGCCATACTGTACGCCATCTCGGTTATTCCGGCATTGAAAACCCAAGTGTGGCTGGTGCTGGTGGCGCAATTCATCAAATCGACCGGCGTTATCGTGGCCACGGGTTACATGTGGGCGCTGGTTCCCGAAGTAATATCCTACGGCGAACACACCAGGGGGCGTCGTATCTCTGGCATAGCCAACGCGCTGACGGGTATATTCTTCAAGGCGGGAATGGCCCTCGGTGGCGTCGTACCGGGATTCGTGCTGGCCTTCGTCGGTTTCGACGAGAAGAACGCCGTGACCCAGTCGGCCTTTGCCGAGCAGGGAATCCTGTGGCTCGTGGCCGTGATCCCGGCGATACTGCTTGTTGTGGCGATGTTCATAATCTCGAAGTATGAGCTCGACGATCCGACGATCGACCGGATAAACATGGAGATAGAAGAGAGGCACATGAAAAATTAATAATATAAAAATACGATATGAAAACGATGAAGATCATGGTGGCGCTGGGTTTTGCGGCGCTCGCGGGATGCGGCTCGACCGCGACACAGCAGCAGGAACCCTCGCTGAAAGAGGCATTGAAGGACAAGTTCCATATCGGAGCGGCCCTCAACGTAGACTACATCTGGGAACGTGACCCGAAGGCCGACGAACTTATAAAGTATCAGTTCGACGCGATCGTCGCCGAGAACTGCATGAAAAGCATGTTCCTGCAACCGAGCGAAGGCGAATTCTTCTGGGACGACGCCGACCGTTTCGTAGAATTCGGCGAGGCCAACGGCATGTGGATCACGGGGCACTGCCTTGTGTGGCACTCGCAGGCTCCGGCATGGTTCTTCTTCGATGAGAACGGCGACGATGTTTCCCGCGAGGTGCTCATAGAACGTATGCGCAACCATATCCACACTGTGGTAGGCCGTTACAAAGGACGCATCAAGGGTTGGGATGTGGTCAACGAGGCGATTTTGGAGGACGGATCATGGCGGCAGAGCAAATTCTACACGATAATCGGAAAAGATTTCGTAGATTTGGCCTTCCGTTTCGCGCATGAAGCCGACCCCGACGCCGAACTCTATTACAACGACTATAACGAATGGCATCCGGGCAAGGTGGCGACGATAGTGGATATGGTACAGCGTTTCAAGGCCGAAGGTATCCGTATCGACGCGGTGGGAATGCAGGGGCACTTCGGGATGGACTATCCGTCGATCGAAGAGTTCCGCGCCGCGATCGACGCATACGCAGGGGCGGGAGTGAAGGTGATGGTCACCGAACTCGACATGAGCGCTCTGCCGCGTCCCCAGAGGGGTGCCGGAGGAGCGAACATCGCCGACACCGTGGCCTACAAAGCCGCGATGAACCCCTACACCGCGGGGTTGCCCGAAGAGGTGGCCGCCGCGTGGGACAAGAGGATGGGCGAGTTCTTCCGCCTGTTCATCGACAACTCCGACAAGGTGACGCGCGTGACCTTTTGGGGCGTGACCGACGAAACGTCATGGAAGAACGACTTCCCCGTGCGCGGACGAACCGACTACGCGTTGCCGTTCGACCGCGATTACCGGGCAAAACCGGTGGTGAAAGAGATTGTAGCAATGGGTAATCGATAACGAATAATAGATAATTATCCACGCACAAAATTCGTAACTCGTAATTTGTAACTCGTAACTTATCGACCGTATGGCAAAATCAAAATATCTGTGGCCCGACGACTTCATGGCCGACCCTTCGGCGCACGTTTTCGAGGGTAAATTATATATCTACCCTTCGCACGACTGGGAAAGCGGCGTGGCCGAGGACGACGACGGGGGCCACTTCAACATGAAGGACTATCACGTCTTTTCGATGGACGAAGTGGGGGGGCCGGTCACCGACCACGGCATGGTGCTCTCGACCGAGGATATCCCCTGGGCGGGACGCCAGCTTTGGGACAGCGACGTGGCCTTCAAGAACGGTAAATACTATCTCTACTTCTCGCTCAAAGACCGTAACGACGTTTTCCATCTCGGAGTGGCTGTGGCCGACTCTCCGGCGGGGCCTTTCGTGGCCCAACCCGATCCGATAAAGGGAAGTTACAGCATCGACCCCTGCGTGTATGAGGAGGGAGGCAAATATTACATCTACTTCGGAGGCATCTGGGGTGGACAGTTGCAAAGGTATCGGAACAACAAGGCGCTCGGAAAAGAGGCTTTTCCGGCCGACAACGAACCCGCCCTGTGCGGCAAGGTGGCGCTTCTGGCTGACGACATGCTCGAATTTGCCGAGGAGCCGCGCGACGTGGTGATCCTCGACGAGAGCGGCAAACCCCTCACCCAGGGCGACCCGCACCGCTTTTTCGAGGCTTCGTGGATGCACAAACACAACGGGAAATACTACTTCTCCTACTCGACGGGCGACACCCACTTTTTGTGTTACGCGATGGGCGACAACCCTTACGGCCCGTTCACATACAAGGGCGTGATACTCGATCCGGTGGTCGGTTGGACGACCCACCACAGCATCGTCGAATACAAGGGGAAATGGTGGCTGTTCCATCACGACAGCGTCCCCTCGGGAGGCAGAACGTGGCTTAGGAGCATGAAAGTCGCCGAATTGGAGTATAACCCCGACGGAACGATAAAGAAAGTGAAAACGGATGAGTAAACCTTTCGCCGTAGGAATTATCGGCACCGGCCACATCGCCGCGAAAATGGCGCTCACACTCCGCGACATGGACGGGGTGGAGCTCCACGCCGTGGCATCGCGCAGGCAGGAGACGGCCGACGAGTTCGCCTCCCTGTGGGGTGCGAAGCGTGCCTACGGTTCCTATGAAGCGATGCTCGACGATCCGGAGGTGGAGTTGGTCTACATTGCCACTCCGCACACTCTGCACGCCGAGAACTCTCTGGCGTGCATTCGTAAGGGCAAACCGGTACTGTGCGAAAAGCCCTTCACGGTGAATGCCCGCGAGGCGGAAGAGGTGTTGAACCTCTCCCGCGAGAAGGGCGTATTCGTCACTGAGGCGATCTGGACGCGCTATATGCCGATGTCCCGAACGATAAACGAGGTATTGGCGAGCGGTGTGATAGGCGCTCCCATGATGCTGTCGGCGAACCTGGGCTATCCCAACTCCCACAAGGAGCGGCTGAGATATCCCGCCCTTGCCGGAGGAGCGCTTCTGGATGTGGGGCTGTACGCCATAAATTTCGCCTCTATGGTGTTCGGGACGGAGATCGAAAGCATCGTCTCGTCGTGTACGAAGCTCGACACGGGGGTCGACGCCCAGAACGGCATTTTAATAACCTTCGACGGAGGACGGATGGCCGTTTTGAGCAGTTCGATCGTCGCCAAGACCGACCGTCAGGGCATAATCTCGGGCGAGCGGGGCCACATCATCGTGGGGAACATCAACAATCCGGAGAGCATCACGGTCGTGGACAACGACTACCGCCGCGTTGCACGTTACGAGCAACCGGCGCAGATCACCGGATTCGAATACCAGGTGCGGGCCTCGATCGACGCCATACGCGGCGGACAAACCGAGACCCCGTTCATGCCCCATGCCGAGACTCTTCGGATAATGCGCCTCATGGACGGATTACGGGAGGAGTGGGGGTTGAAATATCCTTTCGAATAAGAGCTTGAAGAGATGAAACGACTGATAATATCGACCATTCTGTGCATGTTCTCCTTTCCGCTCGCGGCGGAGGACGGCGGCAGGTTGTGGTTGCGCTTCCCCGAGGCGGGAAATGCGACCGTGGTCGCAAAAGATAAACATCCTTCCGTCGAGTTGGCCCGCCGGGAGCTTGCCGCCGCATGGCGCGGGGTTCCGGTGGAGTTGCGCATCGACCGCAAACTGGCCGGACTGAAGGATGGATACAGAATTGCAGGTGGTAGTGACCGGGTAACCGTGTCGGCGCCTAAAGCTGTGGGGGTTCTTTACGGCGCCTACCACCTGCTCCGCATACAGGAGACCGGAGAGCGGTCGGCCGACCTCTACATCGAGGAGACTCCGCGCTTCGATCTTCGCATCCTCAACCACTGGGACAATCTCGACGGTTCGATCGAGAGGGGTTACGCAGGACGTTCGCTCTGGCGATGGGACGAGTTGCCCGGGGTGCTTTCGCCCCGGTACGAGCAGTACGCGCGCGCGAACGCCTCCGTGGGCATCAACGCCACGGTCCTCAACAACGTCAACGCCGCCCCGGGGATCCTCACCACCGAATATCTGTTGAAAGTGAAGGCTTTGGCCGACGTTTTCCGGCCTTACGGGATCAGGGTTTTCCTGTCGGTTAATTTCGCCTCGCCCCGCCATTTGGGAGGTCTTGCGGACGCCGATCCGCTGAATCCAGCCGTCGCCGCGTGGTGGAAAGCCAAGGCGAAAGAGATCTACGCCCTCATTCCCGATTTCGGAGGATTCTTCGTCAAAGCCAACTCCGAGGGACAATCGGGGCCGCAGGACTACGGCCGCACACACGCCGACGGAGCCAATATGATCGCCGCCGCCCTCGCACCCCACGGCGGGATAGTGATGTGGAGGGCATTTGTTTACGCCCCCGAGAGCGACGATCGTGCGGGTCAGGCCTACGACGAGTTCATGCCCTTGGACGGACAGTTCGCCGACAACGTGATAATCCAGATAAAGAACGGCCCCGTCGATTTTCAGCCGCGGGAGCCTTTCAGCCCGCTTTTCGGGGCTATGCGCCACACCGCCGAAATGATAGAGTTCCAGATCACGCAGGAATACCTCGGCCATTCGCACCATCTGGTCTATCTGGCGCCGCTCTTTAAGGAGACGCTCGACGCCGACACCTACTGCGAGGATGAAGGCTCGACCGTCGCGAAAGTGACCGACGGGACGCTTCGCCCCATGGCGCGGGCGGGAAAGAACCCGGTCAGCGCCATCGCGGGAGTGGCCAACACCGGAGACGATGTCAACTGGACAGGCCACCACTTTGCGCAGTCGAACTGGTACGCCTTCGGCCGCCTCGCCTGGGATCCGTCCCTGTCGTCGGAACAGATCGCCGACGAGTGGCTGAGGATGACATTTTCGGGCGATGAGGATTTCGTCGCTCCGGTCAAGGATATGATGCTCACCTCGCGCGAGACGTGCGTCGACTATATGATGCCGCTGGGCCTCCACCACATTTTCTACTTCCACCACCATTACGGCCCCCAACCGTGGGGTTTCGTCGAAGGAATGAGGCCCGACTGGACACCCCCCTACTATCACAAGGCGGGCCCGGACGGAGTGGGCTTCGACAGAGGGGCCACGGGTTCGGGCACCGTGTCGCAATATTTCCCGCCCCTCGACGCGCTCTATGGCGGCGCGCAAACCTGCCCCGAGGAGTATCTGTTGTGGTTCCACCATCTGCCGTGGGATTTCCGCATGAAGGATGGTCTCACGCTGTGGGATGCCCTCTGCTACCGGTACGACGCGGGAGTACAGTCGGTTAGGGAGTTTCAAAAGGTGTGGGACAGGGTCGAGGAGCATGTGGACGCCCGGCGTTTCGCCCACGTGCAGTCGAAATTGAAATTACAGGCGGTCAACGCCCAATTATGGAAGGATGCGTGTCTGCTCTATTTCCAGACCTTCTCCGGCCAGCCGATCCCATACGACATCGAGCGGCCCGTTCACGAACTTGATTCTCTACTGCAATATTGACTACAAAACCCTAAATTAACATGGAGAAAACTTGGAGATGGTTCGGTAAAAAAGACAAGATAACCCTGCAGATGCTGCGCCAGATAGGCGTCGAGGGGATAGTGACCTCGCTGCACGACGTGGCGGCGGGCGAGGTGTGGACTCTCGACGCCATCAACGACCTCAAAAATTATATCGCGCGCGCGGGGCTCCACTGGTCGGTGGTCGAAAGCCTTCCCGTGAGCGAGGCTATCAAATACGGCGGCGAGGATGCCGACCGCCTCATCGACAACTACATCCACAGCCTCGAATCTCTGGGCGAGGCGGGCGTGAAAACGGTCTGTTACAACTTTATGCCTGTGATCGACTGGATACGCACCGACCTTAAACACCCGTGGCCCGACGGCACCACGTCGCTCTACTACGACAGCGTGCGTTTCGCCTATTTCGACCTGAGGATACTTCGCCGCGCCGACGCCGAGAAGGACTACACCACCGAAGAGCTCGAAAAGGTGGCGGCGCTCGACAAAACTATCACCGCCGCCGAAAAGGACGAACTGATAGATTCGATAATAGTCAAGACCCAGGGGTTTGTACACGGGAACATCAAGGAGGGCGACAAAAACCCCGTCGAGATATTCCGGAGGTTGCTTGCCCGGTACGACGGCGTCGACCGTGAGATGCTGCGCGAAAATCTACGCTATTTCCTGTCGCAACTTATGCCCGTGTGCGAAGAGTACGGTATCGGCATGTGCATACATCCCGACGACCCGCCACGGCAGGTGCTGGGTCTTCCGCGCATAGTCACCTCGGCCGAAGATATCGAGTGGATGCTGCGTGCAGTGGACAATCCCTCGAACGGTCTCACCTTCTGTGCGGGATCGCTCTCGTCGGGAGCCCACAACGACGTGGTGGAGATGGCCAAAAAGTTCGCCCCCCGCACTCGTTTCGTTCACCTGCGAAGCACCGAGGTGCTGGACGGCGGCAACTTTATCGAATCGTCGCACCTCGCGGGGCGCGGCCGCCTGATAGATCTGGTGAGGATATTCGAACGCGAAAATCCCCACCTGCCGATGCGCATCGACCACGGCCGCGACATGTTGGGCGACGCCGAGGGAGGCTACAATCCGGGATACGGCTTTTACGGCCGCATGTTCGCCCTCGCGCAGATGGACGGCGTGATGGCGACGGTCAGAAACGAAATAGAAAACAAATTGATATGAACAACCAATTTAGCATAGCAGGCAAAATTGCCGTCATCACGGGCGCGGGAGGTGTGCTCGGCGGAAGCATAGCGAAAAGTTTCATCGAGGCGGGCGCGCGCGTCGTTGCTTTGGACATTCGTCCCGAACAGCTCGAAGCGAGGGTCGCCGAACTTACGGCGAATGGAGGCGAAGCCATCGGCATAGTGGGTAATGTCCTCGATATGGATAGCCTCGAAAAGGTGGCCCGTGAGATCGTCTCCAAGTGGGGTCGCATCGACATCCTTTTGAACATCGCGGGAGGCAACACCCCCGGCGGGACGCTCGCTCCCGACGCCAGCTTCTTCGACATGCCCAAAGCGGAGTGGGAAAAGGTCACGAACCTGAACCTGAACGGCACGGTCTACCCCTCGATGGTCTTCGGACGGGTGATGGCGGAACAAAAAACCGGCTGTATAATAAACGTCTCGTCGATGACGGCATACTCGGCCATCACGCGCGTACCGGGGTACTCCGCCGCCAAGACCGCGGTGAGCAACTTCACGCAATGGCTGGCTACCGAAATGGCCCTGAAGTATGGCGACGGGGTGAGGGTCAACGCCATAGCCCCGGGCTTCTTCATCGGCGACCAGAACCGCGCGGTGTTGATAAATCCCGACGGCTCGCTCACCGACCGTAGCAAGAAAGTACTCGCCAAAACACCCATGGGACGCTTCGGCGACATCACGGAACTCAATGGCGCGGTGCGGTTCCTGTGCAGTCCCGCCGCAAGTTTCATCACCGGGGTCGTTCTCCCGATCGACGGCGGTTTCAGCGCCTTCAGCGGGGTGTAACAACCTGCCCGAAAGCATCGGGTTTCAACCCTAACGTCATCGCGAGCGAAGCGAAGCGATCCAGAGATGTGAAACTGGATCGCTTCGCTTCGTTCATTAGTGACGATTATGGACTATTCCGGCTAATGGTCGTGAGCGGGACTCTCCACAAGAGCCTCCTCGGCCCTCGACTCGCAGGTTTTGCAGAGTTCGGTGATGTTCTTCAACTCGCGCGCCTGCGCCACCGTCCCTTCGAATATCTCGTCGGTGCGGCTGGTGTTGATGCGGGGGCAGTCGTCGTACAGATGGTAGCGTGTACCGTATTGTGTCCAATAGACGTCGTTCGCGCCTGTGAGTTGCTCCACCCTTTGGGTCTGCTCGGTGTACTCCTCCACCGAAGGGGGATTGAAATCGGCGCTGGCAAACCCCGCCGCAACGAGTAGCACCGCCGCAATACTTCCCAGAATGCCCTTCTCTTTGCCGCTGAGGTCTTTGTTGGTGAAGACGAGCACGACGAGCGGCAGGAAGGCTATCACCGAAATGATAACGCCCAGTTGATTCTGAACGAAGAACTTTACCGTCTCCGCCCTCGACGCGGGATCGAGGCGATTGGCCTTTTTCCAGAGCGACGAGCCGACGATCACCAATACCAGATCGACCAGCATCAGTCCGATGATCCACATCCAACTCTGCGAGACAATCGGTTTCGCGCAGGTCACCAGCACATAGATCGCACCCGCCTCGGCGGCGAAAGCCAACACCCAAAGAATGATGGCGAAAATCCTGTTCTTCGACGCCCTGCCTTTGGCGTCGGCGGTGGGAACGAACGTTGCCGACTGAGGGGTTTGCCCTTCTGAGCCTGCCGCCTGTCGCGGGGCGCCCTTGCCGCCGCCCACCCGCGTAACTTTTTTAGTTGTTGCCATGATTCACGATTATAATTAGTAAGGTTAGAATACATGGCATAGATACATGCAAATTTTTTGCCAGCCCGCGTTATCGGTAATGAAAACTCACCAGCTGCCGCAAGTCGGGATGGAGCGACTTCGCCACGGGACAGGTGTCGGCGGCGCGTTGCAGAATGGTTCGTGTTTTTTCGTCGGCCGCGAAAGGGAAGTGCACGTCTATCCGTATCTCGGCGATGCGGCGCGGATCGGCGGCCATCACTTTCGTTATGTCGAGCGTCGTGCCGGTCATGTCGAGCCCCATGCGCACGGCCGCCATCTCCATCAACGTTAGCATACAACTGCCCAATGCTCCTGCCACCATGTCGGTCGGAGAGATGAACTCGCCTTTGCCGTTGTTGTCGGTCGGGGCGTCTGTCGTAACTGTGTTTCCCGATTGTAGGTGGGTGATCTCTGTGCGCAGACCGCCCAGGTGTTTTGTCTTTAAAGTTGCCATAAATTTTGGACTTAGAAATTTAGAAATAGCCTAACGCCCTGTCTTTACGTGTAGCACAATTTTCAAATTCTTAATTTAAAAATTAACATTAAGTTTCGCGGCGACGTTGGTCAGCATGTCGCGCGTCATCTTTTCGATATCCCACTCGGGCCGCCAGCCCCACTGGGCGCGCGCGGCGCTGTCGTCGACCGAAGCGGGCCAATAGCGCGCTATCTCGCGGCGGAAGTCGGGTTTGTAATCTATCGTGAAGCCGGGGATGTGCTTGCGGATCTCGGCGGCAAGCATTTCGGGAGTGAAACTCATCGCTCCGACGTTATAACCTCCGTGAACTTTCAGCGGCGCGGGGTCGGCTTCGAGCAACTCGGCGGTCGCGCGAACGCAGTCGGGCATGTACATCATCGGCAGGCAGGCGTCGGGCGCAAGGAAACAGGTGTAGGAGCCGCTCTTGAGCGCTTCGTAGAAAATCTCGACGGCGTAATCGGTGGTGCCGCCGCCCGGAGCGGTGCCGTAGGAGATGATGCCCGGATAGCGGATGCCGCGCATGTCGAGGCCCGATTTTTTGTAATAATAATCGGCCAGAAGTTCACCTATCACTTTCGTCACACCGTACATCGTGTTGGGCTTGAGTATCGTCTCCTGCGGCGCGTCGTAGAGTACCGAGGTGGGGCCGAAAACGGCGATCGACGACGGCACCATCAGCCGGTCGAGTCCCCGGGCCATCGCGACGCGGATGACGTTCAGCAGGCCGTCGATGTTGATCTTCCACGCCAGGTCGGGATTCTGCTCCCCTCGCGCCGAGAGGATCGCCGCCAGATGCACGATCGTGTCGATATTGTGGCGCTTGACCACCCGCTCGAGGGCGAGAGGATCGGTGACGTCGAGACGTTCGAAGACATTTTCGGTGACAGCGCCGTGTACATCGTTGTTGACGTCGCTCGTGACAACGTTCTCCGCACCGTAACGGCGGCTGAATTCGACGGAAAGTTCGGAGCCGATCTGGCCTAACGCGCCTGTAATGAGTATCTTTTTCATAAAAGGGTTATGTTTTAATTGCGAAAAGTACGAAAAATATTGCTCGAATGAAAATTCTTTCCTACTTTTGCACTCTCTTTTGAGGGTTATGCTGTTTTAGCTCAGTGGTAGAGCACTTCCTTGGTAAGGAAGAGGTCCCGGGTTCAAATCCCGGAAACAGCTCGAAAGGACGATGAAACAAAACTGCCGAAGGCAGCCGGAAAACGAGAAAGAGGCGCTCAAATTTATTTGAAAGCGCCTCTTTCTCGTTTTCGGGGAGTTGCGAAGCAACTTGTTTCATCGTCCTCTCGATGGCGCCCCGCGCCAGCGGCAGGGATAAAACAAGCGACACAAAGTGCCGCGCAGTTAAATCCCGGAAAGCAATTCCAAGACCAAAAGAAAAATTGGCCATCGCAAAAGCATAGACTTTCATCACCTCCAAAAAAAGAAGCCCCGTAAACGAATAAATCCCCCGAAATAAAAAAAGAAGCCGTCTCAAAAGCAGTTTGAGACGGCTTCTTTTTCAATACATGACGGAAAATTATACTATCCCCTGCTCCAGCATCGCCTGCGCGACCTTCATGAAGCCGGCGATGTTGGCGCCTTTCACATAGTCGATGGAGCCACCGGGCTGAGCGCCGAACTTGACGCAAGCCTCGTGGATCGACTCCATGATGGTGTGGAGTTTTTCGTCGACTTCGTGGCCCGACCACGAGATGTGCATCGAGTTTTGGGTCATTTCGAGGCCCGAAGTGGCCACGCCGCCCGCGTTGACCGCCTTGCCCGGAGCGAACAGGATGCCCGCCTTCTGGAAAGCGTGGATGGCTTCGGGAGTACAGCCCATGTTCGAAACCTCGGCGCAGCACCATGTTCCGTTGGCCAGCAATTCGGCGGCATCGTCGCCCGTGAGTTCGTTCTGGAACGCGCACGGCAGAGCGATGTCGCATTTGAGGCTCCACGCTTTTTTGCCCGGAGTAAAGGTCGTGCCCGCGAATTTCTCGGCGAAGGGAGCGACGATATTTTGGTTCGAGGCGCGAAGGTCGAGCAGATAATCGATCATCTCTTCGGTCATGCCGGCGGGAATGCTGACAACGCCGTCGGGGCCTGAGATACCCACCACTTTAGCGCCGAGTTCGGTCGCTTTCTTCGATGCGCCCCACGCCACGTTGCCGAAGCCCGAAACGACCACCGTTTTGCCCTCGATATCTTTACCGGCGCGTCGAAGCATGTGTTCCACGAAGTAGAGCGCGCCGAAACCGGTGGCTTCGGGACGCAGGATCGAACCGCCCCACGTTTCGCCCTTACCGGTGAGTACGCCCGTGTGGTACTGCCGCGCGAGTTTGGAGAACATTCCGTTCAGGAAACCTATCTCGCGGCCGCCCACTCCCACGTCGCCCGCGGGAACATCGGTGTCGACGCCGATGTTGCGCCACAATTCGAGCATGAAAGCCTGACAGAAGCGCATGATCTCGGCGTTGGATTTACCCGTCGGGTCGAAGTCCGAACCACCCTTGGCGCCGCCCATCGGCAAGGTCGTAAGCGCGTTCTTGAAGGTCTGTTCGAAGCCGAGGAACTTGAGCATCGACAGATTCACCGCCTTGTGGAACCTCAGACCGCCTTTGTAGGGGCCAATAGCGCTGTTGAACTGCACGCGGTAGCCGATGTTCACCTGAGGTCGGCCCATGTCGTCCACCCAGGTCACCTTAAAGGTGAAGACGCGGTCGGGCTCCACGATGCGCTCGACGATCCTGGCCGCCTCGTACTCGGGATGCTGGTTGTAGACCTCTTCGATAGATTCCAGTACCTCTTTTACGGCTTGCAGGTACTCGCTTTCGCCGGGATGACGTTTTTCGAGATCGGTCATCAGTTGGGTCACATTCATGGTCGCTGTGGTTAAAAAAAGATTTATTAGGTTATGTTTGGCTTTTAAACCCCAAATGTACGAATTTCGGCACAAATCCAAACATTTCCCCGTTCTTTTTTATTAAAATATTTTAATATATACCCGAATGCTTTCCCGGGGAGTGTCGAGAATGGCTCGACAGGGTCTTCTGTCAGATATTTGAGAGATTTTCAAAGATTGTTTGTCTAAAATTATTACCTTTGTTTTTTAATCGCTCAACATCTCAGACTATGAAGTATACCCTCGAAGAGGTCGGCTCGAAGTCGACGGCACGCGAATTTTTGGATCTGCCCAAACGGCTGTACCGTGGCAATCGCAATTGGGTATGTCCCTTGGACAACGACATAGAGAGCGTTTTCGATCCCGGGAAGAATAAGAAATTCGCCCATGGAAAAGCCATCCGGTGGATCGCGCGCGACGAAAGCGGCCGGGTCTGCGGACGCATCGCCGCGTTCTACAACACGGACGATGCCGCCATCGAGGAGCAGCCCACGGGCGGGATCGGTTTCTTCGAGGCCGAAGACGACGGGGATCTTGCCAACCTTCTCTTCGATGCTGCCAGAGAGTGGCTCGCGGCCAACGGCATGGAGGCGATGGACGGCCCCGTCAATTTCGGATCGAGGGACGCATGGTGGGGCCTGCTGGTCGATGGATTCGAATTCCAGCCCCTCTATACCAACCCCTACAACCCGCCCTATTACATCAAGTTATTCGAGAATTACGGTTTTCGCAACTATTTCAACCAATACACCTACAACCGCAAACTGGCGACCGGCGCACTCAACCAGTCGGTCTACGATCGTGTGAAACGGCTCGAAGAGTCGCCCGGATACCGTTTCGAACATATCGACATTAGAAATCTGGAGCAGGTGGCCGAAGATTTCCGCATGATCTACAATAAGGCATGGGTGCAACACTCGGGAGTGAAGCCTCTCGACCGGGAGGATGCGCGCAAGATGATGAAATCGATGAAGCCGATCATCGACGAGCGGCTGATATATTTCGCGTATTTCAACGACGAACCGATCGGATTTTTCATCATGGTGCCCGATCTCAACCGCGTCATCGGCCGTTTCGGCGGCAAACTCAACCTTATCAATAAAATCCGCCTATGGGTAATGTTGAAATTGACTCATAAGGCAGACAGGATTTTCGCCATCATTTTCGGCGTCGCGCCCGAGTTTCACGGCAAGGGGATCGAGAGCGGCATAATCCACCGTTTCGAGCAAGAGATAGCCAAGGGAGACATGCCCTACAACAGTCTCGAACTCGCGTGGGTGGGCGACTTCAACCCCATCATGATGCGCATGGTCGAAAATTACGTCCTTGCCACGAAACATAAAATCCACGTAACGTACCGCTATCTTTTCGACCGCAACAAAGAGTTCAAACGCGCACCTCGCATAGGAGCAAAAAAAAATTAGGTAATTTGATAATGAAGCTACACGCTAAAAAAGAATCATCAAATAAAATGAAGGAGACAGCTTTTACAAAGTATCATATTGCGAATGGCGCGAAGATGGCCGAGTTCGCGGGATACAACATGCCGATAGAGTTTACCGGCATTAACGACGAACACCGTACCGTGAGGGAGAGCGCCGGAGTTTTCGACGTCAGCCACATGGGCGAGATATGGGTCAAGGGACCGAAGGCGCTGGCCTTCCTGCAACGTGTCACCACGAACGACGTTTCGACGCTCGTGGACGGCAAGGCGCAATATTCGGCGCTTCCGAACGGTCACGGGGGCCTTGTGGATGACATTTTGGTCTACCGCATCGATGCCGAGACCTATCTGCTCGTCGTCAACGCCTCGAATATCGAAAAGGACTGGGAGCATCTTTGCCACCAGGGGGAAGCGTTCGGACTGACCCCGGGCAAAGAGCTTTACAACGCCTCGGACGAGATATGCCAACTCGCCGTGCAAGGCCCGCTGGCTATGCGCATCGTGCAAAAGATGTGTCCCGCTCCCGTCGAGGATATACCCTATTACACATTCGTCAAGACCGAGGTGGCGGGGATCCCCGATGCCATACTCTCGGCGACGGGCTACACCGGCTCGGGCGGATGCGAAATTTACGTTGCGAACGAAGATGCCGACAAACTTTGGGAGGCGCTATGGAAGGCGGGCGAGGAGTTCGGCCTTAAGAACATCGGCCTCGGTGCACGCGACACCCTACGTCTCGAAAAGGGTTTCTGCCTCTATGGCAACGACCTCGACGACACAACCTCGACCATCGAAGCGGCTCTGGGATGGATTACCAAATTCACCGAGGACAAGGATTTCATCGACCGCGAACTTTTCGAGCGGCAGAAAAAAGAGGGAGTGACGCGCAAGCTGATCGCCTTCAAGCTCGTCGAGCGGGGAATTCCGCGCCACGGCTATTCAATAGTTGCCGGTAAGAGTGGGGAATTCCCCTCCTGTGGAGGGGGCGTAGCCTGTTTTAGCGAAGCAGACAGGGGAGCTGAAAGTGCCGAGCATTGCTCGGCGACAGATATGGGGGCTGACGGAACGTCAGACGGGGTGGTCGGCGTGGTCACTTCCGGCACCATGTCGCCCATGCTCAAGGAGGGCATCGGAATGGGGTATGTGAAACCCGGGTTCGCCGCTCCGGGCACAGAGATCGCCGTCATAATCCGTGAAAAGCCCGTTAAAGCAGTCGTGGTTAAGGCGCCTTTCGTATAGACATTTCATACAAAATCTTCGGTCCGATAAATTTTTCTCCTTTCGCAAGCGGTTTTGGTTCCTATTTTGATACGTCGATAACAAAATTTGAACCGAGACAGTATTAATTCAATTGCGTTAAAGATGAAAAATGTGAAGATTATGACTATCGGCGTGATGTGCGCCTGTATGTCGTTTATGGGATGTTCGACCATGAACAATGCCCAAAAGGGAGCCACTTACGGTGGCGGAGGCGGTGCCGCTCTGGGCGCTGCCATAGGTGCGATCGCCGGCCAGGGTAAAGGCGCCGCCATCGGAGCGGCGATAGGTACTGCCGTAGGGGCCGGAGCCGGAGCGCTGATCGGCCACCGGATGGACAAACAGCAAGCCGAACTGGCGGCGCAAATGGCCGACTCCGGTGCAAAAGTCGAGGAGACGACCGACACCAACGGCCTTCAGGCGATAAAGGTGACATTCCCCGCCGGTATCCTGTTCGCCACCGGTAAAAGCGATCTCAATCCCACATCGGTCTCCGAACTTTCGGATCTCGCCACGTCGCTGGCTCAAAATCCCGACACCAACATCACGATCAACGGCCACACCGACAACACGGGCAGCCGCGCCGTGAACGAACGCCTGTCGTTGGATCGCGCCAAGAGCGTGGAGAATTTTCTGGTCGGACACGGACTGCCCGTGGCTCGCTTCACTATCAACGGCCTGGCCTACGATGCGCCCATAGCGGACAACACGACCGTCGAGGGCCGCGCCCAGAACCGCCGCGTGGAAATATTCCTGACCGCAAGTCCGGAGATGATCCGCAAAGCCGAGGCCGGAACGCTGAAGTAACAATTTCGCCGAGAAGCATGAAAGGAGGCTCGATATGGCCTCCTTTCTTCATGTCGTAATCGCACTCTGAAAGCGAGAATGGGGAATTCCAAACAATCTCTATATCCTGTCGAAATCGCCCGAGCCGAGGTCGAGTCTCACGGCGACCATAAGTAGCAGCGTGAAGGCCAAAAACGACGAGCCTCCATAGCTGAAGAAGGGTAGCGGGATACCTATCACCGGCACCAGACCTATGGTCATCCCGACGTTTATGAGCACATGCAACAGGAATATCCCTGCCACCGAATAGCAATATATGCGTCCGAACGGTTCCTGCTGCCTCTCGCCCATCGCCACAAGCCGCATGACAAGAGTGCAGAAGAGCGCCAGCACTATCAACGTTCCCACGAATCCCCACTCCTCGCCCACGGTACAGAAGATGAAGTCGGTGCTCTGTTCGGGCACGAAGTCGAACTTGGTCTGGGTGCCTTCGAGATATCCTTTGCCTGAGAAGCCGCCCGAACCGATGGCTATCTTCGACTGGTTGACATTGTAACCCCAGGCCCGGGTATCGGACTCGACGCCGAGAGTGTTCAGGATGCGTTTTTGCTGGTGCAGGTCGAGGCTGTCGAAAACCACATCGGTCACCGAAACGAACGCCACCGATCCCACCAGCAGGGCGATGAACACCCCGAAACGTCTAAGTCTGTGGGCATAAGCCACTGCGGCGCACACGGGCAACGACGCGAAGGTCGTAACGAGCAGAACCCAATAAAATCTCCACTCCAAGCCCGCAACGAAGGTCGCAAGGAGCCACGTGGTCACCGAGACAAGCGCGATCGACGCCAAAAACACCATCGGCGCCCGCCAGTTCCGGTAAGTAAGGCCGAATCCCGCGGCACAACCCGCCACGATCAGTATCAAAAGTCCCGTGTCGGTGATCCAGAACGAGCCGAAGAAGAGGGTCAAGACCACACCCAGCACTATATATATCCACCGGTTGAGCCCCTCGCGGTAGAACATGAAAAGGAACGATGCGTAGACCACCGCCGAGCCCACGTCGTGTTGCAGGAACATCACTCCCACGGGCAATGCCAACAAAAGGGTAGCCTTAACAAGGTCGCGCAACCGGCCGAGCGAGAATCCGAAAACACTCATCGAACGGGCCAGGGCCAGCGACACCGCGAATTTCATAAACTCGGCGGGCTGGAGCCTCACAGGCCCGAAAACCAGCCATGCCTGCGCCCCATTGACCTCGCGCCCCACCACGAGCGTGGCGAACATCAACAACAGGACGAGCACATATATCGGATAGGCCAGAATGTGGTAATATTTATCGTCGACGAGCATCACCACGACGGCGACCACGAGCGACACCCCCATCCACAACAGCTGCATTCCGTACTGCGAGGATATCTCGAAAGCCGGACGGGCTTCGTCGTAGACTGCGGCGTAGAGGTTGAGCCATCCCATCACCGCAAGGGCCAGAGCGATGAAGATCGTCCACCAGTCGACCTTCCCGTGGATCACGGAGCCTCTTTTCGAACGCGCCATCATATGCCGACTTTATCGTAGTTGGGATATTGTACGTTCATATTCTTAACGTGGTCCATTCTCCAGGGCTGGGAGATGGAGTCGGTAAGATACTTTTCCATCAAAAGCGAGCCGATGGGCACCGCGGCCGTCGCACCGAAACCCGCGTTCTCGACGTAGACATATATCGCTATCTTCGGGTCGTTGCGGGGAGCGAATCCGAGAAACACCGAGTGGTCTTTGCCGTGCGGATTCTGGGCCGTTCCCGTCTTGCCGCAAATTTCGAGGCCCGGCACCATCCCCATCGCGCGCACCGTACCCCCCTCGGAGTGGGCCGCCATATACATCCCTTCGATAACGGTCTCGAAATGTTCGGGGGCAATGTCGGTGTGGTGTGCTTCACTGAATCGGGGATCCATTTCGGTTCCCTCTATGTTCTTTATGACATGGGGAATAAAGTAATGTCCGCGGTTGGCTATGGTGGCAGCAAAGTTGGCCATCTGCAGCGGACTGCACCCCAATTCACCCTGGCCTATGGCAAGAGAAATTACGGTGAGCGAGTTCCAACTGCCGCGATAGACGCGATCGTAATAGTCCGAGCCGTAGATGTTTCCGCCGACTTCGCCCGTGAAGTCGCTGTCGAGTCTGCGTCCAAGACCGAAACTGCGCACATGCTCGGCCCAATGGTCGTATCCTCCGCGCGAAGCGCCGCCGCCATATTCGGGTTTATCCATAATATTTCGCAACACATAACAGAAATAGGCGTTGCACGACGTCATGATAGCCTGATTCAGGTTGAGGACGGCGAAGTCGTCGTGGCATCCCACGTGGACACGCCCCGAAGTGTATCCGTGGTTGCAGGTGTATCTGTCGGAAGGCCGGAGCACACCCTCCTGAAGGCCGATCAGGGCGTTCACCATCTTGAAGGTCGACCCCGGGGGCTGGTGCGACTGCACGGCGCGGTTGAACATCGGGCGGCGGTTGTCGTTGGCGAGACGCGCGTAGTTGTTGTTCCGCTCGCGCCCCACAAGCTCGTCGGGATCGTAAGTGGGGCCGCTCGCCATCACGAGTATCTCGCCCGAAGAGGGTTCTATCGCCACCACCGCTCCAACCTTGCCTGCCAACAACTCCTCGGCGAAGGCCTGCAGTTCGGCGTCGAGCGAAGCGGTAAGGGTCTTCCCGGCAACGGGAAGAGTATCCAAAAGTCCATCCTGCCACGAACCTTTCACGACGCCGTTCACATCGACCATATTTATCTTAACCCCCTTTTCGCCGCGCAAATACTCTTCATAAGCCCGTTCGATCCCCGTTCGGCCAATATAGTCGCCGCTACGGTAATAGTCGTCGCGGGAGAGGTCGGCGTCGTTCACCTCGTTCACAAAACCCAACAGGTTTCCCGCTATCTTGCGCGGATATGAACGGACGGTGCGGTAGACTGTGTAAAACCCGGGCAGGCGCAACTCGTCGAGGTATAGTTTGGCCTCCTTGTCGAGTTGCGACACCACCACCGAAGGACGTCTGGCGGAGTAATTTTTGGCTCTTTCGAGGCGCGTGCGCATCAGAGGCAACGGTATATCCACTATCCGGCTCAGCAACACCGTGTCGAATCCGCTGATCACATCGCGCGGGATCACCATCAGGTCGTAAGCCTCCTTGCTCTGGATTATATATTCGCCGTTGCGGTCGACCACCTCGCCCCTGGGCGGATAGAGCACCTCGTGGCGAAGGGTGTTGTTCGAGGCTTTCTGTTTGTACGAATCGTCCACTATCTGGATATGGAACAGCCGCGCGGCCAGGATCACGAAGACCAGAGCCACAAAGACTAAAAGTACTCTCGAACGCATATAATTCTTCTCCATATTAACGCGGATGTCACAAATTCAGGCACTTAACTCTCTTTCATCATTTGCAGGTTCACTCAGCCTGAACTTGTGAAACCCGCGTTAACGGCTTCTTCGAAGCCGCTCCCTGTAACCTACCCCCTAAATCCCCCTTCCAAAGGGGGACTTTGCCAAACCATAGAGGTTTGGCAAATCTCATAATATGCTACGTCCGTTTGGGAGTTTTCACTGTGAACAGCACCGAGCAGGCCCACACCGAGGCGAAGGTGAAGACCCAACTCACGACGGTTTTCACGAGCACCAGATGATAATTGGTCCAGGTCAGCGCTTCGAGCGAAAAACACACCAGACAGTGTATCCCCGCCACCACAGCGACGTAACGCCAGAACTTCTTTCCTCCCAACAGTTTGGCGGAAGGCATTGCCGGGGCCTCCTCCACCGTTTCGCGCCCGAATATCGCGATCATGATCCACCGGCGCGTGTAGGCCGTGACGAGTGTTGCCGCGGTGTGCACCCCGCCTGTTCCCTCGAAAAAATCGACCGTCAGGCCCGTTGCAAAACCCAGCAACAACACCGCCACGGGTTTCATGTTCAGGGGTAGCAGCGCCACGAAAGCGATATAGGCCAACGGGCAGAAATAGATCGAAACCCTCACCGAATCGAACACGAAGAACTGCATCACGACCACAGCCACGATGAAAAGTCCAAGGTATGTCAGAAAGTTCCTCAATCTCAAAATTTGATAATTTGGTGATTTGATAATTTGATAATAAGCTACGCGCAAAAAACGATTATCTATTTATCTAATATACCTTCCGTCGTTCCCATCACCTCTTCCTCGAGCCGGGAACGCTCCGCGGCATCGAGGTTCCTCGCGAGAAACACAGTCCGGAGCGCCGCGATGTCGGCCCCGAGTTTCACGTCGATATCCAGAGAAGCACGGGGTTCGTCGACCGTGAAATCGTCGACCGTGCCGATAAATATACCTTCGGGAAAGTTCAGCGAGGAGCGGGTGACGACAGTGTCGCCGCGCGCCACCTTGGCATATTTGGGCACCTCCGACAGCCTCACCGTGCGGGTATCGAGACCTTGCCACGTAACGGAGCCGAAATGGCCGGTCGAAGGGAACATGCCGCTCGCCCTGAAATCGGTGTTCAGCGCCGACACGCAGATAGCGTTCCGCGCCGACACGCCGTCGACATAGCCCACCATGCACCCGTCGATCGTGACCACGGCCATCCCGCGTTCCACCCCGTCGCGCGTGCCGCGGTCGAGCATGATATAGTTCTCGCGCTTGCCGATCGAGTTGCGAACCACATGCGCGGCGATGTAGCCACCGGTAATGGTCACTGCCGCCCGCAGCGAGTCGAACTTCGCGGCGCCCTCTCTTTCCCGCCACACGGAGAGTTCGTCTTCGAGCGCCTCGACCCTCGCTTCCAGTTGCCGGTTGGTCTCTCCGAGGCCCATGAAGTGCTCCGCCCCCGCGATCATGCCGTACGCCCCGCTCAGAATAGCGTCGGAGGTCGCAAGCAACCTCGCCCGCGAATGCACCGTCGACGAGGCGTAGTAATGCAGGGCCAACCCTTCGAGAACGAGAAAGATTACCAGAACATGGATCCTGCGGAGGAACAACAGCAGCCGATACATTGCGGCGGCGTTTTATCGGGTTAGGAACGAAAATTTGTCTATATTCTCGAGCGCCTTGTTGGTTCCGCGCGCGACCGAACGCAGCGGATCGTCGGCAACGATGAAGGGTATCTTGCAGTTGTTGGAGAACCTCTGCGCCAATCCCCGGATCAGTGCGCCGCCGCCCGCCAGATAGACCCCCTTGCGGTAGATATCGGAGTAGAGTTCCGAGGGGATATTCTCGAGCACCTTCATTATGGCGGCATCGACCTTGAGCAACGATTTGTCGAGCGCGTTCGCTATTTCACTGTAGTTAAGCGAAATAGTACGCGGAAGTGCTGTCACGATATTGGGGCCGGTGAGGATATAATCCTCCGGTTCTTCTCCGGGAGGCAGTTTTTTGATGGCCGATCCGACGGCGATCTTTATCTCCTCTGCGGTACGCTCGCCCACACGGATCTCGTGCGCCTGACGCATATAGTTGCGGATATCCTCGGTGAAGACGTCGCCCGCAACGTTGATGCTCTCCGAGCAGACGATCCCGCCCAGGGAGATACATGCGATCTCGGTCGTACCGCCGCCTATGTCGATTATCATGTGTCCTTCGGGAGCCTGCACGTCGAGTTCGGCGCCCAGCGCGGCCGCCATCGGTTCATATATCATGTACACCTCGCGACCCCCGGCGTGTTCGGCCGAGTCGCGAACCGCGCGTATCTCGACGTTGGTCGAGCCGCTGGGTATACATATCACCATCTTGAGCGAGGGGTTGAAGAGCCTCGACGACGAGACCTCCTTTATCATCCCGCGGAGCATCAACTCTGTGGCGGTAAAGTCGGCTATCACGCCGTCCTTCAGGGGGCGGATGGTGCGTATATTCTGGTGGGTACGGCCGTGCATCTGGTTGGCCTTGTGGCCGAAAGCGACCATCTTGCCGGTGTGGGCGTCGAGGGCAACGATCGAGGGCTGGTCGACCACCACCTTCCCCTCGTGGATTATCAGCGTGTTGGCCGTTCCGAGGTCGATGGCAAGTTCTTGTGTCAGTGAAAACAATCCCATATCTTTTTCAATTACGAGTTACGAGTTACGAGTTACGAATCGGGCTAACGCAAAATTTATATCGCGTAGCCTCGTAATTCGTAACTCGTAATTCATAATTCAATGTTTAAAGTGTCTAAGTCCGGTAAATACCATCGTTATATCATTCTGGTCGCAATAAGCGACGCTGTCGCCGTCGCGCACCGAGCCTCCGGGCTGGATCACGGCGTCGATCCCTTCTCCGTGCGCTATCTCCACGCAGTCGGCGAAGGGGAAGAAGGCATCGGAGGCCATCACCGCGCCGCGAAGGTCGAAGCCGAAACTTTTAGCCTTCTCGATCGCCTGCCTGAGGGCGTCCACCCTCGATGTCTGCCCCACGCCGCTCGAAAGCATCTGGCCGTCCTTCGCAAGGACTATGGCGTTGCTCTTCGACTGCTTGACTATCTTATTGGCGAAAACCATGTCGGCCATCTGATCGGCGGTGGGTGTACGCTGTGTGACAACGGTGGTCTCTCCGTCGATACCTCCGACGACGAGGTCTCTGTCCTGCACCGCGACCCCGTTCAACAGCGAACGGAATTGCCGCGGCGGGCGGGCAATGTTTTTAAGCACCAGTACAATACGGTTCTTCTTCGAATACAACGTCTCCAGGGCGGCGTTAGTATAACCGGGGGCCAGAATAACTTCGAAGAAGAGTTTGTTGATCTCCGCGGCAGCCGCTTCGTCGACGGGGCGGTTGCATATCAGCACCCCTCCGAAAGCCGAAACGGGATCGGAGGCAAGGGCTCTTTCGTAGGCTTCGAGAACCGTGGCGCCCGTGCCCACTCCGCAGGCGTTGTTGTGTTTGAGTATCGCGAAGGTGGGCTTGTCGCCCGGAAACTCGGCTATAAGGTTCACAGCCGCGTCGATATCCAAAAGGTTGTTGTACGAAATTTCCTTGCCGTGCAGTTGTTCGAACACCTCGTCCAACGCGCCGTAGAAGGCGCCCTTTTGGTGGGAATTCTCGCCGTAGCGCAGGGTGCGGCCGCCGTCGTAAGATGCCCGGAACGCGGGTATATCCTCGCCTGCGTTGAACCAGTTGAAAATTGCGCTGTCGTAGTGCGAACTCACCCCGAAAGCGAGCGCCGCGAAACGGCGTCTCTGCTCAAGCGTCGTCGAGCAGTCCTGCTCCTTCAAAAGTTGCAAAAGTTCGCCGTACTGCGCCTGACTGCCGACGATAACGACGTCCTTGTGATTCTTGGCCCCGGCGCGGATCAGCGATATGCCGCCTATGTCGATCTTCTCGATTATCTCGGCTTCCGAAGCACCCGAAGCTACCGTCGCCTCGAACGGATAGAGGTCGACTATCACCAGATCGATCTCGGGAATGCCGTACCGCTCCAGTTGGGCGGCGTCGCCGACAAGTTCGCGCCTCGAAAGAATGCCCCCAAACACCCCCGGATGGAGGGTCTTCACGCGGCCACCGAGGATCGACGGATAACCAGTAAGCGACTCTACCGCAGTGGCTTCGAAGCCGAGTTTTTCGATGAATTCGAGCGTCCCGCCCGTCGAATAGAGTTTCACGCCCGCCCCGGCGAGCGTCCTGACAATATCATCGAGTCCATCCTTGTGGTACACCGACAGTAAGGCGCTTTTTATCTTTTTATGTTCCATGGTTTTTATAAGAGGTATAATAACCCACAAAGATATATAATGCCGTGGGTAAACGCAAATATTTTTATGTTTACCAAAGGGCATTCTGTTTGAAAAGTTCAAAATGACGAAAAGTTGTTAACTTTGTAAGTTCCAAAAACCCAAAAGGAGATGGGAATTATCATAGAAAAAGAGTCGCGGTGCGCCGTGGTGGGGCACGGCAGTTGGGCTACCGGATTGATGAAGATACTCACGGACAGCGCCGCGGGCAACGGCTCTAACGGAGACGTCGGCAAGGTCGGCTGGTTCGTGCGCAACCCCGAAGTACTCTCTTCTCTCAAGGAGGAGGGGCGCAATCCGCGCTATCTGTCCGACGTGGAGTTCGACACCGCGAGGCTCGATCTGTCGGGCGACATAAACCACGTCGTGGGCACGGCCGACGTCGTGATCCTGGCGGCCCCGTCGGCGTTCATAAAGAACTATCTGGAAGGGCTCACCGTGCCGCTCGCCGGGAAGTTCGTCATCTCGGCCATCAAGGGCATCGTTCCGGGCAACTACCTCTCCGTCACCGAATATCTGAGCCGCGACTATGGCCTCACGTTGGGCTGTACCGGGGTGATCGGAGGCCCGAGCCACGCCGAGGAGATAGCTCTCGAAAGGCTTTCATATCTTACCATCGCGTGCGAAAACCTCGACAACGCGCGCATAATGACGCACAAACTATCGGCGCGCTATATCCACACCACCATCTCCGGCGACATCCGCGGGGTGGAGTACGCGGCGATACTCAAGAATATCTACGCCCTTTCGGTGGGCATCGCCACGGGACTGGGCTACGGCGACAACTTCTCCTCGGTGCTGATCTCCAACAGCGCGCGCGAAATGAGGCGTTTCCTCGACGGGGCCTTCCCGTGCCCGGGACGCGACACCGACACCTCGGCTTTCTTGGGCGATCTGCTCGTGACGGCCTACTCTCCGTTCAGCCGCAACCGCCGTTTCGGAATGATGATCGGCAAGGGGCTTCACGTCAAGAGCGCGCAGATGGAACTGGGCGGCGTTGCCGAAGGGTATTACGCCTCGGAGACCGTGCGCCACGTAAACTCCTCGCACGCCATCGAAATGCCTATCGCCGAGGCGGTCTACTCGATCCTGTACGAAGGCGCATCGCCCTCGAAAACGATAAGAAATCTGACTAACAAACTGATATAAAATAATTATGACTACCCCTGACATTAGCAAGATCTTCGGCTTTGTTCCCCAAGCCGACTTTGCGGCGCTCCGTTCCGAGGCCGAATACGCCAACGCGCTTCTGCACACCGGCGAGGGCAAAGGCTCCGACTTTCTGGGCTGGGTGGCCCTCCCCTCCTCCATCACGCCCGAATTTCTGGCCGAGATAAAAGCGGCCGCCGAGGGGCTACGCCAACGCGCCGAAGTGGTGATCGTCATCGGTATCGGCGGCTCGTACCTCGGAACCAAAGCCGTGTTGGAGGCTTTACAGAATCCCTTTGCGGGGCTTCAGGCCGAGCGCAAAGACCCGGTAATTTTATTCGCAGGCCACACCATAAGCGAGGATTACATGGCCGAACTCGTGGAGGCCGTGAAAGACCGCTCCATCGCCACTATCGTGATCTCGAAATCGGGCACCACGACCGAACCCGCCATCGCTTTCCGCATCATCAAGCAGGAGATAGAAAAGCGTTACGGCGCCGCCGAAGCCGCCTCGCGCATAATCGCCGTCACCGACCGTGCCCGCGGCGCCCTCAAAAGTGTCGCCGACACCGCCGGTTACAAAACCTTCGTCATTCCCGACGATGTGGGCGGCCGCTTCTCGGTGCTGACGCCGGTGGGCCTTCTGCCTCTGGCTGTCGCCGGGGTCGATATCGACGCTCTGGTCG
>QMCD01000022.1_pt1 | contig 114729 bp, 95 predicted proteins | sample 1821841 | NCBI WGS metagenome assembly QMCD01 (sample SAMN01991225, study PRJNA193472) | Termite gut metagenome, whole genome shotgun sequencing project. | isolation source: worker | host: Macrotermes natalensis
GATTATGGCATTGACGGTTATACAACTGATAAACAAGAGGGAAAACAGAAATATCAACAACCTAAAAACCTGTATTACCTAAATGCACTACGAGTTAAAAGTATTTTTCTTCTATAGTAAAGCATCTTGCAAATGTACGAAAAAACCATGAATTCTTACCAAGTAACGTTAGGAACTCCACTACGGAGCGGGCAAGTAAGAAAAACGCATCTGTGCATGTAAAAATGCGGCTGAAAATCGTACTTTTGCAGGGGAAACTGTACAACCCAGGGTAAGATGGAACTTTATTTTAATTTCAGAGAGGTTTTCAGCGCATTCATTGTCTTGTTTGCCGTGATTGATATATTGGGGGCTATCCCGATTATTCTGACTTTAAAGGAGAAAAACAAGACCATAAACGCGGGGCAGGCTGCGGGTATATCTTTTCTGATCCTGTTGGTTTTTCTGTTTGTGGGGAATTATATATTGGCCCTGTTTAGCGTGGATATCTCCTCTTTTGCCATTGCCGGGTCGCTGATCATTTTGGTGCTGGCTGCGGAGATGATATTCGGGATTGAGGTCTTCCGGAACGATGGCCCGACCGATTCCGCTACTATCGTTCCGCTGATCTTTCCGCTGATTGCCGGTGCGGCATCTTTCACCACGCTGCTCTCCCTCCGGGCCGAATACAATTTGCTGAATATTGTGATCGCCCTGGCCCTGAACCTGCTGTTTGTTTATTTTGTCATCAAGAAAATAGAGTATGTGCAGCGCTTGATCGGGAAAGGAGGGGTTTATGTGATGCGGAAGTTTTTCGGGATTATTCTGTTGGCCATTGCTGTCCGCCTGTTTACTGCCAACCTGAGTACGCTGCTGGAAACTTTGAAATAACAGGGATGTAAAAAGCCGCAAGGAAGGAGCGTGAGAAGTAAACAGATTCTAAGAGATAAATGCTGTGAACCGGTCGGCGAAACAGAGGTATAAGACCACCCACACCAAGAAACGGACAAATCGGCCGATCAGCATAAAAAGTGCGGAAAGTTTCGGATTCACCCTGTAAAAGCCAAGCGCCAGGGCAAAAATGTCCCCGATTAACGGCAACCAGGCAAAAAAGGCGAGTAAACAGCCGTATTTGTCGATCCGGCCCTGTTGCCGCTCCAATTGTTCCGGCTTCACTTTGAACCACCGTTCGATCCATTCCCATTTGCCCAGCCACCCCAAGCAATAGGAGGTCATGCCGCCCAGCCAGTTTCCCAGTGTAGCAACAGCCAGGCAGACCCATACGTTGCCTCCCCAGGCCAACATGCCTACGAGCAAAACATCGGAACTCAAAGGGATGAGTGTAGATGCTAAAAAGGAGCCGATAAACAGCCCGAGGTAGCCAAATTCGAGTAGACTTTCCATAAAAGGGAGGGATCATGCCCACTTCCGGGCTTCTTCCAGGTCTGTGGGGGTGTCGATCCCGATGGATTCGTATGGGGTGAGTTCGACTGCGATGGTGTAGTGGTGTTCCAACCAGCGCAGTTGTTCGAGAGATTCCGCTTTTTCCAGTTTCCCGCACGCCAATGAGGTAATTTTCCGCAAGACCTCCGGACGGTAGGCATACATGCCGATGTGTTTGTAGTAATCGGCTTTTTCGAGCCAGTCGGAAACCTCGGCTCTCCGGCAATAGGGGATCGGCGACCGGGAGAAGTAGATGGCTCTCCCCTCTTCGGAAAAGACTACTTTTACTTTGTTGGGATCGGTGAGCTCCTCGTGCCGGGTGATCTTTCCGGCCAGCGTCGCGATCTGTATCTCCGGCCGGGCAAAGGAGTTTGCCAGCGAACGGATCTGTTCCGGATGAATGAAGGGTTCGTCGCCCTGTACGTTTACGACCACATCGTATGCCATTCCTGTTTCAGACACGACGGAACGGTATGCTTCGAAACAGCGGTCGGTCCCGCTGGTGTGGGTGGCGGCGGTCATGACCGCTTTCCCGCCGAAAGCCTGCACGGTCCGCAGGATCCTTTCGTCGTCTGTGGCCACGTATACATCGGGGAATGCTTCCGAGGCCCGTTCCACTACGTGCCGGATGACAGGTTTACCCGCCAGGTCCGCCAACGGTTTTCCGGGGAAACGGGTCGATGCATACCGCGCCGGGATGAGGATGAGGGGACGGATCACGATTTGACTGTTTCCTGGAGAACTCTGTTCTCTTTTTTGATCATCTGGCAGTTCCCGTTAAAAAAGACGCCCGGTTCTATTGAAAGTATGGCGGAGGGGATGTCTCCGATCACTTTGCCCGGCGCTTTCAGGGAAACTGCCTGGCTTGCATTGATGTTGCCGAGGATGACTCCCATCACATCTATGTTGGCGCATTCGATGTCCCCTTCGATTTTAGCTGTGTTCCCGACAACCAACCGGCCGGAAGTTGCAATTTTGCCTTTGAGGATCCCGTCGATCCGGATGTCGTTTTTGGTTTTGATGTCCCCGACGATAAGGGTTCCTTCGCACAACAGGTTTACAGCATTACTGTTCACTTCTTTCGCCATATTCCGAGTATTTAATTATTTTCCTTGTAATTGTAATCCATTTTCTACTCTTGCCCCCGGATGGATCAAAAGGGAAGAAGTGTGCAAACTTCCCGTGATCACCGCGTGTTCTTTCAGGTGCGCTCGATGGATCACCCGGGCATCTCCCGCAATGATGCCGTCCGAAAACAGGAGGCCGCAAGAGACATTCCCCTTGATCACCGCATCCCGGTCTACGTACAGGCTTGCCTGACAGTGGACATCGCCGGTTATCTGTCCTTTCAGGTAAAGGTCGTCATCTGAGCGGACGGTGCCGTTGATGACGGCCTCTGCCAAAAGGAGAGAGCCTTTTCCGGGAAGCGCAAAACTGTCCTGATCCATATTTCTTTGGAAAACCGATGACGAATATATGAAAAAAGGTGGAGAAAATCTCCACCTTTTCTATTTTTTGTTGTAAGCCCACTTCAGGTAGATGGTTCCCCAAGTAAAACCGGCCCCGAAAGCAGAGAGGATGAGGTTGTCTCCTTTGTGCAGTTGGTCCTCCCATTCGTACAGGCAGAGCGGGATGGTGGCCGAGGTGGTGTTCCCGTATTTCTGGATGTTGATCATCACTTTAGCGGGATCGAGCCCCATCCGGTTGGCGGTGGCGTCGATGATGCGGAGATTGGCCTGGTGCGGCACCAGCCAGGCGATGTCATCGGCCGTCAGGTGATTCCGTTCCATGATCTCTGCAGAGACGTCTGCCATGCGGGAAACCGCATTTTTAAATACTTGCTGTCCCTCCTGGTAGATAAAATGTTCCCGGTTCTTGACCGTTTCTATGGACGGCGGATTGAGCGAACCGCCCGCCTTCATGTAAAGGTAGGAGCGTCCGCTGCCGTCCATGCGGAGGATGTGGTCCATCAGCCCGACTTCTTCGAAAGTCGGTTCCACCAGTACGGCGGCTGCGGCATCTCCGAAGAGCGGGCAGGTGGTACGGTCTGTGTAGTCGGTGATGACGGACATTTTTTCCGCCCCGACAAAGACGATTTTTTTGTAGCGTCCGGTTTCAATGAATTGGCTGACGGTGACCAAACCGAATACAAATCCGGAACAACCGGCATTCAGGTCAAATCCGAAGGCGTTCTTGATGCCGACCATGTCGGCAATGATCTGCGCATTGGCCGGGAAGTGCATATCCGCCGTTACGGTTGCACAGATCAACATATCTACCTCTTCCGGTTTGGTCCCTGTCTTTTTCAACAGGTCTTCCACAGCTTTTGCCCCGAGGTAAGCGCTTCCTTTGTCTTTGTCTTTCAGGATGTGCCGCTCTTTGATCCCGACACGGGTCATGATCCATTCGTCGGAGGTATCCACCATCCTGCTCAACTCTTCGTTGTTCAGGATGTATTCGGGGGTGTATGCACCTACTCCCGTTATTGCCGCTCTGGGTTTTTCCATAGTCCAGGAATTATACGTGTTTGTCGTAAGAACAGGTTACTCCAAATAATCGTAGCCTCCTGTCGGCAGGAGGCTTATGCTGTGATGTTGAAAGGAGTGATCAGGCAACAACTGATTTTTCAATTGCCAATTTACCTCTGTAATATCCGCATTCCGGACATACGGTATGATATTGCACGGCGGCTCCGCAATTGGAGCATTTTGCAATCGCTCCGACGGTCAATGCGTCGTGTGTCCTTCTTTTATCTCTTCTCTGCTTGGAAATTTTTCGTTTCGGATGTGCCATTTCTCAAATCTATTTAATTGTTAATCAGTTTTTTTAAATCATTCCAACGGGGGTCGATGGGTTTGTTTTCTTCGCCGTATACGTATTCGTTCAGCATTTTCTCCATTTCTCCGTCGCACTCTCCTTCCGGATGGACCACCCGTATCGGATAGTTTAGCATGTATACCTCGTACAGGCAGGCGGAGAGATCGATGTGGTCGTCTTCCGGGGCCAGGATGAGGTAGTCGTCGTCGTTCCCCTCCTCCCGGACAGCCTGTTTGACGTAGAGTTTCAGCTCTCCGGAAACGGGAAGCGACATTTCTGCCAGGCAGCGGTCGCAAGCCGCATTTACCGATCCCTGCACTTGTAATTTTATCTCCATCAGTAATGCGCTTTTGATAACTTCTACTGTGGCGTCCAGCCGGCCGGATGTTCCGCGTGTGGCGTCAAAAAGATCAAAGAAGCGCTCGTCCAATGTGTACTGAAACAGATGCCGTCCCTCTTTCAATCCTCTGTGGGCTATTCTGTATTCGTTTGACTTATCCACTGTTCATTGAGATAAAACGGGGACGAAGGTAGTATAAAAAAATGAAAACGAAAAACTTTTGGCGTTATTCCGCGGGGAGGACGACTGGGGACCGTGTTGTTCTTTCCATATTGTGTTTACCGGCCGTTCCGGTGTATGGTGTGCTGAAGCTGCTACGCTTTTACGCTTCCGGCACATCCATACACCTGCACGTGGAAAACATGGTAGGGTGACTTTTCCGGGTGTCAGGTTGTGCTGTCGTTTCCCTCTGTATAGTCTGCGCATTCTTTTTTGTACCTGGCTAACGAGGGCTGGAGATCGGGTGTATACCGGCCGTAAACCGGATGTAAATCCGTTATACTTCTGGGAAAGATGTTGGGAGAAGGGATTTTTTGTCTCCGAAAGGAGAGGATACGCGGCCGGGGATTTTTATCCGAAAGGAGGGCTGCGTATTGGGTTCCAGGGGTGTGGGGGTTAGCATCTGTTTTGTTTTTTCGCTCTTTGCGGTTTTTCCGGGATGCCGGTCTGGGTACAATATACGGGATTGGTTGTATTTTCAGAAGAGGGGGGGAGGGTTTTTTCAGGGCAAACGCACGATTTTTTCTCTTTTTCTCCTATCGCTTCGGCCTGTTATTTCCGAAAGCGGTCTCCACGGCAGTTTTCTAAGCCCCGGCTTTCGCTGGAAACAGCATCTCTCCGGAACGGCCGGGGAGAACAAATGGAAAGGAGAACAAAATTTCGTGCGTTTGTCCTGGGGTGTTTTTTTGTATTTTGATTTGTTTTTTATAAAAATGTGTTTATGTTTGCGTGAACTTGGGATACCCGTATTTTGTATTGTATGAACAAAAAAAGATACTGGCGTGGACAAGTTTTGTGCTTATTTAAATGTGGGGAGTAAGTCCTCTCACTGTTCCGGATGGAACAAATACACTGTTTTCCGCAGATCCGTTCGGATCATTGCAGTCTATTACGGTTTTCCTTTAAAATTTGATCATTTTTCTATTTCTGTTCGTCTGGGTGAAGAGAACAGGAAGTGTGTGTCTTTTGTAATTAAATCTATTTTATGCCGGATGTTTTAACTGCAATTATTCCTTTTCTCAATGAGGGGGCTGAGGTTTTCAATACTGTTGAAAGTATTAGAAATACCTCTGAGAACGTGGACATTATACTGATCAACGATGCTTCGACCGATGGGTATGATTACCGGGCGGTTGCCGAAAGGTTCGGCGCTGTGTATGTTGAGCACTCCGAAAGGAAAGGCGTTGCCGCATCGCGGGATGAAGGAGTGGAGATGTGTGAGACGGAGTATTTTATTTTGCTGGATGCACACATGCGTTTTTATCAGAACGACTGGGTTGACAGGATCAAACAAGCCGTCGACAGGGATAGCAGGGCGCTTTATTGTTGTCAAACGGTTATTCTGGCAAAAAATGATGACGGTGAGGTATCTGTCAAAGAGTGTAACCCGCCTTACGGAGCCTATATAAATTTTTCTACCCCGGAGGTATTGAATCCGTCGTGGAATCATTTTGTCTCTCAAGCGGACCAGGATGTTGTAGACATTCCATGTGTATTGGGAGCAAGTTATGTGTGTTGTAAAGCGTACTGGCAGAAACTAAAAGGCCTGGAAGGGTTGCGTTCTTACGGATTGGACGAGCCCCTGATCAGTCTTAAAGTATGGCTGGAAGGGGGACGGTGCCGGTTGGTTCGGAATGTAAAGGTGGGGCATATCTACAGACCCCAATTGCCTTATGAGGTAAAGTCTTTCGATTATGTATTTAATCAACTGTATATTGCAGAACTTTTGTTTGACAGTTCGTTGAAATACCAAGTGTTTTCTTGTGTGCAGTCACATTATCCGAACCATTTTGATCAGGCCTTGCAGGAAATTGACAGGTCTGCAAACAAGATTGAAGAACAAAAGAGTTATTTTAAATCCATCTTCAGTCGACCTAAAGAGGAGGTCATCCGTCTGAATAATTTATGCCGGCGCTACTCTAAGTATATGTTCTTTTCGTATCATACACTGAGGGATGCAGATACTCCGGATCAAAAAAAGGGTTATTTATATCGCTCTTTGTGTTGGTACTTTTTAGCCCAGAAATCCCGCTTGCGGGAGCCGGGGCTGATGCAAGGCAAAGTGGGTTTAGCTGTAGCACTGTCTTTGTCAAAAGAAGAGAAACTACTCCAAACGGTTGAGAACCTGCTGGATGAAACCTACGAGAGTGTCGATACCGGAACCTCGTTGGATTTTTCGAAAGGCTTGATCGGCATAGCATGGGCAATGGATCATCTGAATCGTCGTTCCATTGTGGCTTTGGATTTATCGGATTTTTTGGAGGATATCGACGAACAGGTTGTGATGGCTTTTCACCGTGCACCGCTTCAATCCTTTCGTGCGGATGTGTTTCTGAGTCCGGGGTTGTATTATTTGATGCGCCGGCACGGTGATAGTAAATTGAAAAGCGAGGGGTTCTTTGATCAGTTAACGGATTACACGCTGAAACTGCTTGAGGCAAAAATAGAGGCTGTGGAGAAAGGGGTTCAGCTGTATGAACCGTATTTTATCTGTTCGTTGCTTTTCTTTATTGAACAGTTGTCGGATGATGTAAATTTACGGTCAAAGCTCTTGCCGGTTTTCGAAGCAGCAACCCGGTATTTACAGGTGCTGTTGCCTGTAACGTCGAATGCATTGGATGGATATATTATCACACGTATGATGGCAAGGCTTGTAACGGCGGGGTATGTATTTCCGGAGTGGAACCAGCAAGTACGTATGGAGGATGTTGTAAGAGAGGTTGAAAATTTACGCGCTATCGGGTTGTTCAAAACAGCATCGAAAATAGCCGTATGCAATCTGGTATGGGGGGATGTTGTTGCTAAAGAGATTTCAACACCTATTATTTCTCTTGTTGTTGAGACTATTGCACACAGAGAAGAGTGGGAAAAAGCGTTTTGTCATTTCGATCACGAAAACATTGGCTTGGAAGGGATGGCCGGTTTGGCCCTCTTGTTTGGCCAATCCTATAAATAACAGAGGCTATGGCAGGTAAGCACAAAGACAATTTACTGCAAATCATGCTCGGATATCTGGGGGTGAAATATACAACCGGATATTCGGAGGCATTGTATGAACAACATCCGTATAAATATACGTTGTTCGGCCTATCCAAGATGCTGTCCGAATATTCCGTTGATAGTGCAGGACTCAAATTAAATAACAAAGAGGATATTTATAAACTCCCTCTGCCGTTTATTGCACAACTACATGATGATTTGGCTGTTGTGTACAAAATAGATGACAATCACGTCGCTTACCGGCAGTATGGGAATCGAATCACTGTTTCCCCAGATGATTTTTTCAACGGATGGAGCGGCGTTGTGCTGTTGGCAGAGAAGACGGAAGATTCGGCGGAACCGGAATATCTTCTAAACAGGCGGAAAGAGTTATTCAGAAAATGCGAGAAGATAGCCTTGTTTTCCGCCGTCGTCGCATTGATGATTGCCGGCTATTTTTCTAATGATCTGTTCTCCCGTACCGGCGCCAATATACTGCTTGCCGTAAACCTGACAGGGGTTTACATCGGGTATTTGCTTGTTCTGAAGCAGATGAGTATCCAGAGTAGCCAGGCCGACAAAATCTGTTCGTTGTTTAAGAAAAGATCCAATTGCAACAATATCCTGGAGTCTCCTGCGGCGAAATTCGCCGGCGTCATTGGTTGGAGCGAAGTGGGTTTGGGGTATTTTGTCTCCAATACCGTACTGATCGTTTTGTTTCCGGCCCTTATTCCCTGGCTGATGCTGATCAATATCTGCGCCCTGCCTTACAGTGCGTGGAGTGTATGGTATCAAAAATTCCGAGCCCACTCCTGGTGCCCGCTGTGCCTGATCGTTCAGGCACTTTTGTGGGCGGTATTCCTAACCGGATTCTCTTGCGGTTTGATCCGTTGGCCAGAATTTGCAATGAATGATATATTGATTATCGCTTGTACGTATGCTGTGCCATTTCTAACTGTAAGTTTGCTTGCGCCTGTGATTGCGAGCAGAAGGAAAACAGAACAGCTTCAGTGGGAGATCAACAGTTTCCGGTTGAAAGAGGAGGTGTTTTTAGCTGAGCTCCGGCAACAGGCTCACACCGAAGTCAACGACCATTTTTCCTGCATAACGTTCGGCAATCCGGAGGCGGAACTCAAGTTGACCGTTATCACCAACCCGTTCTGTAATCCGTGCGCCAAGATGCATTCCCGCATAGAAAGAGTGCTGAAAAGTTGCAACAACAATATCCATGTGCAGTATGTCCTGACCTATTTTTTCAACACCAAGGAGATGACCAGGCAACTGATGTCGGTGTATGTACGGAATGAACCGGAAGAAGCCAACCGCATCTTGTCCGAATGGTTTGAATCCAATAAAGCCGATTATGAATCTTTTTTTAAACGTTACGAGGCCGATGCAGAGAACCCTGCGACAGGGGAAGAGTTCGAGAAACACGAGCGTTGGCACAAGAAGAGCGGTTTTAATGCTACTCCGACCTTGTTGGTGAACGGGCACAAGTTACCCCCAACTTATAAAGTGGAGGATTTGGTTTATTTTACGGATCTGTTTTCCGGGAAATCATAACGCATTGCCGGGTTGCAGGGCAATACACACAGGTAATCTGCAACATAAATAACTAAAATCATTTAATTATGAGAAAGTTAGGAAGCTTAAAGCTGCACAACTCTGTGGCTATGAGTGACAGCGAGTTGAAAAACATTGTTGGCGGTTGGGAACCTACAACCCCACCGGGAGGAACCGGAACGCCCGCATCTGGTTGTTTCGGGGCAACGAAAGAAACGTGTGATGGTGCATGCATGTTCGACAATGGTGAGACAACAGGAGATTGTGTTTGGAAGGATGATAAGTGTATGTGTATTGCTGAAGAAGAGTGCTAAAAAACTTGTAACCTTAGTCTTTCTGTTTTGATGCTATCTGTGGGGATTTTCATCCCCACAGATACTAGTAACATGAAAAAATAAAAATGTATGAGTACACGATTGGGATTGACAGGTTTGTTACTGTTGGTTTGTATAGCCTGCGGCACACCAAAGACCAGAACTCTGACGGTCAGGTTTAAAGATAAAAAGTACGATCAGTTATTGTTGTCCTTAGTCACTGACAGGGATGGTCTCCACAGGTTTCATGGGGTATCGGAGGATGGAGCCACTTGGTTGTTCTCGATTCCTGACAGCCTGCTGGTTCGACAGCGACACTCAACACTGTTTACAGAGTTGTCGGATACATTGGTAGCACCGTTACGGTTCTTATCGCAATACGGAACGGATACGGTTCGCTATTCCCAGATGAGGATAAAGCATGGAGATCAGTTTAAACTTGAATACCTGCGAAGTTCTTATGAGGAAAATTCAACCTTTTACCATAACAGAGATGTTCGAAAAGATGAATTTGTTGCAACAGGTAGCATGGATTTTGAGACATATGGACAATCTCTGACACTCAAACTGTTCTGGGAAAAACAGACTGCACTTGTCTTGGAGCAAATCAAGGGGCATCCTTCTTCTATTTGCTTAATGTATATACTGTATCGGTCCAGGCAAAAGTTCCCGAAAGAACAGCTTCAGGAAATGTACGGCAGTTTCGATGAGGCCGCGCAACAGTCGTACTGGGGGAAAAAGGTTTCGGAGTTGCTCCTTATGCAAATTCCAAAAAATGTGGTACTTAGGAATCTTGAAAATTCTCATCAAGAGCGGATGATCATTGACACAACAAAGTATAACATGGTGGTATTTTCGGCATCGTGGTGCGGTTGGTGCCATAAGCAGATTCCGCTGTTGAAGCAAATATATTCCGATCTGCATGAAAGGGGATTGGAGATGGCCTATATCACCGTTGACAAAGAAAAGGATCTGGAAACATGGAACAAGGTGATGGAAGAGTATGAAGTACCCTGGCGGAGCCTGTGGGGGAAAGAAAAAACCGACCTGATAACTTACAAATTCGGCGTTAGCAGTTATCCGCACACCATTCTTTTCTATCCGGATGGCACAAGTGAAAAGATAGACGTGCGCAAGGAGCCGGAGAAGGAGAAATTGTACCGTTTGCTGAATGGAGCGGATGCTTTAAAGGGGAGATAGGGTTTGATTTTTGATCACTTAAGATAAATGCGATGAAAATTATTCATCTTATTGTATTGCTGGTATTTGCAAGCGCCTCTTATGGGCAGCCGGAAAAGAGGTATACGATCCTCTTTACGGATCTTACCGGGCATCCTTTTCAAAAAATTGTGACACCGTACACTCCCTTCAGTATTTCTCCTGCCGATCATTTGAAAAACATCCCCACATTGGCAGACACTATGCGTATTCATAAAATCGTCATATATGGCCCCGTACAAAAATACCAGGAGTATCTTTCGGGCAGATTGTCGCGGGAGGATTTTGAAGAGTATGTGACCACATACAAGATTGATACGACGGGATTCGCTAAGTATAATGTGAAAGACGGTTTTCATGTATATGTGGGGCTGGATTATGCGTTGCAAAAAAAGTATGTGGTCGTAGATGCCGATAATGACAACGATTTCTCCAACGACAGCCTTTATTCTTTCAATATAAAAGACCACGATGTTGACTCTGTCATAAAGAAGGCCGTCATTCATGCTAAAATCCCGATAGAGTATTATGATAATGGCTTGGTTGCCTCTACAATTTCGCGTATAGAATTGCTTCCTTTGGGCGAAAGCGGCCCGTTAAAATATTACAGGACAACAGAATCGGACCGGCATCTGGGTTTTGTGCTCCATGCAGCGAACACTTTGGAAGGTGCTGCGATCATCAACAGTGTAGAGGTGAATATTCTGGCTCACTGCCGATCGTTGGGAAAAGTATCAATGGGAACTCATCCTCATTATTATTCTCTTTCTTTTCAGGAGAGTAACGACCCGGAAAAACGAATCATCCATGCACACATGGGCGATACCATTGAGATTGCCGGCAGGGTGGTGCGATTGTCGAAAACTGAAGGATACGTGCTGCATCTTGATGATTTGGGAGGATATTCAGACAGCACACGCGTGGGGAATTATTTGCCAGCGCTCTATTCCATGAAGGTGAACGGTGACGGTTCCCCGATCCGGTTGAATGATGCATTTGAAGGGAAGTATGTATTTATTGATTTTTGGGGCAGTTGGTGCGCACCGTGTATTGCTTCTATTCCCCAGTTGAAGGAGCTTTACGAAACTGTTCGCCACCGGGAGGATGTCGCAGTGGTAGGGATAGCGCTTGATCATGCGAAGGATCTGGAAAAGCTGAAAGGTATTATGGCCCAAAAGGGAGTGGAGTGGCCAGGTTACTGGAATCATTACAATGATATGAAGCTGCCTTCTGTTCCAACGGGTAAACTCAAAATCTCGTCATTCCCGACCTATATGATCGTAGATAAAGCGGGGAAGATCGTTTATCGAACCAAAAAAGGCGGAGGGGGTACAAAAGAGGCGATCGGTTTTTTTAAGAAGATGTTAGGGGAAATATAGTCATTTTTTGTATATTGCCGGGTGCAGGGCAATAGATACAGTTAATCCGCACCATAAATCGTTAAATTTTTTTCATCATGAAAAAGTTTGGAAAATTAAAATTGCATGACACCGTTGTCATGAGCGACAGCGAGTTGAAAAACATCGTCGGTGGGACGAGTGACCCAAGCAGCACAGAGGCGGGGGGAACCGGAACACCATGTTTTGTATCCGCAACTTGTCCTGGTGCCAATTCCATTGAATGCTCCGGTAATAGATGCGAGTCCAAAGACGGTGACGTAGAGTGTTGGATTGACGGTGAGTCCGATTCGATACACAAGAAGTGTCCAATACCTCCTGCTCTACCACTACCCGGCACAATATGATTTAACTATAGTGGAGTTCCAAACTTTTTCTGTATAACAAGTTTGGAACTCCAATTAAAAATATCGCAGGGATAAAATACAAAAAATTAGCACTTGTAAACACGTTTTGATGCAATATTCCTTCCCCCTCTACCGCCAACTGGATGCTATGGACTGCGGCCCGACGTGTTTGCGGATGATCGCAAAGTATTACGGGCATAGCTATACCCTGCAAACCCTGCGGGAGCGGAGCTACATCACCCGACAGGGGGTGTCGATGCTGGGGATCAGCGATGCGGCCGAGAGTATCGGTTTCCACACCATTGGGGTGCGGATCAATTTGGAACAGTTGATTGAGGATGCTACGCTGCCGTGTATCCTTCACTGGAACCAAAACCATTTTGTTGTTCTGTACAGGATCAAAAAGCACCGCAAGGGGGTGTATACGTTCTATATTGCGGATCCCGCCGGTGAGAAGTACACCATGAGCAAGGAGGAGTTTCTGCCGTGTTGGATCAGTTCTAAAAGCGGAGGCAAGGACACCGGTACGGCACTGCTTCTGGAACCGACACCCGCTTTTTACGGATATGAGGATGACAAGGAGAAGCAGGAGAAGAACCTCGGCCACTTTTTTCGTTATATCATCCCTTATAAAAGCCAGCTTATGCAGTTGGTGGTGGGGATGCTTCTCGGCAGCCTTTTTTCGTTGCTCTTGCCTTTTTTGACACAGGCGGTGGTGGACCAAGGGATCGGACAACGGAATATTTCGCTGATTGGCCTGATCCTGATTGCCCAACTGGTGCTTTCCATGACGCAGATAGCCGTCAGTTTTATCCAGAGCTGGATTACCCTGCATACCAATACCCGCATCAGCATTTCGCTTATTTCCGACTTTCTGGCCAAGTTGATGCGTTTGCCGATCCGTTTTTTCGATGCCAAAAATATCGGGGATATTCTGCAACGCATCGGGGATCACAGCCGCATCCAGTCGTTTCTTACGGGAACGGCGTTGTCGCTAATCTTTTCGGTGTTCAATTTCATTGTATTTGCGGGTATTATGGCCTGGTACAACGGGACGATCCTTGTCGTCTTTCTCACCGGGAACGCGCTCTACATTCTGTGGGTGCTGGCTTTTATGAAGTGGCGCCGCAAGTTGGATTACGCCCGCTTCACCCAAGCCTCCGGGAATCAGAGCAATCTTGTGCAGATGATTACCGGGATGCAGGATATCAAACTGAATAACAGCGAAAAGCAGGAGCGGTGGAAGTGGGAACGGATCCAGATCAAGCTCTTTAAGATCAGCATTAAAGGGACGGCGCTGGGGCAGTACCAGACGCTGGGGTCGGTGTTTTTCAGTCAAACGACCTCGCTGCTTATCTCCTTTATGGCTGCCAGGGCGGTGGTTGAGGGGGAGATGACGTTGGGGATGATGATGGCTGTCAGTTACATCACCGGACAGTTGGCCGGACCGATCGGGCAAGCTATCGGTTTTGCCCAGTCTTTGCAGGATGCCAAGATCAGTCTGGAACGGCTCAACGAGGTGCACAACAAGGAGGATGAGGAGCAGTTGTTGGAAAGCAAGATCGATTATATCCCCGACGATAAGAGCATCCGCCTGGAGAATGTCTGTTTCAGCTACGACGGGGCCGAAAGGGATTATGTGCTGGAAGAGTTGTCGCTGACTATTCCTCAGAACAAAACGACAGCCATTGTCGGCGCCAGCGGCAGCGGGAAAACCACTCTTGTCAAGTTGCTGTTGGGGTTCTATCCTCCGATTAAGGGGAAGGTATTGGTGAATGATACGCCGTTGGATGATATTAATCCTTACCTGTGGCGACAAAAAACGGGTTCGGTGATGCAGGAGGGGTTTATCTTTTCGGATACGATTGCTGCCAACATTGCCGTGGGCGAAGAGGTGATTGACAAGAAACGGCTCCTGCACGCGGTGAATGTGGCCAATATCCGGGAGTTTATTGAATCGCTGCCGTTGAAGTACAATTCGAAGATCGGCATGGAGGGGAGCGGCGTGAGCCAGGGGCAGAAGCAGCGGCTCTTGATTGCCCGGGCGGTGTACAAGGACCCGGAGTTCCTTTTTTTTGACGAGGCGACCAACGCTTTGGACGCCAACAACGAGAAGATCATTATGGATAACCTGACGGAGTTTTACAAGGGCAAGACGACGGTTATTGTGGCGCACCGGTTGAGCACGGTGCAAAACGCCGACAACATTGTGGTGCTGGAGAAGGGCCGGATCATTGAGCAGGGGACGCACCGGGAACTGACAGAAAAGAGAGGCGCTTATTATACATTGGTGCGCAACCAGTTGGAATTGGGGATGTAAGGTATGGAAGTGACAGATCATAAGAAAGAGATTCCGGAAGAGGAAAAAATCGAGCTTCGCAGTGAGGAGTTGCAGGAGGTGCTGGGGCGTGTCCCGCCCTGGATCCTGCGGTGGGGTATTACTTTATTGGCGGCGATTGCCGTGTTATTAGTGGCCGGGAGTATCGTGTTCAAATACCCGGATGTGATTACGGCCCGGGCGACCCTGACCGGTGCTGTTCCGCCTGCTGCGATTGTGGCGAAGGCGGGTGGGCGGATTGATTCGCTTTGTGTGTGCGACCGGCAGCAGGTGGCTGCCGGGGAGTTTTTGGCTGTGATAGATAATCCGGCCGCTGTTGAAGATGTTATGCGCCTGAAGGCGTATGTGGAGGTTTTCAGATCGGCGGACGGCCGTGTGGGAAACGGCAAAACAGCCCTTCCACCGGAGCATTTGCGTGTGGGAGCTTTGCAGGGCCTTTACCTGAGTTTATATTCGACGTTGCTTGCATACCATGATTTTGTGGAGTTGGCCTATCATCCGGAGAAGACGGCGTTTTTGAGCGACCGCCTGCGCGGGTATGAAGCGCAGTACCGGGATATGGAGCGGCAGTATGCTTTGGTGCGGGAGCAGCTTGGGCTTGCGGAAAGCCGTTTTGGGCGCGATTCTGTTCTGATGCAGAAGGAGGTGTTGTCGGCGGAGGAGTTCGAAGGCAGCCGGACGCAGGTGATACAGGCGCGGCTGGCACTTGAAAATACGGCCGCTTCGTTGAGCGCGCTGACGCTGCAAATGGGGCAGACACGCGAGGCGCTTTTTGAGAACAGCCACCAGCACACCGAACGGACCCATACACTTCAAAGTGAGTTGGCAAGCCTTTCCGCCCAGCTTGCGGGGGAGATCCGGGCCTGGGAGATGATGTATGTTCTCCAGGCGCCGGTTGCCGGGCGGGTGACCTTTACCAAATATTGGGTGCGGAACCAGAATGTGACGGCAGGGGAAGAGGTTTTTTCCGTTGTGCCGGGCGATAGCGCTTCTCTGGTGGTTAAGGCCCTGATTCCGGTTGTAGGATCGGGGAAGGTGAAGGAGGGGCAGCGGGTGAATATCCGGTTTGATAATTTCCCGGAAAATGAGTTCGGCGTGGTGGAGGGCGTGGTGACAAGCGTGTCGCTGGTGCCGGTGATCCAGCCGGATAACAGTGTTGTTTATGCGGCGGATGTCAGCCTGCCTGAAGGGATGATGACTTCTTACAAAAAAGAGCTGCCCTACCTGCCAAACATGACCGGTACGGCAGATATCATCACCGAAGAGTTGTCGCTGTTTGAACGTTTCCTGATGCCCCTGAGGAAACTCTGGACGCAAAACATCTAAGAAAGTGAGTTATGAGGTTTTTATTTGTCGTGTTGTTGCTGTCGCTTTCTATGACTGTTTATTCTCAGAAAGTATGGACGCTCCGGGAGTGTATAGATTACGCCGTAGAGAATAATATCGAGATCAGGCAGCAGGAGTTGGCTGTTAAACAATCGGAAACAGAGCTCAATTCCCGGCGGGGCGGCCGTTTGCCGGGCCTTAGTGCGGGCGTATCGGAAAGTTTCAATTTTGGGCGTTCGCAGTCTATGGAGACCGGGATTTACGAGGAGAGGCAGACGTCGAGTACCGGCCTGTCGGCTTCGGCTTCGCTGCCGATCTTTGCCGGTTTTTCGGTTTTGAATAACATTCGGGTGGCCAAACTCAATTTACAGGCTTCTTTGGAGGGGTTGCAAAAGGCCAAGGAGAACCTCGAAATACAGGTAACTTACCTTTATCTGGAGGTACTTTTTAAGAAGGAGATGTGCCGGGTGTATGAGCACCAGGCTGCGTTGACAGCGGAACAGGTGCGTAAAACGGAGGTGTTGGTTGAAACGGGTAAGGTTCCCCGCTCGCAGTTGCTGGACATGCGGGCGCAGCAGGCGCAGTTGCGATTGGGTGTGGTAAACGCCGAAAACGATTTGCAAGGCTCCCGCCTGAATTTGGCGCAGGCGCTCAACCTGGCGGAAACAACGTGGGACATTGCGGAGCCGGAAACAGCTACGGATATGGTGGCTGCAATAGAATCCCCGGAGGAGATCTTTGCAGAGGTGTGGGCGCAACGGCCTGCCGTCCGGGAGGCCGAATTGCGTTGGCAAAGCAGTCTGAAAGGCGTGGAGATCGCGAAGGCTTCGCTGTGGCCTTCGTTGAGCCTGGGGGCCTCGTATGCCACCGGGTTTAGCCACATCATTAAAGCGCCGGGCGATATTGGGTACGATGAGCCTGCGCCTTTTGAGCAACTCAAAAATAACCAGCGGCAGGCTGTGAGCCTGAATTTGAGCATACCTCTGTTTGGCCGCCTGCAAAACCGGAACGGTATCCGCTCCGCCCGGCTGACGGCTGAAAGCAGGGAGTTGGAGCTTGAAAGTGTGAAGCAGGCGCTGTTGAAGGAGATCCAGCAGGCTTGTCAAAGCGTTGATGCGGCCAAAGCAAAATACGAAGCGACCGGAGCGGCCGTTGAGGCGGCAGAGGAAGCGCTCCTGTATGCCCGGGAACGTTACGATGTGGGACGGTTGACGGCGTACGAATTGGGGGAGGCGCAGGCGAAATCGGTCGGCGCACAATCCGAGCGGCTTCAGGCGAAATATGAGTTTCTGTTCCGGAGCAAGATTATAGATTTTTATAAGGGAGAGAGGATCGATATGTAATCCCGGTAACCGGAAAGAAGGAAAAAATTGGGCATTTGCCCCGGTTATTCCGGGAAAGTATTTGATGGAAAGAATATTTTAGCTATTTTTGCCCCTCATTTTGAAGTGGTCTGCGCTGTAAACTGCGGGGTTGAACCTTAGCCATTTGCCCGGCAGGCATATTCAGAAAGGGAAGGAATTTCTGTTTGCCCGACATCGCGCTTCTCTCCTTATCTCTGAACTGCAAGCAAATACCACATCGGAATACAAACAGATGTTTAATAAAATTTTTTAAGACGTGGATCAAATTAGTTACAAAACAACTTACGTCAACAAAGATACTGCTCAGAAGGAGTGGATTTTGGTTGATGCTGAGAACGAGGTTTTGGGACGTCTTGCCTCCAAGGTTGCGAAACTGCTGAGGGGCAAATACAAGCCCAGCTTTACACCTCATGTAGACTGCGGTGACAACGTGATTGTCATCAACGCAGAAAAAATCGTGTTAACCGGAAAAAAGTTAACCGATAAGGTATACACCCGCCACACCGGATACCCCGGCGGACAAAGGCTGACCAGCCCGATGGCCGTCCTGGCGAAACACCCGGAAAGGGTGATCGAACACGCTGTAAAAGGCATGCTTCCTAAAAACCGCCTCGGCCGGGCTATTTACGGGAACCTGTATGTGATTGCCGGTCCCGAACATGCGCATGAAGCCCAAAAGCCGAAGAAATTGGATTTAAATACGCTTAAATAATCAGGTATGGAAGTGATAAACAGCATCGGCAGAAGAAAAGCGGCGGTAGCCCGCGTCTATGTAAGGGAGGGGAAAGGCTCTATTACCATCAATAAAAAAACGCTGGAGGAGTATTTTACCTTACCGACCCTGCAATACATTGTGAAACAACCGTTGGAACTGTTGGGTGTAACCGGACAGTATGATATCCGGGTCAATCTGGACGGAGGCGGTTTTAAAGGGCAGGCCGAAGCGTTGCGCCTGGGTATTGCGAGGGCTTTGGTTGAAATCAATGAAGAGAACAAACCCCAGCTGAGAGCAGCCGGTTTTATGACCCGCGACCCGCGTGAAGTGGAGCGGAAGAAACCGGGACAGCCGAAGGCCCGCAAGCGGTTCCAGTTCTCCAAACGTTAATGGCAGTTTAGTATCTAAATTGACGGGACTTCTTCTGATGGAACTACCCGGCAATTGCCGAAAAGTAAGAATGTAAACTTAAAAAAAAACTTGTATGTCTACTAATTTTGACGAATTATTGAATGCAGGCTGCCACTTTGGGCACCTGACCCGTAAATGGAATCCTAAAATGGCTCCCTATATTTTTATGGAGCGTAACGACATCCACATCATCGACCTGAACAAGACGGCTGTTATGCTGGACAAGGCGTCCGCCGCCCTGAGGCAAATAGCCAAATCGGGAAGAAAAATTCTGTTTGTGGCGACAAAGAAACAGGCTAAGGAAATTGTTGCCGAAAAAATCTCCAACATCAACATGCCGTATGTGACGGAAAGATGGCCGGGCGGTATGCTGACCAACTTCCCCACTATCCGGAAGGCGGTGAAAAAAATGACGACCATCGACAAGATGGAGAAAGACGGAACGTTCGACCACCTCTCTAAAAGAGAGAAACTCCAGATCTCCCGCCAGCGGGCGAAACTGGAAAAGAACCTAGGCAGTATTGCCGACCTGACCCGTCTGCCTGCCGCCCTGTTCGTGGTGGATGTGATGAAAGAGTACATCGCTGTAAAAGAGGCTAATTCGCTGGGTATTCCGGTGTTTGCCATGGTGGATACCAACTCCAACCCCGACAACATCGACTTTGTGATCCCGGCTAACGACGACGCTTCTACCTCTATCGCCCTGATCATTGAGAAGGTAGCAGAAGCAGTGAAAGAGGGATTGAGCGAAAGGAAGTCCGAACGGGAAAAAGAGGAGGATGAGAAGAAGCCGTCGGGTAAAAAAGAGGAGGGAACCGATCCGGAAGCCGAAGAGCCGACTGAAGTAAAGGAGAGCGTTACTGAAGAATAATTATTTGAAAATCGAAGCATTATGGAAATTAAAGCAGCGGATGTAATGAAGTTGCGCAAAGCAACTAATGCCGGAATGATGGATTGCAAGAATGCTCTTCAGGAAGCCGAAGGGGATTTTGAAAAAGCGGTGGATATTATCCGGAAGAAAGGGTTGATCATTGCCAGCAAGCGGGCGGACAGGGAGGCCAAAGAGGGCTGCGTACTGGCTACTGCAGACGGTAAAAAAGCGGTGATCGTAAGTCTGAACTGCGAAACGGATTTCGTGGCTAAAAACGAAAATTTTATCCGGTTCACCCAACAGATCCTGGATACTGCTATGGATAATCTGCCGGCCGATGCCAACGCCCTATCTGCGATCAAGATGGACGGACGTACCATTGCCGACCAGATCGCCGAACAAACGGGCGTGATCGGGGAGAAACTGGAGTTGAGTTTCTACGGTAAGATCGAAGCGGAAGATACGGTTGCTTACATCCATCCGGGAAATAAATTGGCTACCATCGTTGGGTTTAACAAGAAAGCCGATGACCAGGTGAAAAAGGACGTTGCCATGCAAACGGCGGCTATGGCCCCCGTATCGGTGGATAAAAACGATGTTCCGGCCGAAGTGGTTGCCAAGGAGTTGGAGATTGGGCGTGAAAAGGCCCGGGAAGAGGGCAAACCTGAAAACATGCTGGATAAAATTGCGGAAGGCCGCCTGAATAAGTTCTACCAGGAATCTACTCTGTTGAACCAGGCCTTTGTAAAGGATTCCAAGCAGACCATCAAGGCGTATCTGCAAAGCAATGACAAGGATTTGACTGTTACTTCGTTTGTGCGGTTTACCTTGAACGATTAAAAAATGTCCAAAAAGCGTTTTAGAACATTTTTGTAAATGAAAAAGCGGCTGTTTAAATTTTAGACAGCCGTTTTTTATTTTTCCATTTTGGGATACAGGAGGGTTACGTAGCGGATAAAATTTTCCGAGTAGCGGCAGTTGGTTTTGGGGCGCCAATTGTCGTCGTAGCGCCCGATTTCCCGAAGCTCCGTCTGTTCTAACAGAGAAGCCGGCAACAGTTCCGCCGCTCTTTTTTCCGATACCAGCACAAGCGGCAGCGGCTCCGGAAAGGCCTCCTGGCAGATGTCCCAGGGAAGGATCCTGCGGCCGGCTTCGTACACCAATTCGATGCGTAACTCTTCGTCCGCCGGATAGTAAAAAGGCAATCCGGACAGTTCGGGAACCGTCCGGACCCGGTGGATGCTCTCCCGCTCCCGGTTCATAAAAACAGTGCCTATACCGGGCAGCAGCAAACCCAACACCACCACATGCAATAGCACTACCCCGAAGAGGAACGACACAGGACGGTTCCGGAAGGCAGCATAAAACAATACCCCTGCTATTCCCGGCAGAAGTGTGGCGGCTAACAGAAATTTTCCCAACGTCATGCCACCTTCCCGGTAAAAGAAGTAAGCAGCTACCGGCAAAGCCAATGAAAGCACAGCCAACAGGCCGGAGTTGATTTTATACAGCCACCTATCCGAAGCGGTAAGCAGGCGCCGCTCCCGAAAACAAACGATCCAGTAATAGAGGATGTGCGCCACACTCAATGCAGCGGGGATGAGCACCGGAAGCAGGTAGCGGTTCTTTTTCTCCGGCACGAGCGAAAGAAAAGCCAACACGGCCAATGTCCATACGGCACAAAACAGGTACTCTTTCCGGAACGGCAAACGCTTTCTCCAGTACGGCAGATACAAAGCTGTCAGCAAAAGCAGCGACCAGCAGCCGGATTCCAAAAAGAATTTCCAATAGTAGTACCAGGGGCGGACGTTGCGGTTCAACCACGCCGCCGACTCTTTGTTCCAGACCGCCAGTGCTGTCTCCCGGTGGTATATGTAGAGGTAAAGCGGCCACCAAACGCTGACCGCTATGCAAATAGTGGCGGACAACAGCAACGGAAGTGTTTTTCCTTTTAACGAAGGCTTGTACATAAAGCCCCACACCAGTAAAAAAGGGAGCAGCAAGGCGTAAAAAGAGACCGGGCCTTTCCCCAGGAAGGAGAGTCCCATCAACAGGCCGGACGAACAAAACAGCGCCCAATTCTTTCCGGGACGGGTAATGCCCCGGACAAGGCAGTAGATTGCGGCCAGCATAAACGCATGGCACCAGATGTCCCAGGTCGCCGTTCGCCCCGCCAGGATTATGTTGACCGAAGTGCAGAGCACGAGGGAGGCGATAAATGCGTACAAGTGCCTCCCGGTCAGCAATGCTCCCAACAGGTACAGAAAAAGGAGCAAAAAGAGAGCCGCTACCCCGGCAGCGGCTCTTTGTAATACAATGTTATCCGGAGAGATCTCTTCCAGCCCGGAGGCGATCCAGGTCGGCAAGGGCGGTTTTTCCAGCCTCAATTCGCCGTTCATGGTAGGGACCAGCCAGTTGTCGTACGTCACCATCTCCCGGGCCGTGATCAGATTGCGGCTCTCCATGATATCCGGGTAGATGAGGCCGTTGTGGACAAAGAAGGCAAAGAAGCCCACAACGGCTAAGACGATCAGGTGAAAGGTCCTGTTTTGGAACATGTCAATACATGGCTGTGATGTCCCAGACAAAAGCGCGGATGCCGTTCTCTTTGTTTACATCATCCAATTTTTCTACATACTGCAGGATCAACGGCACCATTTCGTCCTGTACGATGGTCATGGTAGCGGAGTTCATCTCCGGCCAAGTGTGGGAACCCATGCGCGGCTCCCCATCATCCGTTCCGGTCCCGTTGACGTTTTCCCATTGGGTAAACCCTTTGATCTTCATCTGTTCCAACATGTAGGCGACCCGTTCCGTCAGAGCCTGGTTATATACAATAAATACTGACTTCATGGCGTTATTTGTTTGGTTGTTGCGGAAGGTCCCGTTCCGGGTCGAATCCGCTCATAAACTTGTACATTTTGCTGTATTTCTTCTTTTTATCCCGGCTGCCGCTCCTGTCCCACCATGCATAGATCACCGGAACAATGAGCATGGTGATGATCGTGGAGAAGATCATCCCGCCGATCACCGCGATACCCATCGGGCGCCAGGTTTCGGAACCCTCTCCCACGCTCAAAGCCATCGGTACCATCCCCAGGATCGTGGTCAGGGAGGTCATCAACACCGGGCGCAAACGGGAACGGCAGGCCAGCGCGATCGCTTCGTATAAACGTATGCCCCGCTCCCGCATCAGGTTGATAAAGTCGATCAGTACGATACCGTTCTTGGTTACGATACCGATCAGCATCACCGCCCCCAATGCCGCTACCACGCTTAAAGGTGTATTGGTGAGAAGCAGGGAAAGGATCACCCCGGAGAAAGCGAACGGAATGGAGAACATGATGATAATGGGCATTTTGAACGATTCGAACTCCGCCGCCATCACAATGTATACCAACATCAGCGATAAAACCAGCAACTGAAGGAGGGATCCGAACGACTCCTGCTGATCCTCGTAAGATCCGCCCACGTAAAGGGAAACTTCGGGCGGCACGTCGTCTATCTGGGCCAGCATCTCCTGTACGGATTCGGCCAACTCTCCTATTGCCACTCCGGCTAACGGGGCGACGGAGACGGTCAGCATCCGCTGCTTGCTCTTGCGTTCAATGTTGGGCGGCGAATAAAATTCGCGGATCTCCCCCAACTCCTGGATGCGTACCTTCTGTCCGAATGCATCGGTGATAAACATGTTCTCGATATCGGTGATGGAAGAGCGGTACACCTCCTCCAACCGCACGATGATATCGTATTCCTCTCCGTTCTCCTTGTATTTGCTGTTCCGGAAACCATACATGCGGTTCCGCATGGCCGAACCGACATCCGCCGTTGTCAAGCCGTGCAGGGCCAGTTTGTCCCGGTTCAGGTGCAGTTGAAGCTCTACTTTGTCGTCATCCCGGCTGATCTTCACGTCTCCCGCTCCGGGTAACTGTTTGGCCATGTCCGCGATCCGGGCGGCTAAGGAGTTGGTTACGTTAAATTCGTGCCCGGTGACCTCGATATCTACGGTGTTGCTCCCTCCAAAACCGCCGCCGCCGGTGGAAACGGTGTATTCCAGCACATCCGGGAATTTTTTCAGGATGTCGCGGATCTGGTCGGCGATCACAAAGACATCCCGGTCACGCTCTTTCCGGTCCAGAAAACGCATGCGGATGTTCAGGATATTGTTCCCGGTCGTACTCATCATGGAGGCAAAGGAGGCCTCTTCTTCGCTACCGTATGCTAAGTTGATGATGGTTACTTCCGGCACGTCCGCCCGAATGGCCGAATCGATCTGCAGGGAGACCTTTTTGGTGATCTCTACCCGTTGCCCTGTCTGCATCTTTACATACGCTTGCAGGTTCCCCTGGTCGTTCTGCGGCATAAAGTCCGTTTGAATAAAACCTAATAGGCTACAGGAACCCAAAAAGACCGACAGCATGGCCGAGAGCATAAACGCCTTGTGGTGCAATGCCCAGCGGATCAACTTTTCGTACCAACTGTCCAACTTGGTCAACTGCCGGTTGACATAGTGGTAAAAACTGAACTTCCCGGCAGGCCCTAACTCCTGCACTTTCATCAACTGGGAAGCCAACATCGGGGTCAGGGAGATGGCCGTTACCGTGGAGGTTACGATGGTGATGCAGACGATCCACCCCAACTGTTTGAAGAGGATCCCGGTCATACCGGTCACCATGGTCAACGGAAAGAATACGGCCACGGTTACCAGCGTGGTTACGATCACCGAAAGCCACACTTCGTTTGTCCCGTATTTGGCAGCCTCGCGGGGACGGCTTCCGCGATCGATGTGTTTGGAGATGTTCTCCAGCACCACAATGGCATCGTCCACCACCATCCCGATGGCAATGGAGAGTGACGAAAGCGAGATGATGTTCAACGATTCGCCGGTGATCAGCAGGTAGATAAACGCCACGATCAAGGAGATCGGGATGGTCAGGGCGATGATAAAGGTCGCCCGCCAGCGCCCCAGAAAGACAAAGACCACCAACACCACAAAGAAGAGGGCGTACATCAGGGTTTCCTGCAGGTTGCTGATGGACTTTACAATGAAGTCGGAGTTGTCCGAAATGATCTGGAATTTGATGTCCGTCGGCAACTCTTTTTGGGCCGCTTCGATCTCTTTCTTGGCCTGTTCCGCTACCGCCACCGCATTGGCATCGGTCTGCTTGGTCACCAGCAACACACCGCCTTGCCCACGGTTTACGGTCTGTTCAAGGGTGATGTCCCGGAGGGTATCCCGCACGTTGGCCACATCGCGAAGGTAGATGGTTTTGCCATTCTGCATCCCCAGCACGATGTCCTTGATCTGTGCACTCTCTTCGAATTCCCCTTCCACGCGGAGCGTATAGTCCACGGTTCCCATCTTCACACTTCCGGAGGAGATGTCCTGGTTCTCGGCCAGGATCTTGGCGCCGATCTGTTCTACCGTCAGGCCATAGGCCTCTAATTGATGCGGGTCCAGATCCACATAGACCACCCGCACCGGCGCACCGGCCACAATTACGCTGGCTACGCCGTCCACCCGGTTCAGACGGGTGATCAGCTTATCGTCCAGGATCCGGTCGATGCCCGGATAGGAGGACTCCGCCGTCACCGCGTAGACCAGAATGGGTATCATAGAGGCATTGAAGCGCATGATGGTCGGCCGGTCGATGCCGTCGGGCAATCCCGACATGGCTTTGTCCACAGCATCCCGTACGTCGTTGGAGGCTTCGTCCAGGTTGGCCTCCCATTCGAACTCCAGATAGATCACACCGATGTTGTCGTACGAAACCGACCGCATCTCCTTCAGTTCGTCCACGGAGTTCAGATTGTCCTCCAGGATTTTGGTTATATTCTCCTCGATATCCGCCGCGTTCGAACCCGGATAGGTCGCCATGACTGTGAGGTAAGGCGGGTCCATTTTCGGGTACAGGTCCACGGGTAACTGGATGTAGGAGAATACCCCCAGCACGATAATGGCCAGAAAGACCATTAAGGTGGATATCGGTTTGCTAACCGCTGTATTGTATATACTCATTTCCGTATCGATTTATTGCTCTATTTTCAATGCCCGGCCGTCTACCAAGCGCCCCTGTCCGACTACGACCAGTTCTTCCCCCTCTTTGATCTCCGGACCGAAAATTTCGATCTGATCTTCAAAACGCCGCCCCAAGGTAACATCCACCCGTTTGGCCACTCCGTCTTTGTTGAGGAAAGCATAGCGATCGTTGGATCCTTGTAGTTTCAGGATAGCCAAGGAGGGCACGATCATGGTTTCCAGTTCTCCGACAAAGAAATTGACGGTTCCGTACATACCCGGGCGCAAAGCCTCGTCCCCGTTCGGGAGTTTTATTTCCACCCGGAACGTCCGGGAAGAGGGATCGACGGTCGGATAGACAATGCTTACTGTTCCGTGAAACTCCCGGTCGGGATAAAGGGAGCTTTTAAAGGTTACTTTTGTACCTGTTTTCAGGGAGAGAAAATACTGTTCCGCCAAATCAACATAGGCTTTCACGGGATCGATCTTTTCAATGGTCACGATGGAGGGCTTTGCCGCCCCGCCGGCCGCCATGCCGGAATAGACCTCCCCATCTTCAAAGTACTTGCCGGTCACGATCCCGTTGAACGGGGCCGGCATTTTCGTATTTTCTTCCAAGAATTCCACGTTGGATTTAGCCACTTCGTACTGGGTCACCGTAGCGTCGTATGCTTGTTTGGAGATGCTTCCCGTTTCATTCAGCTTCACCGCCCGGTTATACTCGGTTTCCAAATTTTTCAACTGTACCTGCGCCTGTTGCAAGCTGGTCGGGTCCATCTGTACCAACAACTCTCCTTTTTTGATCCGGTCGCCAACTTCTACGTAGATCTTATTGATGCGACCGGGCGAAGCCGGTGCGTAATAGACCTGTTCGTCGGCCTCCAGTGTCGCCGTGTAATCCAGCGTCGTGGCCACCTTCTGTTTCGTCAATTTCAATACTCTTACGGGTGTGGCTTCTTCCACGGTCTCCGTTGTTTTTTCTTTTCCGGAGCAACCGGCCAGCACGGCCACGGCCACCACCCATAAAATAGTGTTTCGTATCATGGTATAAATTTTTATTTTCGTGGTTAGTAAGAGAATTCGTTGTACAGTCGTTCCAGTTTCAATTCTGCCTGCAACAGTGTCAGGCAGGCGTTGGTATAGTTGTTTTCCGCTTCCAGGTAGTTGTTGTTGGCCTGGGTCAGATCCAAACTGGAAACCGCCCCAAATTCGTATTTTCGCTGGATATTTTCCAACACGCGTTTAGCAAGTTCGATGTTCTCTTTTTGCAGGGAGTAGTTCTCCGTGGCGTTTTTCAGCTCAAATTTATACTGTTTGTCATTCAGGTAGAGTTGATCTTCCAACAGACTCTTGTTCAGCAATGTCTGCTCGTAGCCGATCTTTGCCTGTTCCACCAGGGATTTGCGTTCAAACCCGGAGAAGAGCGGAATGCTCATCACTACGCCGGCCGCGTGCTTGGGACTCATGTCCAGCTCCGGCTTTAACAATTTGTATGTGTAGGAATATTGTCCGGAGATGGTCGGAGCATACGCCCATTTTTGCAGGCCAACCATCTTTTTATTCATCTCCTCCTGGGTCTGTATTACCTGAAATTCCGGACTGTTGTTGATCTCGAACTGCTGTACGGCCAACTTCACGTAATCCTCTTTATCCAGGAAATGGTCCAACGGATCGCTCAGCCGCAAAGCGTGATCGGCTGTCAACCCCAACTGCAGGCGCAACAGGTTGTAACTCAACTCCACATTCCGTTCCAAAGTGGATAAACTGTTTTTTAACAGTCCTACGGTGATCCGGATCTGATCGACATCTGTGATCTCGACAGTTCCGGCTTCGTACATGTTGCGGGTATGCTCGTAAACCTCATTAAGGTTTTTCAGGTTCATGGACACAATCTCTTTCAACCGTTCACCGGCCAGTACTGCATAATATGTATTGCATATATTCTCCCGGATATCCAAAGCAGTAATGTCCACCTGTTGCATGGAGAGTTGCTCGGCGATTTTGCTGATCTGAACATTGACGATCCACTGGCCGCTGAAGAGCAGTTGGGAAACCGACCCGACCAGATTCGACTGGTCTTTCATTTTGATAGCGTTCCCGCCAAAATTCATCTCGTAGCCAAAGTTGGTATTGTAATTCACTGTCCCGTTGATCTGCGGCAATCCCGATGCCACCGCTTCCCGCACTTTTTGCTTATAAAGGTCCACTTCTTTCCGGGATACCTGTAACTGTTTGTTGTGCTCCACGGCATACTCTACGGCCTGCTGCAACGAGAGGCTTTCTGTTTCCTGTGCCAGGACCAGCGAGGGCAGTAACAGAACCGCCCACAATCCGATCCATCGTTTTTTCATCTGTATCATCATCTTTTTATTTTTTACCATGCTATTCCCGCCAACAAATGGAATCTACATTTTATGCAAATTTTGTGCCAAAGGTAAAAATCCGTTCAAAAAAATAAACTATTACGATTACCGAATCCCTGTTCGCTTCAGCTTCTCGTTCAGTTTGGCCCGGATCCGGTTCAGGGTTGTCTTCTTTTTGATCCATACCAGTACATCTTCCGCATTCCCCGCCGTCTGCAATTCGAGGATCTTACCGTCCGCTTCGCGCACCATCAATTCCACCCGCCGCATTTTGTAATTGTCCACCACTTTGGGCAACAACTCCGCCAACAGCAACTCTTCCCGGGGGACGTAGCTCTCCTTTTGGCTCCACATTCTGCTCAATTCGTACGGTTCGCTCAGTACATCGGCCACCCGTCCGCTGATGCGGGGATCCGGATGTCCAATGAAATATTTGGCCGGAATAAACCCGGGAGAGCGGTAATGAAGCCCGTATTCCTTTTGTATGACGAGCCATTCGGGATCAAACAGCTCCAATTCGTCTTCCGCCAGCTCTTTGATGATATACTCTCCGACGCTGACAGAGCGAGTCACGTCCTCCTGGGAATCTTCGTACAACTCCACGTTTCCGAACAACAGGAGGTAACGAACCAGCATCCGCTCCTCCGTCGCGCATCCCTCGTCCGCCTTCAGGACAGCAGGCTCGACGGAGGGGGGGGGCTCTTTCTTGCCGAAACGGTCGTCGTATGCCCGGTGTTCTCCGTCCGCCTTTTTCCCCGTCCGGATCCGGGCCACCTCGTTGTACAACTCCTGCTCTTCCGTTTGCATTAGAAGAGCCGCCTCCCGGACATAGACCGAACGGGTAATGGAATCCGGGATCAGCGCAATACTCTGCACCACTTCTTTGATCAACCGGGCCCGCTCAATCGGGTCGTTGCCGGCCTGCCCCAGGAGCAACTTTGTTTTAAACGAAATAAAGTCGGTTTCGTTGTTCCGGAGATATTCCTGTAACTCCTCCGGTGTGCGGGACAGGGAAAAAGAGTCCGGATCTTCTCCCTCGGGAAGCGATAGCACCCGCACGTTCATCCCCTCTTCCAGCACCAGATCAATCCCCCGGAGCGATGCCCGGATACCGGCCGCATCGCCGTCGTAAATAATGGTGATGTTAGGGGTCAACCGGCGGACCAGGCGGATCTGCTCCACTGTCAGTGCCGTTCCGGAAGAGGCGACCGTGTTCTCCACTCCCTTGCGGTGAAAAGAGATCACATCCAGATAACCCTCCACCAAATAGCAGCGATTGTGTTGTACAATGCTCTTTTTTGCAAAATAGATGCCGTACAGGGTGCGGCTTTTGTGGTAGATCTCGGATTCGGGAGAGTTTAGGTATTTGGCGCTTTTCTTGTCACCGGTCATGATCCGCCCGCCAAAGGCAATGACCTTTCCGCCGATGTCCCGGATCGGGAAGATCACCCGCGCCCGGAAACGGTCAAAACCGCCTTTGTCCGATGGGATGGTCAGACCGGTCTTGACCAGATACTCCTCCCGGTACCCTTTTTCCTGCGCCAGCCGGGTCAGGACGTCCCATTGTTCCGGGCTGTAACCGAGCCCGAATTTCTCGATGGCGGCATCGTCCAATCCCCGTTTGTGCAGATAGCCCAAACCGACGGACCGACCTTCGTCCGTATGTAGCAGTTGATCGACAAAAAAATCGTGTGCAAAAGCGGTGACCACTAACATGCTCTCCCGTTCGCTCTTCTCCTTTTTCTCCTCCTCCGTCAGCTCTTTTTCTTCGATGGTAATGTTGTAGCGGGCCGCCAAGAAACGCAATGCCTCCACGTAGGACATCTGCTCGTGCTCCATGATGAAGTTGACCACATTGCCTCCTTTTCCGCACCCGAAGCATTTGTAAATGCCCTTGGAGGGAGAAACGGTGAAAGAACCAGTCTTTTCGTTGTGGAAGGGGCAGCAACCGACGTAATTCACCCCCCGCTTTTTCAGGTTCACAAAATCGGACACTATCTGGTAGATGTCCGCCGCATCGAAAATCTTCTGTATAGTCCCCTGATCGATCATCCTGCGAAGATAATGCAAACCGGGGGATAAACAGAAACATTTAAATAAATTTCTCCCGGTTTTGGGTATTGTAGAGGCCGCCGAGCAAGCAGACTACCGACACGATCAAGAGGATGACGCGGTTGTCCAAAACGGTGTTGAAGAAAATGGCGGGGTTTTTGTCCAAAGGAACGTCATACGGGTTCAGGAAGACGTTCCATTTGCTGACACCCAAGGTCTGGTGCAGGATAAAAAAAATCAGCCCGATAACGATAATGACCACCGCTGTTCCGTTGCCGTTTTTAACGACGGTACTCAACAAAAAGGAGAGCATCCCGATCAGAAAAGCCGGCACCATGACCTGCAGGGTGAGTGGTCCGGGAGGCACCTCTACGACCAGCCAGTCCGTCAGCGATCCCAACCCGAAGGTCAGGACAAAACAGATCACATAGGCGATCAAGAGCCGGAAGAGCCAGACTTTGTACCGGTAATTGGGGATGCCGAAGATGATCTCGATGATCTTGGCATCCTGATCGTTCTGGATCCCGAAACACATGGGGTAAAACACCAGCAGGATGGAGGGAACCAGGAGCATGCTGTACGCCGTCGCCTCTGTAATTTCATCATCGGAAAAGAGGTTGATGACAACGGTCAGGATAAAAAAAGCGACGGCGCTGAGCAGGAAATAGATGAATTTATTCCCGAAAATGATCTTGATATTGTAGTAAGTGAGCCGATATACCGTATCCAAAAACATAATCTGAATTTTACTGGGTGATAATCTCTTCGTTGTTCGCCAGTTTGACGCCCCGTAGCAGCCAGAGGTAGGAGTCCTCCAACACCGGGTTAGTACGCGTGGCTCCGGGCACGGGTTCCGTTTCGGAAAGGCACCTTACCTTGATGTTGTCCCCCAACCGAATGTGGTGCACAATGAGCAGGTCCGGAGGCAATTGGGCAAATTCCCGGGCCGGGATCTCGAAGATCCAGGTCACCTCTTTGGCAATGTTGGCCATCTCTCCGGGGGTTCCGTAATACCTCAGGCATCCCTTGTTGATCACACCCACCTGGTTGCAGGAGCTGGCAATGTCCTCGATGATATGGGTCGAGAAGATGACGATGCGGTTGCGCGACAGCTCCACTAACAGGTTCCGGAAGCGGATGCGCTCCCGCGGGTCGAGGCCCGCCGTCGGTTCGTCCACCACTAAGATGCGGGGCAGGTTGAGCAACGTCTGAGCGATCCCGATGCGCTGTTTCATCCCGCCGGAAAACCCGCCGATCTTTTTGTCCCGGTTCTCGTACATGTGCACCGCTTCCAGCACCTCCCGGATGCGCTTCGCCCGCGTCTCCCGGTCGTAAATGCCTTTCAACAGGGCCTGGTATTCCAGGAACTGCCCGGCCGTCAGGTTTTCGTACGTGCCGAACTCCTGAGGCAGGTAACCGATCAACCCCTGCAACTCCTCCCGTTTCCGCTGGGTATCGATGCCGTTGATGAAGATCTTTCCGTAACTCTGCTCGAAAACACCGCAAATAATACGCATCAGCGTCGTTTTTCCCGCTCCGTTCGGCCCGAGCAAACCGAACATCCCCGTCCGGATGTCCATAGATACCGAACTGAGCGCTTTGAAAGGCGCTTTTTTATAGCCGATCAGAGGCACTTTCGTGGCAAAGCGGTATACTCCCTTCCGCAATAGGCGGAAGCGGCCTTCGATCCGGTCGATATTGATGTCGTACCGGTGAATACGGTCGGCCAACTGACTGACCAATATGCCCACATACCACAACAAACCGACCAATACAGGCAGACCGCCTCCGTAAAAATGGAAGGTCGCCCATACCAGTACCGCCAACGGAAAAAAATAGTAGTACAACCGGCGGAAAATACCCAGCACCCGGCAAAGTCTTCGGTTACCGCGGGCAGAGAGAAATTCCACTGCAATATCCGTCAGCTTCAACGTCAACAGCCACACGGGGACAGCAAAAAGCAACGCCCAGAAGACCAAGGCCTGGTAGCTGAATACAAAGTAATAGAGAAATACCGTCACCGGCGTCAGCCAAAGCAATACCCGCAAATCTTTCCAGGTGCGGTACTCTTCCCGCAATCCCAGGCGTTCCCGGATTTTCAGCCCGGATATCCACTCCCGCCTGAACCGGCCGTCCCGGCCGTATATTTTTACCAAATTCCGGATCTCGATCAGAATCTCCTGGTCTTCCGGGATGATGTTCTCTTTGGCCCGCCTCAAACTGCCTTCTATAAACCAGGTGATCCCTGGGATCAGGATCACAGCCAATATCAGGTAGGCAACCCGCCAGAGCAAGCCCTCTTCAAACCAAAAGATCGCTGCCACAGCCGCCACCATCCCGGTAAGTTGGAGGATCTTCATCCCGACGGATTGGGTACGCAGGCGTCTCAGGGCGTCCTCCAGTCCCGAATAGAGCGTCGGGATGATGACAAGGGTCAGCAAGGTACTCATGGTCAGCCCACCGATCACCGTAATGGCAAAAGGCGCACCCAGCCCGGCTACGAACTCCCCTTTCCCCATCGCCAGCGGCAACATGGCTACAATCGTCGTGATCGTTGTGATCAGAATGGGGCGGATGCGGGAGATCCCGGCCACCATCAGCGCCCGCTGTTTGCGGAAGCCCCGCCTCCGCAACAGGGAGGTGTAGTCGATCAGGATGATGCTGTTGTTCACCACGATCCCGATCAGGATGATAAAACCGGTGATCACATTCAAGTTCATCAGGGAGTTGCTGGTCAGCAACAACGCCAGAAGTGAACCGATCGCCGCCAACGGGATCGAAAACATCAGCACCACCGGAGCGCTGAGGGATTCAAATACGGAGGCAAGGATCATAAAGACCAAGATGAAGGCCGCCAGCACTAAAAAGGCATACTCGTTCGTTGCGTTCTCCTCGTGCACCACCTCCACCGCCAAACCGGCCGGAATGTCCACCATCCGGACCAGGTCGTCGATCCCGGCACGGGCCGCCTCTAAGATCTGTTTGGATTCGTTTACGTCCGAATTAAAGCGGTAACCGACTACCAACTCTTTGTCCTGATTGACCCGGGTAATGTTTCCCTGTCCGCGGGTCAGGTTGATGCTGCTGAAATCCCGCAAACCGATGAGCGCCTGGTTCTGGTTGGATACCTGCAGGTTCCGAAGGTCCTCCAAGGTCCGTTGCACAGGCTTTTCGTCCTCCTCCTGGGCTTTGACGTACGCTTCGTCCTTGATCTGGATGTCGTACTCCTCATCGCCTGCCTTGTATTTGATCTGTGTGGTATTTGCCGGAGAGAAGTTCGTCAGTTCCGTCACGACGTTGGCGGGCGTGACGTCGTATACGCCCATCAGGTACTGGTCGAACCGGATACGGGATTCCGGCCGGCCGCGGGAGGCGCTGACCCAAGCATAGCTTATGTTCTCCTGTTCCCGCAATTGGTACTCCAGGTACTCTGCCAAATTGGACATCTCTTCAAAATCCTGTCCTTTGATCACGATCTTCTCCTGCTGGTCGCCCATCCCGAGCGTCCGTAACAGGTCCGCTCCTCCTCCCAGCAAAGCGCTTCCGCCACCGCCCTGAAAATTCTCGCTGCTGGCACGGGCCTCCAGGCTGATGTTCCAGATCTGAAGTTGTCGGGCCGTTCCCAACACCTTGTTTTTCATCTGCAACAAGTTCATCCGGTTGATCTTCTCAAAATCCTCCTTCAGTTTGATGGTGATGTTGGCGTCAGCGGCGTAAATCTTTGCCGTCACCTGTTCTATTTCGGGAATCTGCACCAGTTCATCTTCGTAATTCCGGATCATCTTGTCGGTGCGCTCCAGCGTAAAACCGGTCGGAGAGGTGATGTATACCTCGAATGAATCGGTCTCCACCTCTTTCAACGTATTCAGGGTCAACGCCATGGAGAGGGCAATGACCGCCGCCAGCAAGAGCAGGGAACCCACCACCACCAGAGCCGGTTTCCGCAGCGCCATCTTCAAGACGGCCAGATAGGCCTGCACCGGGCGGCTGTACGGGGACATGACACTGAAATTCACTTGGCTGTACCGGCGCGTCATAAAGTAGTTGACTGCCATCGGCACGAGCAAAAGGGCCACGATCAGAGAGATGGAGAGGGTGGCTACAATGGAGACACCTACATGCTGGCCGATCAGTTTGAATGTGTAGTTGTCCGCAAACAGAAAGGGCAGAAAAACGGTGATGGTCGTTAGTGTGGAGGCGAATATGGAACGCCACACCTCCTGGGTACCGCGGACGGAGGCGTCTTCGGCAGAAACTCCCGTCCCCCGAAGGCGGAAGATGTTCTCCATCACCACCACCGAATTGTCCAGAAGCATCCCCACCGCCAATGCGATACCGGTCAGGGTCAATGTATTGATACTAATCCCGCCCAGGTAGAAAAAATAAAACGAGGAAAAGACCGAGATCGGGATGGCAAAGGCAATAATGGTCACGATCCGGAAATTGCGCAGGAAGAGATAAAGAATAAAAATCGCCAATATGGCCCCGCTGATCCCCAGATCCACAATGGTGTTGATATTGGTGCTCATGGTCTCCGCCACATCCGAATCCACCTGGATGTGTACCCCCTTCTGTTCCAGTTCCCGGTTGAGTTGTTCGATCTCTTCCCGTACCCGCTCCGACAACTCGATCACGTTCATCTGGGGAGATTTGGAAACGATGCAAGTTATCACCTCTTTTCCGTTCACCCGGGAGTAAGACTCCTCTTCCTTGACCCCGAAGGTAATATCGGCGATATCTTTCAACAATACAGGCCCCGAAGCAACCACAATAGAACCCAGGTCTTCTGTCTCTAAGTACTCGGCCGTTACATTAACAAAAAAGCGTTTGTTATCGTCGTAGACAGAACCGGCAAAGGTCTTTTCCGCCATGTTCCGGCTGATCAGGGAACTGATTTGGGAAGCGGTCAGGTTCAGGGCTTCGCACCGCTCTTTGTTCAGGATGATCTCGATGCTTTTTTGCCGGCCGCCCATCACGGTTACCGCCGCCACTCCGTCTATGTTCTCCAGTACCGGGGTAATGTCCGCATCGGTTACGCTCCGCACATAATCCACATCTTCGTCCCCCAGCACCAACAGGTTCATAAACATGGAACTCACCATGCTGGCAGGAGCCCTGTTCACTTGCACCCGGAACTCCTCCGGCAGGTTTTTGGCAGTGACCTTGATCTTTTCCTCCAATTTCAGGTAGGCATACTTAATGTCGGTCCCCTTGACGAAACTGACCTTGATCCGGGCATTTCGTGTAGAAATGGTGGTCTCTATTTTCTCTACCCCTTCCAGAGTACCGATCACCCCTTCCACCGGGATGGCCGCCTGCCTTTCGATGTATTTCGGATCCAGTTCGCCGGTAGCGGAAACCGTTACACTCAACTCCGGTAACTCCGCATTGGGGTAGAGTTCCATCGGGAGGTAGCTGTAGGAAAAAAAACCCATCAGTGTCAACCCGATAAAGAGCATCGAGATCAGCACCCGGCGATTTATCAGTTTCTTCATACTATTTCCGCTTCCTGTCCATTATATAATATACACACGGGATGACGACCAACGTCAGGGCGGTTGCCGAGAGCAGGCCGCCGATGACGGCTAAGGCCATCGGAGAGCGCAGGGAAGCCCCTTCCCCGAACCCGAAACACATCGGCAACAGGGCCAGAATGGTCGTCAGGCTCGTCATGATGATCGGGCGGATCCGTTGCTGCCCCGCCTGCATGATCGCCTCTTTCAACTCCATGCCCTGCTCTTTCAGTTGGTTGATCCGGTCCACTAAGATAATGGAGCTGTTCACGGCGATCCCGGCCAGCATGATGACCCCGATAAACGCCATCATGTTGAGGGTCTGCCCCGTCAACAGAAAGATCAAAATGGTCCCAACAAAGGCTAAGGGGATGGTGAGCAGAATGGTGAACGGATGACGAAGCGACTCGAACTGGGAGGCCATCACCATGTAGACCAACAACACCGACAACAGCAAGGCAACCCCCAAACCGTTAAACGATTCGGCCCGCTTCTCCTCTTCGCCCGTGATCTTAGCTGTGTAGCGGGCGGGAAAATCCACCCCGGCGATCCGTTCGTTTACTAACGGAGTCACCCGGCTCAACGGATACCCTTTCTGCAACAAGGCCGTTACCCTTCCCACCCGGTTCTGGTTGTTCCGGGCGATCTCTTTGGGAGCCGTTGTTACGGAAAGTTCGGCGATTTCGCCAAGCCGGTATTTTTTATCTCCTTGATTGATCTCTATGTTCTGCAACTCGTCCAATGAAATTTCCGGCACCCGAATCTCGATGGCGACAGGTTCCCCTTTGTATTCGTAGCTGCCGGCGCTTTTACCGTTTAGCTTATCGCTTACCTGTTGGGCGACGGAAGAGATATCCACGCCGTAAATCCCGCTTTTCAGCCGGTCTACGGAGATGTCGACCTCCGGGGCGCCCCGTTCCATCGATGTAGCGATGTCGTACAGGCCCGGAATGTCCGCGATCTTCTCCTTAATTTCCATACAAAGTTCGTCCAACACCTCGATTTCGTCGCCTTTCACCTCGATCACCAACGGGGCCCCTTCCGTCCCGAGGGCGCTTTGCAGGGCGGATTGCTCTTTTTCAAAGGTCATCTCGACATCTTCAGGTATCCCGGCATTCTGCAACAGGGAAGCGATCAGGTAATCCGCGTCTATCCGGGCCTTCTTGTTCAGTTTTACTCGGATCTCGGCCTGGTGCTCCTCGCTGGCCCGGGCGCCCGCTTCCGTATCGGTGTGAGAGGGGCCAACCAGCGTATAGATCCACTCCACATCGTCCGCCCCCAGTTCCTGAAGCATTTTTTCCACGGAGACCGCCGCATAGTCGGTACTCGCCAAGCGGGTACCGGTCGGCATGTTCAGTTTCACGGAAAATTCGCGCGACTCGGCACGAGGCATAAATTCCACCCCGATAAAAGGCAGCAGCAAGTAGGAAGCTATCACCAGCACCAATGCGCTCAAAATCACCGTGCGGCGGCGTTCCAGCAACCGGCCGACGAACCGGCCGTACCCGCGAATCTGCACCGATTTGCTCTCCTTCTTGTTATTGCCCAGAAAGCGGGAAGCCAGCATGGGAATAAAAAGGATCGCCACAAAAAGCGAAGAGAGTAGCGAGAAGGTTACCGTCCACGCCTGCTCTTTGAACAGTTCGCCGGCCGCCCCTTGGATATAAACGATCGGAAGAAATACCACAATGGTGGTCAACGTGGACGAGGTAATCGCCCCCGACACTTCGGACGTCCCTTTGATAGCTGCCTCCTTCGGGGAGAGTCCGTTTTCCAAGTTCCGGAAAATATTCTCCACCACCACAATGGCGTTGTCCACCAGCATTCCCGCTCCCAGTGCCAAGCCGCCCAATGTCATGATGTTCATGGACAAGCCGTTGAAATACATCAGGTTGAAGGTTGCGATAATGGATACCGGTATGGAGATGCTGACGATCAGCGTTGTGTTGATGCGCCGCAGGAAGAGGTACAGGACAAAGACGGCCAGCAGGATCCCCATCACGGCAGAATCCTTGACCTCTCCGATCGAGGCCCCAATAAATTCTCCCTGGTCGCTGATGACATGAAATTCGTACCCCGGCATGCTTTTCCGCAAATCGGCCAACTTGCCGCGGATATTCTCCACCACCTTTACCGTGTTGTATTTGTTCTCCTTGTAAATGCTGATCCCCAGGCACCGCTCTCCGTCGAACCGGGCGATGTTGTCCGGATCCTGGTTGGCGGAGCGGACAGAGGCGACATCTTTCAGGTAAACCGGCGCTTTGGCATCTCCGGGACCGCTCTCCGCATCGGTAGCAGCCGGTTGTTTAAACGCAACGATGATGTTCCCGATGTCCTCGATACTCCGGATCAGGTTTACCCCCTTGACCGTGTATTGGATATCCTCGTTTATAATGGAGCCGCCGGAGACATTCCGGTTGAGGCTTTCAATCCGGGAAGCGATCCCGTCCACCGTCAGCCCATAGGCTTCCAACATATAGGCATCCGTTTTGATCTCGATGTAGGCATTCTCCTGTCCGTTCAACTGGATGTCGGCCACCCCATCTAACCGTACCAGCTCGCTGCGCATGTAGTTTTCCGCGATCCGCCGGAGTTCGTTCAGGTCTTTGACCTCGCTGTGGGTCAGCGCCAGGGTCATGACCGGCGCCGCATTCGCATCGTAGCGGGAGATCGAAAAAGAGGTCACTTCCGGATTCTGCGAAATGGAGGAAAGGCCCCGCTGCAAGTCCAGAAAAGCAGCGTCCATGTCCTGGTCCCAGCCATACTCTACCGTGATCAGGGCCGATCCGGCCATGCAACTGCTCTCTACGCTCTTCACCCCGTCCTGCCGGGCGGCCAACGATTCGATCGCCTCCACGAACTGCGTTTCGATCTCTTCGGGCGGACGCTCTCCGGCCTGCAGGTCAATATACAGGGCCGGATTTTTCAGGTCCGGGAAGAGATCGGTTCCCAGCTTGTTATAGGAGATGATCCCCAGCAGACATACCGCCAAGGTCATCATCAGCACCGTGACGGGATATTTTACTGCAAATTTTGTGATCTGGTTCATGCGGCTTCTATTTCATCTCTTTTACCCGGCTCCGGTTCCGCAGCCATTCGTATCCCCGTACCACTATCTTCTCTCCCTTTTCCAATCCGCTCTCCACCTCTATGTACTTCTCATCACTGATCCCGGTCACGATCACCCGCTCCTCCGCAGTAGCTTTATCCACGGTGAACACCACCTTGCTTCCCCGCCGGGTCGTAACAATCTCTTTCGGGATCGACAATACGGAATCCTTCTGCACTGCAACAATATCCGCTTTGGCAAACATGCCGGGACGCAGTTTTAACCGGGGGTTCTCTATTTCGATAAAGCCGGAAAAAGTCCGGGTATCCTCGTTAATGGCCGGAGAGAGTTGGGCAATACGCCCTTTCAGGGTATCCGATTTGATGTTGTAGTTCGTGATGTAAACCGATTGGCCAACCGCCACCTTGGGCATCACATTTTCCGGGAACTGGGTTTCTACATACATTTTGCTGTAATCCATGATGCCTGCCAGTACCTGTCCTGAAGCCACCTCTACATTCGGCGTATAATAGGGCATGTTCACCAATACCCCCGTAAACGGAGCGGTTACATTCATTTTGGCCAATGTAATGTAAGCGTTTTCCAGCGCGATCTTGGCGTTGATAAAAGCGCTCTCCGCGTTGTTGACCTCTTTCTCGGTCACACCTCCTTTCTCCAGAATACTTTTCTGGCCTTCCCACTCTTTTTCGGTCACCTGCACCTGCAATTTCTTGCTCTCCAACTGTACGTTGTTCTCGTATTCCCTGTTTTCCAAACGGACGATCACAGCACCGGCCTCCACCACATCACCCAGCCGGTACGGTTTCCCCGTCTTCGGATTTTGCTGCATAACATACAACCCGTTTACCTCGGATTTCAATTCCACTGTATTGGCGGCTTTGGCAGTCCCGGTCGTTGTTACAAGCTCCTGCAATGTTCGCAATTGCGCCTCTTCCAACCAAACCGGAGTAGTCGTTTCGTTGTTTTGGCCTGTCCGGTCTCCTCCGCAGGAGGCAAGAGCTATTCCCAAACTCAGGAAAACAATAAGCGTAGAAAAGTTATTCATGGTATGTTTGTTTGATGATTTACTATTTAAGTGTGTTAAAAATCTCCGAAGGCAGGTACGACGTATTGCTTTCAAAATCCCACAGGGTCTGCACTTTCAGGTTCAGCAACTCCAATTTGTAGCTGATCAGCGCATTGGTATAGGCCTGTTTCGCATCCGTCAACTGCCGCTGGTACTGCTGCAAGTCCATCCCGGTGATGTCTCCGTTCCGGTATTTCTCCATATTGATCTCGTAGGTACGTTCAGCGTTCTCCACTTTTTTCCGGGCAATGTTGATCTGGCTGATCAGGGTAGGCAGGTTCCGGCAAATCTGGCGGATGCCGAGAACAATCTGTTTTTTCTGCTCTTCGAAGTCTACCTCATCCGACTCCAGAGCCAATTCGCTCGATTGGACCCGGGCTTTTTTGGCGCCCCAGTCAAACAGCGGGATCGTCAGGGACACCCCTACTTGTTCGTTGTCCGTCGGATTGTCGTACATATTGGGCACTTTGTCCCCCAAAGCGTTCAGGCCGACCCGGGCCGAGATATTTCCCCGGAATTCGTTTTCCGATTTGGCCCGTATAATCGAAAAGAGGTCCCGTTCCAAGGTGATTTCCCGCTGCCGAATCTCCGTCCGGTGCTCCAATCCATACCTGACGGCATCCGTACTGTTCACTTCGATCGGATTTACTTCGGTATTGGCCAAAACCGTAATATCCTGATCCAAAGCCATACCTATCAGTAATTTGAAATTATCTTTGGCGTTTTCGTAGGTAATTTCCGCAGAGAACACGGACGATTCACTGGTAGCTAGGTTCACTTCCGCCTGGAACAACTCTTCTTTCGCCACCAATCCGGCCTCTGCCTTGTTTTTGATGATCTCATAGTTCTGCTGCTGGTTGGCGAATTCGTCTTTAGCCGTACCCAGATCCTTGAAACGCTGGTACACCGAATAGAAGTTGTCTGTCACATTTTTCTCGATATTTAACTGCTGCATGGAGTAGGCGATCCGGGCATTTTCCAAGCTCAGCTCCAATTCCCGCAACTGCATCTTGGTGCGGTTGTAAGTAAAAATGGGCTGGTCCAAGCGCAGGGAGATGTCGTGGGAAAACGCGGTGCTGGCCCTTCCAGAACTGCGGTTGTTGGCGTCCTGCCAAGAAACGTCGTTCACCAGAGAGATGGAGCCATCCGTCCATTTGATCGGCTGACGGATACCCAGCGAAGCAGAAACTCTCATCACCTCGTTGTCATACCACTCGCTGTTGTAGTTGTCGTATTGATTACTCCGGGAGTAGGAAAAAGGATCTACATCCAGGGAGAATTGGGATTTCAGCGAGGCGTGCTGCGCTTTTAAGTTCAGTTCGTTCTGCTGAAGACTGAATTTACTCTGAATCAATGCCGGACTGTTTTGAAAAGCGACCTCCAGGGCTCTCTCCAAGGTCAGCACCTCCTGGGCCGGCCCCTTCACCCACAGGCCTGCCAGCAGAATAAACAAAAGGACATACTTATGCATACGGATATTGGTTTTTTGGTTTATGCTATCTCATTTTGGTCAATTTCACGGCATCCGCTACAACGTAAGAGGCGGAAACCTTATCGGTCAGGGTGATTACTACCTCCCCGGCCGGCAGGGAAAAATTCCCCAAAGAATACCACCCCTGCTCCGCCTGCCGGAAATCTACCGGAATGGTCTCTTTTTCATTGCCGTACACAATTGTGTAGGTTTGCATCTGGTCGTTGTTCTGTCTCCTTCTGTTGTTCCGGCCGAATTGAAAAGTTTCCAACTTTGGCACCCAGACCGCAATGTCGTAATAACTCCCCTCCGGGATCTCTGCATGCCACTCCACCGAATTTTTCCCAACGCCCCTGCTTTTGTAATGGGCGAAACGCACCGGTGTGCCGTAAAAGGAGTTGTTGATCACCGCCGTCCATTTCGAGGGAGCGAACCAAGGGATATAGTTCATGTATTTATCCTCCGGCTCTTTCCGGAACCACTCTTTCAGTTTCTGTTTTTTATTGGATTCAACAATCCGGAAGCCGGGGCTTTCGTTGTCAATGACGATCTCCCGGGGATCTTCTGCAAAAAGTGCACTGTCGACCGGGAAAATGCCCTGCACCGTATCCCGTACCTCCGTGTCCACCTTCGAGAATCGGAAGGAAAATTCGCTCGGCAGGGATTGGGAGATGTTGGTGTTGATGGTTACCTGATTGGGGCGTTCGTCCCGGATCATTTTGATTTCCCGGGCGCTTCGGGCCGGTATGATATAGTTTCTAGCATCACCTCCCCCAGCAGGTGCATTAAACTGAAAACCTCCAGGACCTCCTCCTCCGCTCTGTACCTGCACGGTGATGATCCCGTCCACATCCGAGGGGTTGTACGTCTTGAAAATGATCCGGTATTTGGTCATCTCGTCCACCACCACTGTATGGGCTTCCACGTTTTTCAGCAAGATCAGGGGAGAAGCGGAAACTGTGTACCAGGTATGGATATATGCTTCCAGATCCAAACCAAAACGCTCCCGAAAAGAGCGGAAAAACTCCGCCGCTGGAATCTCCCGGAAAAGACGTGCCTGGAACCAAGCTTTCATAAAGGAATCAAAATCCTTCTGAGACACCCGGGCGGTGATGTAGTTTTTCAAATCGCCGCATTTCAATTTCAGTAACTCGTAAAATACCTTGGGTGTCAATATGGAGTCGGACATGGCCTCTTCGAAACTGTGCTCCTTCAGATATTCGTTGGCCCGCTGCCTGTCCGTCAACGAAAAATTGAAATACCACATCCTCTGAGTGGATTCCGTCAGGCTCTGCAACATGTTCAAGGCGACATCCAATACCGGAAATGTATCCGAACGGACAAATTCCGTATGTCCGTAAAACAGGGGAGCGACGTTGAACGGATTCACCGCCCCGTCCCAGGAACGCCAGGCGCTCTCCTGATGAAATGTGCTCATCGCGTATTGATACAACATCTGAGCCTGTACCTCCTCTTTCTCCAACAGGTCACCTCCATCCCGCCAATTCTTCATCTGCCACTCGCTGGCCCGGAAATCCGACGCGGTCAGCATCCCTTTTTCTGGCAGGAAAAGGATCTCCGGCATGACCTGTTCGGTATACCCTTTCCAGTTTCGGGTGTAGCCGGTAAAGGGCAGAGGAGCCTCCGCCAGCACAAATTTACCGAACAGGTAATCCCTGTTTTTCGCCACCTCTATCGTATTGCGAATCTGGCGGATTAAGACAGGTAAGGTATCCTGCAATTCGGAAAAATAGGGCGTAAAATAGTCGTGGCCGGGGAAGTGGCAAAGTTCGTAATCCGTCGAGTCGACCCGAATTGCTTTTTTCTCGTAAGCCGCCAAAGTCAGGCTGATGCCCGGTAACAACGTTTTGTTGGTAAATACGGTCTTCCCGGCAGTCACTGTCCCGGTACCCTGGGAAAGAGCCGTCAGGTGTCCGGGGTGCACCACCGTTAATTCGTACCGGGAGAAATTTTTTCGGATCTTATACGGAACAGCCGGGTAGACGGGAGGCTCCGTAACCGGGTACCACAAACACTCCGGGGTGAGCAGCGTAAAACGGTCTTCCAGATAGAGGTAGCGCTTTCCGTAGCGAAAAAAAGAATACCCCGCTGTCGGATTGGCAAAAAACTCCTCGTCCTCTACATCCACGTAACAGATCTTTTCGTCTACCGGGCCGGCATAGCGGATCAGGAGTTCGGTCCGCTCTCCGGGCGCCAGAGAGAGATCCATCTCCGCCACCTGCTTGTTCCGGATCACCTTCAGTTCCCGTCCGTCACTCTCCGCAGATACAATTTGCAGGCCGGGATTCAGGTACAACAGCAGGGAGGAAAGGGGTTCCGCATGGGGATTCTCCACTGTCAGACGGCTCTCCCCCTCCAAGCGGCCGCCCCGGGGCTCCACCGACAGGCGGTGCTCCGACACATGCGCCCGAGGACGTTCTCCGTATTGGTCGTAAACGGCGGCATACTCCGCCCGGAGGGATTTCAACCGGCTGAAATGGGACAAATAACGCTGCGCCGTAATGCCTGCCGAGAGCAGCAAAACAGCGGTCAGCACGCCCAATACTCTGGTTTTCCAAGGGCGGTGCGGCAAGCGTTTCATCAAGGTAATGGTCATGCAGATAAATCCGATACCGGCCAGCAGATAAACCGATCGTTGAAGTAAAAAGAGCTGCGGGTGAGCCAATCCCGTGACATCCGAAAAGATGGAAGGAATGTCGACCCCAAAAAAGTCAAGGATACCGTACTGCTTATCTTTCAGATAGAACAGGGTCATTCCGATCCATCCGAGTACTACAATAAAAGTAACGGCCTGGTTTCTCAGCAACGTCATCGCCGCAAAAGAGAGTCCCAATACAAACCAGAGGGAGGGTATCGAAATGGTGAAGAGATAAAAGAGGTACGGGAACGGGCTGAAGGGGGAGTTGCTCAGAAAAAGGTTGACAAAAGCCGCCAGCAACAGCGCCAAAAGATTCAAACCGGTAAAAACCCGGGTAATCCCCCAGACCTTGCCGATAATATACTCCGCGTTGCTCATGGGGCGCACGTAGATCACCTCCGCTGTATCCAATTTTTTATCCCGCTTCAGGAAACTTCCCGCCAAAAATACCACAATGATCGACTGTGCTATGCTGTAAATATACGTGGTAAAAAAGGGTATGAAGGAGGTGAGCGCCGTAGACATCCAGATTTCCTGGTAAGAACCGAACAACAGTGTCAATTGTTGCAATTGTGCCAGCACCAGCACCAGCAGGATCAGTGCGGAAAAGATCCGGAAGAGCCAGCTTCTTTTCAGCAGTTTAACCTCATACCGGGCGACAACATTTATGGTGTGAAGATGCATACGGTTAAAATTTAATCACATTATTTAAACAGCTCCCCGGTACTCTCTTTGTCCGCGTACATCTCCATCCGGTCCTGCAGGAGATAATCCATAAAATAGACGTATGCGTGCTCTATGTTGGGAGGGATCTGTCTGCCTCCGATCCCTTCCAGATCCTCCGCCACGACCTGAACGTCCCAGCCTCCATCTGCAGGAATGGTTGAGATGATCGGGTATTTCTCCTTCATCTCCTTAAACTCGATATCTGTGACAAATATCTCCCAGACCTTTCCCCGGGCCAAGTCGATCATGTCGTCCGGGGAGCCTTCGAATTTCAATTGGCCCTTGTTCAGCAACGCCAGCTTTTTGCAGGTACTGGAGATATCGCCAACAATGTGAGTGGATAAAATGATGATGACATCCTGATCGCTCACCTCCGATAAGATGTTCCGGAACCGGATCCGTTCCTCCGGGTCCAAGCCGGTCGTTGGCTCGTCCACGATGATCACTTTCGGCCGCCCGATAATTGCCTGCGCAATCCCGAGGCGTCGCTTCATCCCCCCCGACAAACGGTTCGCCCAACGGTCACGCACCTCGTACAACCCCACTTTCCGCAACATCTCATCCACCACCTCTTTACGTTTCCGGATCCCTTTTATACCGGCCAATCCTGCACCGTAATCGAGAAACTCCCAGGTTTTGAGTTTTTCAAAAAAGCGGAAATCCTGAGGCAGGTACCCCAGTACCGACCGGATAGCTTTCCGGTCTTTTGTAATGTCGTAATCGTCAAAATAGATGGTACCGGCAGAAGCGTTCTGCAACAAAGTCATTATCCGCATCAAGGTTGTTTTACCCGCTCCATTCGGCCCAAGCAACCCGAACATGCCAGGTTCTATATCTAAGTTCAAGTTGTTCAGAGCTTTGTGTCCATCGGAATAGACTTTGCTCAGCTCTTTGATTCGTATATTCATTCCACCACTCGTTTCATACGTTGTATTTTAACTTTCCAGACACTTTATTCATAGACGTGCTGCTCCGGTAAAAGTTACAGACATTGCCTGTGTTTAATTTTGCGAGGTTAAAAGTAATCATTCCGTTGTAATCCGGAATCGTTGTTGCGCTTTTTAAGGATTGCTAACAATTTGGACAAAGATCTGAAGGAAAAGTTTATTCTACTCCCACTATCCACACTCTTTTACCTCTCTCAATACCTGTAAAACAACTACCTGTTTTCGCAAACTTTTTTGCAATGCAAATATATACCTTTTTTATAATACTATGTATCGCATAGTACTATTTTTTCTCAAAACCGAGCAATGAATCAAATTAAGTGCTTTTTAGACATCTTCCGTGAGCATCAAGAAAAGAGCTCTCGGATCACCCGGATGTTCTTACCATTTAGATCTACATGCAAGTGAATCGAGAAAAAGAGCAGAATGATGTCTAACAAAAGGGAGCGACTCTTTCCATCCAGCGCTATCCCCGACAGCTCTTGCAGTTCACAGGTACATAATTTATAAATCACATTTGCCGCATTCAAACCGGAGACAAACGGCTTTCCGCTCTCTTTGGAAACAAAATTTCCTTCCCATACGTTAAATAGATTTTTCTGCGAATAGGAGGGTGTGTCTATTTTAAATCCGATCAGCGCCGGCAGTCTGTATAGAAAGAATAAATTAAAATTTGCCACATCCTTTTGAGCCGTATTCAGATAGTCTATGGAGCGGTAGAGGTAGTTGTAGAGCGCTTCGTTTTTCTGTTCGTTCTTTAAAACGACATATAAGATCTCCCCCCACAAGAGCATAATGTTCATTTTATATACATCGAAATAGGCGTCAGATAGATTCATCAGCGGCTCCACACTTTTTAATTTATGTAAATTTCCCTTTTCGTTCGGAAAGAACTCGATTTCGGAAATTTGCAACAAATGAATGCTCTCTTTTCGTTTTTTAAAGAGGAAAGCGGGAGAAATGAAGGATAAAAAACCGGATTCTTCCGTAAAAACATGTACGATCTTTTGGTTTTCAGAATACTCCAGAACCCTGAGGATAATACCTTTTACAACTTTCATCCTGAATATATTGTTTAAGCCTATCTGTTTTTGCTTTTCAGGAATAAAACCAATTGCTCCACAGCTCTTCCCCGGTGACTGATCCGGTTTTTCCGTTCCGGGGGCATTTCGGCAAAACTTTTGGAGCATCCCTCCGGCTGAAAGATCGGATCGTAACCGAAACCGGCACTCCCCTGCCGCTCCCGCAGAATGATCCCCCTGACCTCTCCTTCAAACGTAAATTCCTCGCACCCGCGTATCAGGGCGATTACGGTGCGGAAACGGGCCTGCCGGTTTTCCACCCCTTCCAATTCTTTCAAAATAAGGTCCATGTTGTCCTCCGGGTCTTTGTCCGGACCAGCATACCGGGCCGAATAGACGCCGGGCCGGTTGTCCAGGGCTGCCACCTCCAAGCCGGTATCGTCTGCAAAACAGTCCAGTCCGTAGTGTTCTTTAACGTAGCGGGCTTTCTCCAGTGCGTTCCCTTCCAACGTATCCTGATTTTCGGGGATCTCCTCACTGCATCCGATCTCTTCTAAAGAAATCACCTCGAAATCAGGGTCGAGTATCGCCCGGATCTCTTCCAATTTGTGGCGGTTGTTTGTTGCAAAAACCAATTGCATATCTTCTGCTGTTAGTGGTGTAAAATACCTTACTCCCGATCACTCTCTTCGAGGGTAAAGAGTTCGTTCACAGTCATGTCGAAAATCTCTGAGATTTTCAGTACCAGCGCAGCGGATGGCATATAATGCTGTGTCTCTATGTAGTTTATGGTCTGGCGGGACACACCGGCAAGGTCAGCGAGTTGTTGTTGAGTCATATCACGCCGTGCCCGCTCGACCTTTATTGTGTTTTTCATTGTGTATCTTCCATTCCACTGTCTTTGCACGTACTCCGTTTCATAATATAGAACATAAAATGATAAAAAAACAGCGATCGAAGAACAGTAGCAAAATTTGAATCTTTGCGTTGTATAGAGAAAATTAAATCAGCAAAAGGATCTATTGCCACCACCAAGACACCGTATCCAAACGCTGCAAACAGGGCTGCAAAACGTATAGAACGAAGCATTTCGTCCTCCTGCCTGTCACGGCTTATCGCTGCTACGTACAAACCAATTACGATAAACGCCATACAGCAAGACTGAAAGATCTTGTCAAGATGAAAATAGGGGAAAACAATCAGGGTTGCCCCTCCTATAGCGGCGACAATAAATCCAACAGTTTTGTAGACATGCGGAAGCAACAATACCTTCCCAATGATTTTATTTTTCATGGTCAATTATATTTGATTCGATGACAAATATACTTGACATTTCTGAGATCACAAAATTTTTGTACAAGAATCTTTTGTCCACTTTCTCTTCCTGCTGCCACATACTTGTTTATTGAGCCACGTAAGGATTTACTGCAAAATACTACGGGAAATAAAAGAAAAACAGAAGACGGGAAACTTTATTTTCCAGGCAGGGCGATCCACTCCTCACCGAGCAGAGGCAGGGCACGGGCGACTATGATGCCGGTTTGATTACCGACGGTTTGGGTGTACGCTCCCAACGGTTCTGTCGACACAACCACCCTCCGGGCACTGCTGGAGGCATGCAGAAGGTAGATCTTTCCGTTCCGTTCGTAAGCAATTCCCAAATGAGAGGTATCCAAATCCGGAATATTGGTAGTTATCAGAACAATGTCGCCCGGCTCTATCCGGGACTCTGTTTTGTAGATGCTGTCTTTGGGGATATAGTAATACGTGCGCCGGTTCATCTCCGCCTCTACGGCCCGGATCTTAGGCAGCAACGTCAGCGTATCCGCCGCCAACTGCGGGTAATTCCGGAAATTTTTACTCATGTAACCGATGTTGTGAGGAAACTCCACCCCTCCGATCTTTTGGGTTACATCTTTCAACAGGTGCTGTTGTTGCATTTCGTACAGCCAATCCGTCGAATAGTGCAGACGGGAAGCATAATCTGTAATCTTGCCGTTTCGGTAACGGATGCGTACCAGATTGTCGACAAACCGGGAGAGGTTTTGTTCCCGGTACTTGGGAAGCCTGGCCAACGCTAGGATGTTTTCAACCAACGTCACACAATCCGTCTCCCGTAAATTGACCACCGGCTTTTCGGAATCGGGAACATCCAGCGTACCCGATTTGTACGGCCGCCCCAAAAAGAACCGGGCAATGACCGGGATCCTTTCCTGTACAGACATCTGTTCCAGACCATAGCGTTTAGCATAGGCGCAGAACATCCGGAAAGCGGCGGAATCCGCCGGAGCGATCGTTGCGGCCTGCATCGGAACAGACAGACAGATCAGAACGATTGCAAGTAGAATCCTCATATTGGTGTTTATTTGTTCCATTTTTTAAAGGGTGTATGTATCAGGCTGGCGTTGTAGTAGCGGGAATCTCCCGTCACCTCTTTTCCCAGCCACGCCGGCTTCTGAAACGCAACGGTTTCGTCTTCCAATTCCAATTCCGCTATCACCAATCCTTCGTTTTCACCGAGAAATTCGTCCACTTCGTAAACAAAACCGTTCACATCAACCGGATAGCGCCATTTTTCAATGATCCCGGGTTCACACAGCGCCAGCAAGGCGGAGGCTTCAGGTACCGAAATCTCTTTTTCCCATTCAAAACGTTCAAGGCCGCTCTTTTCCGGCTTTCCCTTGACCGTTAGGAGGGCCCGCTCTCCGCAGATGCGCACCCGGACAGTTCTTTCGGGAAGAGAAGACAGATAACCCTGCACCATCCGTACCGGCTCTCCGGCTTCCGGCTTAAACGCACCGGCTACCAGAAATTTCCGTTCAATCTCCCTCCACTTGCCTGCCGGTTTCCTCTCCATCAGATAGCTGCGGAAAGCTGTTCCAGGAAGCGGATGTCGTTTTCAAAGAAGAGGCGCAAATCCCGGATGCCGTATTTCAGCATCGCGATCCGTTCCACCCCCATGCCCAAAGCGAACCCGCTGTACTTCTCCTTATCGATCCCGTTCAACTCCAACACATTGGGGTCGACCATACCACACCCCAAAATCTCAAGCCAGCCGGTTCCCTTACATACATTGCACCCTTTTCCGTGGCAAAGTGTGCAGGAAACATCCATTTCGGCGGAGGGCTCCGTAAAGGGAAAATAGGAAGGCCGCAGCCGGATCCGGGTTTCCGTACCGAAAAGTTCTTTGGCGAAATAGGTCAGGGTCTGCTTCAAGTCAGCAAAAGATACCTGCTCGTCAATATAGAGCGCCTCTACCTGGTGAAAAATACAGTGCGCCCGGGCGGAGATCGCCTCATTGCGGAAAACCCGGCCGGGTGTAACCAAGCGGAGCGGCAATTCGTGGGTTTCCATGTCCCGCACCTGTACCGAAGAGGTGTGCGTATGCAACAGGATATCGGGATTTTTCCCGATAAAAAAAGTATCCTGCATGTCCCGGGCCGGATGTTCCTGCGGGAAGTTCAAGGCAGAAAAATTGTGCCAATCGTCCTCGATCTCCGGCCCTTCGGAAACAACAAAACCGAGGCGGTCGAAGATGGAGAGTATCTCGTTCTTTACGATCGTGATGGGGTGACGGCTCCCTGTTTTCAACGGATCGCCCGGCAAAAACAGATCCAACCCTTCCAGCCTTTCGTCTTGCCCGGAAAGTGCCTCTTTCAATTCGTTAACCTTAGCCAAAGCCGCTATTTTCAATTCATTCAGCAGTTGCCCCATTTCTCTTTTCTGCTCACCGGAAACCTGCTTAAACTCTTCAAACAACAATGCAATGGTTCCTTTTTTACTCAAATGCCGGATTCGGAACTGTTCCGCCTCTTCAGCGGATTGGGCTGAAAAAGCCGTTATTTCCGAAAGTAACTGCCTGATTTTTTTTAACATACCTATTTCTGTTTATTACGCACGATAAAACACATCCTATCGTCCGTAAAAGTAAAAAAAATAAGAGTCTGTTTAAATTTCTTACAGAAGTTATTTGAGAACTTTTAAACAGACTCTAACGTTACGGAGTGCCGGAAACCTTACGAAACCGCTCTCTTCCTTTGTGCCACACAAGATAAAACAGGCAACCGGCAACCGCACCAGCCAGATCGGCCATCAAATCCAAAAGTTCTCCGCTCCTGTTAAAAAAATTTGCCTGCAACCACTCGATCACCCCTCCGTACAGAAAAGACAAAAACAGGACAATGCCCCATATCTTCCAGCGAACGGTCCCTCCCCAGGCCATCCCTGCATACAGAAAAAAGGCAAGGACAAAAAAGAGGCCGAAATGCACCCATTTGTCGGCATACGGAACCTTCCAGCCCGGATGAGGCAAGTCGTCGGAAGAGACCAGGCACAGCACAAGGATCAACAGAGCCCATACGACAGAGCCGAAGATCCACAACCAACGTTTGCTTTTTGATATGCTCTCCATATCAGGTCAATTTTCAATGATTTTTACTTTAATGGTTACATCCTGCAACGGCCGGTCCGATCCGTCCGTAGGCAGTTTCGCAATTTTATCGATCACCTCCAACCCTTCCACCACTTCGCCGAAAACCGTATACTCCTTATCCAGGTGGTATACACCGCCCAGTTGGACATAATCCGCTTTTTTCCGGTCGGTCATGTACAGTTTATCTGGATTGAGTTCCCATTCAAAGGCAATGTCCTGTTTGATCCTCTCTGCAATCTCCCGGAATTCCGCTACCTTTTTCTCTTTCCGCAGAGAGTCTAAGAGCGCCTTTTTTTCGGGTGTGTACACCTTCCGGCGAATAGCATTCCGGATGGGGGTATTCACCGATTTTTCCAGCAGGTCCATCTCCTCTTCTGTGTACTTTTTTCCGTGTACAATGTAGAATTGAGAGATGTCCGACTCTTTAAAGAAATTCACTCGGTCCGGCTGCCGGGGCGCAGCCAGGGCGCCTTTCTTGTGGTAATGATCCGGCCGAATCTCCGCATCAATAGTGACCGGCTTTCCGAAACCGATCTGCTGTCCCTTGACCGCATTCCGGCTGGCGGAAGAACCTCCCTGGATCATAAAATTCCGGATCACCCGGTAAAACAGCGTCCCGTCGTAGTGTCCCTGTTTGGCCAAACGGATAAAGTTGGCCCGGTGTTGCGGGGTGTCTTTGTAGAGTATCGCCTTCATGGTCCCCAGATTGGTCTCAATAACTACCGTCACATCTGCTTCCTGGGCAGCTGCCCATAGGCTCCCTAACAACAACAGTAAAACAACTAAAATCTTCTTCATACCTCTTATTTCGTAAAGTCCGCACTCCAAACTAACCGGCAGATCAGGTATCTCACCGGAAAGTAAGAAGCCATATACCCGATCGACAACACGGCCAAGACAACAAGCGCCACATCAGCCGCCACCACCCTGACCGGATAGGCGGCAGTAATGTAGTTCCCGTCCCCCAGCCGGATCAATCCATACCGCTCCTGCAAATAACAGAGCAAAACCCCCAGGAGAGTTCCCGCCAAGATCCCCGCCGCCGTAATCAACATCCCTTCCGTCCGGAACACGGAGATGATCCGCTCCCCCTTCATCCCCAAGGCGGCATAAATGCCCAGGTCCTCTTTTTTATCCAGGATCAACATCGATATAGAGCCTACGATGTTGAACGAAGCAATCAGCAAAATAAAGAGCAGGATCAGGAAAACCACCAATTTCTCCGAGCGCATCATGGCGTAAAAAGCCCGGTCCCGCTCAAACTTATCTTCGACCCTGTATCCGGCGGCCATCTCCGAAACAGCCGTTTTCGCCCGGTTTAATCCGGCCGGATCCCTGAGCTTGATCTCAATCCGGGAAATCTCCCCCTCCCCCAGCAAAAATACATTCCGGGCAAAAGCTATATCAGCAATGATTAACTTATTGTCGATCTCCTGCTGCACGGAAAAGAGGGCGGCCGGGAAAAGGTATTCGGTATGCAAAGCCGTCTGTATCCGGGAAGAGGAGTTATCGGGATAGTAAAAGGTCATCGGGCTCAGGAAAGAGAGACCAATCCCCAACTCCTGCGCAACACCGACCCCCACTGCTGCAAAATAGATCTCCCCGTTTTTCAATCCGTAATTTCCCTGAACAATGTGTTCCCGGAAACCGGTATACCGGTCAAACGCCTCCGGTACTCCCTTTACGGTGATCGGCATGATCCGATCCCCGTATTTTAGCAAGGCTTTCTCCTCTATTACCGGCAGGTAATAAGCCACCTCCTCCACAGTCTCCAACTTCCGCAACAAAAGGGAATCTTCCGGCATAAATTTCCCGGTTTCCGGAGAGATCACCAGATCCGGGGTCAAGCTCTCTATGCTTCGCGCCAGCAACACCTCCATCCCGTTAAAAACGGAAAGCACCGCGATCAGCGCAGATACGCCGATCGTCACTCCCAGCACACTGATGCCGGAAATGATGTTGATGGCGTGTTGCTTCTTCCTGGAAAAAAGATAGCGGCCAGCGATGAAGAGGGGCAAGCGCATGGTGAAGGTGGGTTACGACTCTTTCAACAGGCCGTCTATTTTGTCGATATAATCCAGGCTGTCGTCTACAAAAAAGCGCAGTTCCGGTATGATCCGCATCTGTTTCCCCACCTTTTTCCCCAGCTGAAAACGGACGGATCTGTTCTTCTCTTCCAGGTTTCCCATGACCATACCGGCCCGTTCCGATGGAAATATGCTTAAATAGATCTTGGCGTATGACAAATCCGGGCTGACCCGCACCGTTGTCACCGAAACCATTGCACCCGCTATGTATTCTTTGCACTCCTGCTGAAACAAGGCGCTCAAATCCCTTTGGATCAAGCGGGAGACTTTGTTTTGTCTAATTGTATCCATGCGTACAAACCGGTTGTGGGGATAATTTTTCTACAAATATACGCATTAAATCCATTATTTTATTACATTTGCACCCGCAAACAGGCAAACGAGATGTAGCGCAGTTGGTAGCGCGCCACGTTCGGGACGTGGAGGCCGCTGGTTCGAGTCCAGTCATCTCGACAAAATCCTTAAAACACAGTCCATCCGGGCTGTGTTTTTCTTTTAGATGAAATGTGCTATATTTGTAAGGCAAGATGTAAGGCATGATTGATATTCAGGTCCGGATCCACGACCGGTTCTCGGTGGAGTTTAAGATGGGATTTCTGGTTCCTAAGAAACAGAAGAAAAATGACTTCATGGTAAACACCTGGCTCTTCATTCCGAGCGATCTGGACATCCATGCTTCCACATACAGCAAAAATCAGTTTTACCGGGACATCACCTCCTACATCCGGTTAATTACCCCTGTGTATGATCTACACGAGATCGCTGATGAAGAGTCTCTTCCGTTCATGTTCCTGCAGGGATCCTTTACCGAGCTCATAGCAGAGCCGACTCCGGAAAACCTGAATGAATGTGAACATCAGATAAAGATGTTTATCGCTATTATTCGCAGTGCTTTGCGAAAAGAAGGAAGTATCATTGCAGATACCCCGGCAAACGAGCGGTTAGCCGTTGTACAAAGGTACATCCAAAACATCGAACAGATCACAGCCGGTTTCCGAAAATGGGGATACGAAATACGGTCGGCCGCTCTGCCGCCGGAAGCCGTTAGTTATTTTACCTTCGGAGACGAATTTCTCTCCTACCTTCTGGAACAGCATATTTTCCGACTGCTCAGATCACTGAAGAAATGGGGAGCGGAGGATTACGCCACTGTTGAACCACTCCTGCTCAACCTGATCCGGCAAGATATCCGGTACAAAAAAGAGCACGGCTACCAGGTAGTAGATTCCCAAAGTCCGGACCAGAACCGCACCTACATCCACCGCGCCCGGATCCTGAAAAGGTACATTGAAAGCCAGTTGATCCCGGACGCCGAAAAGAAAAAAGAGGGACGGGTCGCCGAACAAGTCTATTTCAGCACCGCCGCAGGTCTCTCCATGGTGTTTGCCACGGCGGTGGCCTTTTCCGTACAACAACAGTTTGAAAATTACACCATGCCTCTTTTTGTCGCCCTGGTCGTCAGCTACATGCTGAAAGACCGGATCAAAGAGCTGGCCCGGTACTATTTTGCCCGCCGTCTTTCCAAAAAACATTTTGACAACAAAACCACCGTACGGATCAAAGAGGTGGTGATCGGCCAATTCAAAGAGGGTGTGGACTTCATCTCCGAGGCGCATATACCGGACGAGGTCATCGAACTGCGAAGCCGCTCAGACCTGTTGGAAGCGGACAACCGCTACGCCCGGGAAAAGATCCTCCTGTACCGCAAACTGGTCGACATAGACGGAGAGAAATTAGACGCCCTGAACCAGTACGATATATCGGGCATCAATAACATCCTGCGGTTCAACGTCTCCAACTACATCCTGAAAATGGACAACCCGGAAGCGCCACTTTCCGTACCTAATCCGGCAGGCGGATTTGACGTGATCAGCGGAAAGCGCGTCTACTACCTGAATTTTCTCATGCAACTGAAATACGGAGATACCGTCACTTACAAACGGTTCCGCCTCTCCGTGTCGCGCAATGGCATAGAGGGGATCGAAAACTGTAACTTTTAGAATCTGTTTGAAAAAATCAAATTATATATTGTAGATTTGCACCTTGATTTTTGTATTCACAGAATAAAGCATTTGGTTGAAACATGAGAAAATGGAGCATTGATGATTCGGCGGAGTTGTACAACATCAACGGCTGGGGACAGAACTACTTTTCGATCAACGAAAAAGGGCATGTAACGGTGACGCCGAAAGGAGAAGGCGTGGCGGTCGACCTGAAAGAACTGATGGAAGAGCTCCAGGTAAGGGATGTGGATACCCCTGTCCTGTTGCGTTTTCCGGATATTTTGGACAACCGGATCGAACAGATATCCAACTGCTTTGAATTTGCCGCCAAAGAGTACGGCTACCATGCTAAAAACTACATCATTTACCCCATCAAGGTTAACCAGATGCGGCCTGTCGTAGAAGAGATCGTCAGCCACGGCAATAGATTCAACATCGGCCTAGAGGCGGGTTCCAAACCGGAACTGCACGCGGTACTCTCCATCGACATCGACGAAGAGGCCATGATCATCTGCAACGGCTACAAAGACGAAAGCTACATCGAACTGGCGCTGCTGGCCCAGAAAATGGGAAAACGGATCTACCTGGTAGTGGAAAAACTGATGGAGTTGAAAACCATCGCCCGGATCGCCAAGAAACTGAAAGTACGCCCCAACATTGGAATCCGAATCAAATTGGCTAGCTCCGGAAGCGGAAAATGGGAAGAGTCCGGGGGAGACGTCAGCAAATTCGGGGTCAATTCCAGTGAATTGCTGGAAGCGCTCGAACTGTTGGAGTCTTACCAGATGAAAGAGTGTCTGCAACTGATCCATTTCCACATCGGCAGCCAGGTAACCAACATCCGGCGCATCAAAACAGCGCTGAAAGAGGCCGCCCAATTTTATGTACAGCTCCAGGCTATGGGATTCGACATCAACTTTGTCGACATCGGAGGAGGATTGGGCGTTGATTACGACGGCACCCGGTCAGCCTCATCCGGCAACAGCATGAACTACTCCATCCAGGAGTACGTGAACGACGCGGTCTCCTCCATTGTGGACGTCTGTGAAAAATACGAACTGAAACAACCCAATATCATCACGGAATCGGGGCGGGCGTTAACAGCCCACCACTCCGTACTGGTTTTTGAGGTGCTCGCCAGCACCACCCTGCCGGCCTTCGACGAAAACGAAACCATCTCCGAAGATGCCCACGAATTGGTAAAGGAGCTTTACGACCTTTGGGAAAATCTGAACCAACCCCGGTTGCTGGAGATCTGGCACGATGCCCTCCAATGCCGGGAAGACGGCCTGAACCTCTTTAACCTCGGCCTCATCGACCTGCGCACCCGCGCCCAGATTGAGCGCCTCTTCTGGTCGATCGCCCGGGATGTATACAAGATGTCCGCCGAGATAAAACACGCCCCAGAAGAGCTGAAAAAAGTTTCCAAACTGTTGCCGGACAAATACTTCTGCAACTTCTCCCTCTTCCAGTCGTTGCCCGACTCTTGGGCAATCGATCAGATATTTCCGATCATTCCAATCTCCCGGCTCAAAGAGCAACCGATCCGGTCGGCCACGCTGCAAGACATTACCTGCGATTCGGACGGGAAAATCGACAACTTTATCTCCACCCGGAACTTCTCCTACCACCTGCCGGTACACGAACTGGACGGGAAGGAGCCATACTATCTGGGCGTATTTCTAGTCGGTGCTTACCAGGAGATCCTGGGCGACCTGCACAACCTGTTCGGGGACACCAACGCCGTCCACATCAAGGTAAAGAACAACGAATACACGGTCGACAAGATCATTGAAGGGGAAACGGTCGCCGATGTATTGGAATACGTTCAATTCAACCCGAAAAAGATGGCCCGCAGCATCGAGGTCTGGGTAACCACTTCGGTCAAAAAAGGGATCATCTCCGCCGCCGAAGGACGGGAATTTCTCTCGAATTACCGCTCCGGGCTTTACGGTTACACCTATATGGAGCAGGATTAAACTGTTCAGCTATGAGCATACTCTGAAAATCACAAATAAAAACCAGCTACCTCAAAAGATAGCTGGTTTTTTATGGTTTCAAAATGCTAATTTACAAGTTATCCTTACTCTGTGCTAATAACCGTAATTTCTTTTTGGGCCCCTCCGTCTTGAGATTGAAGAGTGAAAGTAGCTGTACCTACTCCTTTGGGCTTGGCAGCTATCTGGAACCTAAGTCCAAAACTGGTAAATCCTGTCTGGGCTATCCTGGGGGTTTGATTGCCGTTTGTCCAAATGTCATCCCCACTCCAAGGTAGAGGGGTCGTAATAAGAGCCTTGTTATTTGCATTTTCGGGCAGTACAATAATCTCTTCCAGTGGAAGGGTAATCGTCTGAAAGGATGCTCCCGCTGTAGCCCGAAAGACGGGGTCCCAACCGGCCGGAAGAACGATACGCTCTACTAATACAGGTTCTATCTTTATACGTGTTGTTGCAGAAAAATTTGTGCCTTCAATCCTTACTGTCAGGTCTGTTTCACCGTATCCCACAGCCGTAAGTATACCATTTGTATCCACTGCTGCAATCGTATCATATTGGGTTTCAAAAACCACATCAAAAGCAGCCTCTTCCGGCGTAGCACGCAGGTACTCATTCAGGTTTATATCGGCAACCGGCAACGGGTTGCGCTGAAAGACAAGCTCCGTATCCGCCCAGGCTACATCCAAAAGCCTGTTTGTCACCACCACCCGGCGTTCCGAACGGATGTCCGGCGCTCCCACCACCGAAACGGTCAAAACAGCCTCTCCGACCCCGGTTGCCTTGATATGGCCTTCCCGTTCGGTTACCGTAAAGACCTTTTTATTGCTGGAGGAGAATTTTACATTTCCATCCTTCCCCACATTGACCGGTGCGGTGGTAATGTCCACCACCAACACCTCTCCGACAGCCAATTCAAGCGGGTTGGCCACCCCCTGGATCTCTACCCCCGTCAACCCGGCGGAACCGCCCCCCTTTTCATCGTCGTCGCCGCACGAAAAAAAGAGCGGAGTAGCAACGGCCAAGGCCAACAATGTCCAAAGTTTCGTTATATACTTCATCGCTGTTATTTTTTTATTATTTACGGTATAAAATAGCTCATGCTTTTTACGTTGCCGACATCGGCAATGGTTTTGGTCAGTTTGACGTCGGCCCCGTTGTCGCGGTTGAACTTGAGCGCGTAGAAATTTCCGCCATGCTCTTCGCTGTATGTTACAAATAGCGCGACATCCTGTCCTGCCCAGGGGAATTGGCCGGAATCGATCCAGTCGGTCTGGATGATCCGTACGGGATCCCAATTAGCCGGTGCGGGCATTCCTGTTTCCAACACACCGTCCGGGTCGGTAATCTCCACAACTCTCCACTCCTTGGAGGCTTCGTGGTAGTAGCGCATGCTATTATCCGCCATGATGCAGTAGACAATACCACTTTTCGGTTGCAAAAAAAAGTGGTTGATGGTCCCCAATGCCGCCGTTCCCACCAGTTCGAGGCTATCCGTGAAACCCGGAGAATATTTATTCGAATTCCCCACCATACGAGCGCCTTGGAAAGCAAACCGCCAATAGGTACCGGCACGATCTTTCATCACGGCATACATCCGCCGGTTGGGCTCCACTGATTGCAAATGGAGCGCCTCCATCCCAATAGCCGAACCTGTTGCCGGAAGCCGGTGGCAAAACCGGTCCATGGCATTTTGGTTCATAGAATGCGCATTAAATCCCAGCAATTGGGAGTGGGTTTCGTCGTTTACCAACACGGTCATACGGTGCATGCTCCCGGCAATACCTTGATAAGACACAGCCATCGGCGAGATCCGGATGCGGTTTGACTCGGAAGCGCTGCCCAAAAAAGCAATGTCCGGCTCCAGACTGGAGGCGTTCCCAATCATCCGTGCCCCTCCGTTTTCCGTATAAAAAGCGTACAGGCCTGATGCGGCATTCTCTATACGGTAAAAGCGCAAACCCGCAAACTTCAGATCCGGCGCCCCTCCCGGAACAGTTCCCAGGTCCTGACCTTCCGCCCAGCGTAAATTTTCATAGTGCAGCCATCCCAATCCATCTTCTGTCAGCACCCAAATCTTTTTGGGGCCTGCATTCGTGAGATGGAACTGCTGGTACATCACTCCGAGGGGTTTTCCATCCTTGTACGGGAAATCTCCGGACGCCAGCATGTTCCTTTCCCATATTTCGCGCCCGTCCACCGTATTGGCGAACATATTCAGTTCGGAAGTCTCTCCCTCCTCCTCTGTCAAAAAGAGCATGCCCGATCTGTAGTTGTTGGTCACGGTCAATGTAAAGAAGGCGATGTCGGCTACCCCGGTTTGTTTACTGGTCACAAAAAATTCGACCCGGTATTCACCTCCGGATAACGTGACCGGCTCTCCGAAGTCGAACTTCCGGCTCAAGGTATCCCGCCGGCCATCAGCGGCCCTGACACGGATCCAGGCATATTCGTAATTGTCCGGATCGATTTGGGCCCAGGAAAGCGTATCCGTATTTTGCCCATGCAGTACCACCTCCCTGACATTCGGCGTGTAATAGAGTGTATCCCCTCTTTTTACAGTGGTGTCCCGCATGGGAATAATACGGGCGCCGGTTTTCCAATCGTAGTCGTAATCTCCCTTGTCCTCGTAACAGGAGAAGAGGGAAAAGAGGCAAAATGCCGCTACAAATATAATTATTGACTTATTCATCGTCTTTCATTTTTAAAATTAATTATTGGGGCAACAAATTGGGCCAATCCTCAACCAACCCTATCAATTCAGGAGTTGTCATATACCCCCGGGAAGCGGCATCCGATTTGGGGTCTCTGATTGCCGCCTCCGGTCCCATGTCCATGTACGTTCTCAGGTGCATTATGAACTGATCGCAGGCAACCCTTATTGTTGCAGTGAGCCCTCCCGTCCTTTCCCAGGTCTCCATGGTCCAATTGTTCACCCGGTTAAATTCGTACAATTTATTGACGGAGTAATAGCCCAACAACGGATCGGGCCAGTTCGCCGGTTTGGGTATGGCAGCCGTCAGGAATTGTGTATGTGCAAGCATGTTGATGGTGTCCTCCAAACGGGATCTCTCCCGGCCGTACTTGTAAGTAAAATTGAGCGTAAAGTCGTCCGACGGCAACAACTCCAATTGCAGGTCAACCACATCTTCCAACAGCTCATTTTGCATAAAGACGCGAAGCGGAATAAAACCGTTAATGCTGTTCGCCTTAATCACCAGGTCTGCATCGCTAAAGGCTTCATAATGCACCCCTTCCACAGCCGTACCGCCTGTAATCCGCGCCTTAAAATAGCGGTCGTAGTTGCGGACCATTCCACCGGTCCTTACCGCTACCCGGATTACTGTGTCGGTAACCGTCGGGTAGGAAGCAAAAGAGAATACACTGGTTGTATCCCAATAGACAGTTGCATTTAATCCGACATGGGGCGCAAAATAGATGAAATCCGCTCCGTCATACGTTTTGATCTTGTCCTCCGAGCACGAAAAGAGAAACAGCCCGGCCAACAGTGCTAATAATGTATTTTTCATGATTGTATTCGTTACTGATTACCTTAAATCTATTTCCGATTCGGGAATCGGCAAAACATATTTGGGTGCCACCAGGCTCCCGGTCTGCGTCTTGATAGCGGCCAGGTTGTGCCGTTTGGCATAGTAGAAATACTGCCCTTCGCCGTAAAACTCCCGAATGTATTCGTCCTCGATCAGTTGTTCCAATTGACTGTCCGAATAGCCGGCAGTATTGTCTACCCCCAAAGCCCTGCTCAGACGCAAATCTTCCAGATATTCCCGCCTGCTGTCAGCATCCGGGGCCGTTTCGGCCGCAATCAGGTACACCTCGCCCAAACGGATCACACACTGCAATTGATTGGTAAAATTAGTCGATATTCCCCCCGTAAAACGGAGAAAAGGATAGAAATTCCGATCGGCAGTGAGCGACCACATCCCTCTCCGGATATCGGCCGTATTGTCGTACATGTCATCCACATACTGCAATCCGGCGCCCAAAATGTTTTTGTCTTCCAGATCCGTGCTGAAAACAGCTTTTTGCAAATCCTCCCGTTTGAGGTTGTGGATACCGAAGATGATCTCGGCGTTGTAAATTCTTTCAGCCACATCACTTCCATTATTGTGGTTTACAAAGCGGATAATCGTCGGAAAGTTACAGGTTTTGGTTGCATCGGCGGGATTTCTGCCGTTTATCAACGAGGAGGTGATGCGATACGCCTCCTGTATATTCAACGGCGTTCCCAAATACTGGTGGATCCGGGCTTTCAACACCCACGCCGCGTAAACGTTCATGCGGAGGTGGCGGTAATCCGTAAAGAAATTAACCGTATTGGGGTTTTTGGGATTCCCGGAAAGGAACGGGTCCTCCTGCAGGTATTCAATGGCGGAGGCGGCATCGTTCAACAGGATCCGCGCCAGCATGGCAGCCGTCTTGAACTCCGCCGGGGAGCGCTCTACCTGGTCGTAATAAGGCACAGCCTCCTCGTCCTGGGTGGTCGGGCCGTATACCGGGCCGAATAGACGCAGCATATCAAAATGCAACAACGTCCGTATGGCAAGGGCCTCTCCTCTGTATTGCAGGTAATGCGCCTGCGTAAAGTGCTCCTTGTTATTATCAATCTGGTCCAAAAATTCGTTGCAGTTAGCGATTGTTTTATACGCTGCCGACCACGTGGTCTGGAGCGTTCCTTTAGCAGCGCTCTCCTCATATTGATAGGTTTGGAGCTCTCTGAACGTGTGTTCGGCGGGTACATACCAGCGTTGTCCCAACACATCCAACATGCCGCAGGAGAGGTTTCTCGCGTAGAGCGAATTCGCCGTCAATTGCAGGTAGAGGCCGTTCAGGGCTTTGTTGGTTTCCCGTTCCAGCTTGTAGATATCTTCCGCCAGCATACGGTCGGTCACCTTTACATCCAACCAGCTTTCGCAGGAAGCCAGCGCAACGGATAAAAGCAGTATTGCTATCTTTTTCATTTTTCTTCTGATTATCGGTTACGATCAAAATGTCATGTTCATCGAGAAAGAGACCGAACGGGCAAAGGGGAAGTTCAGCCCGCGCTCCTGTTTGATCGTGGTTACTTTAAATATGTCGTTCATATAAGCCCTGAAAGTAAGGGTGGAGATACCGGCGCTCTCCAGCCACGGCCGATCCTTAAAGTCGTACCCGACCGTAATGGATTCCCCCGCGAACCAGTTCTTCTTTTGCAGGTAGCGGTCCGTCATCCTCGAACTCGTACTGTGATCATTGATCCGGCGGTATCGGGCAACGTCGCCCGGCTTCTGCCAGCGGTCGTACAAAGCCCTTTTGTCTTGGTTCTCGCTCAAAATCCGGCTCTTGCTTATCCCTTCTATCCGGGAGCGCAATTCGGTATTGTACGCATCCGCACCGAAAATGTAGTGGAAAGCCATGTTGACGGTCCACCCCTTGTAGCGCAGGTTCGTACCGATACGTCCCTCCAGCGTCGGATTAGAGGAGCCAACAACTACTTCGTCGTTCTGGTCGTAATCAAAACTGTAACTCCCGTCTTTTTTGATGTAAACCTCATTTCCCGTAGCCGGGTCAATACCGGCGGAACGCACCGCCCAGTAATCGAATTCGCTGCTGCCATTCCGGATGCGGGACAACGAACTGTTTTGCAGCAACTGCTCGTTCAATGCGTCCAGATTTTTGTCGACATCCCCGTATTCGGATTTTTGGCTTCTTCCGTTAAAGGTCAGCGCCCACACCAATTGGTCTTTTGGCCGGTTGATGGGCGTGATGGTGGCGTTAAGCGTCAGCCCGGTGATGGATTTGCTGGCGTAGTTGGTCAGCAGGGTACTCATACCGGTGGAGGGGGGCAGGCTTACCGTAATGATCACCGGGTCGGTCACTTTACGGTAAACATCGGCGGTCACTTTAAAGAACCCGTTGGAAAGCGCAAAGTCCAACCCGCCGTTGTAATCCATAGTTTTTTCGCCCTTCAGGTTGGCATTACCGAAGTTGTTCACATCTACCCCGGTCCCGAAAAGATTCTGCAATGCATCGTATACGTAAGAAATTTCCGTATAGTAGGACATGTTGGCATTTCCCGGGTTCCCCATAGAGAAACGCAGCTTCAGCAGCGACGCCCAGTCGCCGATAAAGTTTTCCCGGTGTACGTTCCAGCCGATCCCGGCGGACCAGGTGGTGGTGTAGCGGTTGTTCGACCCGAAGTTGGAAGCCCCGTCGTAACGCAACGAAAAGTCTGCCATGTAGCGGTTGGCGTACATGTAGTTCACTACTCCGATAAAATTGGACATCCGTTTCTCCACTTCGTTGTACGATGCCTTGCTGCTGGTGGGGTATTGGTTGGCGAACGAAGGGTTGGGGACGTTGTCGTCCGCAAACCCGATCACCGTATAGCTATCCGTTACGGTCTTGTCCACCAGAAACTCTGCCCGCGTAAAGACATTCAGGTTGTGCACTTCGTTAAACACCTTGGCGTAGGTAACGCCAAAATCACCGGAGTAATTGGTTACCTCTCTGGTCGACTTGGAGTAAAGGCCCTTCTCTGTTTGGGCGGTGTTCCGGAAGTCCGTGTGGTAGGGGGATTTAAAGAGCTCCGTTTTGCCGATGCTCTTGTTAAGCGCCAACCGGCCCCGAACCATGATCTCGTTGCTGGGGCGCCACTCTCCCTGGAAATTTTCCCGGAAACTGAGCGTGGTTCCTCCGTTCAGGTAGTTCTGGCTGGCATTGTATAACGGATTGGCCTCTGCAACCGTAGTCCCCAGGATAGCTGCATATCCCAAATAGGGTTGGGGGTCTCCCGGCTGTGTCTTTTCGTGGAACGGGTTGGCTTTAACATATTCCGAAAAGGCTACCGGAGGATTCCAGGAGGAACGGTTCTCCAACGTAAAATTGTTGTTAAACATAAATTCTCCTTTCCGGTACCGGAGGGTCAGGTTCAGCCCCATTACCTCGTTGCCGGACTCCTTCATCACCCCCTGCGTATTGGCGTAGTTCAGCCCGAAGCCATAGACCATAGCGGCGTCCCCTCCGCTCAGGAACAGATTGTGTTTGTGTGTAAAACCGGTACGGACCGGCTCGTTCAGCCAATAGGTATTTACGCCGCTCTTCACCTTGTACAGCCGTTCGTTGTAAAGGCGGTTGTAATCGAGCAACTCTTTAGGGTCGTTAATCACAGAAGGGCTGTAGGCCCCGGCCAACCGTTCAAATTCGAGTTTCTCCGCAGCGTTCATCATGTTGTAGTCGGAAAGGTCCGGCCACTCCACGCTCAGGGAACCTCCGTAGGATATCTGCAATTCGCCCGATTGCGGACGGACGGTCTCCATGACGATCACGCCGTTGGCCGCCCGCGAACCGTAGATGGCGGTAGACGAAGCGTCCTTCAGAATGGTCACCGAAGCAAGCCGGTCCATGGGCAGGTCTACAATGGTCTGCAACGACACTTCAATGCCGTCCAGAATAAAGAGCGGCTGGTTCGGGTCGGTTTCGTACTCCAGCGAGGGGTCTACGATACCGCTCTTTCCCCGGACGTCAACGTCGGGCAGGCGGTTGGGGTCCGAACCGTAGAGGTTGTTGGCTGTGATTTGGAAAGCGGGGTCCAGCGATTTCAAGCTCTGCAAAACGTTTGACGTCCCAATCATCTTCAGGTCTTCCGCCTTGAAAGTCGCCACGGAACCGGTAAAACTTTCGGCTTTCCGTTCAAAGATACCGGTAACGACTACTGCTTCCAACACTTCCGCATCGTCCTCCAGGGTTACCACCATCTCTTTACCCGCATAGGCAACCTCTATCGTTTTCATACCGATAAACGAAAAGACCAGCACCGGATTCTCCGCAGCCGGGATTTTCAATACGAATTTTCCGTCGTAATCGGTCGCCGCTCCAACCCCCGCTACCCCTTTCAAGGCCACGGTCACCCCGGGAATTCCCTGTTTGGTATTGTCCAGTACCTGACCGGTCACGGTGATCGACTCCTGAGCCGACACCCCTACCCACGCAAGGAACAATACGCTCATCGTCAAAAACATTTTACGAAGCTTATCCCCTGTAGGGAAAAACTCCATGAACCGTTTTTCTTTCATAGAATCTGTTTGTTAGTTAATAATACACAGTTAGTAAAACGCACCTTATATATAAACACACCTTAAATTAGGAATATACCTGTCGGTTATGTTTGATTTCCCTTCTAGGGATACATGCTCAGGAAGCATGTATGAATAGCGCTATTCTCAGACCTTTCAGGCAGCTCACGATCTGTTAAAAAAGACCAAAAGCTCGCAAAGATATATAAAACACATGAATTACATGCAACAACCTTGCAAAAATATGCAAGAATACGATTAAAAATAGATGCTTCCTGAACACGTAGGCTGTTTTGGCAGGGCTTCAAAGTGTATTGTATCCGTGGAGAACGTTGCGAAAACACAGCTCCCTGAAGGACAATACACCGAAACGGCCGATAAACACAAATAAATTTTCAGGCGATTACCCTGTTAGAAACCAAACCCCCGGAGGTTTTCGAAAAAGCGGGGAAGCAGGGAGGGATCGAGCAGTACCGGAAAGATAAAACCGTAGAGGGCGCCGTAAAAGTGAGCGTTGTGGTTGATATTTCCGCCGCCCCGTTTGGCCATGTATTGGCAGTAGACCAAATAAAGGATACCAAAAACAATTCCCGGCACCGGCAACACGGCAAAAAGCAGGATCTTTTCAGTGGGGTTCAGGAAAATAGAGCAGAAGAGGACCGCAGAGACCGCTCCGGAGGCTCCGATGGAAGAGTAAAATTCATCGTTCCGGCGCCGGACGAGATCGTACAGCGAAGCCGCCGCCATCCCCCCGAAATAGAGGAGCGGATAGGCCCAGGCCCCGAAGCCCAGGTACGGAAATACCTGTTCCATGTAAGCGCCAAAAGACCAATATGTAAACATGTTCACAAACAGGTGCATGGTATCCGCGTGGACAAACCCGTGCGTGATCAACCGGTACCACTCCCCGTTGCGCACCACCCGGTAAGGATTCATGGACAACCGGTCCAACCACTCCCTGTTTTTAAAACAGAGGTACGAGACAACCGCCGTTACGGCAATAATGATATAAGTCAACAGCATAATTACCAACCAAGTACATAGGCAAAAACCAATGGAGCTACGATGGTAGCGTCCGATTCGATGATAAATTTCGGCGTATCGATATCTAACTTCCCCCAAGTGATCTTTTCGTTCGGCACGGCGCCGGAGTAAGAGCCGTAAGAGGTCGTGGAGTCGGATATCTGGCAGAAATAGGCCCAGAACGGGACATCCGTCCACCCCAGGTCCTGGTACATCATCGGCACAACACAAATCGGGAAATCTCCCGCAATTCCGCCGCCGATCTGAAAAAAACCGACCCCGGCTCCACCGGAATTGGCCCGGTACCACTCGGTCAGAAAGATCATTGTTTCAATACCGCTTTTGACAGTGGAAGCCTGTATATCACCCTTGATGACGTGGGCTGTAAAGATATTTCCCATCGTGCTGTCTTCCCATCCGGGCACCACGATCGGGATGTTCTTTTCACACGCGGCCAGCACCCAACTGTCCTTGGGATCAATATCGTAATAGGGCTCCAGCACCCCGCTGCGGAGCAGTCGGTACATAAATTCATAAGGCAGACAGCGTTCCCCCTTCCGGTCGGCCGCTACCCAAATATCCAGAATATGCCGCTCCAGCCGGCGGAAAGCCTCCTCCTCCGGGATGCAGGTATCCGTCACCCGGTTCAGGTGATTGTCCAACAACTCCCGTTCCTGCTCCGGCGTCAGATCGCGGTAGTTCGGAATGCGCCTGTAATGGGAGTGGGCCACCAGGTTCATGATATCCTCCTCCAAATTGTTCGCGGAACAGGAGACAATGTGGATCTTATCCTGCCGGATCATCTCTGCGAGCGACAACCCCAACTCCGCCGTACTCATGGCACCGGCCATCGCCAGCATCATTTTTCCGCCTTTCTCCAAATGCGCTTCGTACCCCTTGGAGGCATCCACCAGAGCCGCCGCATTGAAATGACGGTAATGATGCGTGATAAATTCCGAAATAGCTCCTTTCTTCATATTACTGTTTGTTGTTCAATATCTATTCGTTCTGGAAACGCATGCTGAGGATCTGGTAGATCAGCTTGGAAGCCAGAAAGTCCGGGGCCTTGTTGTCCGGATTGGGACAGAGCTCCACCACGTCGAAACCAATGATGTTGTGCCGCTCGTTGATCAGTTTCAACAAGTTGATCACCTCCCGGTAACGGAGACCGTCCGGCTCGGGTGTTCCGGTAGACGGCATATAAGCGGGATCAAATACATCCAGGTCGATGGTGATATATACGTTGTCTTTTAATTTCAGAGAGACATTATACATCCAATCGGACGATTCCTGGATCTCGTGGGCGTAAAATATACGTTCCGGATCGATATTGTGTTTCTCTGCCGAATCGGAACTGCGGATCCCGACCTGCACCACCGGGGCCAACTCCCTGGCGCGGGCCATGACACAGGCGTGGTTGTGATCGGACCCCTCGTAAGTGTCCCGCATGTCGGAATGGGCGTCCAACTGCAAAATGGAAAACTCCCCACAGTGTTTGGCAAACGCCCGGAACGCCCCGATACTGACAGAGTGTTCCCCCCCAATCAGGACGGGAAATTTTCCGTCGTTCAGCAAGGCGTCCACCCGTATTTCCACCTCATCGGAGAGGGCTTCGGGAGAATCTTTTTCCAGGACAGGGTCCAGCGTCGCTATCCCCCTTTTGTAAACCTCCGTATCGGTCTCGATGTCGTAAAACTCCATGTTTACAGATGCCTCGATGATCGCCTGCGGCCCCCTGTCCGCCCCTTTGATCCAAGTGCTGGTCCCGTCGTAGGGAACGGGCAAAACGGCAATCCGGGCATTCCCGTAACCGGTATACTCCTCTTCAAATCCTCCGTAACTCCACTCCATAATTCGATCGATTAATATGCATTGAAAATCAACTTTCCGGAACCGCACAAAAATAGGCAATTAATCGGATTGTGTATGCAATTGTAACGGATTTATAACGGACTCTTAGATTCCGGCTTTTACTCCGAAACGCTCCATCACTTCCTGCAGGGCCTCCTCTTCGTCCACCCGCACCGGTTTCCGGTTGCGCATCAGCCACTCCCCTTCTGCCATTGAGGCGATGATGTTCCCGCTGTTCATAGCGTATACGATGGCCGAGTAGTGATCATACACCGGCTGCATGTTCACTGTTTCGGAGCGGACCAGCAACAGGTCTGCCCTTTTACCGGGCTCCAATGAGCCGGTCCGGTCGCCCAAACCAAGGGCGCGGGCACCTTCGATGGTAGCCATCCGCAAGGCATTCCCGGCCGACACAGCCACCGGATTGTAGCGGGCCCCTTTGGGCAACAGCGCCGCAAAACGCATCTCTTCCACCATGTCCAAAGTATTGTTGCTGGCCGTTCCGTCCGTACCCAGCCCCACTGTCACGCCGGCCTCTAACCAGGAAGCAGTATCGGCTATGCCGCTGGCCAGCTTTAGGTTGCTCTTCGGGCAATGCCCGATTGCCGCCCCGTTGTCAGCAAAAAGCTGCACCTCTGCAGGTGTCAGCCACACCCCGTGGGCGGCGATCAGGCGGCTGTCCAACAAACCGATGCGGTGCAGGTATTCTCCCGGCGAAAGCCCTGTCTGCTTTTTCACCGTCTCCACCTCCTGCCGGGTCTCCGACAGGTGGATCTGGAGCAGGGTTCCGTACCGGTCTGCCAACCGTTTGGCTTTCAGCAATGTTTCTTTGGAACACGTATAGGGCGAATGGGCGCACACAGAAGGGTGTATAAGCGGATCCCCGGCCCAGGCCTGAATCAACTCCTCCGCCAAAGCAAGCCCTTCGTCCACGGTGCGGAAAGCGGGCGTCGGAAAATCGATTAGCGAATCGTTCAACACCGCCCGGAGCCCCGCCTTTTTCGCCTCCTCCGCAATAAGTTGACTGAAAAAGTACATGTCGTTGAAACAGGTCGTTCCTGTCCGGATCATCTCGGCAAACGCCAACCGGGCGGCTAAACGTACGTGTTCCGGAGTCATTACCCGTGCTTCCGCCGGAAAAATATGTTCCGTCAACCAGGTGTGCAACGGCAGGTCGTCCGCATACCCCCGCAACAGGGTCATCGGTGTGTGGGTATGGGTATTGACAAATCCCGGCAGTATCCACATACCCGCCGCGTCCGTGCACTCCTCCTCTCCGTCCGGCACCCACCCCTCCATCGAAGCAACCTCCGTGATCGCTCCGTCCCGGATCCGCACATATCCCTTTTCAAGGCAATCCATCCGATCGTTCATCGTCAGGACAACAGCATTTATAATCGCTCTCCTCATCTCTAACAGGTATTAAACAATCCGCAAGTTACAAAATTTACACTCTCCTTTGATTTTTAAGATCTTTTTCTTTGTCTCCGAACATAACGCAAAAGAGAGTGGCAAGAGTACTTGTAAATATGTGGTGGCGCAATTCACAGGATGAAACCGGTGGATGGGCGTAGCTGTATAGTATAATCCGATATGGCAAAAACCGCAGGCAATCCGCCTGCGGTTTTTTATTTCCCCGATTTTTCACACACCAAATACCTGTCATGATGAACACAAAACGATTTATTCTACCGGAAAACGAAATTCCGAAAGCGTGGTACAACATTGTGCCGGACATGCCGAACAAACCGCTTCCCCTGCTCCACCCGGGAACACAGAAACCGATGTGTGCGGAGGAACTTTTTCCAATCTTCTCCCAAGAAGCAAGCAGGCAGGAGCTGAACACTACCGACCGTTGGATCGAGATCCCGGAAGAGGTGCGGGATCAATACCGGAACTACCGTTCCACGCCGCTGGTCCGGGCGTATGGCCTGGAAAAAGCATTGGACACACCGGCGCACATCTACTTCAAAAACGAGAGCGTCAGCCCCATCGGCTCCCACAAACTCAACTCCGCACTGGCGCAGGCTTACTACTGTAAAAAAGAGGGGGTAACCAATATCACCACCGAAACGGGAGCGGGACAATGGGGAGCGGCGCTCTCTTACGCCGCCCGGGCTTTCGGGCTGGAATTGGCCGTATACATGGTCCGGATCAGTTACGAACAGAAACCGTACCGCCGCTCCATCATGCAGACTTTCGGCGCCCAGGTCATCGCCTCCCCCAGCATGTCCACCAAAGCGGGCCGGAGAATCCTGACCGAACACCCCAATTACCAAGGCAGCCTGGGGACGGCCATCTCCGAAGCGATTGAGTTGGCATTGCAAACTCCCAACTGCAAATACACCCTCGGAAGCGTACTGAACCACGTGGTCCTGCACCAGACCATTATCGGCCTGGAAGCGGAGAAACAGATGGAGATGGCCGGGGAGTATCCAAACACCGTCATCGGTTGCTTCGGAGGCGGCTCCAACTTCGGAGGCATCTCCTTCCCCTTTATGCGCCACACCCTCCGGGAGGGGAAGAGAACACGCTACATTGCAGCGGAACCCGCCTCCTGCCCCAAACTGACCCGCGGGGTGTTCCAATACGACTTCGGGAACGAAGCCGGGTACACGCCGCTCCTGCCCATGTTCACGCTGGGGCATAACTTCACGCCGGCCAACATCCATGCGGGAGGGCTCCGGTACCACGGGGCGGGAAGCGTCATCAGCCAACTGAAAAAAGACGGTTACATAGAGGCGGTGGACATTCCCCAATTGGAATCCTTTGAAGCGGGAACCCTGTTCGCCCGGACAGAAGGAATCGTTCCGGCCCCGGAGTCGTGCCACGCCATCGCCTCCGTCGTCCGGGAAGCCCTGGCGGCCAAAGAAGCGGGAAAACAGCAGACCATCCTGTTCAACCTTTCCGGACACGGCCTGATCGACATGGCGGCCTACGACCAATACCTGGCGGGCAACCTGATCAATTACCAATTGCCGGACGAAGTGATCCGGGAGAGCGTACGCGAATTGGCGCCCCTGGTCTGAAGCCTTTTGAAAAAAAAGAGGCTGTCTAAAAAGTGATATTAGACAGCCTCTTTTCGTATTCCCAAGAAGTGTTCCAAAAGTGCTTAGCTGCGAAGCTGCTGATTTTCAGGCGGACGGGAGCATACTAACGTATGTGACCGACGACTGATAAATCAAGCAATGAAGCAGATGAGTGCTTTGGGGACATCTTCTTATTAATCCAGTTTCAGGACGGCGAGAAAGGCTTTCTGCGGCACCTCCACATTCCCGATCTGCTTCATCCGCTTTTTCCCTTTTTTCTGTTTCTCCAACAACTTCCGTTTCCGGGAGATGTCCCCCCCGTAACACTTTGCCGTCACATCCTTCCGAACTGCCTTGATGGTTTCCCGGGCGATGACCTTGGCGCCGATGGCTGCCTGCACCGCAATGTCAAATTGCTGGCGGGGGATCAACTCCTTCAGTTTTTCGCAGATCCGGCGCCCGAACGAATAGGCGTTGTCAAAGTGGATCAACGCCGAGAGGGCGTCCACCGATTCGCCGTTCAGGAGAATATCCAACTTCACCAGGTTGGCCCGGCGGTACCCGATCTGGTAGTAGTCAAACGAAGCATACCCTTTGGTAATACTCTTCAACTTGTCGTAGAAATCAAAAACAATCTCTCCCAGCGGCATCTCAAAGGTGATTTCGATGCGGTTGCCGGTGTGGTACTGCTGGCTGATCAGGATGCCCCGCTTCCCCAGGCACAGGGTCATAATGTTGCCGATGTACTCGGTCGGCGTAATGATCTGCGCCCGGATAAAAGGCTCCTCAATGTAGTCTAAAGCGTTGGCCGTCGGCATATCCGACGGGTTGTGCATCTCGAAAGAGTCGCCTTTGGCCGTGTGGGCGATGTACATCACATTGGGGACCGTTGTGATCACATTCATGTCGAACTCCCGGTCGAGCCGCTCCTGGACGATCTCCATGTGGAGCATTCCCAGAAAACCGCACCGGAAGCCGAAACCCAAAGCCGCCGAAGATTCGGGCTCAAAGGTCAGGGAGGCGTCGTTCAACTGCAACTTTTCAATGGAGGCCCGCAGGTCTTCGTAGTCTTCCGTATCGATCGGGTAGATCCCGGCAAAGACCATTGGCTTGACCTCCTCAAAACCGTCGATCGCCACATCGCAGGGAGTGTTTACGTGCGTAATGGTATCCCCCACTTTTACCTCGGAAGAGGTTTTGATGCCCGATATGATGTAGCCCACATCCCCTGTTTTCAACTCGGGGCGGGGCTCCGGCTTCAGGCGCAGCACTCCGATCTCGTCGGCGGTGTACTCTTTGCCGGTATTGACAAATTTAACCCGGTCACCGGTTTTAAGACTTCCGTTTACGATCCGGCAATAGGTGATGATCCCCCGGAAGGAGTTAAATTCGGAGTCAAAGATCAGGGCCTGCAACGGTTGGTTGGGAAACCCAGAGGGATGCGGGACCCGCTCCACGATGGCGTGTAAAATCTCCTCTACACCCAAACCGGTCTTGCCGCTGGCTTCCAGAATCTCCTCCCGCTTGCACCCGATCAGCTCCACGATCTGGTCTTTTACCTCCTCGGGCATGGCGTTGGGCATGTCCATTTTGTTGAGCACCGGGATAATCTCCAGGTTGTTGTCTACCGCCAGATAGAGGTTGGAGATGGTTTGCGCCTGTATGCCCTGCGTTGAATCCACAATCAGCAACGCCCCCTCGCAGGCGGCAATGCTCCGGGATACCTCGTAGGAAAAATCGACGTGTCCCGGCGTATCGATGAGGTTGAGGACGTATTTTTCACCTTGGTAAGTATAGTCCATCTGTATGGCATGGCTTTTTATGGTGATGCCGCGCTCCCGTTCCAGGTCCATGTCGTCCAGCACCTGCGCTTGCAGGTCCTTTCCGGTAACGGTCCCGGTGTATTCAAGCAAGCGGTCCGCCAGCGTGCTCTTCCCGTGGTCAATATGTGCAATGATACAGAAATTCCGTATGTTCTTCATTCAATGTTTGTTCTTGCTATACTTTGTTGGGAATGCAAAGGTACAAAATATTTTTTACCGCACTACGGTAATGTACCCTTTCACAGGGCAGACACGGGTATTTTTCTCTTTTTTCTACATCTTTCCGGGGGGCCGGTTGTCGTGTTGTTTTCCCTCTGTATAGTCTGCGCATTCTTTTTTGTATCTAACTAACGAGGGCTGGAGACCGGGTGTATACCGGCCGTAAACCGGATGTAAATCCGTTATGCTTCTGTGAAAGATATCGGGAGAGGGGAGTTTTTATCTCCGAAATGACGGGATACGCGGCCGGGGAGTTTTATCCGAAAGGAGGTCGGCATATTGGGTTCCATGGCTTACTCCACCGGCTTCATCCCGAGATTGTACATCATAAAAGCATAGATATCCGCTTGTTCTTCGATCTGTTTTGCGATGGGTTTTCCGGCCCCGTGCCCCGCCTTGCTGTCAATGCGGATCAGGGTGGGGTTCGGCCCTCTGTTGGCCGCCTGCAAAGTCGCCGCATACTTAAATGAGTGTGCCGGCACCACCCGATCGTCGTGGTCGGCGGTGGTGATCAAAACAGCCGGATAGGCGGTTCCCGCCTTCAATGTGTGCAGGGGAGAATACCCCCGGAGGTATTCGAACATCTCGGGGCTCTCTTCGCTGGTGCCGTAATCGCTGGCCCAGTTCCAGCCAATGGTGAATTTGTGGTACCGCAGCATATCCATCACGCCGACCTGCGGAATGGCTACCCGGAAGAGTTCCGGACGCTGATTAACTACAGCGCCGACCAGGAGGCCACCGTTGGAGCCGCCCTGTATGGCGATCTTTTCGGGACGGGTATAGTTTTCTTTGATCAGGTACTCGGCCGCTGCAATAAAATCATCGAATACGTTCTGTTTCTGCATCCGGGTACCGGCAACGTGCCACTCCTCCCCGTATTCACCACCTCCCCGCAGGTTGGTCTGCACATAGATGCCACCGCTTTCCAGAAAAGGCAACCGCATGGTGGAGAAGTTCGGGTTGAGACTGATGTTAAAGCCGCCGTAACCGTACAACAGCACCGGGTTGTTCCCGTTCCGTTCCAACCCTTCTTTATAGGTCAGGAACATCGGCACCCGCGTACCGTCCTTGCTGGTGTAGAACACCTGTTCCGAATGGTAATCGGAGGGATTGAAAAACACCTTCGGCGCCCGGTACAGTTCGGATCTGTTTTCCGCCACATTGTACCGGTAAATGGAGGCAGGGAAGGTAAAGGAGGTAAAGACAAAAAAGGCCTCGGAATCGCCCTTTTCCCCGCTGAACGCAACGGTTCCGGGAGCCGGCAATTCAATTTCGTACAACCGTTCGCCGTTCAGGCTGTAAGCATACGCATGGGCGGAAGCGTCTTTGTTGTATACCAGGATCAGTTTGTCCCCGATCACCTGGGCGGAAGCAAGCACGGCATCCGATTCCGGCACCAACTCCTTCCAGTTTGCAAAAGCGGGCTTGGAAACAGTAGCCTCCATCAAGCGGTATTTGGGCGCTCCGTCATTGGTAATAAAGAGAATGCGATCGCCCAACACCTCGACGACTTCGTATTGGTTGTTCAGGTTATCGGCAAGGGTCTGAAGGGGGGAGCGAGGCGATTTCAACGATTTCATGTACAACCCGTTCCCCCGGCCACCGCCGTCTTCGTAAACAAAAAGGTAGTTTTGGTCTTCACTGATGCCCGCCAGGTAAAAACGTTTCGGAAACGCCGGGTTCTCGTATGCCAGCCGGTCGGCCGATTGGGGTGTGCCCATGGTATGGTAGTAAATCTTGTGGTTTTCGTTGACGTCCGAAAACTCCTTTCCCGCTTCCGGAGCATTGTATGCGCTGTAATAGAAGCCATTCCCCTGCCACTCGGCACCCGAAAATTTCACCCAGCGGAGGTGGTCCGGCAACTGTTTGCCGCTTTCCGTGTCCAGGACAAAAACTTCCTGCCAGTCGGAACCGCTCCGGGAGATGAGATAGGCCAGGTGTTTTCCGTCTTTGGAAAAAGAGATGGAGTTCAGGGCTACAGTGCCGTCTTCGGAGAGGGTGTTAGGGTCTAACAGCACGCGGGGTTCTGCCTCCGGCGTATCCTGCACATAGAGTACACCCTGGTTTTGCAATCCGTTGTTTTTAAAGAAATAGTAGCGTCCGTTCTTTTTAAAGGGGGAGCCGTATTTTTCGTAATCGGCCAACTCCGTCAGTTTCCGTATCAGCGTTTCCCGGAACGGGATCTGTTGCAGGTAACCGTTCGTTACGCTGTTCTGGGCCGCTACCCAAACGGCGGTTGCCGCCGAGGTGTCATTTTCCAGCCAGCGGTACGGGTCAGGAACCTCTACACCGAAATAGGTGTCTACGGTGTTGTCTTTTGCGGTTTCGGGATAGGTTACTCCCGGTTTGGGGGTGCAGGCGTTTACTATGATCATGGCGCCGGATAAGATCAAAAGATGGGTTTGCATGAGTTAATTACTAATTTGTTGGCTTTATCCGCAGTTAATAGTGTGCCAAAAATAAAAAGAAAATCTGTATTTTTGCGTAACTAATCAACCATTTTGGAAATACCATGATCAAATCCATGACCGGCTTTGGGAAAGCCTCCGTTGCGTGCGGGAATAAGAAAATCGTCGTTGAGATCAAGAGCCTTAACTCAAAGCAGTTGGACGTAAATTTACGGCTGCCGGGTATCTACCGGGAGAAGGAGATGGAGATCCGGAACAGGCTGAAAGCGGTATTGGAACGGGGAAAGGTAGAGATGTCCGTGTATATGGACCAGTCGGTTTCTGACAAAGAAGTTTGCGTGAACCGGCCGGTAGTGGAGCTCTATTTCCACCAGATGCTGGAGACGGCGGCCGCGCTTTCGGCGGAAGTGGACCGCGGGGAGTTGCTGCGGACGGTGATGCGCTTCCCGGAAACCCTGAAGCAACCGAACGAAGAGTTGAATGAAGCAGAGTGGGCGTTGTTGCAAGGAGGGATGGAACAGGCGCTGGAAGAGGTGGAACGGTTTCGCATCCAGGAGGGGGCGATCCTGAAGAATGAATTGGTACACCGGATCGGACTGATCGGCGCATTGGCGGCGGAGGTGCCTTTTTACGAAACGAAACGGGTGGAGAGCATCCGGCAGCGGTTGGCTGACAAGCTGAAAGAGTGGAACGAGGTAAAGAACATCGACCAGAACCGGTTGGAACAGGAGATCATTTACTATCTGGAGAAGTTGGACATCACGGAGGAGAAGGTGCGGTTGGACAATCACTGCAACTACTTCCTCGCCACCCTCAACGAAGAGGAGGCTCCCGGCCGGAAATTGGGTTTTATCGCCCAGGAGATCGGGCGGGAGATCAACACCATGGGTTCCAAAGCCAACGACCACGATATCCAAAAATTGGTGGTCCGGATGAAAGACGAACTGGAAAAGATCAAAGAACAGAGCCTGAATATCCTGTAATATGCGCAAAGTAGTGATCTTTTCAGCGCCCAGCGGAGCGGGCAAAAGCACCATCGTCCGGCACCTGCTGCAACAGGATCTGGGACTGGCATTCTCCATTTCGGCCACCAGCCGTCGCCCCCGGGGCGACGAACAGGACGGCAAAGAGTATTATTTTCTCTCGGAGGCAGCGTTTCAGGAACAGGTCGACCGGGGAGCGTTCCTGGAGTGGGAAGAGGTCTATCCGGGATGCCGGTACGGCACCTTGAGATCGGAGGTGGAGCGGATCTGGGCGGAAGGGAAGAGCGTGCTGTTCGACATCGACGTGATCGGGGGGCTGAACCTGAAAAAGATATTCGGCCGTCAGGCCCTCGCTGTTTTTATTGAACCGCCTTCGGTGGAAATACTGTATGAACGCTTGGTAGGACGGGGAACGGACACTCCGGAAAAGATCCGCGAACGAATCGATAAGGCAAATTACGAGATGGGCTTCGCAGGTCGATTCGACACCATCGTGATCAACGATCAGCTGGAGGATGCCCTGGTTGACGCAGAACAAAAAGTACGTAAGTTCCTTGCAGTATGACAGCTCTTTTTTTCGGCTCTTTCAATCCCATTCACAACGGACACCTCCAAATTGCCCGGTATTTGTTGGACAAGAAGTGGTGCGAAGAGGTCTGGTTCATCGTCAGCCCGCAGAACCCGTTTAAGCAAAACGCAGCGTTGGCAGACGAACAGCAACGGTTGAAAATGGTGCAGGCCGCCGTTGCCGGAGATCCCCGGATGCGGGTTTCCGACATTGAGTTCGGCATGTCCCGCCCCTCCTACACCATCCACACATTAGAGGCGCTCTCCGCCCGCTACCCGGACAGAGCGTTTGCGCTAGTCATCGGCAGTGATAATCTCCGGAATTTCCACCGGTGGTACCGCTCCGGGGAGATTGCTGCCGCTTACCCGATCTTTGTCTACCCACGCACGGGAAGCGACTCCGAAACAGCCGATTACCGGCTAAATTACCCGAACATCCGGCCCGTTCCCGCTCCGCTGTTTCCACTCTCCTCTACCGAGATCCGGGAAAAAGTGCAACAGGGGGAGGATGTTTCCGGGTTAGTACCCCCGGCTGCGCTGCCGCTCATTGTACAAGTGTACCACACAAACAACCGGCCATGACGTTTTATACAAAAGCTTTGCAACGGATCGCCGCCACGCTTTGCCTGCTACCGGCTTGTAGTTTGCTCTGCGCCCAGCAGATCGGGGAGGACAACAGCCGCTGGCTCAACCGGGAGCGATCTTCCCGGCAAGGCTCCCCGGAGCTCTCTGCCTGGCATTCCGGAACGGCCGGAATTATCCGCAGCAACGCTGCAGAATTGAACCTGACAAGCCCTTCGAAAATCGGCTTCTCTAAGAACACGGAATTGCTGTTGCGCATAGGCGAAGAGCTGTTTCTTCCAAACATCGGAATCCGCCGTCGCTGGTGGCACAATGATCGCTTGCACCTGACGACGGAACATTCGCTCCACTACACCTGGCCGTTGTTGAAATTGCTCCAGTCTACCGGTTTCAAGGAGCTGGTCCCCGATACTGCAACCCTGGGACAAGGCATCGCTATGCGGAACGAAGTGCAGTTTTCCTGGCTGATGAACCCGCAGATCCCGGGATGTCCTCCGTCACCGGAGCGGATCCTGACCGCCCGGGCCGGAGCGGAGTTTTATGCCGGGACCAAGGGGAGCGGGGTGGTTCCGTTTGATTGGTTCCACACGCTATACCACACTCAGATTTTGGACGGGAAGGTGCTTTGGTATGGGGGTGTGCAGTTCGACTCTTATTTCTGGCGCCGGTTTCATTACAGCGTGAGTGCGCTCTGTTACAGCGTGGATCTAAAACGGGATTATGCGTTGGAAGGGAATGCCCGGCTGACGTGGTTTTTTTCGCGGCGGATGGGGGTTTCCGCTTCCTGCCGGGCCGCTTACATGCAGATCGCGGAGCGGAGCGCCGAAGGCACAGAAAGCCGGGCAGCCAAACTCCGGGTGCTGCCGTTGGTGGACCTGACTTATTTGGTAAACCCCGGCCGGGGCGCCATTCAGCACGGACTATCCAAGAAGCGCCGAAGGTGAATATCCCTCTTGATTTTCAATTTCGTTTTTCGATTTAATATTGTATTTTTACGCCGGTCTAACCCATGAACAAATAAAGTATGTCCGATCTTTCCGAAGTTAAGATTTTCGCCGGTGAAAAAAGCGAGTACATTGCCAAGGCAATCACTTCTTCCATCGGTTTGTCCTTAGGTAAAATGTCCGTTCTGCACTTCAGCGACGGAGAATTTGTTACGGCCTACGAAGAGACCGTGCGGGGACAACACGTGTTTATCGTCCAGTCTACATTCCCGCCCAGCGACAACCTAATGGAGCTGTTGATGATGATCGATGCGGCTAAACGGGCGTCGGCCTACAAGGTGATCGCCGTGATCCCCTATTTCGGCTTTGCCCGCCAAGACCGCAAAGACCGCCCGCGCATCACCATCGGGGCCAAATTGGTGGCCAACATGCTGGTGGCGGCCGGCGTAGACCGGATCATGACCATGGACCTGCACGCCGACCAGATCCAAGGCTTCTTTGACATACCAGTGGACCATCTGTACGGCTCCATGGTGCTGGCCCCTTACATCCAATCGTTGAAATTGGAAAACTTAGCCATCGCCTCCCCGGACATCGGTGGTTCGAAGCGAGCCAACTCCTGGGCGAAACACTTCAACTCCAACCTCATCATTTGCCATAAGACGCGGGTACGCCCCAACGAGGTGGCGGAGATGAAGGCGATTGGAGAGGTGGAAGGTAAAAATGTGGTGATCGTGGACGACATGATCGACACCGCAGGCACCATTTGCAAGGCGGCCGATACACTCAAGCAAATGGGCGCCCGGACGGTGCGGGCGGTGGCTACCCACGCGGTACTTTCCGGCAAAGCCTACGAAAACATCGAAGCGTCTGCGCTGGAAGAGGTAATTTTTACCGACTCCATCCCGCTGAAAAAACAGAGCCCGAAAATCCGGATCATCTCCGTTGCAGAGATGTTTGCCGAAACCATTCGGAATGTGTACGAACACCAATCCATCAGCGACCATTTCCTGTTGTAACGGAACCACACAATCCAATCGCACAACAGCGGGTGGAGATACAAAAAAGAGGGCGTTCCTTGCGGGCGTCCTCTTTTTAGGTTTAAAGAACAAGGGATCAGAAGCGGTAACCTACACCGAACTGAATCACGTTGTTTCTGGCTTTATCGCCTTCGTTGTCTTTCCAAATATCGGTTAACCCCAGGTTGTAACGTCCCTGTACAAAGAACTGGTCGAAATTATAGGTCAATCCCATACCAACGCTGAAATCAAAACCCTTAACACCTTCCAGATCCTCTGTTTCGTCTTCTCCTCCTACTTTCACGTATTGTTTAGAGTTCAACAGAAAGCCGAACTGCGGACCGAGGTCTACGCTCAAACCTTCCAATACGTAAAATTTCGCCAATACCGGAACGTTCAGGTAGTTAAGGCGATACTTTAGTTTCACCTTTACCTCATCTGTGTACTCAGCAGCAACGCCTTGGCGCGAATAAACAAGTTCCGGCGAAACCCCGAAGAAGTCGTTTACCTTGTATTCGGCAAACGCACCGAGATAGAACGAAGGTTTCATTTTAACATCAACTCCTTCTTCGTCCATGTTGGAAACAGAGGAAAGGTTCAAACCGCCCTTCACACCGTAGCTGAACTGGGCAAACGCAGCAGTGGCCGACATAGCAACCAAAGCCACAACAATCATCATTTTTTTCATCATAACTTGTTTTTAAGGTTAAAAATTAAAGAGTAAAAAATTCATTCGTGTGTTTATTACGGGAATCATCCCTGAAAAGATATGCAAAAAGAAAAACAGGAGGTGGTTCAGAAATGGGCCGCATTTCCGAAGAGATGCAGTTCTGTAGCCGACCGGCGACACAAGCAATCTGTCGCACGATAGTAAATAGTTGCCCGTAAAGGTATACAAACATCAAACTGTTGTTGTTAACTATTCGCAATGCAAATATACAACTATTCTTAAAACTAAGCAAAGATTTAAAAAAATCCTCCCGCTACAAAACCATTGCCGCAATTTTTCCTACTTTTGCACTCCAACTATGGAGTGTGATATGTATAAGTGGATCAGCAGTTCGGTCGTGTGTTTGCTGCTCTGTTCCTGCATCCGGCCGGAAGCGCCCAATGCGGAAGCGGATATTACAGCCTGCACCCTGCAGAACGAATACATCAAAAGCGACCCGGTCATTACCAACAACAAAGTGGTGTTTATGGCGCTGCCCCGGATAGACCGGACAACGTTGGCGCCGCAATTCGAGATCAGCCCGGGCGCCACTATAGATCCTCCCGGCGGTACGGTGCGGGATTTTTCCCAACCGCAGACATACCGGGTCCGCTCCGAAGACGGGAGGTGGGAAAAAACGTACACCCTCACGGTGGATACCTTTGACCTGCCCCTCCGGTACCAATTTGAACACTACGAAATCGTCGACAACAAATACCACGCATTTTACGAATCCATTCCGGTTCCCGGCGGCGAATCTTCCCGGCAGGACATCTGGGCCTCCGCCAATCCCGGATTTACCATGACCGGCATGGGAAGCGGGCCGGAACAGTTCCCCACCGTCTGTATTCCCAACGGACAAAGCGGGCGGGGGGTGCTGTTGCAAACCCGCAGCACCGGAACGTTCGGCTCTCTTGTGGCAAAGCCCATTGCGGCCGGAAATTTTTTCATCGGCAGTTTCGACGCTTCCAAAGTGATGAGCAACCATTTGGAAGCCACCCGTTTCGGCCTTCCGTTTGGAAAGAAACCGCTCACTATAAAAGGATATTACAAATACACGGCCGGCCCCGTATTCACAAACGGGCAATCCGAAGAGATCCCCGGACGGAGGGACGAAGGGCAGATCTACGCCGTTTTTTACGAAACGGACGAAACCGTCAAATACCTGGACGGGACCAACATCGGAGTAAAACCGGGCGGCGCCTGGCACCCCAACATCCTGGGGAGGGCGGAATTGACTCCGCTTGAAGAGACGGAGGAGTGGAGATACTTTGAAATTCCTTTTGTCTACGTCCGGGCGGTAGATCCCGAGAAACTGAAAGCCTATAAATACAATTTCACCCTTGTGTGTTCTTCCAGCAAGGGGGGAGATCTGTTTGAAGGAGCCGTTGGAAGCAGACTCTGTATCGATGAAGTGGAGGTGGTTTGTGAATAAACAGCAGACAATAGGGGGGATTTTGCTCCTCCTGTGCCTGGCTGCCGGTCCGGTAAGCGCCCAGGAGTTCGGAGAGGACAAGGGGTTGGTCTGGTCCAAGCTGAAGGGCTTGGAGTATCGCCTGAAAGCGGGATTGAATATCGGAGGTACCGCCCCGCTTCCGTTGCCGGTGGAGATCCGGAAGATCGAGGGGTATAATCCGCTGCTTTCCGTTTCTATCGAAGGGAACGTAGTGAAGCGGATTGCGCCGAAGTGGGCTATCCTGACCGGGGTGCGGTTGGAGAACAAAGGGATGAGCACCAAAGCGCGGGTAAAAAATTACCACATCGAAATAGACAACCGGAACAACGACGGCTCCACAAGCCATGTAACGGGTGTTTTTACCGGACGCGTAAAGACAAAGGTCCGGAACTCCTACGTCAGCATTCCCCTGATGGTCGCTTACAAACCGGCTCCCCGTTGGGAAATAAAGATGGGCCCCTACCTCTCTTTTCTGACAAACGGCACGTTTAACGGGAACGCATTTGACGGGTACATCCGGGAAAACGATCCGACCGGCGAAAAGATCGAAGTGACATCGGCCGTATACGACTTTTCCGGCGAGTTGAAGCGGGTGAACTGGGGGATCAACCTAGGCGGCGAATGGCGGGCGTACAGGCACCTGAACGTTTACACAGACTTGGCCTGGGGATTGAATCCGGTGTTTAAAAAAGGTTTCGAGAGCATTGCTTTTAATCTCTATCCGATCTATGCCAATATCGGGTTCGGCTATGTATTTTAAAATTTCAATCAACCTTAATACCAACCATTAAAACAAAAAACGTTATGAAAAAAGGATTACTTTATTTATTGATGATCGCAATCGCCGGATTCTCTTTTGCCTCCTGCAGCGACGATGACGATGAGCCGGATTACACACCCGAGGTGGTGGGAGAGTATGAAGGCGACTTCACGATCGAAGTGGGTCCAATGACACTCCCATTCCCCATTTCCGACACTATTGTAATTACCCGGACCGCAGAAAATCAGGTAAAAGTGACATTGAAAGATTTTTCTATTCCTACCCTCCTCGAACCAACAACCATTGTAGTCGAAAACATTGTTGTAGGCAAAGAAGGGGATTTTTTCACGCTGGAAGGAACAGATTCGATCGATCTGACAGCGCAGCAATTGGGTTCCGGATCCGCGTCGGTGCAGGGAGGCATTACTCCGGATAAAGACTGCGCTATGGAGATCATTGTCCAAATGCAGGGAACTGAACCCATGACAATCACTATTTACTTTGAAACGGAAGATTTCCCCTGGGAGTAATAGCAAAGTGACCTTATTCTTGCAGAAAGAAGAAAACGAAGCCTCCACCGGCTTCGTTTTTTATTTTTTTCTATCTTTATCCCCTCAAAATAACCCTTAACCCCTATCGGTATGGAATACAATTTCAAGGATGTAGAGAAAAAGTGGCAGGAGTATTGGCGGGAGCACAAAACCTACCGGGTGGAGAACCGCTCCGACAAACCCAAATTCTATGTATTGGACATGTTTCCGTACCCGTCCGGGGCCGGCCTGCACGTAGGGCATCCGCTGGGGTACATCGCCTCGGACATCTACTCCCGCTACAAACGGTTAAAAGGGTTTAACGTATTGCACCCCATGGGGTTCGATGCGTACGGGCTGCCGGCCGAACAGTATGCCATTCAGACCGGGCAGCACCCGGCCGTCACCACGGAACAGAACATTGCCCGGTACCGCGAGCAGTTGGAAAAAATCGGCTTTTCGTTCGACTGGGAACGGGAGATCGAGACCTGCGACCCGCACTACTACAAATGGACGCAGTGGGCGTTTATCCAAATGTTCAACCACTTCTACTGCCGCGACGCACAGAAGGCCCGCCCCATTTCCGAATTGGTAAAAGCCTTTGAAACCAACGGGACGGATGGCGTACACGCTGCCTGTACGGTCCCCATGGAGTTTACGGCCGCCGAATGGAAGGCCCGGAACGAAAAGGAACAGCAAGAGCTCCTGCTCAATTACCGGATTGCCTACCTGGCGGAGACGATGGTGAATTGGTGCCCGCAATTGGGGACGGTGCTGGCCAACGACGAGGTAAAGGACGGCTTTTCGGAACGGGGCGGTTTCCCGGTAGTACAGAAAAAGATGCGGCAATGGTCGTTGCGGGTATCGGCGTATGCCCAGCGGCTGTTGGACGGGTTGGAAACCATCGACTGGGCGGATTCCCTGAAAGACATTCAACGGAACTGGATCGGGCGTTCGCAAGGCGCGGAGATGCTGTTCGACCTGAAAGGCTCTGAGGAGAAGATCGAGGTGTTTACCACCCGCCCGGACACCGTGTTCGGGGTCACCTTTATGGTGCTGGCGCCCGAAAGTGAATATACAGCCCGGCTGACGGCCCCGGAACAGCAGGAAGCGGTGCGGGAATACCTGGCGTATGTAACCAAACGCACCGAACGGGAACGGCAGAGCGAGGTGAAGCGGGTTACAGGCGTATTCAGCGGCTCCTATGCCGTAAATCCGTTTACTGGTGAGGAGATCTCCGTTTGGATCAGCGAATACGTGCTGGCCGGTTACGGGACCGGGGCTATCATGGCCGTGCCTGCCCACGACAGCCGCGACTACGCTTTTGCCCGGAAATTCAACCTGCCGATCGTGCCGGTCATCGATGACGGACAGGGACACGACCTGTCCGAAAGTTCCTACGACGCCAAAGAGGGCCGGATGATCAACAGCGGTTTCATCAACGGCCTGGAGGTGAAGGAGGCGATTCGCGCAGTGGCTGAAGAGGTGGAAAAGCGGAGCTTGGGCAAAAGCAAGATCAATTACCGCCTGCGGGATGCCATTTTCAGCCGCCAACGGTACTGGGGAGAGCCTTTCCCCGTTTACTACAAAGACGACATGCCCTATATGCTGGACGAGAGCAAGTTGCCGTTGGAGCTGCCGGAAATTGACAAATACCTGCCCACCGAAACGGGCGAACCGCCCCTGGGCCGGGCCAAAAACTGGGAAACCGAAGAAGGCTGCCCACTGGAACTGAATACGATGCCGGGGTTTGCCGGATCGTCCGCTTACTACCTGCGATACATGGACCCGCACAACGACCGGGCGCTGGTGGGGCGGGAGGCCGATGCCTACTGGCGGAGCGTAGACCTCTACATGGGCGGGGCGGAACACGCCACAGGCCACCTGATCTACTCCCGGTTCTGGAACCACTTCCTCTACGACATTGGCATCTCTGTGGAACAGGAGCCGTTCCGGAAACTGATTAACCAAGGCATGATCCAGGGGCGTTCCAATTTCGTATACCGGGTACAGGGGAGCAATATGTTTGTTTCGGCGGGGTTGAAAGATCAGTACGAAACCACGGAACTGCACGTGGATGTAAACATCGTCCACAACGACATACTCGATACGGAGGCTTTCCGGAAGTGGAGGCCGGAGTACGCCACTGCGGAATTTATCCTCGAAGAGAGGAAGTATATTTGCGGATGGGCGGTGGAGAAGATGTCCAAATCCATGTTCAATGTGGTGAACCCGGACGATATTATTGCGGAGTACGGAGCGGATACGTTGCGGTTGTACGAGATGTTCCTGGGGCCTTTGGAGGCGCACAAGCCGTGGGACACGCAGGGGATTGACGGGGTGTTTAAATTTTTGCGGAAGTTCTGGCGGTTGTTCGTGCAGGACGACCGGCCGGTCGTGACCGAAGAGGCCCCGTCGAAAGAGGAGTGGAAGGTGTTGCACAAAACCATCAAAAAGGTGGCGTGGGACATCGAGAATTTTTCGTTCAATACTTCCATTCCGGCCTTTATGATCTGCACCAACGAACTGACGGCGTTGAAGTGCCACAAGCGGGCCATCCTGGAGCCGCTGGCGGTGGTGTTGGCACCTTTTGCGCCGCACATCGCGGAAGAGGTGTGGCACCTGTTGGGGCACAACGACAGTGTGACGGCGGCCCGTTTCCCGGAATGGGACGAGGCGTATTTGGCGGAAGAGGCGTTCGATTACCCGGTCTCCTTCAACGGGAAGGTACGCTTTAAATTGTCCCTGCCGCTGGCTGCCGGAGAAGCCGAAATCAAAGCAGCGGTTCTGGCCGCCCCGGAAACGGTGAAATACCTGGAAGGGAAACCGGTCAAAAAAATGATTATCGTACCGGGAAAAATCATCAATATCGTGGCGTAAGCACAACGATCCATTTTTATTCAGAGGGAGCTTCAGGGCTCCCTTTTTGTTTTTCTCCGGGGACGATCCAAAGGATGCTGGCCGTTCCGATGGCCCCCAGCACAAAGAGCAGGAGCCGGAGGCGGGGATTTTCCACAAAGACAAAGGCGGAGAGGGAGATCATGGCCCACATGCAAAGGATGGAGAAGAGTTTGGAACGCCAGCCCACTCCCCGTTTGGATTCGTAACGGCGCAGGTAAGCACCCAGCCATTTGGAGCGGTGCAGGGCGTCGTGCAGGCGTCTGGAACTTTTGTAAAAGAGCCAGGAACTGAGCAGCAAAAAGGGTGTAGTGGGCAATCCGGGTACAAAAATCCCGATGATCCCTAGGACAGCCGAAAGGATCCCGATGGTGACGTACAGGGGTTTCACTACTCCGTCTTTTCCTCTTTTTCTACGGCCGGCCAGGGGTTCGCTTCGGCAGCTTTTTGCAACGTGGTGTCAATCCGGCCCGACACAGGGTAGAAACCCTGATTGTCCAATACGTGCCGGGCGATGTAAGCCTGTATGCTGTTCAGAATGAGTTCACGGGATTCCTGCAGGCCTTTCCGGTCTTTTTTCAGTCCTCTCTTTTCCGCGTACGCAGCCATCTCTTCTACCAGATCAAAACGTTTCAGGTAGCCCAACACCTCTTTGTAATCCTTGAAATCTGTCATTTCAGGGCGGTGGCGGTCCATGAAGTAGAAGGTGTAGTCGTAAAGAAGCATTTTCCGCCGTAATTCGACCAGGTAGTCGGAAACCCCGGTGGTGTCGGCCGGCACAAAAAGGTCCGGCATGATGCCTCCTCCCCCGTATACTTCCCGGCCGCCGGCCGTTTCGTAGCGAAGCGATTCGTCGAAACGGATGCTGTCCTTTTCCAATAGCTCTCCGTGTACAAACCGGTGGTAGAACTCTTCGTAGTACTCTTGTTTACCGTTATCGTAGGGACGCTGGATGCTGCGACCGGAAGGGATGTAGTAGCGGGCCACGGTCAACCGCAGGGCAGAACCGTCCGGCAACATACGCTGTTCCTGTACCAATCCTTTCCCGAACGAACGTCGGCCAACAATGACGCCCCGGTCGTTGTCCTGAATGGCTCCGGCAAAGATCTCGCTGGCCGAAGCGCTGTTTTCGTCGATCAGCACTACCAGCGGCAAGGTTTGGTACTCCCCTTTTCCGTTGGAGTAGTAGTCCGAACGGGGAGAGGCCTTGCCCTGTGTATAGAGAATCAACCGGTGGGCCCCCAGAAATTCGTTGACCATTTTGATGGCGATCGGCAATACCCCCCCCACATTGTCCCGCAAATCCACGATCACCTTGCGCATCCCCTGTTCGGTAAGTCCGCTCAACGCCTCCATAAACTCGTCGTAGGTTGTAAAACTGAAGGTATTCACCTTTATGTAGCCCGTCGTGTCGTCGTACATGTAAGCCACATCAATGCTTTTTACCGGGATCCCGCCCCGCGTGATCTCTTTGACAAAAGGCTCTGGAACCCCCCGCCGCAACAGGGTAATCTCAACACGGGTACCCATGGCCCCCCGCAACAAGGACATGATCTTCTGGTCGTTCATCTTTACACCGGCCACCAAAGAGTCGTTTACCCGGATGATCCGGTCGCCGTCCAAAATGCCAGCCCGCTCGGAGGGTCCGCCGGGCACCACCTTAATAACGGTGACCGTATCCAGATATTTGTAGAATTGAACACCGATCCCGCCAAAATTACCGACCATCTCTTCGTTGACTTTTTCCATATCCTCCGCCGGAATGTACACCGTGTGCGGGTCTAAATTCTTGATGACCTCCGCAATGGCATCCTCCTCTATTTTCTGCATATCCACCGTATCTACATACGAATGGTTCACCATATTCAGCACCATGTCCAATTTACTGCCCTGCGGCAGAAAGAACTCCGAACGGCCGATGACGTCCGGCCGGGTAAAAAGAGAACCGAGCAACAATCCTGCTACGAGCGCCGCCAACACGATTAAGGGGATCAAAATGATTTTCAGGCTGTTTCTGTACACGTTGCTTTTGTTCATCTTCCTTTGTTTTAATTTGTTCATACATCCGCAGTTGCAGAGAGAGGGGGCAGGGGCGTGAAATCCACCGTAATGCCTGCCTTTTTTAGTAGTTCCACACCGTCCGTACAGTGGTACACCTCGGAGTACACCACCCGTTTGATGCCCGACTGGATGATCAGTTTAGCGCATTCAATGCAGGGAGAAGCCGTGACATACAGGGTCGCTCCCCGGCTGCTGTTGTTGGACTGGGCGACTTTAGTGATGGCATTCGCTTCAGCGTGCAGCACGTAGGGTTTAGTTTTGTTCTGTTCGTCTTCGCAGATATTTTCAAAACCGGAAGGGGTGCCGTTGTATCCGTCGGAGATGATGGATTTGTCCTTGACAAGAAGAGCGCCTACCTGCCGGCGGATGCAATAGGAGTTTTCGGCCCAAATCCGGGCCATCCGCAGGTAACGGATGTCTAACAGACGCTGTTTCTCTTCCATAAGCAACTACTTTTTCCGGTTGTCGATGAAGTCAATCATCTCCAACAATATACGTTTCCGGTCTTCCGGGGCTTTTATTTTTTCGAAAACTTCCCTGCTTTTGTTCAGGTAATAGTCAATTTTTTGTTGAGCGATCCCCGGTATGCCCACCCGGTTATAAATGGCTGTCACCGCCCGGATCTTTTCGGTCGGGTCGAACGATGTACGGGAGAGCCACTGTTGCAACTCCGCCCTGTCTTGCGGGTTAGCTGTTTCTAATGCCTTAATAAGCAGGTAGGTTTTCTTGTTTTCCAGAATGTCGCCGCCAATATTTTTCCCGAATTCGCTGACATCGCCGTAGACATCCAGGTAGTCGTCCTGCAACTGGAAGAGTAAGCCGAGACTACCGCCGAAATCGTAGAGGGCGTTATACTCCTCTTCCGGGGCCCCGGCGATCAGCGCCCCGTGCCGCAGGCTGCCCGCGATCAGGACGGCCGTTTTCAGGTAGATCATCCGGAGGTACTCCTCTTCGGTGACGTCGTTACGGGTCTCGAACTCCATGTCGTACTGTTGTCCCTTACAAACGTCCATCGCTACCTGGTTAAAGCCGTCGATAGCCCGCCGCAGGTAGCGGTCTTCGCAGTATTCGATGTGTTTGTAAGCGGTGATCGCTGCCGCATCTCCGCTCAGGATGGCTACGTTCATGTTCCACTTTTTGTGTACGGTGGGGCGTCCGCGCCGCAGGGAAGCGTCGTCCATAACATCGTCGTGCAGGAGCGTATAGTTGTGGAATATCTCTATCCCAATGGCCGGTTTCAACGCTTTCTCGATATCGTCCCGGTAGATGTTGTACGCCATCAGGGTCAACAGGGGACGGATCATTTTGCCGCCGTTTTGCAGAATGTAAGTGATGGGCTCAAAGAGCGAGTAGGGTTCTTCCACGTACTCGTGTCTGTTCATTTCGGTTTTAACAATCTGTGTGAGTTGCTCCAGGGTATACATTGTGCACGTTTTAACAAGGCGCTAAGTTAAAAAAAACTTTTATCTTTGCCAGCGTTCTTCTAAACCCATGTTGAATGGATCAAACCGCAACCAGAAATCGCATTATTACCCGGACCTCCTGGATCAGTACGTTTGGAAATCTGTTACTATCCGTCGCGAAAATCGCAACGGGCCTTTGGGCCGGCAGTCTGGCAGTGCTGGGGGATGGGATCGATTCCGCCACCGATGTAGTGATCTCCATCGTAATGATCTTTACCGCCCGGATCATCAGCCGCCCGCCCGACCGGCGATACAGCTACGGGTATGAGAAAGCGGAGGGCATTGCGACCAAGATCCTCTCCATGGTGATTTTTTACGCAGGGATCCAAATGCTGGTCTCTTCCATTCAGGCGCTCTGTTCCGGGGAGGTACGGGAAATGCCGGGCACGATTGCCGTTTGGGTAACGGTTTTTTCGATCGCCGGAAAGTTGTTACTGGCTCTGTACCAGTACCGGCAAGGGAAACGGGTGAACAGTTCACTGTTGACCGCGAATGCCGTGAACATGCGGAACGATGTGCTGATCTCAGCCGGGGTGTTGATCGGGCTGTTGTTTACGTTTGTATTGAAACTCCCTGTTTTGGATGCCGTCACCGGGTTGGTGGTGAGTGTGATGATCTTAAAATCGGCTGTTTCGATCTTTTTGGAATCGAATGTGGAGTTGATGGACGGCGTGCAGGACGTCAGCATATACGATAAGATCTTCAAAGCCATCGAAGAGGTACCCGGAGCCAGCAATCCGCACCGGGTGCGTTCCAGGCAGATCGGTTCCATGTATATGATCGCTCTTGACGTGGAAGCGGAGGGAACTATTACCCTGAACGAAGCGCACAACATCGCCAATGCCGTGGAGGCAAGCATCAAGAGATCCGTAGAGAATGTATATGATATTGTCGTGCACGTCGAGCCTGCCGGAAAGCAGCACGAAAAAGAGAAGTTCGGCATCGGCCCGGAGCTGCTTCCGTAAGCAGCTTCTTAGTAGCCGGGCCGGGAATCGAACCCGAATCTAAAGTTTAGGAAACTTCCGTTCTATCCATTGAACTACCCAGCCGTTACGCGGGACAAAAGTAGTAAATAAAAAGGTAAGTTCCATTATTCTTATTATCTTTGTGATTCCTCGTCATTTTTTAGAGGTGCAGTGTGTTGTTATGTGGACTAAATTAGCGGGTTTTATTCTTAGATACCGGGTTGCCTTGATCGTTGTTGTGGCAGTCTGTACGCTTTTTATGGGATGGCAGGCCCGAAACCTGGAGATGTCCTACGAACAGGCCAGCCTGCTGCCCCGAACCGACAGTTCTTTCATCGATTTTGCCGAATTTCAGGAAAAGTTCGGACAAGAGGGGGGGAATGTGATGGTTTTTGCTGTGGAGGATTCCGCTTTCTTCCGGTTGGACAAAGTAAACGACTGGCTCGGCACGGGGCGGGAGATCCGTTCGTTGAAAGGGGTCAGTGCGGTGGCCTCCATCACCCATACGTTCAATCTCCGGAAAAACAACGAAGGTAAATCCTTTGAAATCACCCCCATCTTTCCTGACCGGGTAGAGACCCGGGAGGAGTTGGACAGTCTGGCGGAGGTGGCCCGGAATCTTCCCTTCTATTTCAGTACGTTGGTCGTCCAGGACAAACCGATCTACGGGATGATGGTCACCGTAGCCGCCGAAGTGATGAACTCCCCGGAGCGGGTCGGCCTGGTGCGGGAGATCGAAAAGATCACCCAACGCTTTACGGACAAGTACGAACTTAAAATGCACTACTCCGGCCTGCCCTATATCCGGGTGGTCAATGCGGAAAATGTGAAAAAAGAGATGTACATGTTCGTGGCACTGTCACTGCTGATCACCGCTATTATCCTCTATCTTTTTTTCCGCTCGTTCCGAACGGTTGGTTTTTGCCTGCTCATCATCGGGACGGCTGTGGTGTGGGCCATCGGGTACATGGCGCTGCTCGGGATCAAGATCACCTTGCTGACGGCCATGCTGCCCTCCCTATTGATTGTGATCGGCGTCCCCAACAGTGTATTTATGATCAACAAATACCATTCGGAGTACATCCGGCACGGCAATAAAATGAAGTCCCTGCAACGGATGATCCACAAGATCGGGAACGCTACCCTCCTTTCCAATCTGACCACTGCCACCGGATTTGCGACATTTATCATTACTTCCAGCCAGATCCTGCGGGATTTCGGTTTGATCTCGTTTATGAGTATCACGACCATTTTCGTGATCTGCCTGATCCTGATCCCGGCCATATTCAGTTTTTTGCCGGTTCCGGATAAGAAACAGACCAAGCACCTGCACAACAGCCTGATCAATAAAATCATCAATACAGAGTTAAAGATCGTTATGACCAAACGGACGCGGCTGTATACCTGTACGGTCATTGTCGTTTTGATCGGCATCGTCGGAATGACCCTGATGAAAACAACCGGATATATGGTGGACGATCTGAAAGAGAGTGACCCCATCCGGCAGGACCTGGCTTTTTTTGAGGAACATTTTGACGGATTGATGCCGTTGGAGATAACGGTGGATTTTCAAAAGCCCAACCAGGTGTTGAAGCAGTCCAATCTGGAAAAATTGGACCGGTTTTGCCGGGAGATGCAGGATCATCCGGATGTATCCCGTCCCCTCTCTATTGTAGAAGTCATCAAATTTGCCAACCAAGCCTATTACAACGGAAAACCCGAGTACTACCGTCTCCCCAATTCCATGACCCGGAACTTTATTTTAAAATACGCCCAAAATTCGGCGGGGGAAATGGGGAGTATGGCGAACTCTTTTATCGACTCCACCTCCCGGGAGATCCGGTTGAGTTTCCGGGTAAAGGATATCGGAACCCTAAAAATGGAGTGGTTGGAGGATTCCGTATACCGGAGCGCCCACCGGATCTTCCCACCGGAAAATCACTCGGTCAAAGTCACCGGTTCCAGTGTGATCGCTTTTAAAGGGAACCGGTACCTCATAGAAAATCTCTTCTCCTCTTTGGCACTGGCCATTGTGCTGATCGCCGGTTTTATGGCCTGGATGTTCAGAAGCAAGCGGATGGTACTGATCGCTTTGGTGCCCAATATCATTCCTTTGGTCTTTACAGCGGCTATTATGGGGTTCACCGGTATCCCGATCAAAGCGTCCACGATCCTGGTGTTCAGCGTCGCCTTCGGGATCTCCACGGACGATACGATCCACTACCTGGCCAAATACCGCCAGGAGTTGCAGGCGACTAAATGGGATATCCGCCTTTCCGTCGTACACGCCCTGAAAGAGACCGGACAGAGCATGATCTATACTTCTATTATTCTGTTTTTCGGGTTCGGCATCTTTTGCCTGTCGGATTTCGGGGGCACATTCGCTTTGGGTATGCTGACATCGCTTACGCTGCTCTCTGCTACGCTCGCGAACCAGTTGCTGCTGCCCGCCCTACTGTTGACGATGGAAAAAAGTATTACCAACCGGACCTTTCGGGAGCCGCTGCTGCAAATCTTCAACGAAGAGGAGGATATCGATACCGACAAGTTGTTGATCAGACCGGAAGAGAAGGAATAGCCTTCATCTCCTTTACAATGTCTTCAAACAACTGTGAAGCCCCGATCCGGAAATAATAGGAGGTCAGCCATTCACTGCCCAACACGTGGTTGGCGATGGTCAGGTAACGCAATGCATTGGCCGCTTTGGAAACGCCCCCGGCAACTTTGATCCCCACCCGCTTGCCGGTACGGGCGTAAAATTGTTTGATCGCCTCGCACATTACATACATCGCTTCCGGCGTTACGTTTACCGGAACCTTTCCGGTAGAGGTCTTGATAAAATCAGTGCCGGCATACATACTGACCAATGCGGCGTTAAAAATGTTTTCGATGCTCTTTAACTCTCCGGTCTCTAAGATGATTTTCAGGCGAACCCCCTCGCACACCTTCCGGATTGCAGAGAGTTCCCGGTAGATCTTTTCAAAATTCTTTTCCAACACATCCCCTACCGAAATGACGACGTCCACCTCTTCCGCCCCTGCAGCCACCGCCATTTTGCATTCGGCTAATTTGATCTCGGTAAACGTTTGCGAGGAGGGGAACCCGCCGGCCACCACTGCCGTCCGCACCTCGGTCCCTTTCAACCCATTGCGCACTACGGAGGCAAAATGAGGATAGACACAGACGGCCGCCACCTGCCGGAGATCATGCTTTTTCAGCTTTTTCAACAGATCGGCCACAAAAGCCTTTACGGAACTCTCCGTATCGGTTGGTTTCAGGGTTGTATAATCAATGCAGGAGAGACAAAATTTCAGATTCTCCGCACAATAGGCCTGCTTTACCTCCTTTTCCACCACACCAGCCAACTCAAAGGACATGAGGTCCTCTAAATTCGACCAGTTATAGGTTGCCAATTCGTCTGCTATGTGTTCCATACTGAATTATACTTAATCTATGGCGTCAGGCCGTTTTCTTCTTGTGTCAACCCGGAAACAACCAACCGGTACGATTTGCGGATCCAGTTTTTTAGCATGCTGTCACTGATGCTGCCATCCAACAATACGGTGTTCCAGTACTTTTTGTTCATACGGAACCCTGCAGTCACAGCCGGGAATCGCCCCCGCATGTCGTAAATCTCATCGGCGGCGCATTTGATGTTGATACGCAAATCGCCTTGCAGGAAAACCAAACAGAACCACTTTCCGGAAACTTTAAAAACGAGGGCCGTATCCCCCAAAGGCATCGCCTCTTCCGCCCGGGGAAAGGACAAGCAATATTTGCGCAAATCCTCCACGTTCATGCTTACAAAATTACACAATGTTTACGAGGTTTTAAATTTTTCCGGGTCAAAATCTCTATCTTTGTGGAAAGATTGCGTGCCGCAAATTTACATACCAGGATGTTGCATTAATTCTATAAACATGGCTGCCAAAAAAGGGGAAGAGACTCCACTGATGCAACAATATTATGCCATGAAGGCAAAGTATCCCGATGCGATCATGCTGTACCGCATGGGGGACTTTTACGAGACGTTCGGCGAAGATGCGGTGATCGCTTCACAGATCCTTGGCATTACGCTGACCAAACGGGCCAGCGGTTCTCCCGGTGATGTCCGGCTGGCCGGTTTTCCCCACCACGCATTGGACAACTACCTGCCCAAATTGGTCCGGGCGGGCCAGCGCGTAGCGATATGCGAGCAACTGGAAGATCCCAAACAGACCAAAAAATTGGTGAAAAGGGGGGTTATCGAATTGGTTACTCCCGGTGTTTCGTATGGGGAATACACCACCGACGCCAAAAGCAATTCGTTCCTGGCCGCGGTCTATTTTAAAAAAGAGGAGGCGGCGCTCTCCCTGCTGGACCTCTCCACCGGGGAGTTTCTGGCTACTGAAGGGAGTTGTTCCACTATCGACAAGCTGTTGAACAGTTTTCAGCCCAAAGAGGTGATCTATCCCCGGGGGCAGGAGGAGCGCTTCCATGAACTGTTTGGCAACCGGTATTACATTTACCCGATCGAGGAGTGGTTTTTTGAGGGTGATGCCGCCCGGGAAAAACTGAAAAAACAGTTCGACGTCACTTCCCTGAAAGGGTTCGGCCTTGAACAAATGTCATTGGCGATCTCGGCGGCAGGAGCTGTCCTGAATTACTTAGAGATGACGAAACACGACTTCATCTCCCACATCACCTCTATCTCCCGCATAGACGAAGGGGCGTTTGTTTTGATGGATAGATTCACTCTTCGCAATCTGGAATTACTGCACTCCTCCTTTGAAGGGGGAAAGTCGTTGGCCGACATCATCGACCACACGGTTACCCCGATGGGAGGCCGCATGCTGCGCCGCTGGATCAGCATGCCGCTAAAATCGCCGGAACAGATAGAAGAGCGGTTGGAAATAGTCGAGACGTTCCTGAAACAGGCAGAGATCCGGTTGGAAGCGGAGTTGCTGTTGCGCAGCATCGGCGACTTGGAGCGCCTAGCCTCCAAGGTGGCGGTAGGGCGGATCACCCCCCGCGAAATGGTACAGCTCAAAATGGCCCTGGGTGCTATTCCGGAGTTAAAGGCGGTTTGCCGAAAAACAGGCTCTTCCGTCCTCTGCCGGTACACAGAGGCGCTGGAGGAGTGCCGGCCGTTGTACGAAAAGATCGGAAAGGAGATCCTGGAGAATCCTTCCAATCAGTTAAACAAAGGAGGGGTGATCGCGGCAGGGATCAGTGCGGAATTGGATGAATTGCGGGAAATGTCCTCCCACGGAAAGGAGTTGTTGCAAGCAATGCAACAACGCGAAATCGAAGCCACCGGCATCCCGTCCCTGAAAATCGGTTTTAACAACGTGTTCGGTTACTACATCGAAGTCACCAAAACACACAAGGAGAAGGCGCCGGCCCACTGGATCCGGAAGCAAACCCTTGTGAACGCGGAGCGGTTCATCACACCGGAGCTTAAAGAGTACGAAGAGAAGATCTTAGGCGCCGAAGGTCGCATGTTGGAAATCGAAACGAATATTTACAACAATTTGCTTTTCGAAGCCTCTTCGCACATCCGGAGCATCCAAAACAACGCCCGGATCATCGCTTCCGTGGATACGCTGATGGCCTTTGCCGAGGCGGCGGCGCGCTACGGGTATCACCGCCCGGAAATCAATGATGGGGAGGCTATCGAGGTAAAAGCGGGGCGCCATCCGGTGATTGAACGGCAACTGCCTCCCGGCGAACCGTACATCGCCAACGACATCTATCTGGATACGACCCAACAGCAGATTATGGTCATTACCGGCCCGAACATGTCCGGGAAATCCGCGCTTCTCCGGCAAACCGCCCTGATCATAATCCTGGCGCAGGCGGGCTGTTTTGTGCCTGCGGAGTCGGCAAAGATCGGGTACGTAGACAAAGTTTTTACGCGAGTGGGCGCTTCGGATAATATTTCGCAGGGGGAATCTACCTTTATGGTGGAGATGAACGAGGCTGCTAACATCCTGAACAACATATCCAACCGGAGCCTGATCCTTTTTGACGAATTGGGACGGGGCACTTCTACCTACGACGGCATCTCCATTGCCTGGGCCATTGTGGAGTACCTGCATGAACACCCGAAATTTAAAGCAAAAACCCTTTTCGCCACCCATTACCACGAGTTGAACGAAATGGAGCATTCGTTCAAAAAGATCCGGAATTATAATGTATCGGTCAAAGAGGTGGAGAACAGAGTGGTTTTCCTGCGCAAATTGGCGCCGGGGGGATCCAACCACTCGTTCGGGATACAGGTGGGGCGTATGGCCGGGCTGCCCCATTCTGTTATCCGCCGGGCGGACGAGATCCTGAAGCAGTTGGAAGGGAAACGGGATCCGGGAGAAGGGACACACAAAGAGATGCACAAGCCAGTGGAGAAATTAGCCGCAGAGCGCGAAGGGTATCAACTCAGCTTCTTCCAATTGGACGACCCCGTGCTGACACAGATCCGGGACGAGATCAAAGGATTGGACATCAACAGCCTCACCCCTATCGAAGCCCTGAACAAACTGAATGAGATCAAAAAGATCTCGGGGTTATAATCACCACCAAACCTGTTCCCCGTTTTCATAGGTAATTACCAGCAGTTGGAAAAATACCTCCCCTCTTCGTACCAGCAGATCCAAAAGGGGATAGCGCTGGAAACGCTGGGCCGGATCCCGGAGGCGCGGGTCGCCTGGCTCCTGGCCGGAAAGATGGTGCCGGCCCTGATCCGGCCGCACTACCTGTTGGCCAAGTCGTACAATGCAAGCGGAGAGCGGGAGCAGGCCATCCGCCACGCCCGGATCGTCCTGACAAAAGAGATCAAAGTCTACACCCCCGAGGTGTACTACATGAAGCAGGAGATGAAAAAGATGATTGATTGAATTTTTATTTCCGTTTCAGGCGGGTTTCAAGAATGACGATGTCCTCCAGCGGACGGTTGTTGCCATCTGTTTCCTGGGCGGCAATTTTGTCGACAATGTCCAACCCTTCGACCACCTCTCCGAATACGGTGTACTCTCCGTCCAGAAACGGTGTACCACCGACGGTGATGTACATGGCGCGCGCTTCCGGAGAGAATTTGTGTGCGTTGTATCCGTCAAATTTTTCGGCAATTTCCGCATCTGTCAAACGGATCAGTTCATCGGCCGCTTCCCGGTTGCCGCTGCGGAGCAATTCCCGGTACTCCGACTCCCGCGGCTGGAACAGTTCCTTCCCATATTGAGTTTTGGCTTGCATCAACCGTTGTTGTTCCATTCTGTCCAACTCTTTCTCTTCCAATACGGTTCCCTGAACAATGTAGAACTGCTCTCCGGAAGATCGTTTTTCCGGATTCACGGCATCCCCCTGCCGGGCCGCCGCCAAAGCGCCTTTTTTGTGAAAATGCAACGGATTGATCTCTGCCTGGATGGTGTAATCAATGCCTCCGGATCCCAGTATAGCGCCTTTTTCCGCGTTCCGGGAGTCGGAAGAGCCGCCCTGTATCATAAAATCTTTGATCACCCGGTGAAAGAGCAGGCCGTTGTAATGTCCGGCTTTGGCCAATTTCAGGAAATTTTCGGCGTGCAACGGCGTATCCGTATATACCTTCAACTTGATGTCACCCAAATTGGTGGTAAAGACCACATATTTGTACGGAGCAGCCGAGACGGAACAAACGGCTAACAGAAGCCCCCCTAAAACAGATGCTAAAATTTTGGTTTTCATATCTATCGTATTTTTATAATCCGGACATCCTGCGACGGACGGTTGTGAAAATCGGTTTTCTGTGCCGCTATTTTTTCGACAACTTCCATCCCTTTTGTAACTTCGCCGAAAACAGTATAGGCGCCATCCAGGTGGGGAATCCCGCCGACCATGGTATAGGCCTCTTTCTGCGCTTCTGTCAACACCAGCTCTTCCCGGGGAAAAAGTGCACGCACTTCTTCGGAGAGTTCTTTGTTGATCCCGGTCAGCGCTTCAAAATCCCCCGCTGCTTCCAGGCGTTTGATCTCCGCTTCTCTGGGTTGCAACAATTGTTCGAACAACGCCCGGTGGCGTCGTTGGTTAATACCCTCTACTGCTTTTTCCAATTCTTCCGGTGTAAACACCTGCCCCACTACAATGTAAAAATGTGATCCGCTGGATTTTCTTTCTGGATTTACATTGTCGCCTTCCCGGGCCATCGCCAGTACGCCTTTCCGGTGAAAGGAGCCCGGGATAATTTCAGCATCCAATCGGTGTTCGGCCCCTCCGGCGCCCAAGGTCAGTCCCGGAAGTGCGTTTCGGGAAGCCGGATCGCCGGTCTGTATGACAAAATCTTTGATCACCCGGTGAAAAAGCAGGCCGTCGTAATAGCCTTCCCGGGCCAACCGAGTAAGGTTTTCCCGGTGAACCGGAGTCTCTTTGTAAAGACGAATGGTGATATTTCCGTAATTGGTTTCAATTGTCAGCGTATCCGGATCCTTCTCCCTGCACCCCGCCAACCCGAGCAAAACACCCAGTATAACAGCTATTTTTTTCACGCACTCCCGTATAAGTATATGATATTGACAACAAAAATAGTCTATTCGGGCAATATATAGCGCATTTTTACTAAATTTGTTCCAGAAAATTTTTTGCGCGGATCAAATGAAAAATCATTACCTGTTTATTGGCCTTTTAGCTTGCACGTTGCTCTCATGTAAAGAAAAAAAGCAACCGCCGGTTGAAGCGGCACAAACAATTGTTTCGGATACTACGTTCCGGGAAACGCCGATTGTTCAAGAAAAGGAAGAGGTTGTAGAGGAGCCCGTCTATTTCCTCATTGCAGGCTGTTTTGAAACGCCGGAATTGGCCGAACGGTTACAAAAAAAGTTGACAAGGGAAGGATTTGATGCCCGGATTCTGCCCTATTACACCAATCTGCACCTGGTTTCCTACTCCGGATATTCCGATTTGCAAAGGGCTAAAGAGGCTCACGCAGAGTTGGTACAGGAAGCCGGTAAAGAAAAAACCTGGATATACAAACTCGCTGATTGAGGTAAATAGTATATCTTTGCTTTGTAAACATCGTACCGGAGAGACCGGTCAACGGATCAAACAGCGAAACCAGATGTATAAAATAGTTGCCCCGATACTCTTAACCGCACTCTTCCTGACGGGATGCCGGCAAAAAGGACCGAATCCGAAGTTCTTGACCGACACAACAGTGATCCGCAGCACGGAGGAGAATAAAAATGCAGAAAAAACAGCCCGGCAAGAGGAGCGATTTTCCCAAACCGGAGAGAACCGCTCCGACAGATTCCGGCCGGAAGAGTTAAAGCGGGGAAGTTATTGTGTCATTGTGGGAAGTTACGAGCCGACGAGAAAAAATCAGGAGAAAGCGGAAAAATTGGCAAAAGATCTCCGGGAATTGGATTATCCGGATGCTGAAGTCTTGCCGGAAATGTTGGGCAGGATCCGGGTCAGCATCGGGCGGTTCTCTACCGAACGGGAAGCGGTCGAACTGCGGGACTATGTCCGGAAAGCTGTAGACCGTCCGGATATCTGGATCTTCAAAGTAGATTAAAATTCTTACAGGGAACGGCGCAGGCGGGCCACCGGAATGTCCAGCATCTGCCTGTATTTGGCAATGGTCCGCCGGGCAATCTGATACCCTTTTTGATTCATCAGGTCGACCAACTCATCGTCTGTCCACGGCTTTTTCTTGTCTTCCGTCTCCACCAAATTCCGAAGCGCATTTTTCAACTCCCCCGTACTGACTTCCTCCCCGCTCTCCATCTGCATGCTCCCGGAAAAAAAATCTTTCAGGGCAAAAATACCGAACCAGGTTTGGATGTATTTGGAGTTGGATACCCGGGAGATGGTGGATACATCCAAACCCGTAATGTCTGCAATGTCCCGCAGGATCATCGGTTTGAGCTGGTTGCTGTCGCCGGAAAGGAAGTATTGTTTCTGAAATTGCACAATAGCGGTCATCGTCAGCATCAACGTGGAGTTCCGTTGTTGCAAAGCGTCGATAAATGATTTGGCTGAATTTAACTTATATTTTACAAAGGCAACGACATCTTTTTTGTTTTGAGTTGATGAATTTCCGGGGAGACCATCCAACATTTTCAGGTAGGACCTGTTCAACCGGAGCTCCGGCAAATGCCCCGAATTGAGGCTGAGTTGCAACTCACCGTCTACCAGATCAAGGGTGAAGTCGGGCATGATCTTCTCCGTACCGGCGGTAAGGGCGGTATCGGCTGCAGTCCCCCCCGGCTTGGGATTGCATTTCAGTATCTCGCCGATTGCTTTTTTCAATGTATCATCGGTAATCCGCAGACGGCGCGCGATTTTTTCGTAATGCTTCTTGGAAAACTCCTCAAAACACTCTGTCAGAATGGCACAGGCCTGTTTCAAGTCCGGATTGTCCGGATGCACATCCAACTTGTGTTTTATCTGGATCAGCAGGCACTCCTGCAGGTCGCGGGCGCCCACACCGGAAGGCTCAAACTCCTGGATCAGCCGGAGCAACCTCTCTACTTCCTCCTCCGATACCTCTATGCCGGCGCCAAATGCCAGATCGTCTACAATGTTTTCCACACCCCTCCGCAAATAGCCGTCTTCGTCGATATTGCCGATGATGTATTCGGCCACTTTCCGATCCAGGTCGGAGAGCGGACGGACCCCCAACTGCTCCAGTAGATTTTCCCGGAAAGTTGCTCCCTGGGAAAAAACGAAATCACGGGAGTCATCGTCCCGGGAAGTATTGGAAACAGTCAACTTATAGTCGGGGGTATCGTCCTCTTCGTTCAGGTAGTCCTCCAATGAAAATTCATCGTCCCGATGATTCTCTTCGGGACCGTACTCCTCCTCTTCTCCGGAATCAAACTCATCCTGTGCATCCGGTTCCTGTTCAGGACCTGCCTCCGGCATATTGTCCTCCTCTTCCAGCAACGGATTGGATTCCAACTCCTCCTTGACCCGTTGTTCCAACTGCGCCACCGGCAATTCCAGCAATTTTATCAACTGAATCTGAAGCGGGTTTATTTTCAAACCCAGCTTCTGCTGTAAACTTTGCTTCAATGCCATAATCCACCGGTTTATCTGGTTAGAGTCTGTTTAAAACTCCGCGTTTTTAGGGGTTCGCGGAAAGGGGATCACATCCCGGATGTTGCCCATGCCCGTCACAAAAAGCAACAGTCGCTCAAAGCCCAAGCCGAAGCCGCTGTGCACGGCAGATCCGAAACGCCGGGTGTCCAGATACCAGGACATTCCTCCCACCGGAACGTCCATCTCTTTCATCCGGGCCACCAATTTATCGTACTCCTCTTCCCGCTGGGAACCGCCGACGATCTCTCCGATCTGCGGGAAGAGAATATCCATGGCAGCCACTGTTTTCCCGTCGGGGTTCTGCTTCATGTAGAACGCTTTGATCTCTTTGGGATACCCCGTCAGGATTACCGGGCGTTTGAAATGTTTTTCCACCAGATAGCGCTCGTGTTCGCTCTGCAGGTCTACCCCCCAGCCTGTTACCGGGTACTGGAATTTGTTGTTTTTGTTGGGTTTGCTGTTTTTCAATATCTCCACCGCTTCCGTGTAAGTCAGCCGTTCAAAGGGATTGGAGAGTACAAAGTTAAGTTTCTCGATCAATTCCATAGAGCGCTCCTCCTCTTTCTTGTCCTTCTCCTCTTCCTGTAAACGGGCGCTCAGGAACTTCAGGTCGTCCATGCAATGCTCCAGTGCGTAGCGGATCAGGTATTTAAGGAAATCTTCCGCCAGGTCCATGTTGTCTTTCAGGTCGTAAAAGGCCATCTCCGGCTCGATCATCCAAAATTCCGACAGGTGCCGGGTAGTATTGGAGTTTTCCGCCCGGAACGTAGGCCCGAACGTGTAAATTTTCCCCAAGGCCATAGCCCCCAATTCCCCTTCTAACTGGCCGCTGACCGTCAGGCTGGTTGCTTTACCAAAGAAATCCTGCTTGTAGTCTACCGCCCCGTTCTCATCCAACGGAGGATTTTGCGGGTCTAAGGTAGTTACCCGGAACATCTCGCCGGCGCCCTCGCAATCCGAAGCGGTGATCAGGGGCGTATGCAGGTAGAAAAAGCCGTGTTCGTTGAAATATTGGTGTATGGCAAAGGCCATCGCATGGCGAATGCGGAATACAGCGCCGAAGATGTTGGTGCGGAAACGAAGGTGCGCTACCTCTCGCAGAAATTCCAAGGAGTGTTTTTTCGGTTGGATCGGGAATTTTTCCGGATCGGATTCGCCCAATACCTCCAACTCCCGGGCTTGTATCTCACATGTCTGCCCGCTTCCGGCGCTTGCCGTCAACAGTCCTTTCACCCGCACAGCAGCTCCCGTCGTCACCCGCCTCATCAACTCTTCCGGAAAAAGCGCCATGTCCGCTACCACCTGAATGCTGTGAATCGTAGAACCGTCGTTCAGGGCGATAAAGTTTACCTGTTTGTTTCCCCGCTTGGTCCTGACCCAGCCGGAGATCTCCACCTCCCGGTCAACATTTCCAGCCAACAACACTTTCACTGAAGTTTTACCTGTTTTCATCTTATAATTCTTTTCTATTAACAACGATTCGCTTTTCCGCCGGCCACGTACCGGCATCGCATAAAATAACACACAAAAATAGCGAATAATGCGAAAACCGGCAATAATTTACATTCCGAGTTTTAGCGTCTGTTTAAGTTCTCAGCTGAGTACAAAGTTACATTTTTTCAGCGAGCGTCGCTCTTTTTACGGAAGGAATCACAAGGCAAATGCAGGTATTTTTCTACATTTTTCCGGAGCCGGTTGTAGTGTTGTTTTCCTCCGGTATAGTTTGCGCATTCTTTATTATTCCTGTCTAACGAGGGCTGAAGACCGGGTGTATACCGGCCGTAAACCGGATGTATAGCTGTTATACTTCTGTGAAAGATGTTGGGAGAAGGGATTTTTTGTCTCCGAAAGGAGAGGATACGCGGCCGGGGATTTTTATCTGAAAGGAGGGCGGCGTATTGGGTTCTATGGGTGTAGGGGGTAGCATCTGTTTAAATTTCTTTGCGGTTTTTCCGGGATGCCGGTCTGGGATGCAATATACGGGATTGGGGGGATTTTCAGAAGAGAGGAGGGTGTTTTTTTGTATTTTGACTACGAAACAGACAACAACTCCTGTCCAATGCGGTGTAGGCCATCCACAATTTTTTGACGTTGCGCAGGCCTGGGCTTCACCCCTTTTTTGTAATGACTTAATTGCCCGGGATTGATTTTAGACGCTCGCGCCAGTGCCTGTAATGTCACCGTCCGCTCGGCAAACTCCAATAAGGTTGAAACATCAAACTCAAATTTCAACTCATACTCCCCTCGCAAGGCTGAGGGCACCGGTTTTCCAAGTTGGGCTGCGTATCCGATAAAAGTTTCCAATACTTCGACTGCATTCTGTTTTGCCTGTTCGAGTGTCTCACCGAAACTATATACATTGGCAAATTCTGCAAAACTAACCCCATACCCATCTTTTCCTTTTTCCAAAATTGCGGTGACTTTCTTCATAACTACCTGTTTTTACTATTTTTTAACAAGAATCAACGTTTGATCAATCCTGCATCCCTCAGGATTCGAACAGCAGTCCCTGTTGGGATCTCTTTTGCTCCGTGATAAGGAACAGTCAGCAATTTGTTCTCTTTTTCATACAGTACATGGCTTCCATTTTGGCGTACGGCAACCCAGCCATGTCGTTTTAGCATTCTGTGCAGTTCTGATGATTTCATGCGTTATATTTTCAGGAAAGCCACATGGAACCCTTTGCATGATCATGTCCTCTGACGTTTGTCTGCTCGCGGGTTTCAATATGGATTTGTTGTTGATCTCCATCTACAACAATAAGGAACTTTCCTGTAAAAAGAAACCCTCTCACATAAAATCACCATCCTCTTTTTCAGAATAAAAACAGATTCAACACTCCAAAGATACGAATAATTTTACCGAATACCGCAAAAAGAATATATATATTCGTACTTTTCACATACGGAAGTGATATACCAAAATCACAGTTGTCAGACGACAAAGAGTTCGCTGAAAATCCGGTCGGAGAACAGCCAGCCTGTCTCGGTCAGGATAAAGCGCCCCGCTTCCATTCTCGCCCAGCCGTTTTCAATGTATGACATCAATTGTTTCTCCGGGTCGGAAGCCGCAGGGCCGGGAGGTTTGCGCAATAGATCCCATTCTGCCCCCCACATTGTCCGCAAAGAGGTCATCACATATTCGTTGTATTTATCGGAAAGTGTTAATTCCTCACGCTCAAAAGGCAAAATACCTTTATCTAAACTGGCTATATAGGTTTCTATGCGGGAAATATTCCACTGCCGGGAAGTGCCGTCGTACGAGTGGGCGGAGGGCCCCAGTCCCAAATAGGGCTTCTGTTGCCAATAGCGGGAGTTGTGTCGGGAATAGGCTCGGTGACGGGCGAAATTTGAGATCTCGTAATGCTCAAAGCCCTGTTGTTTTAACTGTTCCGATACGGTGAGAAAGAGGGAAACGGTCTCCTGTTCCGCCGGCAGGGTGAGTTTCCCCGCCGCCTGTTGTCTCTCGAAAACAGAGCCGGGGTCAACACCCAACATATAGACCGAGATGTGGGACAAAGGGAAATGACTAAGCAGTTCCAGATCTGCCAAGGTTTGTGCGGGAGTACTGCCCGGCAGCCCCAGCATCAGATCAACGCTTACATTTTCATAACCTGCCGCAGCCACCCGTTCAAGCCCGATGAGCGCTTGCGCAGCGGAATGCGACCGGCCGACCCGTTTCAATACAGCATCGTCAAGTGTTTGAATACCGATACTTAAACGGTTAAACCCGCATGCGTTCCAGGCGCGAAGATTCGCCGGTGTCAGGTCTTCGGGATTGGCCTCCAACGTAGATTCGGCCCCCGCCGGAAGCGGGTAGTGCCGGTGCAGGCCGGCAACGATCCGCTCCAACTCCGGCGCCGACAGAAAAGAGGGGGTTCCTCCTCCTATATAGAGTGTTTTCGGGACGGTTTGCCCCAAGTAGGCTGTACGCAGCTCCATCTCCTTTTCCAGCGCATGCAGAAAGGCCTCTTTCCGGGCGGAAGAAGCCAATGAGTAAAATCCGCAGTAATGGCATTTGCTTCTGCAAAAGGGGATGTGAACGTACAAACTCATGGGGTTATGAATGAGGGGAACGGCACAGCAAGTAGATATTCCGGCAATAGGCAGCCACTCCAAAAGATTGTCCGACAATCAGCACCGGATCCCGCCGGTATAGCGCATAGGCCACAATGGTGCACGAACCCAGGAGGCTGACGAGCCAGAATCCTAACGGCAATACAGATTCACGTTTTTTGCGGGAATAGTACCATTGGTACACAAACCGCATGGTGAAGAGGATCTGTCCCAGGGATCCGAAGAGGATCAGCCAAAACGGAATGACATCAGTATTGAAAAAACGGGCCGCGAAAGCAACGGCTTCACTGACGGAATAGAGGATAACAGCCAACGGGGTCAGCAGCAGCAGCCAACGGAGCGGAAGGGGGATTTTTTGCCAATCGCTCTTTTGGTTCAGATTCCAGATATAGATGTAATAGGCGATCAGTTGTCCGAACAGGATAGCAAAGTCCCCCCGCAGCCAACCGTATAGAAAAAGCAGATACGAACCGGCCAGACTGAGGAGCCAATAGATGGAGGGGGACATCACCTGTCTATGCCGCTCCGAAATGATCCATTGGAACAAAACCCGGGTGGAAAAAAAGAGCTGGGCCAGAAATCCGATGATATAAACGCCCATTGTCAATCGGTTAGATTACTCTCTGCGATCCGGTAACGGATGTACCTCTTTTTCATCCACCGGTAGGCCAAACAATCTATAAAGGGACCGGCCAGACGGTTCCACAAGTGGTATTTCGATTGGCCGGAAACCCGGGGAAAATGCCGGACTGGAACCTGTTTCACCCGGCCGTGCTGCAACTGTACCAAAGCCGGCAGAAAGCGGTGCATTCCGGTGAAAAAGGGGATCCGTTTGGCGTAATCGCTCCGGATGATCTTCAGGGGACATCCTGTGTCTTCGATCCCGTCGCCCGTCATCGCCCGCCGGAATCCGTTCGCGATCCTGGATGAGAGTTTTTTGACGAATCCGTCTTTGCGGGCGCTCCGGATACCGGTGACCATTTCGTACTCCTCAATGTGTTCCAACAAGAGCCGGAAATCGTCGGGCGATGTCTGCAGATCGGCGTCGATATACCCCACATATTCTGAGCAAGAATAGTCTATGCCTGCTTTGATAGCGGCGCTCAAGCCTCCGTTTTCGGCGAAAACGATGTAGTAAAAGTGCGGCTGCCGGGCGCATACCTCCCGAATCAACTCCCCGCTCCCGTCTGCAGAACCATCGTCTACAAAGAGTACACACGACGGCTGCCGGGCTGTTTGGAGAAAAACTCCTAACTCCGTTTCTGCCCGACGAATGTTCCCAGCTTCGTTGTAAACCGGTACAATAATTGTCAAAAAATAGTCGGCCGTCTGATTCATGTCTCAGTTGTCATCGATTTTATTTTCTGCGATTCGTTGTATTTGTACCGCAAAAATCGTTAGCTTTGCTTTGTTTGTCGTGACACACGGAAAAAAACACGTAAAGATATGCAATATAAACGTATTCTATTAAAATTAAGCGGCGAATCTTTGGCAGGTAACCAAAAGTACGGCATCGACGTACCAGCAGTGGAGAGTTACGCCCGCCAGATCCGGGAAGTAGCGGAGATGGGAATCCAGATCGGCATTGTGATTGGCGGAGGCAATATTTTCAGAGGCCTGAGCGGTACGACCAAAGGGTTCGACCGGGTCAAGGGAGACAGCATGGGGATGTTGGCGACCGTGATCAATGCCTTGGCTTTGAGTTCCGCATTGGACAACGAAGGGTGCCGGAACAGGGTGTTGACAGCCATCCGCATGGAACCGGTCGGGGAGTTTTACTCCAAAGCCAAAGCGGTGGAGTATTTGGAACAGGGTATCGTGACCATTTTCAGCGCCGGTACGGGGAATCCGTACTTTACGACCGATACCGGCAGCAGCCTCCGGGCCATCGAGATAGAGGCGGACGCTATGCTGAAAGGGACGCGGGTGGACGGCATCTATACGGCTGATCCGGAAAAAGATCCGGCAGCGGTGAAATATGACCGGATCACATACGACGAGATATACGACAAAGGGTTAAAAGTGATGGATCTGACTGCGACAACGATGTGCAAAGAGAACCGGCTGCCGATCGTCGTATTCAATATGGATATACCCGGAAACCTGAAAAAACTGATGAGCGGGGAAGAGATTGGGACCGTGGTCTATTAATAAGGGAAAACCGCTATAATGAAATTGCTTGACTCTATTCATACTCCTGCAGACCTGAAAAAACTTCCGGAAACAAGTCTTGTACAACTTTGCAAGGAGATCCGGGAAAAGATCATTGAAGATTGTGCGGAGAATCCGGGACACCTCGGGGCCAGCCTCGGAGTAGTTGAACTGACGGTCGCTCTGCATTATGTATTTGACACGCCGGAAGATCAGTTGATCTGGGACGTCGGGCATCAATCCTATGCCCACAAAATACTGACCGGCCGGAAAGAACAGTTCCGGGGCAAACGGCAATACGGAGGGATCAGCGGTTTTCCGAGAAGGTCGGAGAGCGAATATGATTCTTTCGGAACCGGCCACTCCTCCACCTCTATCTCCGCAGCCCTGGGGATGGCGATCGCTGCAGAGTTGGAAGGAGATTCCGAACGCCAATCGGTAGCGATTATCGGGGACGGTTCCATGACAGGGGGGATGGCCTTTGAAGCGTTGAATAATGCCGGCGCTTATAAAAGCAATCTGTTGGTGATCCTGAACGATAACAACATGGCCATTGACCCGAACGTCGGAGGATTGAACGCCTATCTGTTGAAAATGTCCACTTCCAACACCTATAACCGGATCAAGGGAAATGTCTGGAAGGCGTTAGGCAAAATCACCCCTATCAGGAATCTTTTTCAAAAGATCGACAACAGCATCAAATCTATGTTGCTGAAACAAAGCAATCTTTTCGAAGCGTTCGGGTTGCGCTATTTCGGGCCGGTGGACGGGCACGACGTAAACCGGTTGGTAGAGGTGTTGCGAAAACTGAAAAAACTAAAAGGCCCCAAACTGCTGCACTGTATCACGGTGAAAGGGAAAGGATTTAAACAGGCGGAAAGCGACCAGATCACCTGGCATGCGCCGGGAAAGTACGATAAAAAAACCGGCAAACTGCTCCAGGAGGAGAAAGCAAATGTTCCGCTCCGGTTTCAGGATGTTTTCGGGCATACGCTGCTGGAATTGGCCCGGCAAAACCTAAAAATCATCGGGATCACGCCGGCCATGCCGACCGGCTGTTCCCTGAATATCATGATGAAAGAGTTGCCGGAGCGTTGCTTCGACGTGGGGATAGCAGAGCAGCACGCCGTGACCTTCTCCGCCGGTCTGGCGACGCAGGGGTACCTGCCTTTTTGCAATATATACTCCTCCTTTCTGCAGCGGGCCTATGACCAGATCATTCACGACGTCGCCCTGCAACACCTGAACGTGGTATTGTGTATTGACCGGGGAGGATTGGTCGGGTCGGACGGAGCGACCCACCACGGCGCTTATGACCTGGCTTATCTCCGCTGCATTCCGCAGATGACCATCGCTTCGCCTATGAACGAGGAGGAGTTGCGCAACCTGATGTACACTGCCCAGTTGCCGGACAAAGGGCCTTTTGCCATCCGCTATCCGCGGGGCAAGGGAAGCATGACGGCCTGGAAACAACCGTTCCGGGAACTGCCTGTCGGCAAAGGAAGGTGTCTCACAGAAGGAGAGCAGGTGGCGATCATTACATTGGGAACTGTCGGGCTGTTCGCACAGGAGGCGATTGACCGTTTTCCTGCCAACACTGCGGCCCTGTACGACATGCGGTTTCTGAAACCGATCGACGAAGAGTTGCTGCACACCATCTTCCGGAAATTCTCCAGGATCATCACGGTAGAAGACGGAACGGTGATCGGGGGACTGGGTAGCGCTGTAACCGAATTTATGACGGCGCAAAACTACCGGGCGGAAATCGTGCGGTTGGGAATTCCGGACCGGTTCGTCGAACACGGAACGCAGGCGCAACTGTACCGGGAGTGTGGGTACGACGCCGATGCCATCGCCGGACAAATCCGTGAAATGCTGGAGTGATAGGAGGTACGATATGGACAAACTGATCCCGTTCCCGGATGTCAAAGCATGCTGCGACAAGCTCAAACAAACCTTTAAAACGTTATCGGAACCGGAATTAAGAAACTTAGCCGACCACGAACCGCCTCAATTGTACAAAAAAGGGACGCTGATTTATTCCGAAGGGGATCGCATGAAGGGGTGCTATTTTATTTACAGCGGAGCGGTCAAGGTATTTCAAACCGGCCGTGAAGGGAAAGAGCAGATCATCAAATTCGAGAAGGAGGGCGATTTTTTCGGTTTCCGTTCGGTGATCCTGAAAGAGAAAGCGTGTACCTCCGTAGAGGTGCTGTCGGATGCCGCTCTGGGCTTTATGCCCGAAAATGTGGTGCTGGAATTGATCCGCAACAACCCGGCTTTCGCTTACGAATTGATGCAGATTGCCTGCAAGGAACTGGGAGAGTCTAACCGTTCTATCCGAAACATCGCCCAGAGATCGGTTAAAAAACGGCTGGCGGAGATTTTGCTGATGTTGGCGACGGATTTTGGCATGGAGAGTGACGGAACGCTCCGGTTGAGTATCTCCAGGGAAGATTTGGGGAATTTTGCCGGGACCGCTACCGAAACCATCATCCGGTTGCTCTCCGAATACAAAAACGAGGGGCTGGTCGAATCCAAAGGAAGAAAGATCAAATTATTGGATATCGGAAAATTAAAAAAAATAGCCGGAGAGTAGTGCGAATCGAAAAGTTCTTTTTGGTGAAACATGTTCTTCGCTTGCGTGGAATAAGTATTTTTAGTTTTTATATAAAATCGAATCATCATGCCACAGATCTCAGAAAAAGGGAATGCCATTCCGGCTTCGCCGATCCGCAAATTAGTGCCTTTTGCCGATGCCGCCAAAGCCAGGGGGATCAAAGTATACCACTTGAATATCGGGCAACCCGATATCGAAACTCCTCCCCATGCCATACAGGCGTTGCGGGAGGCGGATATCCGGGTTATTGAGTATACGGCTTCCGGCGGGAACCCGGGACTGAAGGAGAAATTGGCCCGGTATTACCAAAACATAGGCATTGATCTGACGGAAAAGGAGATCCTGATCACTTCCGGAGGCTCCGAAGCGATCCTTTTTGCCTTTCTGAGCACCCTGAACGAAGGAGACGAGATCATTATCCCGGAACCTTATTACGCTAACTACACCACCTGCGCTACGCTGGCAGGCGTCAAGGTAAGAACCGTCACCTCCGTGATCGAGAACAATTTCGCCCTTCCTCCTGTTGCCGAGATCGAGAAACTCATTACCCCCAGGACAAAGGGACTTGTGATCATCAACCCCAATAATCCAACAGGTTATCTTTACTCCCAAACGGAGCTTGAAGAGCTTGCGAACATTGTTAAAAAACATGATTTGCATCTCTATTCGGACGAGGTTTACAGGGAATATTGTTACGACGGAGCGCTCCATTACTCGGTGATGAACCTGAAAGGCATCGAACAAAATGTCATCCTGTTCGAATCCATGTCCAAAAGGTACAGCGCCTGCGGTATCCGGATCGGCGCCATCGTTACGCGCAACCGCGACGTACTCGCCACCGCCCTGAAAATTGCCATGTCCCGCCTCTGTCCGCCCGCTTTGGGCCAGATTGTTGCAGAAGCCGCTTTGGATACCCCCGAAACGTACTTTACCGAGATGAACCGGACCTACCGGGAGCGGAGGGATTTCATGGTGGAGGCCCTGAACCGGATGCCCGGCGTCACCTGCCCGACACCCCGGGGCGCTTTTTACGCCATCGTTCGGCTGCCCGTTGATGATGCGGATCGGTTCGCCCAATGGTTGTTGGAAGATTTCAGCTACAAGAACCAGACTGTTATGGTGGCTCCCGCCAGCGGATTTTACGGCACACTGGGAAGGGGAAAAGACGAGGTCAGAATCGCATATGTATTAAACATCAGTGACTTAAAAAATGCCATGGAGATCTTGTCCGTGGCGCTGAAAGAATATCCCGGCGCCAAACAGGCATAAGAGTCTGTTTAAAAAAGCCGCAAAGAACAAGAATGAGAGATTTAAACAGACTCTGAAGGATTATTTTTCTATCTTTGCGGCAAATTTTGTCTATCTATTACAACATGTTATCAAATCCGGAATTTGACAGTATCAGGCCTTATAACGACGCAGAGATCGTGGGTGCTAGGGAGAGGCTCGGACGATCGGAAGAGTTTCTCTCGGTATTTTCCCAACTGACCCAAACAGATAAAGCGCAGATCACGGAAGCGTTACAATCCATCCAGACCCGGGACGAATTCCAAAGCAAATTCTTCGGACCAACTATCACCGCCGTTATTCAGAATACTTCCACCGGTTATTCGGTAGAGGGATTGGAGAATCTCCGCCCCGACAGGGCGTACCTGTTTATGTCGGATCACCGGGATATTATTTTGGATTCGGCCATTCTGAACCTGATCCTGCGGACAAACGGATTTAAATACACCGAAGCAGCCATCGGCAGCAACCTGTTGGTAAACGACTGGGTAACAGACTTGGTTAAATTAAACTCCTGCTTCATCATCGAACGGGAGATCCCTGTGCGGGAAATGATTATTAGTTCCGCGCTCCGGTCGCAGTATATCCGCCGGACGATGCTGGAAACCAACAGTTCGGTCTGGATTGCCCAGCGGGAAGGGAGGACTAAGAACGGAAGCGATAAAACGCAACCCAGCCTCCTGAAAATGTTTAAAATGAGCGGCCCGAAAGATTTTGTGGAAAACTTCCGGGAGTTGCACATTGTGCCGGTCTCCATCTCCTACGAATGGGAACCTTGCGATGAACAGAAAACCCAGGAACTCTACACCCGGAGTGTCAGCGAATACGTTAAAACGCCGGAAGAGGATATGCGGAGCATGCAGGCGGGTTTAGGGATGTACAAAGGACGGATCCATTTTTCCATAGACAAGCCTATTGACGGTGAATTGGAAAAAATGGCGGGATTGCCTTCAAAAGGGGAACGTCTGGAAGCGTTGGCCCAATATATTGATTCCCGGATCTATGCCCGGTACAAACTATGGCCCAACAATTACATTGCCTATGATCTGTTGTATTCGGGCAATCAGTTCAGTTGTCATTATACAAACGAAGAGAAAGAACATTTTATACAGGTTATGTCCCGCAAGATCGACCGGATCAAAGGCAACCGCTCCATGTTGAACAACATTTTCCTGGAGATATACGCCAATCCTGTCAAAAATAAACCGGGGATATCTTAAAAAAAGATCCGATGAAACCAGTCAGATTACTACTCATGCTCGCTGCTTTTTTAGTGATGGTATCCAGCGTCATTACGCTTATGAATACGATCGAAAGAACGGCCGTATACATCAACATCGCCGCCATGATGTGCCTGACGGCTGCGATTACATTTCTGAACTTCAGGAACAAACCCGACAAAAAAGAGTAATCTCCCGGAGGTGCCATGTATAAAGTAAAACGGACGATCTACGTAAACAACCGCGCTATTGATGTCTGGCTGGGATTGCTTAGCAAAACCAAAAACGGGAAGAACGGAAAATACACCGTATATTTATTGACGGACGATCCCCGCAATCCGTTTAATCACGCGCAACCGATCCTCTCGGGGGTCACTTCCAAAGAAACCGCCATCCGCAAGGGGATTGAACAGGTCAAGGAGATGTTCCGTGAGATGTTGAGTCGTGAAGAGGCCCCTTCGGATACGCCCGATAGCACCCGTTAATTTCAATTTCAACGCTACGATGGAAAGAAAAGTCAGAGTTCGATTTGCTCCCAGCCCGACCGGAGCTTTGCACGTAGGAGGCGTTCGGACCGCCCTCTTCAATTACCTGTTTGCCCGGCGCCACGGAGGAGATTTTCTTCTCCGGATAGAGGACACCGACCAAACCCGTTACGTATCCGGTGCGGAAGAGTATATTATCAACTCGTTGAAATGGTGCGGATTGCACATAGACGAAGGGGTTGGCTCCGGAGGGACATATGGACCTTACCGGCAGAGTGAACGGAAAGCGCTCTACAAAACCTATGCACTGCAATTGGTGGAGTCGGGAAATGCCTATTACGCTTTCGATACGCCCGAAGAGTTGGATGCCTGTCGGGACGCCTGCGAAGGGCGAAAGGAAACGTTCATCTACAATGCCCTGAGCAGGCACAATTTGAAAAATTCATTGCACCTCTCCCAAGGGGAAACAGAAAAGGCCCTGCAATCGGGCTTCCCGTACGTGATCCGTTTCAAAATGCCGGAAAACGAAGAGTTGGTGTTGCGGGACCTGATCCGGGGCGAAGTGCGTTTCAATACTTCTCTCTTAGACGACAAGGTTCTGTTCAAATCCGACGGGATGCCGACGTATCACTTAGCCAATGTCGTAGACGATTACCTGATGCAGATCAGCCACGTGATCCGGGGCGAAGAGTGGCTCCCTTCCCTGCCCCTACATGTGTTGTTGTACCGCAGTTTCGGCTGGGAAAACGTGATGCCGGCCTTTGCTCACCTTCCCCTGATCCTGAAACCGGTCGGGAACGGAAAGTTGAGCAAACGGGACGGGAACAGCATGGGGTTTCCCGTATTTCCGCTCCAATGGACGGATCCGGCAACAAACGAGGTATGGCACGGCTACCGGGAGGATGGTTATTTTCCGGAAGCCTTTATCAATATGCTGGCATTGCTTGGTTGGAACGACGGCACCGACAAGGAGATCTTCTCCCTGCCCGAGTTGTGCGAAGCATTCAGCCTGGAACGGGTGCACAAAGCGGGTTCCCGTTTCGATCCGGAAAAAGCCAAATGGTTCAATCACAAATACCTCATCGAAAAATCCGACGCCGAACTGGCGCTGCTCCTGGACCGGCAATTGCAGGAAAAAGGAATCCGGGCGGCAGCCGGTGTGTTGGAACGGATCTGCTGCCTGTTCAAAGAGCGGGCCAACTTCGTTTCGGACATTTGTAATGACTGTCTCTTCCTTTTCCGGGCGCCGGAAAGCTACGAAGAAAAGGATGTGAAAAAACACTGGAAAGAGGGCTCTCCGGCGCTGTTGAAAGAGTTGTACGCCCGGCTGGAACAGGTTGCACCCTTTACGGCTGCTCATACGGAAGAGGTCATTTCTGCCTGGATCACGTCTGGGGAGATCGGCTTCGGAAAG